>Ga0208964_1000058_pt1 | contig 58037 bp, 45 predicted proteins | sample AOAMet1_08_M0_20_2_FD_188227 | JGI IMG/M metagenome (GOLD analysis project Ga0208964, IMG submission 188227) | Ammonia-oxidizing marine microbial communities from Monterey Bay, California, USA - CAN11_08_M0_20 (SPAdes) | ecosystem: Environmental > Aquatic > Marine > Intertidal zone | place... | reverse complement strand
GCCATTGCAACCGTAACCCGTTGCTGGTTCGTTGCCATCGCAATCACATGTACCATCTGCAATGCCGGCGCCACCACAAACACCGCACTCGTCCAATACTGCGCAGGAACCATCGTCATCAGTGGCTGAAATATCGTAGTTGCAGGCTGACTCATCCGTGCAGCCCAAAACAGTCGATTCATCGCCAACCGTGTACACGCCAACACCGTTAAAACTAAAGCTCAAATAAATCTCACTTGAACCCTGTCCATTCTGAAATATTTGAACATTGACCAAACCAGAGACGGACCCCGCGGTGGTCAATTGAGCGCACAATACGCGGTTGTTTTCTGCATCAGGCAAACCATTCGTGTTACCATTATTCAAAACATACCATGCTCCACCAGTTGCATCGTCTATAACAACATCTGAACCATCCAAATCACTGCCATACTGGAAACAGGCTACCCACGGCTGATCGCCACTCTCTACCACACCGATTTCTGCCTCAGATTCAGCTGGAGCACTATCAATGCCAATCGTAGCCCAACTATCAGCAACGAGCGTTGGGAGGAGCGTAAAGAAGAATGGGTTGACGCCACCTGCAGTGCCTCCAGTGGCACCTGCATCGTTGTAGAAACCATCCGATGAATTTAGCAAAAGAGGAAACATCTCATTTCCAAAAACAGAACTCAAGTAATCGTCTGTATTCTCCATTTGGATGTACAGCCGATAAGACGTTTGATTTTCTACGACACCGGTAGAATGCTCCTCAACAATGAGGGCATATTGCGCTTGCGCTTGCGTCGCAATAAAAAATACGAGCACGCAAATGAGGCGGTAAAACTTGTGCATCAGGATAAATTTGGTATTGTCAATGTACAACATTAAATGCTAATAATGAACGAACTAAACCTTGAGCGTGGCGCGGTACTTTAATTCCTAAATTTGTATTCTCACTTATAGGAAGAACGATGACACTGCCCGAACTCAAGCCACAAGGACTCTGGAAATTCTTTGATGACCTCAATTCAATTCCACGCCCTTCCAAAAAAGAAGAACGCGTTAGAGAATGGGTTGTCAAACTCGGACACGATTGGAAATTCAAAACCCAAATCGACGAGGTCGGGAATGTGCTAATCCAGAAGCCTGCGACTCCAGGAATGGAAAATCGCACCCCCATTGTCATGCAGAGTCATTTGGACATGGTGTGCCAGAAAAACGCTGACACTGATTTCAACTTTGATGAGGACGGCATTCGCATGTATGTTGACGGGGACTGGGTGCGGGCCCAAGGCACAACGCTTGGTGCTGACAACGGAATTGGCGTTGCAACCATCTTAGCTGTTTTGGATTCCTCGGACATTCCACATCCTGCAATTGACGCCTTGTTTACCATTGATGAGGAAACAGGAATGACAGGTGCTTTGGGGCTGAAAGGAGGATTCCTCGAAGGACAAATCCTATTGAATCTTGACACAGAAGATGATGATGAGATTTCCATCGGATGTGCTGGTGGCGTCGATGTGACTTCCAAAGCGACTTACGAGAGCGAAGTTCCTGTTAAAGGTCTCAAAGCAATGAAATTGGCATTTACTGGAGGTTCTGGAGGACATTCAGGAATGGACATCCACAAAGGAATCGCCAATGCTAATAAACTCATGAATCGCCTTTTGTTGGTTGCCTATGATGCTGTGGATTTTAGAATAGAAACATTGGAAGGTGGTGGATTGCGAAATGCAATCCCTCGTGAATCGCACTGCACAATCATCATGGATGCGAGCGATTGCGAAGCCTTTGCCGAAGTTTGCTTGAGTGAATTTGAAAAAATAACAGCGGAATACCGCACCACAGATCCAGGCCTCCAATGGTCCTGTGAAACATTCGGAGATGCAAGTTCAGAAGTGTTGCCCGAAGATGTGCAGGAGTCTCTTCTCATGGCCATTCAAGCATGTCCTGTGGGAATCCACCGCATGAGTCCGGACATTCCCAATTTGGTACAAACCTCCAATAATCTAGCTCGGGTAGAAGTTAAGGACGGCACCATCACGCTTCAATGCCTTTGCAGAAGCTCGGTGGATTCGGAAAAAGATGATCACGCTCGAAGCATATCTGCCGCATTTGCCCTGGCAGGTCTCGAAACAGACTACAGTGGCCAATACCCTGGATGGACGCCGAATCCAAACAGCTCCATTGTTGCTACGATGAAAGAACTCTATGAGGAAAAATATGGAGAAGAGCCAAGGGTCTTAGCTTGTCATGCCGGTTTGGAATGTGGGATTCTGGGCACCAACTATCCCGAAATGGACATGGTCAGTTTTGGCCCCAACATCCGAGGGGCACATAGTCCGGACGAATGCGTTCAAATCAGCTCGGTACAGAAATTCTGGGACTACTTGATGGACGCACTGCAGCGAATTCCAGTCAAGCCATGAATGAGCAAACCAATCGACCGCTCATCTTGGTCACGAATGATGATGGAATTGAAGCCAAGGGAATTCGACACTTGGCCTCCTGCATGGCACCACTGGGACGGGTCATTGTGGTGGCACCCGACCGCGCTCAAAGCGGCATGGGCCATGCCGTAACCATCAATGATGTGCTAAAAATGGAAGAAAGATCGTTTCCCCTGGAAGGAATCGAGCAAGCTTGGCAAACAACAGGAACACCCGTGGACTGTGTCAAATTAGCCATTTACGAAATTCTCGGACAAAAACCTGACTTGCTTGTCAGCGGCATCAACCATGGAAGCAATGCCTCCATCAATGTCATATACAGCGGTACCATGTCCGCAGCTGTAGAAGGCGCAGTTGAAGGCATTCCTTCAATCGGTTTTAGTTTATTGGACCACAGCGCTCAGGCGGACTTTTCAGCCACATCTTCTTACATCACGCGCATCGCCAGTCAAGTGCTCGAAAAAGGCTTGCCTGCAGGAACATGCCTCAATGTCAACTTCCCAAAATTGCCCGCAGACTCGATCAAAGGAATGAGAGTTTGCCGACAAAGTGCTGGCCACTGGGATGACGCATTCGACAAGAGAACCAGTCCCAGCGGATCCACTTATTACTGGATGACCGGCAACTTCAACAATCCCGACCAAGGAGAAGACACCGATGAATGGGCCTTACGCAACGGCTTTGTGAGCATTGTCCCAACCCAATTTGATCTGACAGCTCACCACGCCATTTCCACCTTAAATCAATGGGATTTGAAATGAAAAAAATCGACCATCCATTGGTTGGAGTTTTAGCCGGCACACTGGGCACATTGGCTGGCTTCATCACCATGACACTCTGGTGGAGTTGGGCCAACGGGACAAGCATGGACTACTTCATTCAGGACGTATTCTTGGATAGCAACCTTTACAAAGACAGCATTCTGACCATCAGTGTGTTGTTCAACGTTGGTTTGTTCTGGATGTGTTTGCGGTTTAATCTGGAAAAACTTGCAAAAGGAATCCTAGCGATCATATTCATCTCGGTCCCCCTCATCATTTGGTATCAAGCCAATTCCATCTGACCTCACCGACTGACAGACGAACGATGCAGACGAACGATTCCACAAAACAGTCAACGCGCTGTATTTTCTTACTTGCGGGAGAAGCTTCTGGCGATCTTTACGGAGGCATGCTTGTTGAAGCCTTGCGCAAAGAAGATCCAAACCTTACGGTCATTGCCTGGGGTGGAGAGCACATGGAGCGTGCTGGAGCCAGAGTCCTCAGGCATTACAAGACGATGGCGTTCATGGGATTCTTGGAAGTCATCAAAAACCTGGGTACGATTCGGGCGCTGTTCCAAGAATGCGAACAAATTCTTCACCTCCACAAACCCATGGCATTCGTAGGCATCGATTACCCCGGGTTCAACCTGAAAATGGCAAAGAAAGCCCAGTTGCTTGGCATGGTAACGCATCATTATATCTCTCCTTCACTTTGGGCTTGGAATAAAAAACGCGTTCACACGATTCGCCAACACATCGATCAACTGCATGTCATTTTACCCTTTGAACAAAAGTGGTTTGCTGAACATGATGTCGACGTGAATTTTGTGGGGCATCCGTTGCTTGAACTTCAGGAATCCAGCGCAGAATCCAGCGCAGAATCCATGCGCAAATCAGATGTTAAAAAAGCAGTGCTGGCTCTCGTTCCAGGATCCCGAAAACAAGAAGTTGAACGCATGTTGCCCGTGTTTTTAGAAGTCGCTCGTCAGCTACCAAACTTCACTCCGATTGTTGCTGGAGCACCCGGATTGGATCCAGATCACTATCAGATGGCAACGGATGAAGGGGTTGAAATCAGATTTGAAAGCACGCGTACTTTGATGCAAGAAGCAGATGTTGGTCTTGTAACTTCTGGGACAGCCACCCTTGAAGCGGCGCTTCTAGGGTTGCCACAAATCATTTGCTACAAGACAAGCGGGGTCACCTATCGCATCGCGAAGATTTTGGCACGCTCAAAATGGATTGGCTTGCCCAATATTTTATTCCAAGAAAGCATCGTGCCGGAGCGCATTCAGCAAGAGTGCACTCCAGAACAACTCATTCTGGACATCCAACTCATCCACAACAGCAAAGAGTTACTGCCCGATGGATTGGCTCAGTTAAAACGTGTTGAAACATTGAAAAGGCAACTGCAAGGGCCCGGTATACCATCCGAGCTAGTGGCTCGTGCAATCCTAAATCAAAGTCCTCTCAGCGCGTGACCTTTCGGGAAAGAGACGCTGTAAGAGAACACGATGGTTTTGGTCTCGAGCGGACCCAAGGTTTGATTCCAGGTCACCATTCCTGAAACAGGGTCCAATTGACCGCCTCCCAGCTCAATAACTTCCACCTCAATGTCCGTGCTATTTGACACGGGAACACGATCCTCTACGACCACATCGATGGATCGATTGTGCTGGTTCTCGACCACCAATTCAAACGACTGAGTTGTTCTTCGTGAGCCTCCGAAAGCGCTGCTGGAGCAGAGATCTACCAAACGTTCTCGAGAACATCTAACCCGAGTGTCTTGACCGAGCGGCAGCCGCAGCGTGTCTCCAGGTGCAGGCAAATCCATTTGAAAGGACCCTCGGTGCATGCCGTTTGTTAGAATATTCACTTTACCCGGGAGCATCTGCTGTTGAGCCCATTCATTTGCCAAGGCCAATTGATAAGCTTCTTCAGACAATGATGGCAGCGCCAAATAAGTAAGCTTTGCTCGCAGCGGAAATGCATCGAGATAAACTCGCTCTGGCCGTCCCGAACCGGCTACGAAAGCTGCGTTTTCAGGAACAAAATCATAGCGATCCAAGGCGCTTCCGGCCTGATTGGAAGCGCGCATGGCAGATACCTGTTGGTCCATCCTGAATTCCGGTTCATCATCACTTGCTTCCATCGAAGGAGCCCATTCGTAAGCATTCGTGGATTGGCTCCGTGTTATGCTCAAAGTTTGCGGAGAGATTGCCGGAGGTGAAAGCGATTGATTTGGTCGTCCAACAGTGAATGTTAAGGGAACTTCGTCCCAATCATTTTCTGTGGACTGCTTCACCCGTGCAAACCGCTTCATGCTGATGCTCCCGTCTGGAGCAACACTCGCATCATAAACGGGACTCCAAGAGGCGTCGAGTGCCAAGTAAATCAATGTGACGTTGGCAACGTCATTGGCAGGACCTGAAAGTTGCAACACAAATTGACCTTCACGCTGCTCCCTCTTTTTCCTCCATTCTTCTCGCTTCGTGTTGATGTCTGCTTGCTCTTTTTGCAATGCCTCAATTTCCAGTTGAAGTTCCAACATGAGATACTTCAGCTCCTTCACGCGCTTTCTCCAGAAATCAGCATGCTCCGCCAAATCTTCAACCAACAACAACTCGTTGCCCGAAACCTTGCGATTGGACTGAATCATTGCCAACTCTTCAGCGTAGGTCTGCGACAAAGCGTTGCGCATGGCAAACGTTTGACGGTTGGATTCCAACTCATCATTTAACTCCGCCAACGCGATTTTCACCTCGCTGTGAACGCCTCTCGCCATGGATTCACGATGCAGGCTGCTCACCAAGGACCACCCTTCGGACAACTGCACTTGAACCATGCCTTCGCTGATTCTTCGTGCCAAACCACCAACAATGTAATTGGCTCGTCCTTGTTCGTCAAGTTTTACCGTTCCAGCGCGGACAATCCGAGCGCCCGATTCATAAATCGCTACGTTTTCAATTGGCCAGTCCACATAGTTCTCTTGAGCTAAAACCTTTTCACCACAGATTCCAACCGCTCCCAACCAAACAAAAAAGCAAAATGCGTATTTCATTTCTATTGAATTCTATTCGACGCAAATTACGGTGTCTTGCGCAATACCGTACCCTGCCCATAGACCGATGCCTCCTTCGACATTCGTCACCATGTTCGCAGGAAGCGCAAAAGGACTTCCTTGGCTCAATATCAAATTTTCATAACTCCGAAGACCTTGAAAAACTTGTCGATCGATACTGCACAAACGAACCGCTACTGTGTCGCCGAGCTTAAAATATCCTGCTTCAGGACTTTGAGAAAAGTCATCATCCCAAGCAGTGCTTCCTGCTGCAACACCCCTGAAAAGCGAAAACTCGAAAGCAAGGCCATTGAAGAATGCGTCATCAAATACGCTGCCCAGAGGAGCCACGTAATTGGCATCCTTGATGGTTCCCGCTAAGGGATCCCAATCTGGGCGAATGTTCACACGCTGTGCAAACCATCGGTACGCATCTCCCGGAGATGCTGGGTCATTAATTGTTGCATAAATCACACCAAGAGAGTCCTGGGTTCCAGGTGTTTGCCACCAAACTGAATCGAGTGGCACTGGTTCAGGTATGAAGGTTACAGCCGACATTGAACGATCGTTGATCGTAATGTCCAAGGCATGCTCCTTCCCCACTTGACCGATGGCAGTGGGATCAACTGTGGTGTAGACGCACAAATTCAATGCAGAGAGCAATTCAGCTGGAAATCCCAGTAACGAAGCTGCTGCTTCCAGAAGTTCGCCTGTAAGATCACCTGTGCACAATGCACTTAATGGAAATGTTTCATCATCGATGGTCATCACGACTTCGGCTCCTGGTAAAAATGATTCTGCAATTGAAGAAGCATCAACCGCCTCAAAATATCCTTGGGCCTTTCCAACAAAAACCAATGGTGGCTCACCTTCAAAAATATTCCCCTCAATCATATACAAGTCAGAAGCTTCCGGCAATTCAATCTCCACAGATTGTTCGCAAGATTCGAGGCATAAAAAACCAGAGCACAAGAGGATGGTGAAGGCTGTGCGAGTGAAAGCAGAAGGAAACATCTTTTTGATATATCGTAGTGGTTATTTTACATCAACAAAGATTGCACTGCAGTGTTTGAAAAATGGATTAAAAATCGCCAAATCATTTTAACTCCAGTGTGATTTGAAAGGCAATGCATGGTTAGCTTTGCGGTAGACGAATTCGCATGCTCAATAGACGCCACCTCCGCATCAAGATCCTGCACGTTTTGTACGCATTCTATCAGGATGAAGAACAAGATGTTGCCACGACCAAGAAGGCTTTGGATCATTCCATCAAAAAGATGCAAGAGTTGTACTTGCTCTTGCTGCTCATGATAGGAAGCATGCAAGGGTTTGCAATCGAGCGAATTGAAAACGGTCGGAAAAAACAACTTCCTACCCCAGAGGACTTGCACCCGAACACCAAGTTTGTCAACAACAGCCCACTCCGCACCATCACCAATAGCAAGATGCTCGAACGTGTGGCTAAAGAAGCCGGAGTTGGTTGGGGTGAACACCAAGAAATGCTTCGCAAAATATTCCGAAGCCTCGTCGAGCATGAGGAATACACGGATTACATGAATTCGGAAGAACGCAGTTTCCGTCACGACCGAGAATCCTTGATTCGGATGTTTCGAAAGCACATGATCAACTTCGAATTGTTCCAAGACAATTTGGAAGAGTTGAGCATTTTTTGGAATGACGACTTAGACCTAGCGGCGTCGATGGTCATCAAAACAATCAAGACCATCAAGGAAGATGCGGACGATTTCGAACTTCTCCCCCTCTGGAGAGAAGATGAAGATGACAAGCAATTCCTTGAAGTGTTGTTTTCCAAGTCGCTTTCACAGGCCAAAGAAAACGAGGCAATGGTCACTGAGGCCGCGGCAAATTGGGAGTTGGAGCGCATTGCACTTATGGATCGAATTCTCATGAAAATGGCGATCGCTGAAGCGAGGAATTTCCCTTCCATTCCGCTCAAAGTGACACTCAACGAATACATTGAGCTTTCGAAATATTATAGCACTCCAAAAAGCAATGGCTTCATCAATGGCATCTTGGATGAATTATTTGCGAAGCTCAAAAAAGAGGGCAGCATCAAGAAATCAGGCAGAGGTTTAATCGAATGACGTTTGCAAAAGCAAAACGCACTGTGGCATCAACTCCCCTTTTGGCGGCATTTCGTCCCATTTTGGGTTTGATCCTTCTGTTTTCTATTTCTGCGTGCCAACTTCAGTCTGGTGACGATGTCACCACCAAAATGATTCACATTGAGGCTTCTGCGAGCAGCGCAATCAGTGATGTGACGCGTCCGATGCCAGGCATTGACTTCACCGACACATTGATGAACCTGGGAATCATCGCAGAAGGCAACATTGAAGAGGTTACTTTCCCCTTTTTCAACAACGGACAGGCCCCACTCGTCTTGGCCGACGTCAGCACTTCTTGTGGCTGCACAATCGCCAACGATTGGCCGAAGACCGCTATTGCCCCTGGGCAAGGAGCTGAAATCAAAGTGCGCTTCAACAGCCAAGGACGAACAGGAGAAAATAAAAAGGAAATCTTTGTGGTAGCAAACACTACGCCTTCCACAACCACACTTGTTCTCACGGCAGATGTCATCGGACCTGACCGCTAATTTTGACGCAAACATCATACATTAACAATATGAACCACTTGATTTTACAAGCACAAGCCGAAGGAGGTATGAGCTTCTTCATCCTCATTGGAGGAATGTTTTTGATCATGTACTTCTTCATGATCCGTCCGCAAGTAAAAAAACAAAAGCAAGCCAAGTCCTTTCGGGAAGAACTAGCCAAAGGTGACAAAGTGGTCACCATTGGGGGAATCCATGGTAAAGTCGTGGACATGAATGACAGCACCGTATTGATTCAAGTAGATGGTGCCAAAATCCGAATCGAAAAGACCGCCTTAAACCCAGCTGGTGAGGCGTCTGAAGAAGACATAAAGGCCAACGCTTAACGCATGAGTTTAGATAATTCCACCCTACACAAGCTTCCCTCTCTGGGATTATCTTTCGTTCCTGTTTTCGCATTGGTGGGTCTGCTTGCTGCGGATGTCATAGCTTTTGGAGAAGACAGCTCTTACGGTGCAAATCAAATAGCCATGCTCCTCTCCGCTTTGGTTGCAGGAGCTATCGGCATGTTTCAAGGCACCAAGTGGGACACCATTTCAGAGGCAATGTCCAAATCCGTGGCTCAGACTACCGAAGCACTGCTTATTTTACTCATGATCGGAGCGCTTTCTGGCACTTGGTTGTTAGCAGGAATCATTCCGGCCTTCATCCATTACGGTCTGCAGGTTTTGGAGCCCAATTTGTTCCTGTTTGCTGCTTGCATCATTTGCGGCGTATTATCCCTTGCAACGGGCAGTTCTTGGGGCACTGTAGGCACCATCGGAATTGCATTGATTGGAATTGGAACGGCTTTAGGTTTGAGCTCTGGATGGATCGCAGGCGCCATCATATCAGGAGCTTATTTCGGAGACAAGATGTCTCCTTTGAGTGATACGACCAACATAGCTGCTGCCGTTGGCGGGACGGATCTCTTTACACACATTCGGTACATGATGATCACCACCATTCCCAGCTTGGTCATCGCCCTGTTGGTTTTCTTAATTGTTGGATTTGGCGGGACCGCAACAGACGGGAATTTTGAAGCTTCTTTCGCCACTGAACTCGGTGAAGCCGTATTTGGAACCTTCAACATTCACCCGGGATTGTTTGTGGCACCCCTTGCAGTGCTGCTAATGATTGCACGAAAAGTGCCCGCAGCAGCCGCTCTTTTCATTGGTGCTATTTTAGGTGCACTCACAGCCATTGTTTTCCAACCTGACGTCGTTGCTGATCTTTCCACATTGGGCGCAGATGCATCGTATGGTATGATGGCGTTTCAAACGAGCATCCAAGCCATGGCGTTGGAAACGCAGATTGTCACAGGCAGTGATCTTGCTGACAACCTTTTAAATTCGAGTGGAATGGCAGGCATGCTCAACACGGTCTGGCTCATCCTTTGTGCTACAGTCTTTGGGTCAGTCATGCAGGCCACCGGCATGCTTCAGCGCATTACACAAGCGATTTTGTCTGGCGTTCAATCCACCTTCAGTTTGGTGGCGCGTTCAGTGGGAACATGCCTCGCCTTTAACGTGCTTGCATCTGACCAATACCTTGCCATCATCGTTCCAGGCAATATGCTCAAGGATGCATATGAGGAACAAGGGCTCGCTCCAGAAAATCTAAGCCGAACATTGGAGGATTCAGGAACCGTAACTAGTGTTTTGATTCCATGGAATACTTGTGGTGTTGCTCAGAGCGGAATCTTAGGGATTTCAACGTGGACCTACCTGCCCTATTGCATCTTCAATTGGGTTAGCCCGATCATGACATTGGCAATCGCCGCCTCGGGCTTTAAAATCCGGAGATTGAAAGATGCCCGAAAACCAGTGGCGAAAGTCTGACAAATTGAACCCATAACGGCTCCGTCTGTTGCTATCACATGGCACCAATGAAAACCACCGATCAAGCTACTGAAGAGGCGTATATCCAGGTGACGGGAGCCCGCGAACACAACCTCAAAAACATCGACATTCGCATACCGCGCAATCAACTTGTGGTGATTACGGGCGTGAGTGGAAGTGGAAAGTCAAGCCTAGCATTTGACACGGTATACGCCGAAGGACAGCGTCGCTACCTTGAGACGTTTTCAGCATACGCCCGGCAATTTTTGGGTGGCCTTGAGCGGCCTGCCGTAGATCAAATCACAGGGTTGAGTCCTGTGATCAGCATTGAACAAAAAACCATTTCCAAAAATCCAAGGTCCACCGTGGGGACCATCACCGAAGTGCATGACTTCTTGCGGCTTGCATTTGCAAGGGCGTCGGATGCGTTCAGTTTAAGCACCGGTGAACCAATGGTTCGATTCACAGACGAAGAGATTGTCGAACGAATCTTCCATTCCCTACAAGGAGAACGCATCCTCATTCTTGCCCCTTTGATCAAGGGCCGCAAAGGACATTACCGCGAACTCTTTGAATCTATCATGAAACAAGGATACGTCCGAGCTCGTGTCGATGGAGTGCTTGTTGAATTGGAACCAGGCATGAAGCTCGACCGCTACAAAGTTCATGATATTGAAGTCGTGGTCGATCGATTGGAAGTGAAACTTGACGAAGAGCCTCGGCTGCTTCGATCGGTCAAAACTGCCCTCAATATGGGCAAAGGAACCATGGGTGTTTTGCCACATGAATCCAAAGAGTTCAGGCATTTTAGCCGGAATCTCATGTGCCCTACCACCGGAGAAGCATACCCTGACCCAGAGCCAAATTTATTTTCATTCAATTCCCCCTATGGTGCCTGCAATCGTTGCAATGGACTAGGAGAAATAGCAGAGACTGAAGTCGAACTCATCATTCCCGATGATGCTGTAAGCATCAAAAAAGGAGGAATTGCACCTTTGGGTGATTTAAAGGGCAACCGCACAATGAGGATCATAGAAGCCCTGCTCGCCGCTTCTGGAGATACTTTGAAAACTGCGATCAGAGATTTGGATGATCGCGTGTTGAGCGAAATTTTGTACGGATCAGAAGGCTCCATTTATTTGCCTGGAAAAGCTGGCACTAAGGGCGTTCACGTCCAATGGGAAGGAGTCATATCCACCATTGAAAATGCCGCCGATCGCAACAGCTCGATTCCTCTGCGCCGCTGGGCTCGAAAGTTCATGCAAAAGAAGCCATGTCCAGCTTGCAATGGCTCGCGGCTCAAGCCCGTGAGTTTGCAGTTTAAACTGGATGGGAAAAACATTGCCGAGCTTGGCTCAATGGACCTCAATTCACTGGTTTCTTGGTTCGAAGGAATTGAAACCCGGTTGAATCAAAAGCAGCTGATCATTCTGAAAGAACCCCTGAAAGAAATCAAGGCTCGACTGGGATTCTTGGTGGATGTTGGACTCGATTATCTCGCGCTAGATAGATCTTCGAGAACGCTCTCTGGAGGAGAAGCTCAACGAATTCGACTGGCCACTCAGATTGGCAGCAAATTGACCGAAGTCTTGTACATACTGGACGAACCCTCCATTGGCTTGCACCAACGGGACAATGATCGGTTGATCAAAAGCCTCAAGGCACTCCGAGATGCAGGCAACTCCATCATTGTCATCGAACACGATGAAGAGATGATGCTCCAGGCTGATCACCTCATTGATATTGGACCCGGTGCCGGTGTGCATGGAGGCAACATCGTGGCAGAAGGAGCACCCGGGAAACACCTGTCATCCAGCAGCAATACTGCACAATATCTGAATGGTGAACGCAAAATTGAAATTCCCAAGAAGCGCAGAAAAGGCAATCGAAAAAGCATCCGCTTGACCGGAGCAAAAGGGCACAACCTCAAAAATGTTACGGTAAAAATCCCACTCGGAACCTTCACCTGCGTCAGCGGAATCAGCGGCAGCGGAAAAAGTAGTTTGATCAATCAGACGCTGTATCCCGCTCTCCACAACCATTACTATGAGGAGACCAAGGTTCCCCTTCCCTATGGAAAAATTGCGGGACTGCAACACCTCGACAAAATCATTGGAATCAATCAAAGCCCGATTGGAAGAACTCCGCGTTCAAACCCAGCCACCTACACGGGGATGTTCAACGAAATCAGAGCGCTTTTCACCAAACTACCAGAAGCCGCCATACGCGGCTACAAACCAGGCCGGTTTAGTTTCAATGTATCAGGCGGCAGGTGTGAGGATTGCAAAGGTGCAGGTGTGCGAACCATCGAGATGAATTTCTTGCCCGACGTTCATGTCAGGTGTGAAACATGTGATGGCAAACGGTACAACCGAGAAACGCTTGAAGTTAGGTTTCGTGGGAAATCCATTTCAGATGTGCTTGAAATGACGGTGAATGAGGCTGTAACATTCTTTGAAGCCATTCCAAAACTCAAACGCATTACCAAAACGCTTCAGGATGTTGGACTCGGGTATATCACACTTGGCCAACAATCAACGACCTTATCCGGTGGTGAAGCCCAACGTGTGAAATTGGCAACAGAGCTGGCCCGGGTGAGCACCGGAAACACACTTTATCTCTTGGATGAGCCTACCACAGGACTGCATTTCCAGGACATCCAAATGCTCATCAACGTCCTGCAAAGGCTCGTCGACCAAGGCAACACAGTATTGGTTATTGAACACAATATGGATGTCATCAAAGTGGCCGACCACCTCATCGACCTGGGCCCCGAAGGCGGAGGTCGCGGCGGTGAAATTGTCGCAGCCGGCACACCAGAACAAGTGTCAAAAAGTGAACTGAGTGCAACTGCTCCTTTTTTAAGACCTATTTTGCATCCATAATCAGATGAAGAAGGAACGATGAAAAAAGGTTTGAAGCAACGCGACTGGAATGAAATCAAGACCAATGACAGTTGGACAATATTCAAAATTATGGGCGAGTTTGTCCAAGGTTTTGAAACCCTGCAACGGATAGGACCTTGCATCAGCATTTATGGGTCTGCCAGAATGGCTGAAGACTCTGTCGTTTACAACCAATCAAGAGAAGTCGCTCGGCAACTAAGCGAGCGTGGCTATGGAGTAATTACCGGAGGAGGCCCTGGTGTCATGGAGGCAGGAAACCGCGGAGCTCATGACGTGGGAGGAACATCGGTCGGATTGAACATTGAATTGCCATTCGAACAGCATAACAATCCTTACATCGACCCTGACAAAAGCATTGATTTTGACTACTTTTTTGTCCGAAAAGTCATGTTTGTGAAATATTCCCAAGGGTTTGTCGTCATGCCAGGTGGATTCGGAACACTTGACGAATTATTTGAAGCCTTGACTTTGGTGCAGACTTCTAAAGTTGAGCCCGTCCCTATCATCTTATTTGATTCCAAATTTTGGTCCGGATTGGTTGATTGGATGAGGACCACCTTGGCAGATCAGTACGCAACCATCAGCCCAGGTGACCCTGATCTTTTTCACGTCGTGGACACGGCCGAAGAAGTGGTAAAAGTCATAGATGACTTCTATTCCAAGTCATTGCTTCGCCCGAACTTCTAAGTCGAATCATTGCTTCATGAATGGCACTGCGTGGCGCTGCCCCTCTTTGGAAAATTCCAAAACGTACAAACCGTTGGACCAAGCCGAGACGTCCAAGTTCTGTTTTTGAGCAGCGCCCCATTTCCATTGATGGACCACACGCCCTGCGCAGTCCAGAGCCCTGCAAGCTGTGCCCAAAGGATTGATGTAGCGGACCTCAATGCTCAGTAAATCCTCCGCCGGGTTTGGATACAACACCCATCTCGCCTCAGCGAGTGATTCATCCAGCGCCATCACTGGCTCAAAGCCGAGGGTAAACACCCCACTTTGCGGGAAATCAACCAGCGTCGACCAATACTCCCCTTGGTTCTGCAGCGGATAAAACGCAGGAGGACTAGTCACATCAAATGCTTCACCTTCTCCCACAATGAGTCCGATGGAGCCCGATGCAAAAAGTTCAGCAACTCCAGCGTCTTCAATTTTAAAATCGACTGTTCCGAGATCACCCAATTCTTCGATGGCCCAGACACGATCGAGACGTTCGGACTGAAAAGGATAGGCTTCTACCACTTCCAAATTACCACCATCATGCCCCCAAAAAAGATATTCTCCGTCTTCCATTTGAGTCGGATTGCTCACACGCACAGCTCCTGTCCCCTGAGCATCTTCATGGAAATCCCATTCGCTCTCTCGACCAATGCCTGCAACATCTAAAGGATACATTGAACGGAAATACATCTGAGCATTGCCCATGGTCATTGCGTAACGGGCTCCAACATAGTTGGTCACAATTTTACGGTGAGACTCGAACAACTTCCGGTTGTAGATGAAATGTTCGGCAATCATACCCTCGCCATATCGGTTGTCAAAATCCCAACCGTAGCGCACCTCCACCAAATCTGAATTGGACCGCGCTCCGATGTTGCTGCCGGGAAATGGCAACCGTGTGTCATTGATAATGGTATAAAACTGCTGATCCCAATCTGACTGATCGTAAATGACTCCGTAAAATTGAGGCAACGACGCGTCAACAATCCATACCGGTGTCGCTTGTGCATAGTTTCCAGCTTCGTCGATCACAACCGACTGGTAGGAGCTCTGATCCTTCCACGGATGAAGAATGAATCCATTGGATTCCCTAGCACTCGCAATCCAACCATGATCGTTCCAAGCGTTCTCGGCACCTTGAACAACGCTAAAAGCCGAGATGCTGCGGGATAATTCAACCGCAGGAGCCACAACACAATCGTTTTCGCCATCAAAGACCACCGATGGGCGGCCATTGATGCCATCCATTACCTGAAGCGGTCCAGCTTCTGCATCATTTTGAAATGCCGAGACAATATTGCCTGAATTCACATCGCGCCATTCGGATATCGGAGATGCGCCATTCACAGGGTCTCCCTGGGCATCGAACACACCCTCATCACCTCTTATCCAAATCGCCAAGTCTGATTCATTTCCAACACCACCGGGACCGAACGGACCAAAGGCATCAGGAGCCGGGTGGTAGACAAGTTGAAGCGTATCTGATCCAATGTTTGGCAGAACAAAGCCGGCAACTTCGTTAGCAGCTCCATCAGGAACGTGAATAAATATGGGGCCAAAATCCGTGGGTTCAAGCGTCAAAACGTAGTCCAAACCATTGGATTCGAGCGAAGAAATTACAGCATTTTCGATGGAAATATCTTCTGCGTTGAGCCCCTCCATTTCAACGGCTTCCAGGTTTCTGCGAAATGATAATTCAATTTCTGTGGTGCCGTAAACTGCCGTCTCACTCGCACCTGGGCTCAGGAATGCCAAGGGAGGAAAACCAATGCTTTGGCCGTGCACATCTGTTTCCCACATGCCACGTCCATAAGTGCCTGCTCGAAGTCGCTGCGGATCATTGGCAGCGGCACCCGGATACAGCTCTAGTTCTGTAATTCGAACCGATGCCGGCAGGCCATTGGAAAAATTACTCCACAACGAATCCTGTACATCCCAATGGAATACTCCCATGTCAGAGCCCGCATACAAGCCGTCCGTGCTCGTGGTATCGTAGACAATCGAGTTGATTGGCAAGCCGGACAACTCTCCTTCCAACTCTTCCCAGTTCACGCCCAAGTCCAACGATTTCCAAACCTTCTTGGCAAAAGAAATGTAGACTGTGCTGTCCTCACCCGGCACAGTTTCCACGGACAAAACAGGATTGGAACTCAACGGTAAATCGCCGCTGAGATTGATCCAAACAATGCTATCAGCTTCGTCCAAGGCATTGTCGCAACGAAACAACTTTCGATTGCTCTTTGCCGCAAAAATGATGTTTTCATTTTGTCTGTGTCGATGCACCACTCGCATAGCATTGGCATCAGAACCTCCGAGTTCAGAACTGATCTTTTCCCAAACGATGCTATCTCGAACAGCATGTTTGACGTTGGTCGAACGCCAAATATTCAACAAGCCGACAAACATGGTTTCTGAGTCTTCTTGCGACAACGTAAAGGGTGTGGACCAGGCACCTCCCTCTGTGATGCCCAGATCACCATTCGCAACGATTGTCTGCGACTGAATGCCTGGACCCGTTCGATAAATACGACCATATTGCGAGCTTGAAAAGAACCAATTTGGATCGTTTGGATCATAGATGCACTCGAAGCCATCACCGCCACTTCCTCGCGACCATTGGATGCCATCAAACAGGTAAGTGCCATTGTCTTGGTAGCCATTCATAGCATTCGTTCCGGAGAATGGACTTTGACCAATCTTGTAAATTTCCCCAGTGATGATTCCGTGGCTGCGATCTTGCCATTGCTGGTTGTTGACGTACTGATAAATACCACCATCATTCGCTAACCAGATTTCACCTGTATGGGGATTCGCCGTCAAGTCGTGCTGATCCACATGCAAGTAACTATCTTGAATATCCAACCAGGTCACACCAGCATCATCTGAACGCTTCATGCGTATCCCACCTGCATAAATCCGATCAACTACAACAGGATCTGCCTCCAAGCAAAGGTCATACCAGGCCTGACCGCCTTCGCCGTCACCGCCAGCGCTCCATCCCATGATATTGGGTGCATCGCTCATTTCTTCGAAGTTCAATCCCGAGTCGTCGGATTTGAAAAAACCACGGTATTCATACGTTCCTGTCGAAAGAACATACACATTGTCAGGTGCAGCCGGCGTGACCGCAATCACCATACGCGTGCTGGGCTGGATGCCATCGTTGATGTAATCCCAACTCTCACCCGCATCTTCGCTGCGCCAGAATCGACCGCTCCCCGTGCAATACATGATGTTCGGATTGGTCGGATGTTGAACAATGTCCTTGTAATTCTGCGTGTTGTTCGAAACTTGATTCCACGACTCACCGCCATCGGTGGTTTTAAAAATGCCGTTGCTGGTAGCTGCTACAACTTGCTGCTCATCTTCTGGATGGACCAACAAATCCCCAACCACATAATCAGAGATACCATCGTTTACAAACACCCAAGATTCACCTCCATCGATGGATTTCATAACGCCCATACCTGGGCTATCTGAAGCGTCACGATCGCCCGTTCCGATGTAAACAAATGCAGGGTTGGAAGCTGAAAAATCAATTGCACTCACTCCCAAGGTTGGAAAATCATCCGTGGTGCAAATCCAAGATTGACCACCGTCGTAAGAGCGCCAAAGGCCACCCGCTGGCGCACCTGAGAAAATTACATTCGAATCCGAAGGATGAAATGAAATTGCATTCATGCGTCCAATTCCACGGATATTGTCTCGTGTCGTAATGTCGTCAAGGACCGGCCCGCAAACTTTCCAATTGCCTTGAAGAGATCGCCCGTTATCCATTGATTGAGTCCAATTATTATACGCTCGAGCAGCAGCATTTCCATCGAGCATGGATCCATCGGCTGCGTTGATGCGTCCGTCCGAAAGATGCAGCCAGCGTTCAACCTGTTTGTAACCAGATCCTTTGACGCGTGCTCGACCTTCCCAACGCTTCTCAAACTCCTCGCGCACCTCAGCCGGAGTGACATCAGCATCTTGCATCAACACCGACCAATCAGGGTCAGTGGATGGTTCCCATAAATTGACTTGGCCACGTGCAATGGGCAACATCAGAAGAACGAAACAGCCAGCTAGAAGCGAACGCGTCATCTCTTTGAAATCATTGGTGAATTGGCAATTTAAAACGGAAGCGACAACATGTCTGACATTTTTACGGGCATGTTGCAAATCAGGGGTCAGATTGTCAGTTTTTCACGTACAAATGGCATTGGCGCAATGATTGATAACGTGGTACCAAAGAAACTCAAATCATGCAAACAGGAAACATCAACGTTCAAACGGAGAATATTTTTCCGATCATCAAAAAGTTCCTCTATAGCGACCACGAAATTTTCCTTCGGGAATTGGTTTCCAATGCCGTTGATGCAACGCAAAAACGCATCACGCTGGGAAAACTAGGTGAAATCAACTCAGTAGAAGGAAACTCGTCCATAGAAGTGATCCGGGATGAAGAGAATAAGACCCTGACCATCCGCGACCGTGGTATCGGTATGACCGAAGAAGAGGTCAATAAGTACATCAATCAAATTGCGTTCTCTGGCGCTACTGAGTTCCTCGACAAATACAAGGGCGAAGACGCGAAGACTGCGATTATCGGTCACTTTGGACTCGGGTTTTACTCCGCATTCATGGTCGCTAAGCACGTCGACATCATCACCTGGAGTCAGCGCGAAGAATCTGAACCTGTGAAGTGGAGCTGCGATGGCTCGCCAGAGTATACCATCGAAAAGGCCGAAAAAGATGAGCGCGGAACAGACATCGTTCTTCACATTGCAGATGACAGTGAAGAATTCTTGACAGATGATCGCATTCAGGGCATCCTGAATAAATACTGCAAGTTTATGCCGGTTCAAATCATCCACGGAACGAATACCGAAATGGTTGATGATCCTTCAGGTGAGAAGGACGAAGAAGGCAATGTCAAAAAGACCGAAAAGGTTTCACCGAGAATCGTCAATGAAGCCACACCTCTCTGGAGCAAGGCACCGGCTGACTTGAAGGATGAAGATTACAAGAAGTTCTATCAGGATTTGTACCCGATGAATTTTGAGGAACCTTTGTTTCACATTCATCTCAACGTAGACTTTCCATTCAACCTCACAGGCATTCTCTACTTCCCGCAGTTAAAGAAGGAAATGGAATTGCGTCGGGATAAAATTCACTTGTATTCCAACCAAGTGTTCATCACCGACAACGTCGAGAACATCGTCCCCGACTTCCTCACGCTTCTGCATGGTGTCATTGACTCGCCAGACATCCCGCTTAACGTATCGCGCTCCTATCTTCAAGAAGATGCGAATGTGAAAAAAATTAGCGGTCACATTTCAAAGAAGGTGTCGGACAAATTGAACACCATGTTCAAAAAGGACCGCGAAACATTCGCTTCGCAATGGGATGACCTCCGAATCTTTGTCGAATATGGCATTCTAACCGATCAAAAATTCATGGATCGGGCCAAGAAGTTTATGCTCTTTAAGGACACAGAAGGAGCATGTCACACCTATGAAGAACTCATCGCCTTGGTGGGAGAAATTCAAAAAGACAAAAACGGAAAAGTAATCTTGCCTTACACTGCAGACGCCAAAGCACAACACAGTTTTGTTTCTGCCGCAAAAGAGTGCGGATACCAAGTTCTTGTTATGGAAGGGCCACTTGCAGCACACATGGTCCAAAAGCTCGAAGAAGCTTATCCCGATGTACAATTCAAACGGGTTGACTCGGATGTTGCAGACAACTTGATTGAAACGAAAGATTCAGCAGCGAGCACATTGGATGAAAAGGAAGAAGAAACCTTGAAGCCCGTCATTGAAGGAGCATTCCCAGGTGACGCTTACAAGGTGAAATTCACCGCTATGTCCCCTTCTGCAGCACCGCTTACCATAACACGTTCTGAGTTCATGCGGCGCATGAAAGAGCAACAAGCCGTTGGTGGTGGTGGCGGTTTCCAAATGTTTGGTGCCATGCCCGATAATTATGACGTTACGGTCAACTCAAACCATCCAATCGTCCAAAAAATTCTCACTGAGAAAGATGAAGACGTGAAGCAAAAACTCGCGAAACGAGCCGGTGATTTGGCTCGACTATCGCAAGGTTTGCTCGAAGGAGAAGAACTTACTGCCTTCATCGCGGAGGGATACGGCGAGTTGTCGTGAGCGGCTATGGATCCTGGATAGGCGGCGCCATCGGTTGGGCCTTTGGCGGTCCGATTGGCGCCGTCATGGGGTTTGCTTTCGGAAAAATGTTTTCCGATGGCAGTTTGTCTCGAGAGGGTGCAGGCACTGCTTCTGCCTCCCGCAACCGACAATCGACCCAGGCTGGTGACTTCTCGATTGCATTGCTGGTGCTAAGTGCAGCCGTGATGAAAGCAGATGATCGGATTTTGCAATCCGAGCTAGACTACGTCAAAGAATTTCTTCGGAAGAACTTTGGGGAAGCAAAGGCCGATCAGCTGACACTCCTACTGCGCGATGTTTTGAAGCAATCCATTGGAGTCCGAGAAGTGGCAATTCAGATCAAGCGAAATATGGACATCGCTAAACGAAGGTTGCTGCTGCAGTATTTGTTTGGAATCGCCAAGGCGGACGGACAAATTCATCCTTCAGAATTGGATGTGATCGAGCAAATTGGTCTGTGGATGGGCATTTCAAATGCTGACTTCAAAAGCATCAAAGAAATGTTTCTCGCATCAAAGGCAGATCCATACAAAGTGCTGGAGATTGCGCAAAACATCCCGGACGCTGCAGTCAAGAAGGCGTACCGCAAATTGGTTGTAAAGTACCATCCTGACAAGACACAAGATTTGGGGGAAGAGTATCAGCAGCAGGCCCGAAATAGATTTCTAGCCATCCAAGATGCTTACGAACAAATCAAGCTTGACCGGGGTATGAAATAATACAATCTTATTGGATGGCCAGTCTTCCATGATTAATCTTGGCATCCGAAGAACCAAATTGACATGAAAAATAGCGCAATCAAATCCCTGTTCATCCTTCTGATGGGGGGAGCAATCGCACTGATGCCAAATGAAGCTTTCAGCCAGCGAAGCAAAAAAGCCAAAAGGAATAAGAATAGCGAGAAGACTTCACCTCCAAAGCGAGGTGGCAAAGACGAACCCAAAGCGTTGAAAGAACTCACCAAGGACGCAACTGCGTTCGAAGGGCTCTTCACACTTTATTCCGATACCACCAACGGAAAAGGCTGGTTGGCCATTCCTGATTCCATGTTGGAAAGGCAATTCATCTATTTTTCGCACATTGAGGACGGCGTTGCGGAGTCAGGCTACACGCGTGGGAGTTATCGCAATAGCAAAGTGATTTCATTTCACAAACACTTCAATCGCATCGAAATTCATGCTGAAAACACGAATTATTATTTCGACCCTGAATCCCCACTCGCCAGGGCAAATGAGGCCAACATCAATACCCCCATTATTGCGAGTCTCAGCATTGAAGGAATTGATTCATCGCAAACCGTATTTGCTGTCTCAAGCGCTGAATTGTTTTTGAAAGAAGCGCTCGAAATGGTCAAACGACCATCCCGCAAACCAGGGGAATCCGTTTTAGGCAAACTCTCCCGAGAGAAATCCAAGATATACGGAATCAACAATTACCCAGAGAATACGGAAGTCACAGTGGATTATGTCTACGATAACCCCGCCCCAAAAATTGGCGGAGCAGCGATCGAAGATGCTCGAGCCATCACCATACGCTATCAGCATAGCATTTTAAATCTTCCTGAGGAAGGATTCACTCCCCGACCCGATGATGCTCGCATTGGCTATTTCGCCACCCAAACAGAGCATATGACTTCGGCTTCTTCAACCCCATGGAAAGATGTGATCCATCGGTGGCGCTTGGAAAAACAAAATCCAGAAGCAGCGATGTCACCTCCGGTCAAACCGATCGTTTGGTGGATCGAGAATACAACACCCTATGAATTCCGTTCGTACATCCAAAGCGGAGTCGAAAAGTGGAATCAGGCTTTTGAATTGATCGGGTTTGAAAATGCCGTTCAAGTGAAAGTGCAACCCGACAGCGCAGACTGGGATGCTGGGGACATCCGATACAATGTGCTGCGTTGGACGTCCTCCCCAAGTCCGAGATACAGCGGATACGGACCGAGCTTCGTTGATCCGCGTACGGGAGAAATCCTAGGTGCTGATATCATGCTGGAATGGAGCGGAATGACAGGACGCCTGTGGCGCTCTGAAGTTTTTCAGAATGCCGGCTTTGAAAGTTGGACTGAGCTTGAACATGAGCCCTCTTCACGAGCGCAATATGCTGAATTGATTCATCGATGTGATGCAGGTGCTGTTCACGCGCAACAAACGCTTTTTGGAGCAGCAGCCTTGCGCATGCGTTCCTTCACCAATGAAGAACAAGAAAAGTTTACCCGAGAGACCCTTCACCGATTGGTGCTGCATGAGGTTGGGCATACGCTCGGACTAAGCCACAACATGGCTGGGTCGACCATGCAAAGCCCAGAGGCGTTGAAAAACGCGGAAACCGTCAACAGCGAAGGCATGTCCAATAGCGTCATGGATTATCCTTCGATCAATTTTGCACGAAACAAGCAAGAGCAGACCAAGTTTTTCGATGATGCCCCAGGTCCTTATGACAAATGGGTGATCGATTATGGCTATTCATCAGGCTTGGAAAATACGGACCAAGAAGCGCAACGACTTGAAACCATTCTACTCAAATCCAATGAGGCCAATCTAATGTTTGGCAATGACGCTGATGACATGCGTCGTCCAGGCGGAGGAATGAACCCGGATGTAAATATTTATGATTTATCCAATGATCCAGTGGCTTATGCTGCTGATCGTTGCGAGTTGGTCAATGAACTGTTGCCCAATATTGTTCAAGAATACGGAGGAGATGAGCAATCGAGTTACCAAGAAGTACGACGCGCCTACTTGACTTTGACCGGCGAATACATCACTCAGCTAGGAGTTATGACGCGTCAAATTGGCGGAGTGCGTTACAACAGAGCACACCCATCCCAGCAAACAGGAGCGCCCCTTCAACCAGTATCAGAAAACGATCAAAAGAAAGCCATGAATGCATTGGCTACTTATGCATTCGCCCCCGATGCTTTTGATGCGGCAGAGTCAGTATACGGCTACCTCCAAAGCCAGCGGCGTGGTTTCGGCTTTTTTGCGCAGCCCGAAGATCCAAAAATTCATGCACGCATAGCCTCTGCCCAAAAGAACGCGTTGCGCCATTTGCTCCATCCTCGAGTTTTGCAGCGCTTGATCGATGCCTCTGAATATGGCAACACGTATCGCATTGATGAACATATGAAGTCCCTGACAGATGCCATCTTCAAATCGGACTTGCGAAGTTCTGTGAACACCCAAAGGCAACAGTTGCAAATTGAATATGTCAAAAACCTCGTCGCTGCGCTCGATGCGAAGGCGAAGTACGATGTAATCACCCAATCTATGGTGCTATCGACATTGAAGCGTATTCAGCGTGAACAGCGCAATGCTTCTTCACCAAATGCACTCACACGCGCGCACCGCGAGCACATTGCTTTCATCATCGAAAAAGCATTGGACGCTTGATTTGAAAACGTTGAAAAAGTGTGGAGAACTGAAGGAGGAAATGGTCTTGGACTGTTTCCTCCTTTTGCTTTGACCACTAAATTGAGGACATGCTCGCGTACCATTCTATCCCTGTGTACCAATGAACTCGCGTGATCGACTTTTCAAGGTCATGGGCGGAACAATAGAACACGATGTCTGCCAATACATTGCTACCATGCTGCAAGAACAGGCAGTTGAAATTCATGTCGGTTGCGACAGCCAAAACTATAAACGCAACACGATTTACGTGACCACAGTCGTTTTTCGGTTTCCCGGAAATGGTGCTCATGTGATTTATAGAAAAGAAAAGGTCCCAAAAATCATGGACCTCTGGACCAAGCTTTGGGGAGAGACGGAGCGTTCTGTTGCGCTTGCTTCACTCATTCTCCATGAATGTAATCTGCGGGTGGAACAAATTGATCTTGATTACAATACTGACCCGAGCTATCCCTCACAAAAGCTAATTTCAGCTTCTTCAGGTTACATCGCTTCTCTTGGCTTCAAGGCCAAAGCAAAACCAAATTTATTGATGGCCGCATGGGCAGCCGACGTGCTCTGTCATTGAACTTGTCTGCCATTGCTCCAATTTGCAGGAGAGCAACAACGGTTCAAATCATATTATGATTTCGTTGGACTTGGAAATATCTCTTCCAAAATCTCCTCCCTGTGACTGAAAATGCCCTTGACTTTTTTATGAATTGGAGCTCCAAAGAGCTCGCCTAAAAATCCTCCAGGCAATACATAATGGAGCGTGTCCTCCATCAAAACACCACCATTCGACTCGGTAAAACGATGCATGTGATGCCAGAACCGATACGGCCCAAACCTCTGTTCATCAATGAAATAAGACCCTGCAACAGCCTGTGTTATTTCTGTCACCCAGTTCATTGGAATGCCCAGAAACGGTCGAATGCGATACGTGATAATTTGACCTGCAAACGTTGGCTCGTTGGCGCCAGAGCGTATTTCAAAGGACATGTCCGCTGGTGTTATTCGATCCAAATTACCTGGAACACTGAAAAAGTCCCAAGCCTCCTGCAATGATATGGGGAGCCATTGCTCGCTCTCTAGTCGGTGAATCTTCATAACCTTCAAACGATTTTCAAAGGCTTATTGTTCGCACCAAATTGCTTAAAAAAAATGAAGCATCCGCCGTTGCAGATGCTTCACTACGATTCACAACTAGGTCCTCCAAGAACATAAAGTTCCATGACCTGTATGTAAATATAATTAATTTAACATATCAATACAACTATTGGAGGAGTTATTATATTGATACGGCTATTAATATTGCATGGGTATCTTGCTTGGTTGTACCGATGAGAAATGACGATCCCAATCTCTACCTTTGGCGCATGACCGCAACGTCCAATTCTCTTCAAATGCTCGCGACCCTGTGCGGGGTTTTCATCTCCGTGATGGCAAGCAATGCATGCAGTGGACAGTCCGTAGCAGAGGAGTGGTCAACGCTTGTTCAAGAGCGTGCAGAGGGCATTGATTTCAGAGCGTTCACAGCAAACAATCCAGAATGGATGGTGAAGGCTGCCAAACCCGAACTGAAGTCAGCAGTGCCTGCGCTTGATGCGCTCGAAACGTCCCTTCTTCCTTGGGGAGAAAATGAAGCGATGGTTGACCAATGCATGCAAGTGATGTTCAGCGACAATCACCGTTGCGCTCAAATCCTGGGTGTTCTTCATGGACGTTATGGAAAATTCATTGTCCAAGAACTGGAATCCGCAGCTTTATCAAATTCTTTTCAGTGGATCGCAGCGATATCATCTGCTTTCGATACTGGCTTCGACAAGAATGGCGCTGCAGGTCTATGGGGAATGAGCCCTGGCATGGCTCAGAGCTATGGACTGCTCAGCAAAGCAGGCATCGACCAACGCAAGCTCGCAGAAGAATCGACCAAAGCCTTTGTTTTAGAATTGAAACGCCTCCAGCGTCGTTTTCCAAATGATGAACATCGCGTGCTTGTCGCCTATTGGAAAGGAATGGCGTACGCCACACGATGGACTGGTAAGCCCGGTTACGACAGAACTTTGGATGAGCAGCTCACACTTGTCAAGGTATTGAGTCGATTCATGGTCAATATCGAACGACCGTCTTTTGAACTTGATTGGATTGAACAGGCACAAACATGGCAACCGCTAGAATGCGAGGGCGAGGGCATAGACCGCGACGCACTCATTTCTTCAGGAAACTTCGACGATCGTATGCTTTCAGAGTTGCTTCCCTGGTGGAATACCGGTTTTTTGACCTGCATAGATGCCGAAAAATTCGGAGCCCGAATTCCGAAGCTGGCCATAAACGAATTCCCAATATCTCGTTCAGAAACGTCCGGCTTAGAAGCTTCACCAAAGGAGGAATTGATCAACGTTGTTCGTTCTACGGAATCTGAGTCAGAACTCATCGAGAATGTTTCAGATGGCATTCGTTGCATCCTCCATACAGTCAAAAAAGGCGATACCCTCTGGAACATTGCCCAACGTTATCCAGGAGTAACACCGGAAGAATTGGCCGAAATCAATGGAATCTCTGATTACATTCGCATAGGCCAAACCCTATGTGTGCCGGATCCACGATGAAACCCAAAAAGCAACCGGTCTCCCATACCCTAGCGTTCCTCGCATCTATCTTCTTGGTCATTTCCCTGTTTTTGTCTCGTCCTGAGTCAATGCGCACCCTCGTATGGGAATTCCCGAGATGGGAGAATTTTGATTCTCCTGATTCAGCATTGACAGCAGAAGAAGTCCAGACCTTGTTGGCTTCGTACCAAGAGGATTCACCTTTGGATACGGATAGCATGAATGCCCTCCAGAATAAGGTTGAAATTGCCAACAAGTCCGATTCATCCGAAAGAGCAAAGGCCGCCCCCCCCTCACCTATTTCTTTGCAGTTAGACGCTTCGAACAAACCCGATGCAGCGGAGCAAACAACCTATGACCGCGAAAGTGCCTCTCGAATAATTCATCCTGATTTATTGCTGCACGGGAACTCAAGTGCCTTCGCTTCCCTTTCGACATTCTTCAGCAAACTCAACGCTCCTGAACGATCGCCGAGCTTGCATGTTTTTCACTTCGGGGATTCTCAAATTGAAGGCGATCGAATTACGGGTGAGCTGCGCTCAAAGTGGCAACAAACTTGGGGGGGATCTGGTCCAGGTTTTCTTTCGCCTGCTCAACCTCTCCCATCCCTTTCGGCAAAACAGCGGTGGTCAAACGGTTGGAATCGTTACACCAGATTCGGAAAAGTCAATGATGCTATTCTCCACAATCGTTATGGAATCATGGCTTCTTTTGCCAAATACACCCAGGTTGAAGACACCACCTCGCAATGGGTAGAATTCAGTCCGCACCCTAGAGGGTTCAAAAAGAATCGCACATTTGATGAAATCCATCTTTTGTTCGGACAAACAACCGATGGCACAAAAGCGACGATTACGATCAATGGCGATACAATCGATGCGAGCCGTTTGCGACAAGACTCACTTCATTCGCACGTGGTCATTGACATGCCTACGGATTCGATAAACACCACCCCTTACGAATCCCTGAGGATAGGATTCGAAGGAGATTCGCCAGAATTCCACGCAGTCGGTCTGTGGTCCCGAACTGGAATCGCGGTACACAACGTCGCCATGCGCGGAAGTTCAGGCACCTTGTTCCGTCAACTGAATCGAGCCCAATTGAAGATGCAACTGAAATCGGTTCGAACAGAAATGATTCTTCTTCAATACGGAGGAAATGCTGTCCCATATCTTGAAGATTCAGCGGCAGTCCGTCGATTTGGAGGCTGGTTCGCTTCTCAAATTCGGCTGTTTCAATCCATCGTTCCGAATGCACCGATCATCGTAATTGGTCCATCTGACATGTGTCTCAAAGTCGGAACGCGCATGCAAACATATCCGATGCTTCCTTACATGCGAGACGTTTTGAAACAAAAAGCCATGGATGAAAACGCTTTGTACTGGGATGTTTTTGAAGTGATGGGCGGCGCAGGCTCCATGGCTGCATGGTTTGGGTCCTCGCCTTCATTGGCCAGCGCTGATCACGTGCATTTCACCCCACGAGGGGCCAGAGAAATTGCAGGGCTCTTCAACAAAAGTTTCCAGACGGAATGGGCCCTATGGCAAGCATGGCAAGCCGACCAAACCTTGGGCATAACACCATGAATTGGAAGACCTTCATCACACTAGCCATGAGTACAGTGCTGCCTGGAATTCACTTGGCCGTTTCTTGCCAAGACAATGAGAATGAGCCCAATTCTATATCCTGTGAAATACCACCAAATTCTAACCGTTACTGTGAACTTTGGGCAACCATGGATTCTGTTCACCAAGGAATAGGCGGCGAATTATCCATTCTCCACGTCGGTGGCTCGCACGTTCAAGCAGGTTGGATCGGGCACTTCATGCGCGAACAACTTGCACTATGGAGCCCACAGGCAATTTGGAGCAAAGGCCTAATGCTTCCCTACCGGCTCGCAAAAACAAACACTCCAACCCACTTTCGCACAGAAATGTCTGGTAGCTGGCAAGGCTCCCGTTGCACGCGTAAAACATGGGACGAAATCAATTCAGATGTTGGATCTGGCACAGGGATACAAGTTCGAACCGATTCTCCTGCATCCACGTTACAACACGTCGCTTTCTTGCCAGATTCTTCAAAATTCTCAGCGAATACTTTCGACATTTGGACCAATGCCAGACCGAGCGAAATTTCATTCTTCAATGCGGGCAGTGACGCCAACATGACTCCTTTGATTGACCAATCTGGCTGGAGAATTGTCCTTTCTACTCCGGTCGACACCTTTCGTTTGAGCCTTCAATCTGCATCAGATCGCTCCATTCCCATTGCCTACGAAGGGGCTTATTCGCAAATTTCTACTGCAGCGCCTCGCATGACCTACAACGAATGGGGACACAATGGCTTGCACATTCGAGACATGCGCAAATGCGTTGGCCTCCAAAAGCTTGTGAAGCGCATGCAACCCGATCTTGTCATCATTGGAATAGGACTCAACGATGCAATTGACAAGCATGGATTTGATATCGGACAATTTTCAGCGGACTATGGCGTCCTGATGCGCCAGTTAGAAAAGCGATTGCCGAATGCAGCTTTTCTGCTACTGAGCAATACGCATGTGCATCCAACCAATGAGACCACTGCAAAACACTCCAATGAAATCAAAGCTTTCCTTCGCGCACATGCTGAATCAACTGGATGCGGATTTTTTGATTTGGGCGCTGCGATTGGAGGAAATGAAAGCACTGCGGATTGGATGAGCAACGATTGGATGAAATCCGATGGCATTCACTTCCATTCGTCAGGATACCAGCGCATCGCTGGACTTCTTTATGACGCCATACATCAGGCTTTTCAACACCACTTATCTTGCGAAAATCCCACTGAAAAATGAGCTTTTTCGACCTGAACCCAAGTCAGAACTTCACCTTTCTAGCCCCACAATTTTGGGGGTTCTTGGTATTGGTGATGGTCGGGCTTTGGGCCAGTGAACGAAAGCTTCGCATCCGCAATGCCTTCCTTTTCTTTGTCAGCCTTTTATTCTATTGGAAAACCAATGGATGGTTTGTTGGAATACTCGTGTTTTCCACTCTTGTCGACTGGGGCATTGGCTGGCAAATTTTCCGTTCCCAAGGAACTCAAAGAAAACTGTGGTTGGCTGGAAGCATCGTCGCAAACCTGGGGTTGCTTGGGTTTTTCAAGTACGCCTACTTTTTTGCCGATGCTTTGAATCCAATGTTGGGGACCCAGTGGAATCCGCACTCAGCTCTCGGTCAATGGTCCAATGCAAACCTAGGGACCACCTTCCGAGTCGATCAAATTTTATTGCCAATCGGGATCTCTTTCTACACGTTTCAAACCCTCTCTTATTCCATTGATGTCTATCGCCGTCAAATCACTCCTTGTCGAAGTCCACTGGACTTTGGGTTTTTCGTAAGCTTCTTTCCTCAGCTCGTAGCTGGGCCAATTGTGCGCGCCAAGGATTTCATTCCTCAGCTGCACCAGCCCTATTCCTTGAGCCGACCAGAATTTGGAATGGCACTTTTCTGGATCCTCAATGGCCTCATCAAAAAAATATGGCTTGCCGATTACTTGGCTGTGAATTTGGTAGACCGGGTCTTTATGAACCCCGGAAGTTTCAGCGGATTCGAAAACGTATTGGGCTTGTATGCTTACAGCCTTCAAGTTTATGCCGACTTTAGCGGCTACACCGATATGGCAATTGGAATTGCCCTCCTGATGGGCTTTCGGTTGCCCCTTAATTTTCGTTCGCCTTACAAGGCTAGAAGCGTTGGAGAATTTTGGCAGCGCTGGCACATCAGCCTCTCCAGCTGGCTCAAGGATTACCTCTACATCCCAATGGGAGGAAATAGAACGGCAAGCACTTTTACCTATGTCAGCTTAAGTGCATTCACCGCTTTTTTATTCCTCATGTTACCCAGCGCAGGTGTGCGACTCATAGCCATGGGATGCATCCTGCTCGTGGGGGCCTGTCTTGTTGCCTTTCCGGGCTTGCGAAAGCAATTCAACACCAACATCAACCTCATGATGACAATGCTACTTGGCGGCTTATGGCATGGGGCAAGTTGGAATTTTGTTCTATGGGGAGCTTTGAATGGGTTGGGATTGATTTTCTACAAAGCCTGGCGACGAATCAGCCCATGGGAAGTGAAAAATCGATGGTGGAAGCATGCAATTGGAATGATTTTGACCTTCCATTTTATTTCTGCTACCCGTATCTGGTTTCGATCAGGCAGTCAAGTGAAATGGAATGATTTAAGTCAGCCGCATGACTTGTGGGCAGAATGGTTCACAGCAAATACCATGCTCATGCAAATCATCAATCGTTTCTGGGCCAGCCCATTTATGGAAATCATTCTAGGCAACCGCAACGTCGTAACGATCATGTTGGTTGGGATGGCCGTTCACCTGCTACCCGAACAACTGAAAGCCAGGTACAGGAAAGGATTCGCCGAAGCACCTTTGATGCTCATGTTTGGAATGACCCTCGGAGCGATCGGGGTTGCTTACCTCGGAATGAGTTCCGGACTGCAACCTTTTATATACTTTCAGTTTTGACGCTGAGCCTAACTTATTCGGCCATTTCAATCTCTTGGTAAGCACTGCAGCTCTTGCTTGCATGCGTGCAAGACGTCATGATAACTGCAAAAGAGAGCACACCCATCGCAAAGACAAGAACTTGTTGAACTCGGATGTGGTTGATTTTATCTGAAAACATAGCAATGGATTTCGTCTCATCTAACGAGAAGTTTCCAAACTTAGTACATCTTTTTGATATCATCATTAAAAACAAACAAGATCCATGGCCAACAAACCTCCATCTGCACCTACAAGCGCCTTGAAAATGCTCTATTCATTCATGGTTTTGGCGCAAGTGATTTTAATCGTTGATTTTTTCGTTGTGCCGCAGAACATGGGATTTGCAGGTGCTCTGTTCAACCTCATCGAACATCAGCGGAGTGGGCTAATCCTGTTGCAATTGTTCGGTTGCGCTATCCTTTTCGTTGACGCCGTTGTGCGGTTTGACCACCTGAAAAATCGGTGGATACACTGCATCGGAATTGGGCTGCTCGCCTGTCACTGGATGTTTCAAATGTTCGTGCATTTCCTCTCCAGTTCTTACCTCACCTAAGCCCTGTCAGTCCTGCTGATACTGGTAGTCAGAATCGTCCAGGCGCTCGGGAATGGACCGAAACAATTCAAACCGTTGCTGAATGAATCGAATGAACTCATATTGCGTCCATTGCTGCAGCAATTCATCTCCAGGATCACTGAAGGAAATGAAATCATCGAATTCATGAGGTTCAAGAAGGATGATTTCGTAGTTGACATACTTCACAAATAACTCACGGAGCAAATCATGCCGGCGATCTCTGTTTTCGAATTGTGCTACCACGCGCTTGCTGCGTTCTTCGCGGTTGAGCATCTGATAGAGAAAGGTGATGGGACTGCTCAGGGCATCTACAGATGTGAGCCTAAAATCATCTTCATTGTATCCGAGCGACTCGATGTCCCTCAAAATTTCTCTTAATTCACGTGGGGCGACAACTTCCGCCGTTCCAATTTCCACTGACAAACGATGCAATCGAACCTCCCATTCCCATTGTTTGCCGTGCGTAGGTGCGACGCGCTCTCGTGTATAAAAACCAATGGCTCCAAATGCGATGGTGTCTCCGGGGCAAACAGCTAACAAAAATTGCCCCCTTTGATCCACAAATTGGCCTCCCCCCTCCATTCCTCGATTGACCACCATCGCAGCTGGAATCATTCTACCCGATTCATCCACCACCGATCCCGAAATAAACATCAAACTATCGCAACGATTGGTCAAGGCATTTTGAGCCGATGACCCTGCAGCCATTGAGAGTAATAAAACAACACTCGACGTTCGTAAAAAAGAGGACAACATGCGTGCAAGATAGGACCCTGCGCTTGTTAACTTCGGCTCATGGCCGACCAATTGCCTTCATCTCGAGAATCAAAGTCCGCTGCTCAAGAAGCAGCAAAAGACCGCATATCGCAAGCGAGGAGTCAATCTCGAAGCCCAACGGCTTGGGCCAATGAAATCATCAAAGGCGATCGAAGCGCCTTGAGTCAGGCAATCACGCTTACCGAAAGCTCCAAGCCATCTGACCAATTGATGCTTGACATTCTTCTGCAAGCCGTTCAATCGAACAAAAAGGAAACCGCATCCATTCGGATTGGAATAACAGGAGTTCCGGGTGTTGGAAAAAGCACATTCATTGAGTGTTATGGCCTACTGCTTTTAGAACGAAACCACCGAGTCGCAGTCCTCGCAGTGGATCCAAGCAGCGGAATCACAAAAGGAAGTATTCTTGGCGACAAAACCAGGATGGAAATGCTTTCCAGAAAGAAGAATGCCTTCATCCGACCGAGTCCAACAGCGAGCGCACTGGGTGGGATAACCCGTGGCACGCACGAAGCAATTTTACTTTGTGAAGCTGCCGGCTTTGATCGTATTTTAATTGAGACAGTTGGAGTTGGTCAATCCGAAATCGCTGTGCGAGAGTGCTCGGATGCCTTTGTTCTTTTGATGCTGCCTGGCGGTGGTGATGAACTCCAAGGAATCAAACGCGGAATCATGGAAATGGCCGATGTTCTACTCATCAATAAATCGGACGGCAGCGGAAAGTCCTTGGCACGTGAAACTGCAGCACAATACCTTCAAGCGCTTCATCTCATGCCTCCCAATCCGGCGGGTCATTCGGTAGCCGTTCAATTGATCAGCGCTCTGGAAAACCAAGGCATTGACGCATTCGAAAATCACCTCTTCGGATTGGTCACCGATTGGAAATCAAACGGTGCATTCGGCAAAAGACGAGGCGACCAAGCCATGCATCTGTTTGAAAAACACGTGCAGCAATTCTCCATGCAAAGCCGTTGGGGCGACACCAGTGCCGAAAAGCTTTGGCATGCAACAATGGCCAATGTACAGACCGGTCAAATCAATCCTTACACCGCCGCGCGCAGTTGGATGCAGCAAGAAACGACATGAGCGTAGGCTTCTTTTCGGTTCAATTCGCCTTTTCTGTTCTAGCTACCGCTGGCACTTTACACTTTTCATCGGGTGAAACATCTGGAAACGGGAAAAACGCATCACATAACAGCGCCTCAAATGTGAATTTCCGGAATATCACAATCAACCTGCCTCTTCTAATTGCATTGGTCTCTTTGTGGACAGCTACAAGCCTCGCAAGTACCGATGTTCTGCCGTCTGCTCTTTTTGCATTCATATGGCTCCTTGCATTTGCATCCGTTGTTCACATTGCATGGAAGGCATGGCAAATCGAATTCAGCCCTGCCCATGAAGCACCCACTTTGGTTCACCGAAGATTGCTGCAACTTCAGCATCAGCTGCTCAAACTTCATGAAAAGGAAGCGTTGGGGGCTCAGCTCGAAAAAACCAATCAATCGCAAGAAACGCTGAACCAATATGGAGAGCATTTCAAGCGTGTTTTGATTACAATCGAAAATCATCTGATTTACGGTGAACACGAACATGCCGAACATGTGATCACGCTCTTTTCACGGCATCTCAGGCAACTGCTCCATGAAGGTTCTTCTCCCTTTCTGTCATTGGAGAATTCCATCGATCACATCAAAACCCATCTGGACCTGATGGCCTTGCTCACGGGGCATCGCTTCATTTGTGATGTTGATGATGACATGCTCGATTCAACAACCCTGCTGCGATGCACCGAAAGATTTCAGCTGAGTCCATGGGTAGAGGAACGTGTTTGGCCATTTTTCAGCCTGGCTGAACGCAGCCTGAAAGATCTTCATCCCATGACACTTGTCATCGATGTGGAAAATGACGAGGTATTGTTCACTTTTTCAGGCCAAGAAGCTGAATCTAACGGCGCACTTGCCCCTGGGAAATTCCGATTGCTTGGAAATTCAGAAACGCCCAAAAAATCAATTGAACACCCGCACGCATTGCAACCCGCTTAAAAAATTGGAAGGCGGTTAAAGTCCAGCTTGAATCAATGCAATGGCTTCTTGTTCAGAGACCTTCTGCTGATCACCGCTTTCCATGTGTCGCACCGTCCAAACCCCTTGGTGACGCTCCTCCTCACCTGCCATCAACACATAGTTTACATTCAAATCTGCAGCATATTTCATCTGCTTTTTTAATTTTCCGGCTTTCGGATACGCCGATGCACGAATTCCTGATTTGCGCAGAGCTGCGGTCATCTGAATCGCAGCCTTTTCGGAAGCATCGTCCAACATCAACACCAACGCTTGAGGCCCCGTAAATGACTCCGGAGGAAATGCTTCAAAATGTTCCAAGACATCATAAATGCGGTCTGCTCCAAAACTGATTCCCACGCCACTCATGCCATCCCAACCAAAGATTCCGGTCAAATTCGCGTAACGTCCTCCTCCACAAATACTGCCAACAGGAGCGTCATCAACACGCACTTCAAAAATCGCTCCAGTGTAGTAATTTAAACCTCTAGCCAAGGTGGGGTCGAATGTGATGCACGAATCAGGCACACCAGAATCTTTGGCCATTTGAAGCAATCTCACCACATCTTGATAGGCTTGTTGCGATTCTTCATCATCCGACAGAAGCATTGCCTGAATGCCATTCAATCGCGCTAAAGAATCCTCCGTCGCCAGCAATCCAAAAACAAGCATCACATTTGCGATGACATCCTCGGACATCCCTCGATCTTTAAGCTCTTTCCGCACGCCTTCATCACCGACTTTATCCCACTTATCCAGTGCGACTGTCAAATCTGTAAATTGACTTTCAATGCCCCAGGCTCGCGCCAAGCCATTCAGTAACCTCCGATCATTTAACATGATTTGATAACCAGGAACTCCAAGACCGTTTAAGACCTCATGGAATAGCTGCAGCAAGTCCAGTTCACATAAGATGCTATCCGAACCAATGATGTCTGCATCGCATTGCGTGAATTCTTGGTAACGTCCTTTGCCCGGTCGATCGCCCCGCCAAACAGTTTGCATTTGATAACGTCGGAACGGAAATGCCAGATCATTTCTAGCCATGACCACGAAGCGTGCAAAAGGCACGGTTAGATCATAGCGCAAGGCCTTTTTCGAAATGCTCGAAAGCAGGCCTTTTGAATCCTTGGCATCTAAAGCCTTTGAATCAGCTTTGGATAAAAAATCACCATTGTTGAGCAACTTAAAAATCAATTGATCTCCTTCATCGCCATACTTGCCTGTTAGTGTCGATAAAGACTCCATAGCAGGGGTTTCAATTGGCTGGAAACCGTAGCGTTCAAAAACTTCCCGCATGACGGAAAACATCCAATTGCGCCGGGCCATTACAACAGGTCCAAAATCTCGCGTTCCTTTGGGAATAGATGGTTTGCTCATGCCTCGAAGCTTATCGTTTGTTCCGACGTCGAAGCTGAATAAAGGCGACAATGGTCAAAAGGGCCATGCCGAGAAATACGTATTGCATGCTGTTTGGTTTGTTTGTTGGCGCTAAATTCGGGAATTGATGGAAACGAACGCAATTCAAAGGCAGCTTTCAGGGCACAATGGTGCGATTTATGATGCTTGCTGGGATAATTACCGCCGAGAATGGCTCACCGCAGGAGGAGATGGAGTGGTGGCTGCATGGGCTGAATCAGGTTCTGAGCACGGCAGGGCCTGCTTCCAATCAGAACGTGCCTTCTACGCTGTTGAAGCCTTGAAAACAGGCCCAATTGCGGGGACAGAAGATGGCGAATTGATGTTGTTGGACGAAACAGGGCAGCCGAGGAAAGTGGCAGCGCACAGTCAGGGCATATTTTCCCTTACCCCAATAGGCGAAAATCATTTTTTTTGTGGCGGAGGTGATGGAAGAATCACACGTTGGAATGCCCTTACGCTGCAGGGTGAATGGGATTGGAAAGGAGCTACGAAAATTCGCATCATTGCCCCTTCTCTGTACGGTATTCTGATTGGCAGTTCCACTGGAAATGGCATCATTGTTCCTGAACTTTCACATCGTCACGACCTCGATAAATCAGTGCCAATTGCAGGTCACGAAGGTGGACTTTACTCAGCTGTCTTCTTGCCCCAGAAAGAAGTATGGCTGACGGGTGGACGCGATGGGCACCTTCGAGCTTGGTCCAAATTTGGCGAGGCACTTCTCGCAATTCCGGCGCACGAAGCAGCGATTTATCGCATGGTCTACGACCAAGGAAAAATTTACACTGCAAGCCGAGACAAGACGGTAAAATCGTGGGACGAACAAGATTTAACGATGCTCAACAAATGGGACCGACCCAATGGAGGGGCAAAACGATCTGTGAACGCTCTTTGCATAGGAGGAACAAAGAATCGATGGATGCTCGCAGCAGGCGATGACCGAATCATTCGAACAATCCAGCTCTAAACCATCCGGTCATTTAGTCACCACTTCACAGGCGCACAACCCTGCTGCTTGAACCATTCGTTGGATCGACTAAACGGCTTGGAACCCCAGAACCCCCGGTATGCAGCCAATGGACTAGGGTGAGCTGACTCCAACACCAAATGTTCGGAACGATGCACAAACGATGCTTTTTTCTGGGCCTCCTTGCCCCACAAAATGAAAACCATCGGCTGTTCCAACGCGCACAAAGCGCGAAAAATACCAGAAGTCAATTCTTGCCAACCCAAGCCATGGTGAGATGCTGCGTCCCCAGCCCGAACCGTCAAAACATCGTTTAGCAGTAAAACACCTTCATCAATCCAATGCGCCAACGCTCCTTGCTCATTCCACATCGATTCCACGGGCCATTGGCACTGCAAATCTGACTCAAATTCTCGAACGATATTTTTGAGTGAAGGCGGCCAATCAACTCCTGGTCCAACTGAAAATGCAAGACCATCAGCTTGGCCCGGTCCATGGTACGGGTCTTGTCCACAAATGACCACTTTCACATCTTTCGGGCTGAGACGATCAAATGCTTTAAACTCATTCCCTTCTGCCGGATAACACGAAAATCTCAACCGTTCGGCTTGCAGCAAATGTTGCAATCGTTGCCAATCAAAATCAACACCAACCGAAGCTAAAGCATTGATCCAGTTTATGTTCAATTTATCTTTCATAGAAAAACAGCATAATTAACATGGCAAAATTCGCCTGCTGCACCGTGGTTTCCAATGCTCGTTGTGAAAAACATCGTGCACGCGCATAAAAAAATGCTTTTTTGATAGCATTGGAAAGGGTATTTTTGTCCATTCCTTTTTGCAAAACCAGCGTTTCTGCGCCGAAACTTCCTCCCATTGCCTTTAGCTGATCCATTACTTCGCGAACAATTAGAGGCCAACAAGGGAAAGAACCTTTACGGTTACCAAGAAGCCGCCATCAATAATTTGATGGGACGGATGGAAAAGTTTCCGAACCGTTACAACTTGCTTTTCCAATTGCCGACGGGTGGAGGGAAAACGGTCATCTTCTCTGAATTAGCGAAGCGCTTCATCCTAGAAACAGGAAAAAGGGTCTTGATTTTGACTCACCGAATTGAATTGTGCGGACAAACCAGCCGGATGCTCAATGACATTGGGATTCCCAACAAGATCATCAACAGCAAAGTCAAAGAATTGGAGGAAGAAGACGACCATTGGTGCTTTGTCGCCATGGTCGAAACCCTGAACAACCGACTCAGTGACGAACGCATTGGTTTTGAAAACCTAGGGCTGGTGATCATTGACGAAGCTCACTACAATAGCTTCCGCAAACTCTTCGGCTACTTCGCAGAACAGGTTATTTTGGGCGTGACGGCTACTCCGTTAAGTTCCAACATCAAATTGCCGCTCAAGGACAATTACAATGAGCTCATTGTTGGAGAATCCATTTCTTCACTGGTCTCACAACAATTCCTCTCAAAGGCAACCACCTACAGTTATGATGTGAATTTGCGTTCCCTAAAGATTGGGATCAATGGCGACTACACAGTCAGCAGTTCTGAGCGCCTCTACGGAAACTACTTGATGCAAGAGAAGCTTCTCTATGCCTATGAAGAAAAAGCCAAGGGAACCAAAACGCTTATTTTTAATAATGGAATAAACACTTCAAAGCAAGTGCAGGCCATGTTTGAAGAGGAGGGCTACGATTGCATGCACCTTGATAACACCCACAGCGAAAAGGAGCGCGAAGAAATTTTAGCGTGGTTCGAAAAAAAGGAAGATGCCATATTAAGCTCAGTGTCCATTTTGACAACAGGGTTTGACTCTCCATCTGTGCAGACAATCATTCTGAACCGTGCAACAAAGTCCCTCACGCTCTATCATCAAATGATTGGTCGTGGTTCACGGGTTTTACCGAAGAAAAAGGCCTTCAACGTGATTGACTTGGGCAACAATGCCCGTCGCTTTGGGCTTTGGGAGGCTCATATCAATTGGACCGAAATCTTCAAATCGCCAAACTCCTTCATTGAAGGACTCTACACCGATGAAGAAATCGAAGACGAATTTGTCTTTGAGTACTCGGACGAAATGATGGAGAAACTGCAGGGTGGACCTGATCCCGATTTCAATATGGCAGAAACATACGTAGCAGTCACCCGCGATGGCGGACGCCCCAAGGAAGCCATTGAAAAAAGCATTCAGCATCACGTCGAAATCATCCAGTACGTGAGTGAAGATTTTTGGGATGCCATGACCCTTGCGAAAGAGTTGGAAGGTGATATTGCGTACCGGATTCGACTGTATTCAAAATGCATTGCAAAGACCACAGAGAATTACAAGAATTGGTTGAAAGAAGAATACAGCCGGAAACTGCAAAGTGCGCTCAGAACTGCCTTCGTAACGAGCGAAGAAGAGGGTTAAGTAAGTTTTTAAACACGAATTTCATTAACAAGCGTAAACTCGCCGCGCTCGTTCACAAAACCCAACCATTCTTTCAACCAGATTTTCAGAAATTTCATCCATGTTGATGGAAATGAATTTGGACGCTTGGGGCGAGATTATTGTTTGGGTTGCACTTGCGGTTTTCATGACCAAGGCATTGCACAGTACGAAGTTGATTGAGAGGGAAAACCCTGAATTGCAAATGCGTTTCAGGAGCATACTACTGAGGTGCACCATCACTGCAATAGCACTCTACTTAACAGCATTTATCGTCGACACTTGGTTCGTTCAGCTAGCCATGCTTGCTGCCTTACAAACATTTTATTTGACTTCACTGATTGGAGCTATGATTGTTGCAAGTGCCATTGCCTATGCCCACGTTCTTCGTCATCATGGGAAATCACCCGATTTGGCGAAAAACGCATTGATACAAGAACAATTATTGCTTCAGAGCGTATCACAAACACAACGCAATCTCTCCCTGCAACGGAAGGTAAAGGATGCGAGACGATTGAATCTGAAATCACAAATGAATCCGCATTTCTTATTCAACATTTTAACTGGAATTCAACATCTCTTGATGCGAAATGAAAGTGAAAAGGCAAGTCTTGTTTTTAGCAAATTCAGAAAGCTGCTACTCACGGGCTTTCTTTCCCAGGACCAGATCATTGGATCTTTGAAACAAGAAATGGATCAGATTAATCAATACCTCGAATTGGAAGACATTCGTCTTGAAAGGAAGGTTCAAATGAAATGGGTCGTGCACTCAGAAGTCGACCCCAAGTCCACTCCTTTCCCATTGTTTATCCTGCAACCATTGGTTGAAAACGCAATCTGGCACGGACTGAGCAGCGCTACCGTGGACAAACCTGAAATAACCATCAAGATTGCTTGGGTCGATGAGAGCCTGGTCATCAAAATCCAAGACAATGGAATTGGACTAGATGTGGAAGCCCAAACAAAAAGAAAAGGCAGGCATTCTTCGCGCGGCACAGCAATCGTGCGTGAACGGCTAAGTTTGATCCATCATCCAGGCACTTTGCAAATCACTGGAGCTGATAAAGACCACCCATTTAAATCGGGAGTGACCGCGTGTATAAAGCTTCCGTTGTGGACGTTAGAGCCAGCATGGCGCGAGCAAGAGCAGAAAAAAGCTAGCTAATCCTAGTTGAATTTCAAGCGTGGCATTGGCTCAATGTCCAGCGGGAATGACCGCCCTGTTTCGAACAATTTCAATCCTGCCATTGCAACCATAGCGGCATTGTCAGTGCAGAACTCAAATGGCGGGATGTGCACTTTCCAACCGAGTCGCTCGGCGTTTGAAAACAAAGCTTTTCGAAGTCCAGAATTTGCGGAAACACCGCCAGCTATGGCCACTTCTGTAATGCCTGTTTGCGTGACCGCGCCTTCCAGTTTCTCGAGGAGAATCCCTATGATTGACGCTTGCACGCTTGCTGCGATATCGGATTGATTCGCTTCAACGAAACGAGGGTCCTCCTGCTGACCATGCTGCAGGAATTGCCAAATCTGAGTTTTCAATCCGCTAAAACTCATGTCCAATCCACTTACACGAGGTTTTGAAAAACGAAACTTGTTGGGATTACCGTCCCGAGCAAGGCGATCCAAAACAGGTCCGCCCGGATAAGGAAGTCCCATTAATTTTGCGACTTTATCAAAGGCCTCCCCTGCTGCATCATCCCTCGTTTCTCCAATGACACTCATATCGAGAGCACTCACAACTTTCACGAGTTGGGTATGCCCCCCAGAAACGGTGAGACACAGAAAAGGAAACCCCGGGTCAGGATTTGGTCCGAGGAAATGAGCCAGCACATGAGCCTGCATGTGATTGACAGGTATCGACGGGATGCCATTGGCCCAAGCCCACGATTTGGCAAATGCAACGCCCACATGCAATGAGCCCATCAGACCGGGGCCACATGTGTAGGCTACAGCGGTTAATTCATTCGGTAAAACCTCGGCTATTTTTAAAGCTTCTGCAAGAGCTGGAACGATATTCTGAGCATGCGCTCTGCTCGCTAACTCAGGTACAACACCGCCATAATTTTCATGGACAGACTGATTCGCAATCACGTTGGAAAGCACCTCATGTCCTCTGATGACTGCAACACCAGTATCATCGCATGAAGACTCTATCGCTAGTATCAGAGGTGGATGTGGCATGATTTCTGTGCTAAAATACGCAGGCAAATTGCTCAACGTGTATTTTCACATCGGAAACATGATCTTCTCGCAAAAAAAATATCGAATCATTGCCTCAGCTTTTTTGCTGATTCTCGTGACGATGTTTATCGCAATTCAGGTTCCTTGGGTTCAAACCACAATGGTGCGGGCCCTAATTCTGCCTCGAATCGAAAAAACACTTGCAATCGATTTATCATTGACTCACTGCCACTTCGATTTGTGGAGTCAAAAAATGACCGTTCAAAGCTTACAAGCTCGGGATGATGAATCCATGCTTTTCAAAAGTGAAAGAGTCACAATCCAATGGGATCAATCCTCAGACGATTGGGGGCGAATCGATTCTGTCCTTTTACAAGGGTTGAAAATCGAACTGCTCCGAGGGAAAGCATGGTTTTCGGCAATGCAACGCAAAAGAAAAAACGACTCAAACAATGCCCAAGAAACAAATGGAGCTAATGATTTCAATGTCGCTAGCTTCAGCATTCAAAACTTAGAAGGCACCATCTCTTCAGAAACTGCTTTCCACATAGACAAGGCTGTTTTCAATGGCATGGATTACAGAAACGAATCAATCACGCTTCCTCTAGATTCTTGCACCGGGACGGCGTTCATTCCTGTCACAGGAAACCCCAAAGAATCCATAAAAATTGATGTTAGAAGCCTTGTCACCTCTGTTCAAAGCAACAATTCAACATGGTCGTTGGATACACTTTCCGCTGTTACATCTGCATTTGAAGCCAGTTTCTCGAATTCTGGCAAGGCCAATGAATGGCGCGTGCATGCCCACCTCAACGACTCGATCGAAATAGATCCTCTTGCCTTTGACCCGCGGGTCAGAAACTGGCTCGATTCCATCACGAAATCTACTGGTTCACCTGAATTGAACGGACGTCTGTGGATGGATACGCTCACCCAGTCCGTAGAATGTGCTTTCGTCATTTCAGGAATTGCTGGGCTAAGAAATGTCTCAGATTCCATTAAGGTTCGTCGAGACTCTCTTGGCTTTTGGAAATCAACCGGCACCATTGCCTTGGACTGGAACCACGTAAACACCAATTTAGCTGCCATCCTTGGAAATCAGTTGCCCCAAATCGTGCACACCTGGGGAAAACAGAAACTATCATCTACCTTGACTTGGGAAATTGAGCCGCTCAAACAGCGGTTGAGCCTGGATCTTCCAATGCCCGGAAATAGCCTTGTCAATTGGAAAATTCTTTGTTCTGAACCTTGGACGCCAACGTCATTCAATGGGACAATGCAAAACATGCATTTCCCTCAATTACCATTTTCAGGCAAGGCTTGGTTCGTTGATGTCGGCGGCAAATTTGAGGACCAACGCAACACCCTTCAACTCACCTTGCGCAACGATGCTGAGGCATTGTTCACATTGAATGCTCTCGACATCCCTCAACACGACAGCGGTGAGCGTCGAATTGATGCACACTGGACATCAGAAACATTGGATTTACCCATGTCCGGAGATTTGAGTTTTGGATTCAATGACTCCTTGTGGCATTTTAAAAGTGACGTGGAGTTGAACGGCATTCATGCCCTTGGATTATCTGAGGGAAAAGATTGGTCCTTGTTTGCAAATCTAGAACTGCGAGCTTCCGGAAATCAATCCAACGAGTGGACAGGAATTTTGGAATCCCGCAACATCAATCTCCTTGAAAATAGCAGACCTATCGCCTTTGATCGATTCGACGCCATACTTGAGCACAAAAATCAAATGATCGATCTGCAATGGCACTCCGACCTATCGAATGGACGGCTCTCTGCCAGCGACGACATGGAATCCTGGAAACGATGGATAAATCGGGTGACCGGAGACAAAGCAAACGATCAGGCTGTTCCGTTTGTAGAATTCGAAGCTTCGTTGTTAAGATTCAGGCCCCTCGAACTCATTTTTGGCACACCCTTTAGCCTTTCACCAAATGCTATTTTCACGGCAAGAACCGAGTCATCACAGCTCGCACTAAGCGCTGAAATCCCGACAGTTTATCTACGTGAAAGTGCAGGCCATGCATTGGATTTAAAATGGAACTTTGACGATTCAACCTCCACCATGCAAATGCACATGGACTCCATCACGAGCGCTTCTAATCGCTATGCTTCCGATGTCGTAGGCATTGTAGAACTTGGCAACGAATGGGAAGGTTCCATTTCTTGGGACGAAGGGAGCCAGAGCAAAAGCGCCCAAATTGGTTTCCTCTCTACGCCTCCTTTTCGATCCGAAGGTCGCTTAAAAATCACGAAATTTCATTGGCCCATATTGGGACAGAGTCTGGAATTGGTGCAGCCCGAATGCCTCCTCCATTGGAATTCCATAGAAAGCGAAGTTGCGGCTGCGATGCCTAAACCTGTCACCCTTCAATCCAAAAATTGGACTCTCCAAGCCATGGCCTTTCAGAGGCCAGGATCAAACTGGTTTGCAGATATAGGCTTCGCCGTTGACGAATCCTCGGAATCCATGACCAAGTTGATGTCGCCTGCGAGCATTGACTCTTTGAATGGACGATTGACCGCCACAATCAATGGCATCAATAGCGAGGTCAATTTCAATGTGTCTGCCGAGAAAATAGATTGGAAAGGTGAACGCATCTCAAACTTGAGGGTATCTGGAAATGGTTGGAAAAACAAATGTGGATTCGACATCCAGGGGAACTGGGGCGATGGACTCTTGGATGGAAATGGCGAATTTGGCTTCGGTTCAGCCCCTTTTCTGGTTGCTGATTGGAAACTTGAGGGAATTGAAGTGGCAGGAATCAAACAACTCATCCCCGAAAACACTCTGAACTTAAGTGGTGAAATAAACGGTGAACTCGAAAGCCATTGGAAGAGCGGAGAATTAGAGATTTCTGGCACAATCCAAACCGATTCATTGCGGACATTTGTCCCCGCTCTTGGCACGGATTACTCGATTGCTGCAGACGTTCAAATCGATCCCGGCTTCATCCAAATCAACCAAGGAAAAATCACAGATCGCAATGGATCCAATGCCATGCTCAACGGTACAGCTTATCACAAAGGGTTCAAGGAGTGGGATTTAGACTTTGGAATCGATGCAAGCTCATCCCCCATCGAGTTGATGAATCTACTTCCGAAACAAGCCTCATACTACTACGGAACTGGAATTGGAACTGGGGACATCAACATTGCGGGGTTTGGAACTGAATTGCTCATTGAGGCCAACATCGCTGCCAAAAAAGGCACCGACTTTGCTCTTCCTCTCGATGCTGTGAGCGATGCGTCATATGCGCAATTCATCCAATTCCAAACAAACGAATCAGTTGCAACGGCAGCTGTCCAAGAAGGCACTTTTTCGAATGTGACACTCGCCATAGGATTGGATGTAGAACCTGAGGCAACCGCTCGGATTGTGTTCAATCAAAGCACCGGCGAAGAAATTTTAGGAAAAACGAAGGGACATCTGGATTTGCGAGTTGATGACTTTGAGGACATCAACTTAAAAGGATCGCTTGAAGTCACAGAAGGCACGTACTACTTTACGTTGCAGAATTTGATCAACAAAACCTTCAATATTGTTCCTGGCGGGACCATTGAATGGTATGGAGACCCCTACGCTGCCCAAATCGATTTGCTCACTTCTTATGAAACTCGAGCTCGATTGGATCCGATTTTGCCCGATGAACCTAATTTACCAGGACGCGTACCTGTGGAATTATTGTTATCGCTAAATGGCGCGTTATTTCAGCCCGAAATTGGGTTCAATATAAAAGTACCAAAGGCCGATTCACGATTGGAGATATTGATTGAAGGAGCCTTGCTAAATGAAGAAGAACTGCAACGACAAGCCTTGAGCTTACTGGTCATGAATCAATTCATCAGTCAAGATCCTTTAACAAGTGCTCTCGGAGGCTTTCAAGGTGCGGGACATAGCTCTGCGTTCCTTGCCAATCAACTGGGACATTGGATTTCTCAAATTTCACCCGGAATGGATCTCGGACTGGACTACTCGAACGATGACCTCAGCGGAGAGCAGGAATTGGCACTGGCTTTGAGCACACAATTGTTCAATGAGCGTTTGCGGCTCGAAGGGGCTTTTGGCGCCCAGAGCGCGGGACAAATATCAACGGATGACATTCAGGTGCAAGATGTTACCATAAGCTACGATCTCGATAGAAGAGGACAGTATCAAGTCACAGGACAGTCCAAGAGCAATCAATCCATGATCAACGCCTTGGATGGAAGCAGCACTCAAGGAGTTGGCATTCGAATGCGGCATGAGTTCAATCGTTGGGGCGATTGGAAAATCGAAAAATCAAGTGCGGAAATCGATTAAACTCAAATCATACGTTATCCCAAGTCCGAAAGGACCGGACTTGCTTAAATTGCAAGCAAAACTTTCTCCATGAAATCTTTCTGCAACGTGTTGGGCTTGGTCTTTGCAATCGGAAGTACACTTGCAGTCAATGGTCAAGTGAGCATCACTAGCGGAGACTTGCCTCAAGCAGGCTATACATATGACGTGGTAAATACAGCCGTCACAGACTTTTCTTTGACCGCCATTGACGGACCTAATGCGACATGGGATGCATCCAGTCTGGTAGCTATCGGTGACGCTCCAATCTCACCCGTTGATATCGACGATGCCTCAATCACTGCGGCATTGGTGTTCAATAGTCCATTCAATGCAACCTATCAATGCGACTATTATCTCCCTACTGTCTTTCCGGACCTAGGTTTCGAATTGCCCATTCCCTTGGATGGATTCAATAATTTCTACCAAACGAGTGGTGGTCACTTTGCCATCGCTGGGATTGGCCTGAGTGCTTCCGGCTTTGATCTGCCAGTTACCTATGATGACATTGATGAATTCTTCCCTCTTCCTTTCAGTTTTGGAGAGACATTTGAAAGCACGGCAGCATTTGAATTGAACCTCGAAGGAATTTTAACCTACGGACTGGACCAGACTCGAAGTGTCACGGCAGATGCCTGGGGCACGCTTATACTTCCGGGTGGATCCTTTGACGTGTTGCGAACGAGAACGCAACTCAACGCCACAGATGACATTGATATCGCAAAATTGGGTGAACCGTTCACCGTGGAACGAGACCAAGTCATCTATCAATGGTGGGGCGAAGGCACTGGTGTGCCACTTTTAGAAGTGACAGAAATCATGGGGATTCCTGCCCTTGCAACTTTCCAAAACATCGACAGCACAAACGAACTCCATGAGATCAGTTCCACATCGTCGATCATTTTTCCGAATCCGGTATCCGCTGGCAATGTGCTGAACATTGGATCCGTTCCTACCTCCTACTCCATTTTTAACACCCAAGGAAAGAAAATTGCAGACGGGAAATCATCGGCTATTCAAATTCCTTCCAACTGGAAAGCTGGAATTTATACCATCGCCATAAAAGGGGAAACGGAACGTTTCATCGTTCGCCGTTAGGTCATCCGTTTGTGATTTGCATCAAATGATTCCGTCTTTTTCGAAGGAATCAATCTCCATACCAATCTGCTTGTCATACCATTGATCGAGTGCCCAACCTTTGGCTATCTGTGCATTTCTAAAAACTCGAAATGGCACAGAAGGTCGAAACAAGGCCCATCGAATGCGATCCCGCAGCACTGTGATCGACGATGGCACCACAACTGCTCGGGCTGAAACATTTTGCATTGCCTCTTCAGAGCCCAACCAGGCAAGCGCCTCCTGCTCAACCAACGCAGCGTTACTTGGAATCAAAACCAGCACAGGCCCTCTGTCATCAGACAAAAGCTCACGCCTAGCCACCTCCACTCTTTTCATCTGATTCACATCAAGAACCGCTTCTTCATGGAAGCGCACGGTATACAACCCCATTGAAAGCTCAATGGTGGCGTCTTGCAGTTTTGTAGTGAGTGTATGCTCCATAATCTATAAAAAAGACAAGCGATCAATCGCAGTAAAAATCAGAAAATGGATTGGGCGTGCAAAAATTCAGGTTATACGTATCGGCGCCTTCAATCAAATATTGCAGCGAAGCCGTTGTGCAGCCAATTCCATAGACGCCCTGCGTAGAGCGTGCTGCAAACAATCCGAGTCCGCCGTTGATGTTGGTATACTCCGGACGCTCCTGAATGACACCCGTGACAGGTGAATTGATTTCGAGGTAGGTGGACAGCTCATCATTTGCAACCGTCAACTCAAAGTCAACGACACGAGCAATTTGCACTTCTTCATCCCAAACTCCTAGAACACGGGTAACGAATGGATCAACTTGAAGTTGCGAAGCAAGGGTGGTGAAAAAACGCTCACCACTCACCTCTTTTTGCAGGACATCACCACCCTCATCGTCTTGGGTATTCAATGTGCCAATGGGCCATTCGATGATGCGCTCCTCCTCGGTTAACAAGTCGGTATGCTCTTCATCATTCCAAGTTCGTTCGATGACATGGATGAGCATCTTTGCGTCATAACGACTGGCGCCAGCCGTTGAAGACCACTTAAACGTCAAATCCGGAAATGTGGTTTGAAAACCAACGCTGGCAAAGCCTAGCTTGAAATTTGTAACCCCAGGTGGTGGTTGCGAGATGTTGCCTATTCGTTCTGCAATCATATTGGTCGTTGAAGAGACATCGCCTTCATCTGCAATTGAAATATCCAAGTCATACTCAGCATCCGTATCCAAACCTCCTTCAGGGATGAAATACCACATCTGCTGCTCAGGGCCAAAGAAAATACCCTGGTCTGATTTATTTTCAATCGTCGTATCCACCAGAGCCCACTCCCGGGTAACGCCTCCTATTCGTTCCGTGACCTCAACCGTCAAATCTTCTGCAGGGTATTCGCTGCTATCGGCGATCATCGCAACGTCGAATTGATTTCCGACCCCAAGCCAGGTGCGGTTTACGCGCACCCATTGCGTATCCTGCTGAGCATCAAGCAAACCGAAAATCACTGGCGTTTTCTGGTACGGCGCATTCAGTTCAATGTCAGTCGAACAACTGCTCATCAGCAAAATCACTGATCCCAAAAGGGACAGGCAAAGGATGTGCAGACGGATTGGCGTGGTCGGTGTCATCATGCGACTTGATGTGGATTCAATTTCTGTGACGAAGATAACCCCAAGAGGAAAGAAATGGTATCCATTCCGTCTGCATAATCCCATGGCAGCGGCATTTGTGTATTCCCAAAGGGCACCACAGGGACAGCGCCGACATCATGAGCCGAAGCATCACGAGCCGCGATGCATTGCAATTGCTCAGAATGTTCTTCCAAATGTGAGCGAAGCGCAGTGACATCTGCGTATGGCTCATAAAACAACGAGCCAACAGGACTTAAGAAAGCACTGTCTTCTTTCAACAGCACGAATCCATTCTCAATCAAATCGACTTGATTCAGCAACCAGACTGCCTTGTGATAGTCATAGTTGTTCGCATACTTGTTGTGGTTGCCCAAGTGCGACCACTCGACCCAGATTTTGAACAATCTGTTCAAATCAAATCCAACTGGCACAAAAAGCTTGGTTACACTCCTGCATCCCATTCCAAAATATTGAAACACGTCCATGCCCAATGCGCGGATGTCGTCGTCAGATTCTGATCCATCTAAAATGGCCACACTGGTGCGTTGGCTCCTCAAAACACGAGGCAAGTCCTTGAAATAATATTCAAAATACCGATTTGTATTGGCGCTTCCAGTTGCGATCACAGCATCCACTTCATTCATTTTTCCCGTGACCCACTCCACCTTCAATTTTTCTCCCTCTGGCAAGAAGTTTTGCCATGCCTCGATCACCGCAATCATGAGGACAGAATCTGATGAACTGGTTTTTACGACCGCTTCGTGGCCCGTTAACAGCGTGCACAAAACATCATGCCAACCCACGAGTGGTAAGTTTCCTGCCAAGACCAGGCCAACCCTTTTCGAATCACGTTCGTTCGAATTCCACTCATAACGGTCCAACCAATCTGTCAAAATGTTTGGATGGAGCATGCCGCCACAACCCGCCATAGCTGCTTTACATGAATCCCTCGTAAACCACCTGTTTTGCATTTCGGCTTGGGAAAGCAAGGAATCATCATTGGGCCCGTGGCCTGAAATTTCGCCTCGCAACCAAGCGCCAAGTTGAACAAGTGCTAATTCCAATGTGTTCGTCATTTTGGTGTGTATCTTCACGCCAAATTTACGTATCAACCTCAGACCGAAAGAAGCAATGGCCATTATGATCACAGACGAATGCATCAACTGCGGTGCATGTGAACCTGAATGCCCCAACAACGCCATCTATGAAGGTGGAGCGAATTGGCAGTTCTCAGAAGGAACAGGTTTCGACGGAACCGGTGTTCATCCCACCGTGGGAGAAGTCAAATCAGACACCGAAAATGAGCCTGGTAGCATGGACGTCTACTACATAGCTCACTCCAAGTGCACAGAGTGCGTGGGATTTCATGATGAACCACAATGTGCAGCCGTCTGCCCTGTAGACTGTTGCGTCGACGATCCCGACCATGTCGAATCTGAAGAACTGCTTCTAGCCAAGAAAGCGTTCATGCACTTGTGATGAGCGCAATGAAAACGGGGCAAGCTCGTTTTTGAATAAGATGAACATCATTAGCAGATTCTTTTTAGCGATGCTGCCCTTGGTTGTGGCGGCATCGGGAATGGCCCAAGACAATTCTAGGACAGCAGAAGAAATTCAAGAGCGGCTGGATGATCCCATCGGCTACCTCATTGATCTGCACGACCGCTTGGTGCAAGCCAAAAATGACAAAACCCGGCGACAAGCACATAATCTGCTGAAAGCTGAGATGTTTGCAACATTCGACCAAATCGATTTCTGGGACACCCCGACAGACTCACTGGCCCAACGCATTGGAATTGTATCCATTGGAGACGATGAAGATCGAATTGCAATTTTGACGTGGAACGTGGAGTACGAGGACCGAACAAACGGATATGGTGGACTCATCCTGACACGAACAAATGCGAACGTGCAAGTGGTGACTCCCTTAACGTTTAAAGCTTCCAACGCACGGCGCAACACATTGGATTCCAAGGCACGGTTTACACCAAAAAACTGGCCGGGTGCAATCTATTATGACATTCTCGTGCAAAATCAAGGCAATAGACCGGTCTACACACTTCTAGGATGGGATGGAGCAGACGGGTTGCGCAATAGAAAAATCATAGAAACCATGAGCGCCAATGGGAGTCGAATCAAGTTCGGCATACCCATCATCGACATCGGAAGAGGGTCGGTAAAACGTCACATCCTCGAATACAGTGACGCTGTCTCGACAACCCTCAAATGGAGAGAAGACATGGGGATGATTGTCATGGATCACTTAAGTCCTTCCGATCCAGCGATGAAAGGTTTCACGGCCTATTACGGACCGGATTTTACGTATGATGGCTTCTACTGGCACCGAAATCATTGGGTGTTGAAGGAAGATATCGAAGTCAGGGACACGGAACTAAAGGCTCCTTGGAACAATCCTAAAAAATGGCGCCGACGTTCGCGCAATTGATTTTAAGAGCGAGGATTTTGCGCAAGCGATAGTATCTTCGTTTTATGAAAATGCTTTCAAATTTTGGTCACTTATTGACCCCTGCAATTGCGGTCTCTTTCATTCTATTAGCTGCCAGAACGCAAGCTCAGGAGAAGCTCGCACCTGCAAGCGCTGAAACCGCCACCGCAATTGGCGACTCCCTTGGCCTTTCCCCATTGGCTTTTGAAGCTTTCTTGGCTGATTCATTGCAGATGGACTCAGCTCGAAAAGTCCAAAAGAATCGACAGGCCAATCTCAGGCGTGAAATCAATGCTCTTTCTCGAACTCCGCTCGGGAGCGAATCTTTGGAATGGCATCAATGCATGGACATCGAAGTTGAACGGGCTGGCAGGTCGGTTGTGCAGCGATTTTGGTTTGATGACAAATTACAAGAAGGTCCCTTTATCTGGTTTGCCGATACTCTTCGCAATGATGAATGGCTGTGGTTTGATGCTGAAGAGCGCAGAATGGCAACGTTGTTCTTGAATTCCAATCAAGGCAATTATATTTCTAGAAAGCTTGCCGAAATGAGCAGAATGATGGGAAATGGAACTGAAGTTGCAAAAAAGAAAGCCAGCAAGTGGAAGGTTGAAAACAAGGGCGAGCCACTCCGTTATGTCCTCGAAACTGCGCAGGGCACTTACACACTTGCATTGGGATCTAAATCCATTTCAAAAGCAACAGCAATGGTCAATTGGTTAAAACTGCAACCTATCGAGGCCTTGACACTCCCTGTAGATGTGAAAAAACGCCCCATTGAATCGCTTGAGTTGAGAAATTCAGAGGGCTTGCTGATTTATGCATTTAAGATTCAAAATACGCAAGAATTAGAGCCTGCATTCACGATCGATCCTTCCTCCATTCAGATCAATGACCCAGAGCGAAGTTTGAACGTTATCGCTCGTGAGAGGGCTGAAAAGAAAAAGCTAGAAGAAACTTCCGAATAAGGAGTTCGACGCAAGCGGAAGTTGAATCACACCGATGATTGACTCAATGCTCGCTCACCAATCCACACCTCCGTTGCGCCACTTCCATACTCGCGAGGATCTGCAGAACGGCAAGTGCAATCGGGATAGTACTGATCAACGCGACTCCAAATTTGGTGCCGCAACACCCCCTGTCCAATGCCGTGAATGAACACCAGTTTCTTCATCCGCTGACGGATTCCAATTTGCAACATTCGCTCAAAGTGAGCCAACTGCAAATCAAGCATTGTGGTCGGGTCCAAACCCGCTTGTGAATCCACGATGGCATGCATGTGCAAATCCACTTCCATATCAGACCGCTCATTGGCGCGTGCGTTGGCCTCCTTGTACTTGGTTTTGAAATCTTTTTCAAGCCGACTCTTTCGCTCAGGCGATACATCCTGTTGGACAATTTCAATCACCGATGGAACCACACGTTCGTAGGCCATCTTTTCTTCCTTTGCATCTTCAATCACAAGCAAGCGACCTGCGTCATAGGGATATTCAAATCCACTATCATCCTCCACCATCACTTCCGCATCTGATATGATTTTGGTCACGACACCGTTTCCAACTTCATCCAAAAAGCGAACTTTTGATCCAACTTGTAGTGCATTCAATCCCATGTGTGCGAAATTAGTCATCCTGTTCGCTTAACCTGACGCTATGACAAACACTTTCTCTTCATTAAGATTGAATCAACCTTTGATCCTGTGCTTGACCATGGTCCTGCTGGCGTTTGGCCACTCTTCCTTCGTGATTTGTCAAACTGCAATCAAATCCAAACAACTATCGGGCATCGACAAATCCATGTCTCGCGCTGTTGAGAGCATGAACCTTCCCTCCCTATCTGTCGCCATCGTGCACGATGGCGAGTTGATCTGGAGCCAATCTTACGGAACGCTCGATGTGAACAGCGAAGCATCCGCAACACCAGAAGCGCTTTACGCAGTTGCATCGAATACCAAGGCATTTACAAGTGCCGCCCTGGCGCAACTGGTCGATGCGGGAAAAATTGACTGGGACGACCGCGTAACAGATTATTTGCCCAGTTTTAAATTGTACGATGCATATGTGACATCAGAGCTTCGAATCCGTGATTTGCTTTGTCACCGATCAGGACTGGCAACGTTTTCAGGAGATCTTCTCTGGTACGGCACCACTTGGACTGCGGAAGAAGTTCTTGAAAAGGCCCAGCACCTCCAACCTACCAGTTCATTTCGGACAGAATTCGGTTACCAAAACATTCTGTACATCGCTGCTGGCAAAATCATAGAGACTGTGACTGGACAGCCCTGGAAAAAGTGCATCCAAGACTCGCTTCTAACTCGGGTTGGAATGGGTCAATCAGCATTGAGCATCCTAGATTTGGACCCAACACAAGCTATTGCTCAGCCACACAATGAAACATCTGAAGGCAATCTCGTGCCCATCGAATGGGTAAACTGGGACAACATGGCACCGGCCGGCGCTTTGCTGGCAAGTGTTGCAGATATGGCCAAGTGGATGGTGGTGCAACTCGATAGTGGTCGCATAGCAGACAAGAGACTCTGGAATCAAGCACAAACCCAGCAGATGTGGAGCATGCACACCCCAATTCCTGTTTCAAATTGGTACCGTTCGAAGATGCCATCCATGCACTTCAGGGGATATGGACTCGGCTGGGAAATGGCCACACTGCATGGCCGGAAAATTGTTGGGCATTCCGGTGGATATGATGGTATGATCTCACGGCAAATGCTCGTGCCAGAGGAAAAAATTGGTGTTTTCATCGTGACAAATACCAATAGCTCTGTGCCATGGGCTCTTGGGTACGACTTTTTGGATGTTCTACTCGATGGAAATTACGACTTCGACATGCTCACTTTTCTGGAGTCCAATCGTATTGAAGAAAATGCGAATAGATCGAAAGAACTCGAAATAATGGAAGCGACTCGTGTCCAGGATACGAAACCATCGCATCCCCTATCAGACTTCGTTGGTTCGTATACAGATTCCATGTACGGTTCGATTGAAATAACCGCTGCGAAAGATGGTCTGGGGTTGCAGTTCATTCAGACACCTTTGTTCAAGGCAGAGCTAAAGCACTGGCACTATGATACCTTCCAATTGAATTGGTCCGAACAAATGATGCTCCCGAGCGGAATGGTGCATTTCACCATTGATGCTATGGGCAAAGTGGAAGCACTCGATGTCAATGTGCCAAACCCTGATTTTGATTTTACCGAACTTCATTTTGTTCGTGATTAAACTCTGGCTTACGCAGATTAAATCGTACCTTAACAGACTGAAAATGAAAAGCTTTAAATTCATCATCTCAATGTTTAGTTCACCAACATCGAACCGGTTATGCCGCAGATTATTCTGTGCTTTTGGAGCTTCTTTCATCTTTGTTTCAGGAGCACTCGCACAACCTGATGCGCCAGACGGACTCAATTCACAGGCCCTCCGAGACTGGCTCAAGGAAGAATGGTACAATCCATATTTCAGTGATTTGGGATACAATGGAGCCCGCACCCAGATGTTTGGCTACACAGACGAACTCGACGGAGCAATCCATTGCATCTACACGGGGTTTGAGCAGGATTCTGAATTTACCACCTACTTGAATCCCATCAATACGGAGCACATCGTCCCTCAAAGCTACTTTGGAGGCATCTCTCCAATGAAATCAGACCTATTCAACATCCGCCCTTCCCATGGAAGTGCCAATTCTTCGCGAGGAAATTCGCCCTACAGCGAAATAGCAAATGAAAACGCTCAGTGGTATGGAATAAATGCCGGAGGAACCTATACAACCCAAAATAACATCCCTGCCAATCCAGAAAACTGGTCAAAACGTTCGGGCGAACAATGGGAACCAAGGGAAGATGTCAAAGGAGACATTGCACGGAAGGTTTTCTATTTCTACACGATGTATCCTTCCCAAGCCGGAAGCATAGAAGCGCTCGGTATGCCCGAGATGTTCTTTCAATGGCACACAGATGACCCTGTATCCACCTTTGAATCAACTCGAAACAACCGTATTCAGGAGGTACAAGGCAACGCTAATCCGTACATCACTCATCCCGAATACGTGGAAACAGCATGGTTTTGGTCTGGTGAGACCATCGCTGGGTGCACAGATCCCATTGCATGCAATTATGAGCCTGAAGCGAATTTCGATGATGGCTCTTGTACCTTCCCCGAGCAAGGCCTGGACTGCGACGGCAACAGCCTATCAAGCTGCTCGTTGTTTTTCAGTGAATATGCCGAAGGAAGCTCGAACAACAAATACCTAGAAATCTACAATCCAGGTGTTGTGGAAGTCTCTCTGGACGGATACGCACTTGCTCACACGGTCAATGCGCCAAGCATACCTGGCGAATTCGAAACTTGGGTGGAATTGCCAACCACAGCAACAATTGCGCCGGGTGCCGTTTTCAAAATCGTTCATACACAAGCAACTATCGAGCTTCTCAACAATGCTGATTTCTCTTACAGCAGCTTGTCCAACGGAGACGATGGCTTCGGTCTCGTTTTTGGATCGCCTACTGATTTTGATCTGTTGGACATCATAGGAAATTGGGATGCAGACCCCGGTTCTGGATGGGCTGTTGCTGGTGTTGACAATGCAACTTCCAACCATACTTTGATTCGAAAACCGGATGTATTGGATGGAAACGACGGAGATTGGAGCGCCTCTGCAGGTACCGATTCTGAAAATTCAGAATGGATTGTAATGGATTCCGACGACTGGTCCAATTTTGGAGAACATTCAGCTATTGGGACATGCAGCACAGATGTTGAGGAAGAAGAAGAAGTTCTCGGTTGCAGCTATGCCTCAGCTTGCAATTTTAATCCATTGAGCACCCTCGACGATGGCACTTGTGAATTCTCCAGTTGTGAAATTCCAGGCTGCACATATGACAGCGCTCTTAACTTCAATCCTTTGGCGACTTTTGATGATGCCAGCTGCCTCTTCAGCGACAACATAAATAGTTGTGCAACAGACATTAACGGCGATAACATCATCAGTGTTGGAGACTTGTTATTGCTCCTTACCGACTTCGGTGGCGAATGCCCTTGACCAAGATTTCGCGAATTGATTTGCATGGTATTGAGGCCATGTTTTGTGGCTATTTCCAGGCTAAAGGCTGAATAATAGGAGTGCATAGAACTGGTCATTTCATCGACCAACACCATAGAAATCTACAAGTAGCAATTATTTATGTCGACGAATTGGTCTTAATCGGCCCTGAGTCCTTATATTAGGAGTCCCAAATTGTCTGACATGAGCCAAACTTGCCTAACCAGGATATTCTGGATCGGCGCGATTTTGTACGGAGTTGTGAATCCTACAGTCGCCCAAGATTACCAAATGTCCATTGATATCGTAGCGGAACACGAAGGAATGGTGGATGAAGCTGATCTGACCGATCATACCACCTATCGCTTCTACATCGAGACCGCAGACCCCCAAGATCGGGTATTGTCTGTATTTGGAAACGATGAGAGCCCAACTCAAATCATAGCCCCTAATGGCTATTTCAACAGCATTTACGCATCGGGTCCAAGTGCTTCGGGTATTTCTTTGATTGGTCTTTCTGTTTACCCTTCCCTGTCGTTCGACAGCTACGTCACAATTGGCATCGAGCATGAACCCATTTCCGAGAGTGGCGAAGTTGCCATTCAAATCAATGAGGACATCGATCAGCAATGGGTGACGAATTTATTTTCACCATCGGCAACATCAGGCAACGATATTTATATGACCACAGATTTGGGAGGTGATTGGTCAGCACCAGAAACCTCTTCGAATGGTCTAGCTGGAGATGACTTAAAAGTTTTAATAGCCCAATTCACAAGTTCTGACTGCCTTTCGGGAACGCTCCATGCACTGATTCAACCTGCAGACGGTTCAGAACCGTTTGTTTTGGGACAGCAATTTAACTGCACAGACTGCGGATCAATTGGCTGTAGCAATGAAACCGCTTGCAATTTTGATCCAGCCGCTCCCTCCTATCCTGGCTCTGAAACCGGCTGCGAATTCGCAAACACCGGCTATGACTGCGATGGAAACTGCCTGACCGACTCAGATGGTGACGGGACGTGTGACGAGTTCGAAGTAGGCGGATGCACAGACACTATGGCACTGAATTTCGATCCCAATGCCACAGATGAAAATGGCTATTGTGCATATGCCGAAGATTTAAATTGTGCGGACGAAGCTGCTTGCAATTTTCAAGCCTTCGAAGGACCTGGATATTGCCTTCAGATCGAACCTTATGCAGTTCATGATGGAATGGTTGGAACGGATGATCTCACAGGATATACCACATACAGAATCTATGCGTTGTGCGAAAACAGCGATGATTTTGTGTCCAGCGTGAGTGGTGATTCAGAATTCCCAACTGTGATTGAAACGACAGGGGACTTCTTTCAAAGCTCATTTGGCGGTGCCTTGGGCTCTGATCAGAACCCCTCACTCTTTGCCTTTTTTCCCAGTGCTGCACACGACAGTTTTGTAACCATTGGACTCACTGAGAGTCCGGGCGAAGGCGAAGGCAGCATCAATACGATCACATCAGCCGAGAGCCCTTGGAACCTTGAGTTCGAAGCAGGCGAAACGCTCGCAATCAATGATGACATTGGAGGTGGATGGTACATCTTCAACGGAGACATCAATGGCACTGCTGGAGATGACTATAAGGTTCTTCTAGCTCAAATCACCACGGATGGTGACCTTGAAGGAAGCATGTATGTGCAGTTCTTCGTGAATGGCTCTCCAGCAAACGAGGTTCGCCAGCTCATTGACTTTGCTCAAGCGTGCTACGGACCCGAAGAATTTGCCGCGTGTGAATACCCCGAAGAAGGTTTGGACTGCGATGGAAACTGCGCCAACGATGAAGACGGAGATGGCGTATGCGATGCAGACGAAATAACCGGTTGCACGGACACGAATGCCTGCAACATGGACCCGCTGGCAACTGAAAATGATGGGTCGTGCGAATTCCCACAAGATGGATACGACTGCGACGGTGAATGCCTCGTAGACTCGGACGGAGATGGTATCTGTGACGCGTTTGAAGTCGAAGGATGTTC
>Ga0208964_1000049_pt1 | contig 63363 bp, 54 predicted proteins | sample AOAMet1_08_M0_20_2_FD_188227 | JGI IMG/M metagenome (GOLD analysis project Ga0208964, IMG submission 188227) | Ammonia-oxidizing marine microbial communities from Monterey Bay, California, USA - CAN11_08_M0_20 (SPAdes) | ecosystem: Environmental > Aquatic > Marine > Intertidal zone | place... | reverse complement strand
AGGTATGGGAGTTTTCTCCCCAATACTTTGTAAAGAAAAGAATGGATTAACTCCAGGATTAAGTTATAGAGTAATGTGGAGAACATGGTGTAATCCATCAGGAGGTCCTTACAGATCTCCAGTTTGGGATGGACCTGTTATTTGGACCCAATCAACAAGTGTTAGAATTTCGGATTCAAATGAAGGTAGTTTATTAAAAGTAGTAGATATTTTAGGTAGGGAGGTTAATCCAAATAAAGTTATTGACAATATCACTTTATTTTACATTTACTCTGATGGAAGTGTAGCAAGACGCATTTTTTTCAAATAATTTTACTGTATTCGCTAACTATTAATAAATAAGATAAATAAAATGAAAAACTTAATGAAATTATCTCTTTACTTATTGCCTTTTACTTTTTTACTAATATCTTGTGGAGGAGAAACATCAACAAAAGGAAATTGGTCTTCTTCTGATATGGATAGATGTACATCTGACATGATATCTGAAATGAAAGATGATCCTGAATCAGAAGAGATACTATCTTTATCAGGATCTACGATGAAAGAATTTGCTACCTGCGCTTGTGAGAAAGTGGAGGAGTTATATGAATCAGAATCTGAAGCTAGTGCCGCACTAGATGAAATGTCTGAAGAGGAAGTAGGAATGCTAATTTTAAGTTGTTTTGGTGATATGGAAGATCTTATAAAATTAGGAATGGAAATGGAAGACGAATCAACTAGTGAAGAAAATGATGAAGAATGATCTGAAGAATTTATAAATGAATTTATGGAAGCTTGTTCAGGAGATGATTCAGAGATGACAGCCTATTGTAATTGTATGTTAACACAACTTATGTTAAACTATACTGTTGAAGATATGGAAGTTTTAACAGAAGAGGATATGATAAAAATGGATGGTTTTGAAGATTGTGTAGGATTATTATACTAATTTTAGTGAAAAAACTTATCTGAGAAATTAATTAGGTGTAGTTTTTCTGAAGCACGAGTTAATGAAGTATATAGCCATCTGAGGTATTCTTTATTCAACATTTCATTTGTAAAATAAGATTGTTCTACGAAAACAGATTTCCATTGCCCACCCTGTGATTTATGACAAGTAATGGCATACGCATATTTTATCTGTAATGCATTCAAATACTTATCTTCCTTTATAGCTTTATTTCTTTTATATGTGTTTTTTATAGAATTATAATCTTGTGAAATTAAATTATATAACTCTTTATATCTCTCATAGTCTAAAGCAGCTTGTTCGCTTTCTAAAGTATCTAGCATTACAATTACATCTATTTCAGGCTCTTCAGGATAATCCACTAATTCAATCGTAATGTGAGCGAAATTAAACCCGTATAATTCTTCATATTTTCGGATGTGTTTTACTTTTACCGTATCTCCATTTGCTATAAATCCTGCTTTACTGTCTTCATCTAACCAACTGTAATTGTTCCTCACTACCATCAGATAATCTCCATTCGATATTCTTTCTTCTTTCCAAAGTATTTTATGCCGGATTTGCTGATTATATAAATATGCTCTTTTGTTTGATTTACAAATTACAATTGTGTCTTCAATTCCGTGTGTATCATAGGATCTTTCTATTTGTTCTTGTAATTCATCTCCACCAACTATTCGTTTTACATCTTCATTACATTCTATTTTTGGATATTTAAAACACCCTTCCGATATCATATCTCTTATCTGAGTTGCATTTTTCAGAATTAAAGAATCTTTCTTTTGACGAACAACTTGAGTTAATTCTTTTACAATCACCTGTTTGTTAAAATCATTTTCCAGTATAGTATCGTCTAATGCTGGGCTCATATCCAAATGAACAGGAGGAAGTTGCGCAGTATCACCAATCAAGATTAATTTACAATCTGTTCCAGAATATACATATTCAATAAGGTCTGCAAGCAGATTTCTGTTCCCAAAACCTTTATCTGTATGAGATGGAATCATAGAAGCTTCATCAACTATAAAAATACAATTAGAGTTGAGGTTTTCTTGCAGAGTTACAAATGTATTCCCTTTACTATTGGTTTTAATCCAATATATTTTTTTATGAATGGTAAAAGCCTGCTTTTTTGAATATTCAGATAAAACTTTAGCAGCTCTTCCTGTTGGGGCAAGTAACGAACTTCTTTTTGCTACTACCGACAAGCTTTTTACAAGTGTAGAAACTAAAGTAGTCTTTCCTGTACCGGCATATCCTTTTAATAAAAAGATACTTCTGTTTCCTAATGTGCTTACGAAATCGGAAATTTCATTTATTAACTCATCTTGTTGTGGAGTTGGGTTAAACTCAAAATTTTCTCTGAGTTTATCTTTTAATTTCTGACTTTTACTCATCCGATTATATTTACTTCCGGATGAATATCAATCTTAAATTTGTCTTTTACTGATTGTTGAATTTCCTTAGATAGTGAGATAATTTCTTCTCCTGTTGCATTGCCATGATTTACTAAAACCAATGCCTGATTCTTATGTACACCAGCATCTCCTTTTCTATATCCTTTCCATCCGCATTGGTCAATTAACCATCCAGCAGCAACTTTGGTTTCAGTGTCAGAAACTTTATATCCTACAATTTCAGAATATTGTTTTTGTATTTTAAGAAATTCTGAAGTAGAAATTACAGGGTTTTTAAAGAAGCTTCCGATATTTCCAATAACTTCAGGATTTGGCAATTTCCTTGTTCTGATATTAATTACTGCTTTACAAATACTTTCTGTAGAAATAGGAAGTCCCAAACTTTTTATTTCTGCTTTAATTGCACCGTATTTTATATTATTGATAGGAGTTTTGCTTAACTCAAAATTCACATGAGTTATAATAACCTTTTCTTTTAGTTCGTGTTTGAAAATAGAATCTCTGTATTCAAAATTACACTCCGAATTTTTTAATATAAAAGCTTCTTTTGTATCCAGATTTACTCCTTCAACTGAAACAATAAAATCTTTTACTTCTACACCATACGCTCCTATGTTCTGCATAGGAGAAGCTCCAACATTTCCAGGAATGAGTGCCATATTCTCCAACCCAGAAAGACCGTTTTTTATACTCCACAAAACAAATTGATGCCAATTTTCTCCTGCTCCAACTCTAAGAATGGTAGACTCACTTTTTTCTTCTGTTATTTGTTTGCCTTTTATTTCGTTCTGAATAATTAACCCTTCGTAATCTTTTAGGAATAAAACATTACTTCCTCCACTCAAAATTAAATGAGAATTATTGTTGTATTCTTCTGAGTTTATTACAGAGACCATTTCTTTCTCCGATTGGACTTTGCAATAAAATTTACATTTTACATTAATCCCAAATGTATTGAGTTTTCTTAGGGATATGTTCTTTTCAAAATCCATTAAGAGATCATTACTTCTTTAATTTCTTTGTTTTCGAAACGATATGTTTTACTAGGAAAATTTTTAATTATTGAATAGTCGTGAGTAGCTATTATTACTGTAGTTCCATTAGAGTTAATTTCTTTCATAGTTTCAATAATACTATTCGATTTTTCTGGATCCAAATTTCCGGTTGGCTCATCTGCAAGTATAATTTTTGGATGATTTAGAAGAGCTCTGGAAATAGAAACTCTTTGTTGCTCACCTCCTGAGAGTTCATGAGACATTTTCTTCTCAACTCCTTCTAAATGAACGGTGTCTAAGACCTCTGTAATTCGTTCTTTAATTTTATTTTTATCTTTCCAACCGGTAGAACGGAGTACAAATTCCAGGTTTTTATAAATATTTCTGTCAGAGAGTAGTTGAAAATCCTGAAAAATAATTCCTAATTGCCTTCTTAAATATGCAATTTTATTTTTTTTCATATTATTTAAGTTAAACTCTCCAATAGAAATGGATCCTTTTTGAAAATCAATCTCTTTGTACAAGGATTTTAGTAGAGAACTTTTTCCACTTCCGGTTTCTCCAATTAGATAAATAAAGTCACCTTCATTTATAGTTAGGTTTATGTTTTTTAGAATCTCATTATTTTTGAAAGAGATGTGTAAGTCAGAAATTGTTATAATAGGATTATTCATTTTCATTAAATTTAAATATTTTACCAAATGGAATTGACTGAATGTATTCCGTCAGTTTTCCTTGTTTGTCAATTATATTGTTTTTCTTTAAACCTTTTTCAATATGGTCAACTCTGAAATAGGCGATTAATGACAATTTTTTGTCTCTTATTTGGACAAAATCTGGGATTTTGTCAGTTCCCTTTATTTTTATAATATGTAACATAATATATGTTGTAAAAATAGTGTTTTTATTGTGTAAATACGGATAAAAAATATTTCAACTTGTTAAAAAAAGATGTTGAAAACTTAAAAACACAATATTATGGAGTTCCTCCTTATTATTTAATTTTAAGAACTGATAAAACATATTGTAATATGATTAAAAAGTTCTCCTTTTTTCTTCTAATGAGTAGTTTAATAATTAATGTTTCGGCGCAAATCATTGATTTAGATAATGCAAATAAGTTATTTACAGAAGGAGAATATAGTGTGTCTCAAAATTTGTATCAAAACTTATTAAATGATGGAGAAAATGAAGATTTTTTGATATATAAAATTGCAAATTGTTCTAAGAATTTAGGAAACTCTGATGCAATTTATTGGTATGAATTACTAATAAATAATTACAAAAAATCTATTTTTTTACAGGAAGCAAGAAAAGAATTAGGGTTTATCTATTTTAGTAAAAAGAATTATCTAAAGTCCTCAGAAATACTTTTTGAAATAAACGACGAGTCTATCAAGGATGATGAATTTCATTTCAAATTAGGGTATTCATTTTTTACTCAGGAAGAACATGATGACGCAAAATACCATTTTTATAAAGTAAAAGATAAAGATGGGAGGTATAAGAGCTTGTCTTTATATTATTATGCGCATATCAATTATATTCAAAAGATGTACAATAAATCTTTATCGAATTTTAAGTTGTTAAAGGATGATAAAACTTTTTCTGCAATTGTTCCTTATTATATTACCCAAATTTATTTTGAATTAGAGAAATATAAAGAACTTATAGATTATGCAGTTCCAATTCTGGATAATGTAATTGATAGTAGGGAAGAGGAAGTTAATCGTTTGCTTTCAGAGTCTTATTTTAATTTGTTGGATTATAAAAATGCTGAAATATATTTTAGTAAATATCTAGAGATTTCAGAATCCAACAAAATAGAAGATTATTTTCAGATGGGGCAAATAAATATCTTTTTGGAAGATTATGAGGAAGCTATTTATTATTTAGAGAAAGTAGAAAATACAGAAGATAGTTTGTCTCAATTTACATCTTACTATTTAGGAAAATCTTATCTGAATATGGGTAAAAAGTCCTTTGCTTTAAATGCATTTAAGAATGCTGCTGAGATCAATTTTGACCTTATATTAAAGGAGGAGTCTCTGTATAATTATTTTAAACTTTCTTATGAGTTGGATTTACCTTACACGAATTTATCATATGTTATGAATGAGTTTGATGAACACCACCTGAGTAAATATAAATTAGAAGTAAAACGATTGATGATTAATATGTTTCAGAGTACTAATCAGTACCAACAAGCATTTGATTTTCTGAAAAATAATTATTTGCCAAAACAAGAAGAAAAACAAACTTTACAAAGATTATCTTATTATATTGGAGTCCAACATTATAATAATGCGAATTATAATAATGCATTGGTAAAGTTTGAATTTGCTAGGAAATATCCTGAAAATAAAGAAATTGATGTAATGTGTTTGTATTGGTTAGCTGATTGCTATTATCAGTTGAGAGACTATACAAAAGCAATAAATTATTATACAGAATTTATTAGCACGCCATCTAATTCCTTAATGGATAAAGTTTCGGTCTCAAAATATAATTTGGCTTATGCGTATTTTCAATCTAAACAATATTCTAAATCCGTAGATTTATTTAGGAAGGCGATAAATTCTGAGTTAGATGATTGTAGAATGCAAGATTCTAAACTCAGATTAGCGGATAGTTATTTTATGTTGAGTGAATTTAAAAATGCAAGCAGATATTATAGGAAATCTACTGAAAACAACACATCTCAGGATTATGCACTTTATAAGGAATCAAAATGCTATGCTTTACTGTCAGATTATAGAAAGCAGGAAGAATGTTTGTTTAGATTAATATCAAAATTTAAAGAATCTCTATATTATCAAAGGTCTTTGTTTGATATCGCAAACTTATATAAGAACCAAGATGAACATGAAAAAGCTTTAAGTTACTATGATAAGATCTTATCTGTTTCAAAAGACAATGAAGTACTTTCTTCTTCACTTCTAAATAAAGGTCTGATATATTTTAATCAAGGAGAAATTGATCAATCCATTTTATGCCTGAAAGAGATTATTGAGGATTATTCAAAATCAGGGTCGTTTAATGGATCGAAAATAGGATTGCAAAATGCTTATGTGAAAAAGGGAGATATAAACGAATATCTCTCATATATAAATAAGATTCCTCAGTTAGATATTAGTGTTGCAGCTAAGGATTCTATTACTTATCAGATTGCATATAATAAGTTTAAGAAAGAGGATTATATTCAGTCAAAAATTGATTTTGGTGGATATATTACAACTTTTGGAGATGATGCAATCTTTCAAATTAAATCTCAATATTATTATTCTGAGTCTTGTTGGAAAACGTCTGATACTATTCTTGCGATAAACGCTTATAAGAAAGTATTAGAGTTAGGGAATTCAGTATTTTTCGAACCTTCATTAATTAGGTTGTGCAGATATTCATACGATAAGGAAGATATGAGATCTTCTAATAAATATTATCAAATTTTAGATACGACAGCTTCTACAAATGGATTGAAAAGAGAGTCGATTATAAGATTAATGTTTGGTTTTGAACTGAATAATACTGAGATTGCTGTAAAATATGCGGAAAGAGTTTTACTAGCGGATAAGATTGATGATCGTTTAGTTGCAAGATCTAAATTAATAATTGCTCGTTCTGATTATCAGAATGGGAATTATGCTCGTTCATCAGATTTGTGTAATGAAATTGTGAGTTTGACTACTAATCAAGATGGTTCGGAAGCAATGTATATGAAATCATATTTTTCTTATTTAGAAGAAAATTATTCGGAAACAGAGAGTCTAATTTTTGAACTTTCTGAAAGGTATTCTTCAAATCACTGGATTGCAAAAGGTTTTGTGCTTTTGTCAGATGTTTATATGAATCAGGGTAATAATTATCAGGCAAAAGCAACTTTAGAAAGTGTAATTGAAAATCATGACGGAGAAGATGTGGTTAATTTGGCAAAAAAGAAATGGGAGCAAATCATAGAGAAAAAACAATCAGAAAAAGTAGAGTCAGAGAAAGAAGAATCTACTATTGAAATTGGAGAGACTTTAGACTATGAAATAAATTATTCTGACTTAGAAATTGAAGAAGAAATAGAAAATTAAACTATGAAAAAGATAAATACTTTAATTCTGATGTGTTTTGTCTCTGTTTTGATGGCACAAGATATAAATCCAACTAAGGTTACGGTTATAGAAGGTTTTAAACCTCAAATCCCGGAATCTGAAAAGATAAAGGAAACAACTCAATTTTCAGATACGACCAAGATTGACAAAACTCAGAAATATAGTTTTGTTGAGAAAACCCTAAATACAGATTATGAAATTAGTCCACTAAACTCAGCCAAGGTAAGTGGAGAGAAACTTTCCGATTTATATCGTTCAACCATTTTGTTCGGAGGTGGTACTCATTTTACATCTATTTCCAATATTACATATAATAGTTTAAGAGAAGATGATTATTCTTATGGACTTGCGTTTAATCATTTTGCAAATAGATATTCAGACAAGAATTCAGAAAAACTCAAAAAATCTCTAAACCAGGTACATCTTTTTGGAAAGAAAATAGAAGAGAAAAATATTTATTTAGTAAACCTTGATTATGATAGAAACTCAGTAGAAAACGAATATAGACTTCTTCCAGAGTCTGATAAAAACAGATTTTCTTATTCAAAGATTGGGGTTACTGTTTTTTCAAGGCAGCTTTCTGAATACAAATTAAAACACAGAACACATTTCTTTGTTTCAGATTTGAATGAATTATCAGAAAATCAGATTCACCTGAATACAGCTTTAAGTAAGAATATAAAGGGATATCCTGTTCAATTGGAAATAGAATTTGATAATTTTATAAATTATGCGAATTCAGAGTTGGATGATGTAGAACGATCTGACTTCAAGATTTTTGCATTAAATTCTTTTATTTCTATAGAAAAGTATGATTTTGATATAGATTTAGGGTTTAGTTTTGATTACATATTAGACGATCTAAATGGTGCTGAAATAGGTTTATTTCCTTATGTTAATATAAGTAAATTTTTAGTGAAAGATATCCTGTACATTGAAGGAGGATTGGAGAATAATGGTTATAGAAATACAATTAAATCACTCTCAGATGACAATCCGTATATATATGCTTTTGCAACAAATCAAGATGTAGTTTTTGATGATTTTAATACATTAGATTTAAGAACTACTGAAGAAAATGAAGCGTACCTTTACATGAAGAATGTAATAGGTAAAGATGAGGTGTTTGAAGGAAAATTATCTTATGCTTATATTGTAAACGTTCCTGTCTTTTATAAAGTACCATACTATCCAAATGGAAAGTATCTTTCATCTTACATAGATGTGTGGAGATTACATGCAAATGCAAATTATGAGTGGCAGATAAATGATTTAGTTGGAGTTCATGCGTCTGCTAATTATTTTAATTATGATACAATTGTTTCTAATAAAGAAAATATTAATGGAAGTTTAGGAGTTTCTCTAAACTTAGACGAAAAGATAAAGATGAATACTTCTGTCTCGTATTTAGGAAAGAGAAGATCAGTTGGAGGATTGCAAGATTCGTTGCAAAATTATCATATCAATTATAATGATATTTTTGACCTAAATCATCAACTTCATGCTAACATTTCTATTGATTATAATTACACAAAATCTATTTCAGCATATTTAAGAATTAACAATATTTTTAACTCTAAGCAAGATATGTGGGAGGGATACCAAGAAATAGGTAGAAACGCTTGGTTCGGATTAAGTTATTCCTTCTAGAAAAAGTTATTAACTTTTGTTGAAAAACTAATCTTCTTTTTGTTGTAGAAAAACCTCTTTTTTGCCATTGTAAATTTGTATATTTGTATGACTTTAAAATAAGATAAAAATTACATTAAAATATGAGTGAAGAAAACAAGAATCAGGACTACAGTGCTGATAATATTCAGGTACTTGAAGGTTTAGAAGCTGTGAGAAAAAGACCAGCCATGTATATTGGTGATATCGGTCAGAAAGGCTTACACCATTTGGTGTATGAGGTGGTAGACAATTCTATTGATGAGGCTCTTGCGGGACATTGTTCTCACATTGATGTATTTATCAATGAGGATAATTCAATTACAGTTACTGATAATGGAAGAGGTATTCCGACAGGTATGCACGAAAAAGAAGGGAAGTCTGCATTAGAAGTTGTAATGACAGTCTTGCATGCTGGAGGTAAATTTGATAAAGGTTCCTATAAGGTTTCTGGAGGACTTCACGGAGTTGGTGTTTCTTGTGTAAATGCACTTTCTTCAGATTTAAGAGTAGAAGTTCATAGGGAAGGAAATATATTTGAGCAAGAATATAAAATAGGTATTCCTCAGTATGATGTAAGAGAAATTGGAACTACTGATAAAACTGGAACTTATGTTACATTCACTCCAGATAAGAGTATTTTTATTGAACCAGTTTATCATTTTGATATTTTAGCTGCAAGGTTAAGAGAGCTTTCGTTTTTAAATAAAGGAATTAATCTTTCGATTACAGATAAAAGAAGAACGGATGATGAAGGTAATTTTATAAAAGAAGAGTTTTATTCAGAGGGAGGATTAAAAGAATTTGTTAAGTTTTTAGATGGCACAAGAGAATCCATTTTAAATGATGTAATTTATATTGATGGAGAAAAAGATGGAGTGCCAGTTGAGGTTGCAATGGTGTACAATAATTCATATACCGAAAATGTACATTCCTATGTAAACAATATCAATACTCATGAGGGAGGTACACATCTTTCTGGTTTTAGGAGAGGACTTACCAGAACTTTAAAGAAATATGCCGATAACTCAGGGTTACTAAAGAAAGTAAAATTTGAAATTTCTGGAGATGATTTTAGAGAAGGTTTAACAGCTGTTATTTCTGTAAAAGTTATGGAACCTCAGTTTGAAGGACAAACAAAAACAAAATTAGGAAATAAAGAAGTTACTACTGCAGTTTCTCAATCTGTAAGTGATATGTTGACTTTTTATCTTGAAGAAAATCCTGCTCAAGCACAAATTATTGTACAAAAAGTAATTTTAGCAGCAACTGCTAGAAATGCCGCCAGAAAAGCAAGAGAAATGGTGCAAAGGAAGAGCGTGATGACTGGCTCTGGTCTTCCTGGGAAGTTGTCAGATTGTTCGGAAAGAGATCCGGAGAAATGTGAAATATTTTTAGTTGAGGGAGATTCTGCAGGTGGTACAGCAAAACAAGGAAGAGACAGACATTTTCAAGCAATTCTTCCACTCAGAGGTAAAATTTTAAATGTTGAGAAAGCAATGCAACATAAAGTTTTTGAGAATGAGGAAATCAAAAACATGTACACTGCTTTGGGAGTTTCTGTTGGAACAGAAGAAGATGAAAGAGCTTTAAATATGGAGAAATTGAGATATCATAAAGTAGTAATCATGACGGATGCTGATATTGATGGTAGTCATATTGCAACTTTAATTCTTACTTTCTTTTTCCGTTATATGTACGAACTAATCGAAAAGGGATATGTGTATATTGCTACCCCTCCACTTTATTTGCTTAAAAAAGGAAAAGACCATAGGTATTGCTGGAGTGATGAAGAAAGAGATAGATTGGTAGAGGAAATGAAAGGAGGTAAGGATGTAAATGTAGGTATTCAGAGGTATAAAGGTCTTGGTGAGATGAATGCAATTCAACTTTGGGACACTACCTTAAATCCAGAACAAAGAACTCTTAAACAAGTTACAATTGATAGTGCTGCTGAGGCAGACAGAGTATTCTCTATGTTGATGGGAGATGAAGTTCCACCAAGAAGAGCATTTATTGAAGCGAACGCTAAGTATGCTAATATTGACGCTTAAACAGAATAAATATAAAAACAAATAAATAAGAAATGAAAGTAACAGTAGTAGGAGCAGGAGCGGTAGGAGCAAGTTGTGCAGAATATATAGCAATAAAGAACTTTGCTTCTGAAGTTGTTTTACTAGACATAAAAGAAAATTTTGCTGAGGGAAAAGCTATGGATTTGATGCAAACTGCATCTTTAAATGGATTTGACACAAAAATAGTTGGAACTACAAATGATTATTCTAAAACTTCTGGAAGTGATATTGCAGTTATTACTTCAGGAATTCCAAGAAAACCAGGAATGACTAGAGAAGAATTAATTGGAATAAATGCAGGTATTGTAAAAACCGTTTCAGAGAACTTAATTAAACATTCTCCGAATGTCATTTTGATTATTGTGAGTAATCCTATGGATACCATGACTTACTTGGTTCATAAAACTACAGATTTACCAAAACATAGAATTATTGGAATGGGTGGAGCTTTGGATTCAGCAAGATTTAAATATAGATTAGCAGAAGCTATGGATTGTCCTTCTTCTGATGTTGATGGTATGGTTGTTGGTGGTCATTCTGATAAAGGAATGTTGCCTTTAACAAGATTAGCAAGTAGAAATTCGATTAGAGTTTCCGAATTTCTTTCAGAAGAAAGATTGTCAGAGGTTTTAGAAGCAACTAAAGTAGGTGGAGCTACATTAACAGGAATGTTAGGCACGTCTGCTTGGTATGCTCCCGGAGCTGCAGTTTCTTCATTAGTGCAATCTATTGCTTGTGATCAAAAGAAAATGTTTCCATGTTCTGCTCTTTTAGAAGGAGAATATGGTTTGGAGGATTTATGTATTGGTGTTCCAGTCGTCTTGGGAAGAAATGGAATTGAGAAAATAGTAGAGTTAGATTTAAATGACTCGGAAATGGACAAATTAAAAGAATCTGCTGAAGGAGTAAAAGCTACAAACAGATTGTTAGAGTAAAATTATTTCTTAATAAATTGGGAAGTTTCCTTTCCTTTCTTTATAACGTAAATTCCAACAGGAAATTCTTCAACATTAATATATTCGTCCTTTGTGTTGAAAATCAATTCTCCTAAACTATTATAAATAAAAATTTCCTCTTGCTTTTTATTCTTTACATATATTGTGTGTGATGATGGATTAGGATAAACATTAAAATACTCTCTGATTTCTTCAATCTGAGTAGTTGTAGTTGTATCTCCCTTGAAAAATGCAAGTCCTCCAGATTGGTTCCCAATTATTATATCCATCAGGCTATCATTATTAATATCGGATACTGCAACTGAATTTTTTCCTCCTTCCCAAACAGTATTGTTTATTGTATTTAACTCACTAAATATTCCATTTATGTTTCCATCAATATTATTATACAAATAAGTTTTTCCTGTATAAGAACCAATAAATAGGTGGTATTCACCATTTATCTTAATAAGTTCTGGAGAACTAAAACCATTACTTATATATAATGAGTCCACATCAATACCCCCCCATTTTATATATTCGACACTAAAATCAGGATTTGTTTGAGTTCCTTTATTTTCAAAGTAAGAAATTTGTCCGCTTTTTGATCCGATAATTAAATCATTAAGTCCATCTCTGTTCACATCAATAATTTGTGGAGAGGCAAAATAACCAACATCAATAGAATCAAAGTTTGGAATATTTATGTTAAACGTAGTTCCATCTCCAGTAAATAGATGGATCTTCCCATCCGCATCACCAATTATTAGGTCGTCTATAAAATCTCCATTCAAATCACCAAAAGTAGGATGTAGATTAAGTGCAGGTCTATTTAGAATAGTATTTAGAGGAATAGTAGAAAGACCTAAAAAGTCATCAGAAATTAAGGTAAATTCAGGATTTTGTATTGTTCCGGTATTTTTATAAAAAGCAATTTTTGAAATTGGAGTTCCTGTAGATGAATGATATCCGTAATTTCCAACAAATAAATCGAGTAGTCCATCTCCATTTTCATCATAAAAAGTAGGGTGTGCATTTTCACCTAAATCAACACCACTTCCTTGTAAAAAGTCTTTCTGTATAAAATTAAAATTAGGAGTTGAATTAGTTCCCGAATTTTCGTAAATCCAACAACTTTCTTTATTTGCAGAGTTGTTTTGCATATTTGTTGTAACTATCAAGTCTTTTGTTCCGTCATGGGTAGCGTCAATATAAAAAGCAGAAGGAAAAATATGAATATCTGCAGGAATTGTATTCGTAATATTTTGAGGGAAAGCTGTGTCAACCATAATGATATGAGCACTTTGTGGAGTTCCTCCGTTTATCAGTAAATTTAAATTAGTATAACTTACATCCCCTAATATTAAATCTTTATCCATATCACCATCTACATCCATTGCAATCAGTGTAGATCCGGCGTGTTTTCCATATCTACTGGAGGAACCAATTGTAATAGGAGGACATAAACAGTTAAAGCAATCTAAAATATACGTATTTAATCCTTCATAAAAGTTTCCCCAACAACCATTATTATGAGAATATTCCAGATAATCACAATTTCCATGATTTTCTATAGATTCATTCTTAAAATAATGTACAAATCCACCACTAATTTCAAATGTTAATATGTCTAAATCTCCATCGTTATCAATATCAGAAATAGCTGGTAAATCCATTGGACTCACATAAATTCCTTGTCCGCTAGTGGTATTTGTAATTGATGAAGTTGCTAAAGTAAAACTAAGAGAACTGGATGAGGTATTTGTATAAACAGCGATTCCGGCATTCTGATAGGTGAAAATATCTTGCTTTCCATCACAATTATAATCATTTAGAATTAACCAACTTTCTATTGATGGAAATGAATTTCGATATTCAGGAGAAAAGACGAAATTTCCATTAACATTTAAGTAAGGAGATATCCTATTTCCGGATCTGTCAAAAATAATTAGGTCATTTGTTCCATCCAAATCTAAATCAATTTCAGAAAACTGAGCAGAATTTACTCCACCATTCCAAGCGTGTTTTAATTGTGTAGAATTTTCAAAAACACTTACAGTAGTATCTCTAGTAAAATTAATTTGAGAGAAAGAAATTGTGTTAAAAATTAGAGATAATAAAATGAATAAAAACTTGTTTTGCATGCAGTAATAAATTTGAATACAAACTTATAAAATTTGTATCAGAAAAGTGATAAAAAAATGATTGTTTCAGTTTTTGTGTAATATGATATGAAAGTTTATATTTGCGGTTCTAAAAATTTTGAAAAATAAATCATGAAAAGTAGAACCCCAATATTATTTCTGACAATTGTTTTTGCTCTTGTGTGTCTTTACCATCTCTCATTTACTTGGAAAGTGAATAGTATTAATGAGGAAAAGATTGAGTACGCTGAAACTCAACTTGAAATAAATAAAAATACTGACCTCTCGAAAATTACTGAAGAAAGTATTGCGAATGAGTTAAGAAAAGAGAAGATTAACCAAGAGTTTATTAATTCTCTTGATAGAACGGATACAACTAAACAGTTAGTATTTGAATTAGATTCTTCTGTTTATTATAAATTTGAGGATACTCTTATAGAATTTGAATTATCAACTAAACAAGATACAATTAGACTTAATAATTCTGATATTTTTAGTTTCAACAATATAGATTATGATTCTACCATAGTAGACAGTTTAGTAAAACAAGAGAAAGACAATATTAAAAATGATTACGTTAGTAATAAGACCCTAGAACTAAGTAAACTTGAATCATACTACATTGATTCTATTTCTGTTAACCAATTAACTAAAGAAACTCAAGGAGTTTATAATTTATTATTTAAGAACTATACATATCAAGAATGTTTAGATAAACAGATTAATTTAGGATTAGATTTGAAAGGAGGTATTAGCGTAACCTTAGAAGTAGATATTAGAGATGTATTAGTTAATTGGGCATACGAAGGATCAAATCGTTATGAAATTTTTCTGTCTAGGTTAGATTTAGCTGATATGGCAATGAAATCTAGTTCTGTAGATTATTTAGATTTAGTTAAAGATGAGTATGGTAATGAATTAGAAGCAAGGAATGATTTGTCAGATATTTTTGGATCAGAATTTAAGGAGGTAAATGGATTAACTAATGAAGAAGTTGTAAAATATCTAAGAAAGGAAATAGATGGTATAATATCTACAACATTTACAACTCTAAAAGAAAGGTCAGAGAGATTTGCAAATATTCGGCCAAATATTCTTACAACTTCAATATCTGGGAGGTTTATTGTTGAGCTACCTGGAGCTAAAGATGTTAAACGTGTTAACTCTATTTTAACAGATCCTGCAAAACTAGAATTCTGGGAGTCTTATAAACTAGATGAAGTTTTTGATATAACTCAATCATCAATCAAATTTAAAGGTCTGTCTGAGTCAGATTCTATAATAATGAAAGAGTGGTTGACAACAGTTAATATGTTTAACCAGAATGGTCAATTCTTATTTCAGCCAAATGATGAGGGATCTTTTGGACCTGTCATAGGATACGCTAATTCGAATAGTGAAGAAGATTTAAAGGAATTATTTAATAAGTTAGAAAAATTATTTCTTAATCAGAATATAAAATTTGCTTATGGATATTTAGCTTCAGATAAAACAAGAAAGACTTTACAAGTTTATGCTTTAAAAACCTCTCCTATATATGAAGATGCAAATGAAGATGGTTCTGTATTGAATGGAGATATTATATCTAATTCCAGCGCAAGTATTCAAGATGGTCAGTGGGAGGTTAGTATGACTATGCAGCCTGCTGCTGCTCAAAAATGGAGTAAAATCACATTAAAGAATATTGATAATCATGTTGCTATTGTCTTAGATGGAACTATCAGATCTTGCCCTGTTATCAATACTCAAATTAAGGGAGGTAGTTCTGTGATATCTGGATCATTCTCTTCTAGTGAAGCAAATGATCTAGCAAATATTTTGGGTTCTGGTAAGTTGAAATCGAAACTTAATATTCTACAACAATCAGTTGTAGGACCTTCATTGGGTCAGGCTTCCATTGATGCAAGTATGAAATCTTTTATGATTGCATTATTTATCGTATTTCTTTATATGATATTTTATTACTACGGAGCTGGAATTATATCTAATGTGGCTTTAATATCAAATCTATTCTTTATCTTTGGTGTATTAGCCTCTACAGGAATGGTGCTTACTTTACCAGGAATTGCTGGTATTGTTCTGACTATAGGTATGTCAGTTGATGCAAATGTACTTATTTACGAAAGAATTCGAGAGGAACTAACAAATGGCAAAGGAGTCCGATTAGCAATTGAAGATGGTTATAAATCTGCTTATACTTCTATTATTGATGCCAATGTTACTACTCTCTTAACAGGTATAATTCTATATATATTTGGTTCTGGTCCAATTAAAGGATTTGCTACTACTTTGATAATAGGTATCCTAACTTCATTGTTCTGTGCAATTTTCATTACAAGATTAGTTATCTCTGCAAGATTAAATAAAGGAAAATCTATTTCATTTTCTACAAGATTAACTAAGGGAGCATTCAAAAACCTGAATATTGATTTTATAGGTAAAAGAAGAGTGTTTTATGTATTATCTGCAATTGTAATTTTATTTGGAGGATATTCATTGTCTACAAAAGGATTGGATTATGGAATTGACTTTTCTGGAGGAAGAACCTATATTGTGAATATGCCAAATGAGACTATTACTAATGAAGATATTAAAGAATTATTATCCAAAGTATTTGTAAATGAAGATGGAAGTGTTCAATCTATACAGGTATCTAAATTTAACGATCTAACAGAAAAAGACTCACTAAATCAGAACAACGTTGCGGTAGATGCAGTTAAAATTACGACAAAATACATGATAGACAGTGATGATAAAAATGCAGATAGTATTGTTACAGCTACATTACTTAATGGATTAGGTAGTGATTTTACAGATGATAACATAGTTAGCTATCAGAAAGTTGCTTCTACCATTGCTGATGATATTAGATCTTCTGCTTGGGGTTCAATCATTTTCTCATTATTAGTAATTTTCTTATATATTTTAGTGAGATTTAAGAAATGGCAATTTAGTTTAGGTGCGGTTATCGCTGTCTTTCATGATGTGCTTATTGTACTTTCAGTATTCTCAATCTTATATGGGATATTACCTTTTTCATTAGAAATTGATCAAGCATTTATTGCGGCAATTCTGACTATTATTGGTTATTCATTAAATGATACTGTGGTTGTATTTGACAGAGTAAGAGAGTATATGATCAACTATAAAAAGAAAGAAGTACATGAATTTATTAACCAATCATTAAACTCAACATTAAGTAGAACGATTAACACATCTTTAACTACATTCTTTGTGTTACTTGTTATCTTCCTTTTTGGAGGTGAGGTAATTAAAGGATTTATGTTCGCCTTAATGGTTGGAGTTATTGTTGGAACATATTCTTCATTATTTGTTGCATCGCCTATTATGGTTGACACAATTAAACGAAAAGAAATTAAGAATAAGTAATCTTTTTAAAATTCTAATACAAAAGCCCTTTCATTGAGAGGGCTTTTTTTATTTTTGCATTATGTTATTATTTATTGGAGCTTCCGAATTTTTCTTTGTTATACTTTTTGTAGTTATGTTGTTTGGTTCAAAAAAAATTCCAGAAATTGCTAAAGGTTTAGGTAAAATGATGAGAGAAGTGAAAGATGCTTCCAATGAAATAAAAAGAGAGATAAAAGACAGTACTAAAGATATAAAAGATAATATTGATAACGAAATAAATGGATAATATATTATTTCTTTTAAGTTTTGTAATGTTGTTTTTTGGAGGAGAGCTTTTGGTGAGAAGTTCGGTTGCTTTAGCTCTTAGGATGAGAATTTCAACACTTGTTGTTGGTATGACTGTGGTCTCTTTTGTAACATCTTCTCCAGAATTATTTGTAAGTATAAAATCTGCTTTAAATGGTCTAACTGATATTACTTTTGGAAATGTAATTGGTTCAAATATAGCAAATATTACTTTGGTATTAGGGCTTACTGCAATTGTATTTAGGATAAATATTACTAAACAAACTATAAAAATAAACTTCCCGGTAATGTTTCTTGCTTTTATCTTGTTTGGATCTGTCTTGTACTTGTTTGGAGAAATCAATTTGATTACTGGAATTGTTTTTGTTTTGATACTTATTGTTTTTACTTTGTTTTTGATAAAGAGATCAAGAGAAGAACACACACAACTTTCTGATGAAGATAATGAGAAATATGAGAAAGCGAGAAAAACACCTTTAGTCCAATCTATTTTATATATGCTTGTAGGAATAATGCTACTTATGTATGGTTCCGAATTTTTGGTAAATGGAGTTCAAAGTATTGCAAGATTATTTGAATGGGATGATAGGATTGTATCTGTAAGTTTGGTTGCAATTGGAACATCATTACCAGAACTTGCTACTTCATTAGTAGCTGCATTCAGAAAAGAATCTAATTTAGCAATTGGAAATTTAATCGGTTCAAATATTTTTAATGTTTTAGCCGTATTAGGGATTACATCTATTATTACTCCAATTAAAATGATAGATGAAAGTCTATTTACCGATTATATATGGATGATGATATCTGTAATAATTCTTGGTTTCTTTATTTATGTTTTCTCAAAGAAACAAGTCTCAAAAACAGAAGGGTTTCTTCTTTTAGTATTTTATATTGTTTTCATGTTTTTCTTGTTTTAATTGCATTTAACAAATTGTTGATAAATCATTATATCAATCCTCTTTATTTCTTCCAAAAATTTTATCATTTTAATTTATATTTGCTCAAAACTAATGACTAATCAATAAATATTATCAATGAAATCAAAATTAGAATACATCTGGCTAGATGGTTACCATCCAACCCAAAACATGAGAAGCAAAACCAAAGTTTTGGAAGATTTTAGTGGAAAGTTAGAAGATTGTCCTGTTTGGGCTTTTGATGGTAGCTCTACAAAGCAAGCAGAGGGGAGTTCTTCAGATTGTTTATTAAAACCAGTAGCAATTTATTCTGATCCGCAAAGAATAAATGGGTTTTTAGTTATGACAGAGGTGTTAAATGCTGATGGCACCCCACATGAAACTAACGGAAGATCTCAAATAGATGATAATGATAATGATTTTTGGTTTGGTTTTGAACAAGAATATTTTATAATGGATGTTGATACTGAACTCCCCTTAGGATTTCCGTTAGGAGGATACCCAGGGCCACAAGGTTTGTATTATTGTTCCGTTGGAGGAAAAAATACTCACGGGAGATCATTTGTAGAAGAACATGCCGATTTATGTATTGAGGCAGGACTAAATTTTGAAGGTATTAATCAAGAGGTTGCGTGCGGACAATGGGAGTTTCAATTATTTGCTAAAGGAGCTAAAAAAGCAGGAGACGAACTTTGGATAGCAAGATACTTACTAGATAGATTGACGGAAGAATATGGATATTATATTGAATATCATCCAAAACCAATTAAAGGTGATTGGAATGGATCTGGTATGCATGCTAACTTTTCTAATTCTACTTTAAGAGAATGTGGTTCTCAGGAGATTTACGAAAAAATTTGTGAATCATTTAGATCGGTTACTAAAGAGCATATTGATGTTTATGGTGAGTATAATGATCAAAGGTTAACTGGGCTTCACGAAACGGCTTCAATAAATGACTTTAGTTATGGTGTTTCAGATAGAGGAGCTTCCATCAGAATACCAATTATTACAGTAGAACAAGGTTGGAAAGGTTGGTTGGAAGATAGGAGACCAGCATCAAATGCTGATCCTTACAAGATTGCAGGGAGAATAGTGAAAACTGTTAAAACAGCTAAAGTACATTCTGTTAACATTTAGTTTTTTATAATTCTGATTATCTTTTTGTTATACTAATTCAAATTATTCCTTATTTTAGCAAGAATTATTAAAATGAAAAAGATGAAAAACAACTCCAAGTTTTTAATATTAAGTTTAGTTCTAGTTTTATTCTCTACAATTTCTCTAGAAGCTCAAAGAAAAAATAGAGTAATACAAAAAGCAGATCAAGCTTTTGATGCTGAGATGTACTTTGAAGCATCTGAACTTTATAAAAAGGGTTATAATAAAACTAAGAATAAAGCTATAAAGGCAGAGATCTTATTTAAGCAAGCTGAATGTTATAGATATTCTAGTAAATTTAAAAATGCAGCTAATTTTTACAAGAAATCAATCAAAGCTAAATACGATAATAGTAATCCGATAGCAATTTATTGGTATGCTGAAATGCTAATGACGAATGGTAATTATGAAAAAGCTTTAGAACAATTTAAAAAATACTCTAAAAAAGTTCCTACAGATATAAAATCTCAGAAAGGATTAAAATCCTGTCAGTTTGCAATTGATTGGATGGCAGATCCAACAAGATATGTTATTGGTAAGATGAATGCGTTTTGCTCAAGAAGTAATGATTATTCACCTGCATTTGGAAATAGAGATTATACAAAAATCTATCTTGTATCTTCCAGAAAAGGGTCTTCAAATGACAATATTGATGAGAGAACAGGAGAGTTCTTTACCGATATCTGGAGTTCTTCTTTAAATAAAAAAGGAGAGTGGAGTAAACCAAAAGCTGAAGTCGCTCCTATAAACACCGATAATCATGAAGGGACTCTTTGTTTGAATCAGAATGGTACTACAATGTTTTTTACAACTTGTCAGTCTGAAAACAAAAAAGAATTAGGATGTGAAATCTCTATTTCTCAATTAAAAGGTAAATTATGGGGATCTTTAAATAAGCTGGAAGTAAAAGTAGATAGTAATACAACTATTGGTCACCCTACCATTTCTTCTGATGAAAAACATGTTATTTTCTCAGCTGATATGGATGGAGGACTTGGAGGAAAAGATTTATGGATGGTTACAAAAGTTGCTAGAGGTCAGTGGAGCGAGCCAGCGAATTTAGGTATTGCAGTAAATACTCCAGGTGATGAGATGTTCCCTTTCTTACATAATGATGGTTCTTTGTATTTTGCTTCTGATGGACATGTTGGTATGGGAGGATTAGATATTTACAAATCAGAACTAGATGATAATGGAATTTATGTTTCCGCTATTAACTTAAAATATCCAATTAATTCATCTGCAGATGATTTTGGTATGATTGTTGAAAGAAAATCGGAGAGAGGATATTTCTCATCGAATAGAAAAACTTGGACTGGAGAGGATGGAGTCGAGAATAGATCTAATGGATATGATAATATTTATCAATTCGAATTACCAGTTTTAGTGATAACATTACAAGGTGTAATAACAGACACAAAAACAGGAGCTATTGTTTCTGGAGCAAATGTAAAGTTAGTTGGTGATGATAATTCATCAGTTGAAGTTACTACTGATAATACAGGAAGTTATTATTTTGATTTAACTCCCCTTGTATCTTATGAGATTATTGTTAGTAGAGAGAATTATCTTAATAATAAAGTTACAGAAACAACTGTTGGTATTGAGGAAAATACAGATCTAGTTAAGGATATTAATATTGACCCTATTAAGAAGGAGATTATTATGCCTAGAATTGAGTATGATTTTACAAAGTGGAATTTAAGACCACAATCTATTCTTGATCTTGATTTATTAGTTATTACATTAAATGAGAATCCTAATATTACAATTGAGTTAAAATCTCATACGGACTTTAGAGGTACTGATCAACAAAATCTTATGCTTTCACAGAAAAGAGCAGATGCTTGTATACAGTATTTAATTTCAAAAGGAATTGCTTCCGATAGATTAGTCTCAAGTGGAAAAGGGGAGTCTGAACCATATATATTAACTGAACAAGACTCGAAAAGAGAAGTTAAAGGAGGATTCCTAACAAAGAAAGTATTTAAGGAAGGTGATGAGATGTCAGTATCTTATATTAATGGATTGAAAAATAAGTTTAAAGAAACTGCACATCAATTGAACAGACGAACTTCTTTTAAAGTTTTGTCTGAGAATTATATTCTTAATAAGATAAAAGAAATTGAAGAAAACTAATACTTGAAATATATAATAATAAAAGCGTCCTTCTGGGATGCTTTTTTTTATCATAAAATGGAAGAAAACAGATATAATCAAAGGGGAGTTTCAGCAGATAAAGAGGATGTACATAATGCTATAAAGAACACCGATAAAGGTTTGTTCCCAAAGGCGTTCTGTAAGATTGTACCAGATTATTTAAGTAATGATGAAGATTATTGTTTGATAATGCATGCTGATGGAGCGGGAACAAAATCGGCTTTAGCTTATATGTATTGGAAAGAAACTGGAGATATTTCAGTTTGGAAAGGCATTGCTCAGGATGCGCTTATTATGAATATTGATGATCTGATATGTGTTGGTGCTACGGATAATATTATGTTATCTTCTACAATAGGTAGAAATAAAAACTTAATAAACGGAGATGTTCTTTCGGAGATAATAAACGGAACAGAAGAATTACTTGTGGAATATAAGAATTATGGAGTGAATATCATCTCTACTGGAGGAGAAACAGCTGATGTTGGTGATTTGGTAAGAACAATTATTGTAGACTCAACAGTTGTTTCTAGAATGAAAAGGGAAGATGTAATAGATAATGCAAATATTAAACCAGGAAATGTAATTGTTGGATTATCATCTTCTGGCCAAGCTACTTATGAATCAGAGTATAATGGAGGGATGGGAAGCAATGGTTTAACTTCTGCTCGTCATGATGTATTCTCAAAAATTTTGGCAGAAAAATACCCTGAAAGTTACGATCATTCAGTTCCTGAAGAATTAGTTTATTCTGGAACAAAAAAACTTACAGATAGAATTGAAGGTTCTGATTTAGATGTTGGGAGATTAGTTTTATCTCCAACTAGAACCTATATTCCAATTGTAAAAGAGATTTTAGATAAATTTAGAACTAAGATTGATGGCATGGTACATTGTAGTGGGGGAGCTCAAACAAAGGTTTTGCACTTTGTAGATAAAGTTCATGTTATGAAAGATAATATGTTCGATCTGCCACCATTATTTCAGATGATTCAAGAAGAATCTAATACAGATTGGAAAGAAATGTATAAGGTTTTTAATATGGGACATAGAATGGAATTGTATGTTTCTAAGGAAATTGCAGATGATATTATTTCTATTTCAGAATCCTATAATGTAGCAGCTAAAATTATTGGTAGAGTAGAAGAAAGTACAATAAAGAAGCTTACGATAAGGAGTAAATTTGGAGAGTTTGAATATAATTAAGATATGTTAGATAAGTTAAAAGCAATATATGATAGATATATGGAGGTTGAAAAATTAATTTCTTCTCCCGACGCTATGAACGACATGAAACTGTATGTCCAGTTAAATAGAGAATATAAAGATTTGACTCCTATTGTAAAAGCATATAATGAGTATAAAAATATTATGTCAAATATTGAATCCTCTAAGGAAATTCTTAAAGAAGAGAATGATGATGAGATGAGAGAAATGGCGAAAATGGAATTAGACGAACTTCTTCCAAGAAAAGAGGAAATGGACGAAGAGATTAAAATTTTGTTAATACCTAAAGATCCTGAAGATTCGAAAAATGCTGTAATGGAGATTAGAGCAGGTACTGGTGGTGATGAAGCTAGTATTTTTGCTGGAGATCTATATAAGATGTATACTGCTTTTGCTTCTACAAAAGGATGGAGTACAGAACTTGTTGATATTGCTGAAGGTACATCCGGTGGATATAAAGAAATTATCTTCAATATAAATGGAGAGGATGTTTATGGTCAGTTAAAATTTGAGTCTGGTGTACATAGAGTTCAGAGAGTTCCTCAAACTGAAACACAAGGAAGAGTACATACATCCGCATCAACAGTAATTGTACTTCCAGAAGCAGAAGAATTTGATATTGAGTTAAAACCTGCTGATATCAGAAAAGATACTTATTGTTCTTCAGGTCCTGGTGGACAATCAGTAAATACTACTTATTCTGCAGTGCGTTTAACTCATATTCCTACTGGAATAGTAGCTCAATGTCAGGATCAAAAATCTCAACATAAGAACTACGATAAGGCATTAAAAGTTTTACGTTCTCGTATTTATGAAATGGAATTACAGAAGAAATTAGAGGAAGATGCAAAACATAGAAAAACAATGGTTTCTTCTGGTGACAGATCTGCAAAAATCAGGACGTATAACTATCCGCAAGGTCGAGTTACCGAACACAGAATTGGGATTACAAAATATAATTTACAGAATGTTATGGGAGGAGAGATTCAGGAATTTATTGATGAATTACAATTAGCTGAAAATGCTGAAAAACTGAAAGAAGGCACCACAATAGAATAAACACAACTAAATGACCAGAGAAGAACTGATATTACAAATCAAATCTAAACGATCATTTCTATGTATTGGTTTGGATTCGGATATTAACAAGATACCAAAACACTTGTTAGATCTTGAGGATCCGATATTTGAGTTTAATAAGCAAATTATCAATGCAACTAAAGATTTATGTGTTGCTTACAAACCTAATATTGCATTTTATGAGAGTATGGGTGTAAGTGGATGGAATTCTCTTAAAAAAACATTAGACTATATACCTGAGAATATTTTTACTATTGCAGATGCAAAAAGAGGAGACATTGGAAATACTTCTAAAATGTATGCAAAAACATTTTTCGAGAATTTGAATGTTGATGCAGTAACCGTTGCTCCATATATGGGTTCTGATTCTGTTACCCCCTTTTTAGAATTTGCTGATAAATGGGTGATATTATTAGCATTAACTTCCAATATTGGTAGTTTGGATTTTCAGAACACAAAAAATGAAGATGGAAAACAATTATTTGAGAAAGTTCTAGAAACTTCTCAAACTTGGGGTACAGATAAAAACATGATGTATGTTGTTGGAGCTAATAGATCTGAGCAGCTTTCAGAAGTAAGAGATATTATACCAAATCATTTTTTGTTAGTGCCAGGAGTGGGAGCACAAGGAGGTTCTTTAGAAGAAGCTGCGAAATATGGAATGAATGATGAATGTGGTTTATTAGTAAATTCATCTAGAGGAATAATTTATGCAAGTACAGAAATAGATTTTGCTGAAAAAGCAAGACAGGAGGCTCAGAAACTACAATTTAAAATGGATATCCTCTTATCAGAAAAAGGAATCTAAAACTTTATTTTATACACAACAAATCCAACCCATTCTTTTATAAATCTTTCCCACTTGTCATAGGATAATGAATTTGGTAGAAAGAGGTAGCCTAAATCGAACTGTATGTCTTTTGTTGTATAATCTGTAGGAAATTTATCGCAATTTAAGTTAAATTTTCGGAAACATAAATCAGCTCTTTTCATATGCCAGGCAGAAGTTATTAAAAGTAAATTTTCTGTGTTATCTGATAATAATTCAGATGTGTATTTTGCATTTTCGTAAGTGTTTCTAGATTTATTTTCAATTAATATATCTTCTGTAGGTATACCACATTCTATCAGAAATTTCTTGGACCAATCAGCTTCTAAATACCCTTCATTTATTAGCTGTCCATTTCCCCCACTAACTAAAATCTTCTTTACTATTCCTGTTTTGTAAAGATGAATTGCATAAAATAGTCTATCTCCAGAATCATTAAATTCAATTCTATCTTTTTTGTTGTCATATCCAGAAAACCCACCAAGAACTATCCCGTATTCATAAGTTTTATCTAATTCTGAAACTGAAATTGCATCGTCTTCCCACATTCTATAGGAAATATCTACAATATATCCGTTCCCGAAAAACCAAAAAGCAAACAAACTAATATAAAGTAATTTCTTTCTTTTATTCTTAAAAATTATGGACGATATGATTAATAATAAAATCCAGAAAGTGGGTTTTATTAGGAAGGATAATATTTTGGATAGAATAAAAAACATAGTTATATTTTCTGTTTTCAAAGATAGACTATAATTTGGGAAAATTAACTTTTCTTAAAAGATAAGTTATTTATTATTCTACTTCTATATTTCTGTGTTAATTCATTTAGATTATAAGGATTATTTTTAAAAAAAATGTCTAAATTGCGATATTAGAATTAGTAAATTAAAACAGTAGTGAATTTATTTAAAATTTTATTTAAAAAACATTTTTTTGGTGTTAGTTCTTGGTGGGGTAGCAGACTTGGAGTTAAATCATCTATAATAAGATTGTTTTTTATTTACGGCACTTTTGTTAATACTTTCACTATACTTATTTATTTGATTATGGTTTTTATACTAAAAACCAGAAATCATTTTAAGTATAAAAGAAGAAGCGTTTTTGATCTGTAAGATATTATGGAAAACACTCAAATTATACTTACTATAATATTATTTTGGAAATTGCTGATTTAAAAGAATTAGTAAAAAAAATAACATGATAAAACAGCAATGAGAGTTCTTATTACAGGAAGTAATGGATTGCTTGGGCAAAAGTTAGTTCACAAACTAAGGATTGATGAGTTAGTTGAACTAATCGCAACTTCAAAAGGAGAAAATAGAATTTCTGAGAAAATAGGATATAACTATATTTCATTAGATATTACTGAAAAAGAAGAATTAGAAAAGGTTATACTTTCAGAAAACCCAGATGTAATTATCAATACTGCAGCTATGACTAATGTAGATGCTTGTGAAGATAAAAAACAAGAATGCGATGCGTTGAATATAGATGCTGTACAATGTCTTACAGATATCTCAGAGCAAATTGACGCTCATCTTATTCATATTTCAACGGATTTCGTTTTTGATGGAAAAAATAGTCCTTACACTGAGGATGCAATTCCGAATCCTTTATCATATTATGGTTTATCAAAACTTAAATCGGAAACTCTTTTATTAGAATCTTCTTGTAGATGGACGGTACTAAGAACAATCATTGTTTTTGGTGTTGCCGAAAATCTAAGCAAAGGAAATATTGTGTTATGGGCAAAATGTGAATTAGAGAAGGGAGAAAAACTAAATATAATAGATGATCAATTTCGATCACCAACTTTAGCTGAAGACTTGGCTGACGCTTGTATACTTTCCTTTCAAAAACAGAAATACGGAGTGTATAATGCTTCAGGGAAAGAGATAATGAGTATTTATGAAATTGTCGAGAGAATTGCAAAACATTATAATTACTCAACTGAAAATTTAAATAAAATTTCAACATCTACATTAAATCAGACTGCTACAAGACCTCTAAAAACAGGTTTTATTTTGGATAAAGCAATAAAAGAATTGGGCTATAATCCACACTCCTTTGAAGAGGGGCTCACTATAATAGATCAGCAATTAAAACAATAAACTAATGAAAAACAAAATATCACTTTTTATCCTAATGCTTATTTCTGCGGTATCATCAAAGGCAGCTACATTAAGCGAAACAATTGATGGATTTTTTAAACCAATAGTAGATAACTATTTAGTTCCTGTTATTTTCTGGGATCCTATAAAGGCAATGGGATTTGATGTAGGTGCTGATGTGCCTATTGTAGTAGTATGGCTAGTATTTGGTGCAGTTTATTTTACTTTTAGAATGAACTTTATAAATTTTAGAGGATTTAAACATGCTATAGGTTTAGTTAAGGGAGATTATGACGATCCTAATGATAAGGGAGAGGTTTCTCATTTTCAAGCGCTAACAACTGCCCTTTCAGCAACTGTTGGTTTAGGAAATATTGCAGGGGTTGCAATTGCAATTTCTATTGGTGGTCCGGGTGCAACTTTCTGGATGATAGTAGCCGGGCTACTTGGAATGTCAGCCAAATTTGTAGAATGTACTTTAGGTGTAAAATACCGTAAGCTGGATGAAAATGGAGAGGTTTCAGGAGGACCAATGTACTATCTGCGTGATGGTCTAGCAAAATATAACATGGCAGGTTTTGGTAAAGTGCTGGCTGTTTTATTTGCAATACTTTGTATTGGAGGTTCTTTTGGAGGAGGAAATATGTTTCAAGCCAATCAGGCTTATGCACAGGTTGCTGGGCAGTTTCCAGTTTTGGCTGATAGCGGACCAATGTTTGGTTTAATCTTAGCTATTTTGGTAGGTACAGTTATTGTTGGGGGCATAAAATCTATTGCTAATGTTACAGAAAAGATAGTTCCATTTATGGCAGCCTTATATGTTGGTACAGCGTTGATTATAATTTTATTAAATATTACTGAAATTGGTAATGTATTTGCTTTAATATTCAAAGGAGCGTTTACTCCTGCTGCTGGTTTTGGTGGGATTATTGGAGTGCTTATTCAAGGCTTTAGAAGAGCTGCCTTTTCAAATGAAGCGGGTGTTGGTTCTGCTTCTATTGCTCATGCTGCAGCAAAAACAAATGAGCCAGTTTCTGAAGGTATTGTTGCCTTATTAGAACCTTTTATTGATACAGTGGTTATTTGTACTATGACGGCTTTAGTTCTTATTATTACAGGTTTTCATGATGTTCAAGGGGTGGAAGGTGCTCAAATGACTTCCCAAGCTTTTGGATCTGTTTTTTCTTGGTTCCCATATTTATTAGTAATAGCCATCTTCTTATTTGCTTTCTCTACTATGATTTCTTGGTCGTATTACGGACTTAAAGCATGGACATTCTTATTCGGTAAAAGCAAAGTGTCAGAATATTCGTATAAGTTATTATTCCTTATTTTTATTGTGATAGGTTCTTCAGTAAAATTAGGAGCGGTACTTGATTTCTCTGATATGATGATATTAGCAATGGCCTTTCCAAACATTATCGGATTACTTATTTTATCTAAAGAGGTTAGAGTTGATTTAGATGATTACTACAGTAGATTAAAGAGTGGTGTTATTAAAAAATTTAAATAGTGTTTTTACAACTGAAAGACTATTTTCAATTTAATAAGAAGGAGCGAAATGGTATTTTGCTCCTTTCTTTTATTTTACTCCTTACTATAATATATTACAATATTATGTACTTATTTACAGATAAACAAAAAACTGATTTTTCTGAATTTGACAACTTAATTCCTGAAACTGAGGATGTAATTAAAAAGCAACAAACGGATTCTCTTTTTGTTTTTAATCCAAATACTTTAAATGATAAAGGTTGGAGCATGTTAGGACTTACTGAGAAACAGATCTCCATATTTAGAAATTATCAGAGTAGTGGAATTGTTTTTTATGCTACTGAAGATTTATCTAAATGTTATGCTATTTCAGATGACTTTATTAATAGAGTTACAGATTTCATCATTTTTTCTCAGAGAAAGGAAAAGAAAGAAAAAGTAAAAATTCAGATGAAAAATCAGATGAACAATTACAAATTATAGATTTAAATTCTGCAGATAGTATTTTGTTAATTAGTATTAATGGAGTTGGTCCTTTTTACTCCAAACAAATCCTAGAATATAGGGAAAAACTTGGTGGTTTTATTTCTTACACTCAATTTTCTGAAATTTGGGGTTTAGAAAAATTAGATATAAATAACTTTAAAAATCAAACTAAAATTGACACAACTTTTATTAAAAAAATTAATATAAATTCTGCAACTTTTCATCAGTTATATTCTCATCCATATATTAATTATAATCAATCAAAAGCTATTATAAATTATCGTTTGCAACATGGTCAGTTTATTGACACAAAAGATATTCAGAACATTGTACTGATTGATTCTGATTTATTTCGTAAAATTGTACCCTATTTAAAACTTTATGATTCAAGAAAAATTAGATAAAGTCATCAGAACAATTCCAGATTTCCCAAAAGATGGGATATCTTTTAAGGACATTACTCCTTTGCTATTAGATGCATCTTTAACAAATGATATTATTAATGAATTTATTGGTAGGTTGGAAGGGGTTGATGTTGATGCAATTGTTGGGGTTGAAAGTAGAGGTTTTTTATTTGGATTTCTATTAGCAAATAAAATGGAAATTCCATTTATTCCTATTCGAAAAGTTGGCAAATTACCAGGAGAAACACTTCAATATAAATATGATTTGGAATATGGATCTGCAGAAGTTGAAATTCATAAAAATGATGTGCAGAAAGGATGGAATATATTAATTCATGATGATTTACTAGCTACTGGAGGTACTGCGTCTGCTGCTGCCGAATTAGTTCTTCAGTTAGGATGTAAGGTTTCTGCTTTCACTTTTGTGGTGAATTTGGATTTTTTAAATGGGAAAAAGAAAATAGAAGAGTACACAAATAATATAATTAGTTTAATAGAATATTAATATGGATTTTAGTTATAACGAAAACCAGCAAATGATTGCTGATATGATTAGGAAATTTGGTAAGAATGAAATTACACCAAATGTTAGAGAGTGGGATGATAATCAAACATTTCCGGTAGAGGTTTTTAAAAAACTTGGAGATCTTGGTTTAATGGGAGTTTTAGTTCCTACAGAATATGGAGGTTCAGGATTTTCTTATACCGAATACGTTACTGCTATTGAGGAGTTATCTATTCTAGACCCTTCAATTGGACTTTCAATGGCAGCTCATAATTCGTTATGTACTGGTCATATTTTACAATTTGGTTCTGAAGATCAGAAGAAAAAGTGGCTTCCTAAACTTGTTACCGCTGAATGGATTGGAGCTTGGGGATTAACCGAACATAACACAGGTTCTGATGCCGGAGCAATGAGTACTACCGCAAAAAAAGATGGTGAATATTGGGTGTTGAATGGATCAAAGAATTTTATTACTCATGCTATTTCTGGAAATATTGCTGTAGTTATTGCAAGAACAGGCAAGAAGGGAGATTCTCATGGTATGACTGCTTTTGTTATTGAAAAAGGAACGGAAGGATTTACTTCAGGAAAGAAAGAAGATAAGCTAGGTATGAGAGCTTCAGAAACAGCTGAACTCATTTTTGATAATTGCAGAGTACACGAAAGTAATATCTTAGGAGATGTTGGTGATGGTTTTGTACAATCAATGAAAGTGTTAGATGGAGGAAGAATCTCGATTGCATCACTTGGTTTAGGAATAGCAAAAGGAGCTTATGAAACTGCTAAGAAATATTCTCAAGAAAGAGAGCAATTTGGCAAGCCTATTTCACATTTCCAAGCTATTGCATTTAAAATAGCCGATATGGCAACTAAAATTGAAGCGGCTGAACTGTTAATCTACAAAGCTGCCTACTTAAAAAATAATGGGAAGAAAGTTACCACGGAAGGAGCTATGGCAAAATATTTTTCTTCAGAAATAGCAGTTGAAATATCCACAGATGCGGTTCAAGTATTAGGAGGGTATGGGTATACAAAAGACTTTCCTGCTGAGAGATATTACAGAGATTCTAAATTATGTACTATTGGTGAAGGTACATCTGAAATTCAGAAAATTGTTATTTCAAAACAAATTATTAAATAAAAATTGTTTCATTAAAAACTTTTATATATTTGCAAACCAATTTTAAAATAAGAAAATGATTGTAATACCAGTAAAAGAAGGAGAAGTAATTGATAGAGCTTTAAAGAGGTTTAAGAAGAAATTCATGAAAACAGGTACTTTGAAACAAATTAGAGCAAGAAAAGAATTTATTAAAAAGTCTCAAAGAATGAGAATTCAAAAACAAAAAGCGACTTATTCTGCAAAAATTCTTAGAGAGGCAGAATAAATATAAAATTTATAAAAACAGAACCTTTTTTTTAGTAATTTCGTAACTAGTAAAAAGGTTTTTTTTATGCACAAAAATAATTTCCTGAAATATATTGAGTTTGAAAAGAGATATTCTAAACATACTCTAATTTCTTACAATACCGATCTCACTCAGTTTTTTACTTTTTTAGATGTTGAATATGATATATCTGATATATCAGAGGTAAGTCATCAAATTATTCGTTCTTGGATATCTTCCATGTTGGATGGTGGAATTTCTTCTAGATCAGTAAATAGAAAGATCACTACATTAAAAAGTTTCTATAAATATTTGATGCAAGAAGATGAGGTTGTTGAAAATCCAACACAAAAAATAATTTCTCCGAAAAACGCAAAAAAACTCCCTGTTTTTGTTGAAAAGTCAAAAATGGATGAACTACTCTCGGAAATTGAATTTCCAGATACTTTTGAAGGAGAAAGAGATAAGTTAATTATTGATGTATTTTATATGACTGGAATGAGACTTTCGGAATTATTAGGTGTAAAGAAGGAAGATATTGATTTTTCGAAATCAAGTATAAAAGTTTTGGGAAAAAGAAATAAAGAAAGAATTATTCCTTTGTCTATCAATTTATTAAATCAACTAAAAAAATTCTCTGAAAAATATAAAATAAATTCTTGTTTTTTCGTTAATCTTGAGAGTAAGAAATTATCATCAAAAAATATATACAATATAGTAAATAAGTATCTTAGTATGGTTTCAAGTCTAGAAAAAAAGAGTCCACATATTTTGAGACATACATTCGCTACCCATATGTTAAATAACGGAGCGGATATAAATGCGATTAAGGAAATTTTAGGGCATGCTAATTTGAGTGCTACTCAGGTTTATACCCACAACACAATAGAAAAATTAAAAACAATATATAAACAAGCTCATCCTAGAGCGTAAAAATTATCAATTATGAAGATAGAAATACAATCAATTAACTTCAATCCTGATGGAGGGTTAGTAGATTTTGCAAATAAGAAGATTAAAAAATTAACTTTGTTAGACGATGGGATTATAAATACAGATGTATTCATGAAAATTGAAAAGCCAGAGTCTCCTGAAAATAAAATTACTGAAATACATGTTCATTCATCAAATGGAGAGTATTTTGCAAAAAAGCAATGTGACACTTTTGAGGAATCAATTAGTGTAAGTGTGCAAGCCTTAAGAAAACAACTCTTAAAATCGAAAGGAAAATAGCTCTTTTACTAGGAGTGAGTTAGTGTTCAAAAAAATTATTTTAATTTTAGTTTATATTATAAAAAACTTTAATACATTTGCAGACCTCTTTTGGGGAGTATTGAGTTCTTTTATAGTAGTGAATTAGATAATTTGCCGATATAGCTCAGTTGGCTAGAGCAGCTGATTTGTAATCAGCAGGTCGTGGGTTCGAGTCCCTCTATCGGCTCTGTTTATTTAAGATGTTGGGGAGATACTCAAGCGGTCAACGAGGGCAGACTGTAAATCTGCTGGCTTAGCCTTCACAGGTTCGAATCCTGTTCTCCCCACGAGCATTGATGCGAGAGTAGCTCAGTTGGCTAGAGCGTCAGCCTTCCAAGCTGAGGGTCGCGGGTTCGAATCCCGTCTCTCGCTCTTTTTTACCAGCCGGTGTAGCTCAGGGGTAGAGCGTTTCCTTGGTAAGGAAGAGGTCACGGGTTCAATTCCCGTCATTGGCTCTAAAGATAGAGATAAAGGATTTGAGAAGTAAATAATAATTAATAACTAAATAATAAATTTAATAAAATGGCAAAAGAAAATTTTAATCGTACCAAGCCACACTTAAATATTGGTACAATTGGTCATGTTGACCATGGTAAAACTACTTTAACTGCTGCAATTACTAAAGTTCTAGCGGAAAAAGGTGGCACAGAAGTTCGTGATTTTGAATCTATTGATAATGCTCCAGAAGAAAAAGAAAGAGGAATTACAATTAACACTGCTCACGTAGAATACGAAACAGAAAATAGACATTATGCACACGTAGACTGTCCAGGACATGCTGATTATGTAAAAAACATGGTTACTGGTGCTGCTCAGATGGATGGAGCAATTTTGGTTTGTGCTGCAACTGATGGTCCTATGCCTCAGACAAGAGAACATATCTTATTAGGAAGACAAGTTGGTATTCCTAGTATGGTTGTGTTTCTGAACAAAGCTGATATGGTTGATGATGATGAATTACTTGAACTTGTTGATATGGAAGTTAGAGAATTATTATCTTTCTATGATTATGATGGAGATAATACTCCTGTTGTTACTGGTTCAGCTCTTGGTGCATTAAATGGAGAAGCTGAGTGGGTAACTAAAATTGATGAATTAATGGCTGCTGTAGATTCTTATATACAGGAACCAGTAAGAGAAAATGAAAAACCATTTTTAATGCCAATTGAGGATGTATTTACAATTACTGGTAGAGGAACTGTAGCTACTGGTAGAATTGAAACTGGTGTAGCAAATACTGCTGATGCTGTAGATATTATTGGTATGGGAGCTGAGAAATTAGCTTCTACTGTTACTGGTGTTGAGATGTTTAGAAAGATTTTAGATAGAGGTGAGGCTGGTGATAACGTTGGTATCCTATTAAGAGGAATTGAGAAAACGGATATTAAAAGAGGTATGGTAATTTGTAAGCCTGGATCTGTTACTCCTCATACTAAATTTAAAGCTGAGGTGTATATTTTGAAGAAAGAAGAGGGTGGAAGACATACTCCCTTCCACAACAAATACAGACCACAATTCTATATTAGAACAACTGATGTTACTGGTGAGATTTTCTTACCTGAAGGAACTGAGATGGTTATGCCTGGAGATAACTTAACTATTAATGTTGAGTTAATTAACTCTGTTGCAATGAGTGAAGGACTTAGATTTGCAATTAGAGAAGGAGGTAGAACTGTAGGAGCTGGACAAATTACATCAATTACTCAGTAATAAACAGAAGTATATCAGTAAAGTGGAATCTTTCTTGGTTTCATTTACTGTTATACGGGTGTAGCTCAATTGGTAGAGTAGTGGTCTCCAAAACCATTGGTTGGGAGTTCGAATCTCTCCACCCGTGCAAATAAAAGATATATAAATGAGAATAGGTACTTACATAAAAGATGCATTTGATGAGTTATTACATAAGGTGACTTGGCCTACATGGGAAGAATTACAGAATAGTGCAGTAGTTGTTGCTATAGCTTCTTTAATTATTTCTTTAATTATTTTCTTTATGGATTTTATTTTTGGTATTAATGTTGGGAGTACTTTGTGGAGAGGTATCTTAGGATATTTTTACCAATTTATTGAAATATTTAAATAAAAATAATGGAAAGTACAGTTTCAGAGAATAAGTGGTATGTTCTCAGGGTAATGGGAGGGAAAGAGAAGAAGACTCGATTATTTATAGAGAAAGAGATTGATAGACTGAATCTAAATGCATTTGTTTCTCAGATTCTGATTCCTACTGAAAAGGTTTATCAGATAAAAAACGGGAAGAAGGTTAGTAGAGAGAAGAATTTTTTTCCAGGATACCTTTTAGTTGAAGCTAATTTAACTGGTGAGGTTCCTCATATTATTAGAGGAGTTCAGAATGTTATGGGTTTTTTAGGATCAACAAAGGGAGGTGATCCTGTGCCTATGAGAGATGCAGAAATAAATAAGATATTAGGTAGAGTTGATGAAATGGCTCTTACTGACGAAAATGTTAGTATTCCTTTTATTGCTGGTGAAACAGTGAAAGTTATTGATGGTCCGTTTAATAGTTTTAATGCTGAAATTGAATCTATTGATGAACAAAAGAAAAAATTGAAATTAATTGTTAAGATATTTGGAAGAAAAACTCCTTTGGAGTTGAATTTCATGCAAGTTGAAAAAATTTAGAATAAAAAAAGATGGCAAAAGAAGTAACAGGTATTATTAAACTACAAATTAGAGGAGGGGCGGCAAATCCAGCACCACCTGTTGGTCCCGCTCTTGGAGCGAAAGGTGTAAATATTATGGAATTTTGTAAACAGTTTAATGCAAGAACACAGGATAAAGCAGGGAAAATTATTCCAGTTGTTATTACTGTATTTGCAGATAAATCATTTGAGTTCATCATTAAAACAGCTCCTGCAGCAGCTCAATTATTAGAAGCAGCAAAGAAGAAGAGTGGTTCTGGTGAGCCAAATAGAGTGAAAGTTGCTACTGTCACTTGGGATCAGATAAGATCTATTTCTGAGGATAAAATGGCTGATTTAAATGCTTTTAAAGTAGAGTCTGCAATGAGAATGGTTGCTGGTACTGCAAGAAGTATGGGTATTAAAGTTAAAGGAGCTTTTCCTAGTTAAATTAATAAGATAAATCAAAATAGTCCAATGGCTAAATTAAGTAAAAATAGAAAAGATGCATTTTCAAAAGTTGATTCAGATTCAACATATTCAACACTTGAAGCTGCAAAATTGGTAAAAGAAACTTCTACAGAGAAATTTGATGCATCTGTTGATATTGCTGTAAAGTTAGGTGTAGATCCTAAGCAAGCAAATCAGATGGTAAGAGGAGTAGTCGCTTTACCTCATGGAACAGGAAAATCATTAAAGGTTTTAGCTCTTGTTTCTGCTGATAAAGAAGCAGAAGCAAAGGAATCTGGAGCTGACTATGTAGGTTTAGATGATTATATTGAAAAAATAAAAGGTGGTTGGACTGATATTGATGTGATTATTACCATGCCATCAATTATGGGTAAGATTGGTGCTTTAGGTAGAGTTCTAGGTCCTAGAGGTTTAATGCCAAACCCTAAATCTGGTACTGTAACTTTAGAAGTTGGAAAGGCTGTGTCTGATGTAAAGAAAGGTAAAATTGACTTTAAGGTTGATAAATTTGGAATTATACACGCTTCAGTAGGAAAAGTGTCGTTTGATGCAGAGAAATTATCAGAAAATACTGAAGAATTATTACAAACTATAATGAAGTTAAGACCAACTGCAACAAAAGGAAATTATGTTCATAGTATTTCACTTTCAAGTACTATGGGTGTTGGTGTAGAGATTGAGTCAAAATCATTAGTTTAATATATATTAGATAATATAATAAAATGACAAAAGAAGAAAAAAATCAGTTTATTGATGTACTTGATAAAAGTATTCAAGAAAACAGTAATTTTTATTTAGCAGATATCTCAGGATTATCTGCTGAAGAGTCAAGTAATTTAAGAAGATTGTGTTTTAAAAGAGAGGTTTCTTTACAAGTTGTAAAAAACACCTTACTTAAGAGAGCTTTAGAAAAAAATGATTCAAATTATGAAGAACTATATGATGTATTAAAAGGAAATACATCAATCATGTTTACCGATGTAGCTAATGCACCTGCAAAGGTTATTAAAGAATTCAGAAAAAAACATGACAAACCAGTATTTAAAGCGGCTCATTTAGACGCATCTTTCTATATTGGAGAAGAATACCTAGATACATTATCAGAATTAAAATCGAAAAACGAACTTATTGCAGAAATTGTTGCATTACTTCAGTCTCCTGCTAAAAACGTTATTTCCTCTTTACAATCTGGTGGTTCAAAATTATCTGGTATAGTAAAAACTCTTGCAGAAAGAGCTGAATAATAAAAAATTGAATGCTTCCAACATTAATTAATAAAATAAATAATTTAAAATAAATAACATGGCAGATATAAAAGATTTCGCAGAACAATTAGTTAATCTTTCAGTAAAAGATGTAAACGAATTGGCTAATATATTAAAAGAAGAGTATGGTATCGAACCAGCTGCAGCAGCAGTAGCAGTAGCAGGACCTGCTGCTGGAGGAGGAGGTGATGCTGGAGGAGGTGATGAAAAGACAGAGTTTGATGTAATACTTACAGCAGCTGGTGGATCAAAACTAGCAGTTGTAAAATTAGTTAAAGAATTAACAGGTAAAGGATTAAAAGATGCTAAGGAATTAGTTGATAGTGCTCCTGCAACTGTTAAAGAAGCTTGTGCTAAAGATGAAGCAGAAGCTTTCAAAACTCAGCTAGAAGAAGCTGGAGCTGAAGTAGAACTTAAATAGTATGCTTTACATACGTTAGGTTTAGATCTTATAATTATAAGATCTAAACCATTTCGTTTTTTTATAGAACACTTTTTTTAACTTAAAATATAGCTCATTGTCAACACAAAATAACTCCCTAAGAACTAATTTCGCGTCTATTGAAAAACAAATGAATTATCCAGATTTTCTGGATATTCAACTAGAAACATTTAATGCGTTTTTTCAAACAGGAACTACTGTAGACGAAAGAAAGAAAGAAGGTTTATATACAACCTTTACAGAGCTTTTTCCAATTACTGATGCAAGAAATAATTTTGTATTAGAATTTATTGATTATACAATTGATCCTCCAAGATATTCTATTGAAGAATGTATTCAGAGAGGTTTGACATATAAAGTTCCTCTCAAGGTCAAACTTAAACTTTATTGTACTGATCCTGATCATGAAGATTTTGAAACTATTGTCCAGGAAGTGTATTTTGGAAACATTCCATTTATGACTCCTAAAGGAACATTTGTGGTAAATGGAGCTGAAAAAGTTGTTGTATCTCAATTACACAGATCTCCAGGTTTATTTTTCGGTCATAGTTTTCACTCAAACGGAACCAAATTATATTCAGCAAGAGTAATTCCTTTTAAAGGTTCATGGATTGAATTTAATACAGATATCAATGATGTAATGTATGCGTATATTGATAGAAAGAAAAAGGTTCCGGTTACTACTTTATTAAGAGCAATCGGATACGAAAGTGATAGAGAAATTCTACAGATTTTTGATCTTGCCGATGAAGCTAAGGTAACAAAAAGTGGATTGAAAAGAGTTATTGGAAGAAAATTAGCTTCCAGAGTATTAAAGTCATGGGTTGAAGATTTTGTAGATGAAGATACTGGAGAATTAGTCTCTATTGAAAGAAATGAAGTTATCTTAGAGAGAGATATTATTATTGAAAAACAACACATTGATGAAATTGTAGAATCTGGTTCTGCTGTAATTCTTCTACATAGAGAAGAATCAACTGGAGAACATGCAATTATTCATAATACATTACAAAAGGATCCTACAAACTCTTTAAAAGAGGCTGTAGTTTATATTTACAGACAATTGAGAAGTGCGGAGCCACCAGATGAAGCAACTGCTATCGGTGTCATTGATAAACTTTTCTTTTCAGACCAAAGATATTCTTTGGGAGCTGTAGGTAGACACAGAATTAATAACAGATTAAAAATTGATACTCCTAAAGATAAATATGTTCTTACTAATGAAGATATTATTGAGATTATCAAACAATTAATTGAACTTACTAACTCAAAAGTAGATGTTGATGATATTGATCACTTAAGTAATAGAAGAGTTAGAACAGTTGGTGACCAATTATCTAATCAGTTTTATGTTGGTCTTAACAGAATGGCTAGAACAATTCGAGATAGAATGAATGTAAGAGATAATGAAGTGTTTACTCCTACAGATTTGATTAATGCAAAAACATTATCTTCTGTAATTAATTCATTTTTTGGAACATCTCAATTATCTCAGTTTATGGATCAAACAAATCCACTTGCGGAAGTTACTCATAAAAGAAGAGTTTCTGCACTAGGACCTGGAGGTTTAACTAGAGAAAGAGCAGGTTTTGAAGTGAGAGATGTACACTATACTCATTATGGTCGATTATGTCCAATCGAAACTCCTGAAGGACCAAATATTGGTCTAATTTCTTCTCTTTGTGTATTTGCAAAAGTAAATGATTTAGGATTTATTGAAACTCCTTACAGAAAAGTTGAAGATGGTAAAGTTAATTTGAAAGAAGAACCAATATATTTAAGTGCTGAACAAGAAGAAGATTTAACAATTGCTCAGGCAAATGCACCAATTAAAGGAGATGGAAGTTTTGTGAATAAAACAGTTAAAACGAGATTAGGTCATGATTATCCAGTAACGGAACCTGTAAATATTGGTTTGATGGATGTTGCTCCTAATCAGATTGCTTCAATAGCAGCATCTTTAATTCCTTTCTTGGAACATGATGATGCCAACAGAGCTTTAATGGGGTCGAACATGATGCGTCAGGCGGTACCATTATTAAGAACAGACGCTCCTATTGTTGGGACTGGGTTAGAGCCTCATGTAGCGAAAGATTCAAGAGCTCTTATTAATTCTGAAGGACAAGGTGTTGTAAAATATGTTGATGCAACTAAAATTACAATTAAGTATAAAAAATCTGATCAGGAAAAATTAATTTCTTTTGATGAGGAAGAAAAAACCTATCTTTTAACAAAATTCTTAAAAACAAATCAGAATACTTGTATGAATATTCGCCCTATTGTGAAAGTAGGAAGCAAAGTTACTAAAGGACAAGTTTTATGTGAAGGATATGCTACTCAGAATGGAGAATTAGCACTTGGAAGAAATTTAAAGGTTGCTTTTATGCCATGGAAAGGATATAACTTTGAGGATGCAATTGTCTTGTCAGAAAGAGTTGCCAGAGAAGATTGGTTAACTTCATTACATATTGAAGAACATAATGTTGCTGTAAGAGAAACAAAAAGAGGAGCGGAAGAACTTACTGCTGATATTCCAAATGTAAGTGAAGAAGCTACTAAGGATTTAGATGAGTTTGGTATGATTAGAATTGGAGCTCATATAAAACCAGGTAATATTTTAGTTGGAAAGATTACTCCAAAGGGAGAATCTGACCCGACACCAGAAGAAAAATTACTGAGAGCAATTTTTGGAGAAAAAGCTGGTGATGTGAAAGATGCTTCATTAAAAGCAAAATCATCTCATGCTGGTGTAGTTATTGGTAAGTCATTATTTTCTAAGACTATTAAAGATAGAAGGATTAAAGCTCAAGACAAGGATGAATTAGAAATAGTTGATAAGAATTTTGAAGTAGAGTCCTTAAAACTCAAAAAGGTTTTAGTTGATAAAATTTATCAGGTTGTAGGAGGTAAATCTTCTCAAGGTATTGATAATGTACTGGGAGAAGAGGTGATTGCAAAATCAGTTAAATTTACTCAGAAAGTTTTAATGACAGTTGATTTTTTAAGTGTAAATCCTAAAAAATGGACTACAAATAAAGAGAATAATATAATTGTTATTAGAATTATTCAAGGATATATTAAAAAACATAATGAAATTTATGGAGAGTACAGAAGAAACAGATTTGCTATTACTGTTGGCGATGAGTTACCAAATGGAGTTTTACAATTAGCTACAGTATATGTTGCTAAGAAAAGGAAAGTAAAGGTTGGAGATAAACTTGCTGGTCGTCATGGAAACAAAGGTATTGTTGCCAGAATTGTAAGAGATGAAGATATGCCTTTTCTTGAAGATGGAACTCCTGTTGATATTGTTTTAAATCCATTAGGAGTGCCTTCTAGAATGAATCTAGGTCAGATTTATGAAACAATCTTAGGTTGGTCCGGACAAAAACTAGATAAAAAATATTTTACTCCAGTTTTTGATGGAGCTACTATGGATCAGATTAATATTGAATCGGATGCAGCTGGAATTCCAAGATTTGGTAAAACATATCTGTATGATGGAGGTACTGGAGAGAAATTTGATCAGCCAGCTACAGTTGGTATCATTTATATGTTGAAACTAGGTCACTTAATTGACGATAAGATGCATGCTAGATCAATTGGTCCTTATTCACTTATTACTCAGCAACCTCTTGGAGGTAAGGCTCAGTTTGGTGGACAAAGACTTGGAGAGATGGAGGTTTGGGCACTTGAAGGATATGGTGCTTCTAACATCTTACAAGAAATGATGACTCTTAAATCTGATGATGTTATAGGTAGAGCTAAAGCTTACGAATCTATTGTAAAAGGTAAAGCATTACCTTCTGCTGGAATACCTGAATCATTTAATGTCTTATTACACGAGTTGAGGGGTCTTGGTCTTAAAGTTACATTTGAATAATCTTTTAAAGGAATAAATATGTCATATAAAAATAAAACACAAAAACAGTCTGCAGAATATAGTACTTTAAAGGTTAGTTTATCTTCGCCAGAAGATATATTAGCGAAATCTTCAGGAGAGGTTACAAAACCTGAAACAATTAATTATAGAACTTATAAACCTGAAAGAGATGGTTTGTTCTGTGAAAGAATTTTTGGTCCTACAAAAGATTTTGAATGTCATTGTGGAAAATACAAAAGAATCAGATATAGAGGAATTGTTTGTGATAGATGTGGGGTAGAAGTTACAGAAAAAAAAGTAAGAAGAGAGAGAGTAGGTCATATTAATTTAGTTGTTCCTGTTGCTCATATCTGGTACTTTAGAACCTTACCTAACAAGATTGGTTATTTATTAGGATTACCTTCTAAAAAGATGGATCAAATTATATATTATGAAAGATATGTAGTTATCCAAACTGTAGATGGAGCAGTAAATGAAGAGGGTGAACCATTAGAAAACAATGATTTCATTACTGAAGAAGAATATTTAAATATTTTGGAAAGTTTAGATCCATCAAATCAACATTTATCAAATTCTGATGAGAATAAATTCATTGCGAAAATGGGAGCGGAAGCTCTTATTGAGATGTTGAAAAGACTAGAGTTAGATTCCTTATCTAATGAATTAAGACATAAAGCAAAAAATGAAACTTCACAACAAAGAAAAACGGAATCTTTAAAAAGATTACAAGTTGTAGAAGCTTTTAAAGAAGCTCAAGTACATACTGAGAATAGACCAGAATGGATGATATTAAAAGTTCTTCCGGTTATTCCTCCAGAGTTAAGACCATTAGTTCCTTTAGACGGAGGTAGGTTTGCAACTTCCGATCTAAATGATTTATATAGAAGAGTTATTATCAGAAATAATAGATTAAAAAGATTGATGGAGATAAATGCTCCTGAAGTAATCTTAAGAAATGAAAAAAGAATGTTGCAAGAAGCGGTTGATGCTTTATTAGACAATTCTAGAAAATCTGCTGCAATTAAAACAGATGGTAATAGAGCGTTAAAATCATTATCTGATAGTTTGAAAGGAAAACAAGGTAGATTCCGTCAGAATTTACTTGGAAAGAGGGTAGATTATTCTGCAAGGTCAGTTATTGTTGTTGGTCCTGAATTAAAATTGCATGAATGTGGAATACCAAAAGATATGGCAGCCGAACTTTACAAACCATTTGTTATCAGAAAACTGATAGAAAGAGGAATTGTAAAAACGGTAAAATCTGGTAAAAGAATAATTGACAATAGAGAGCCTGTAGTTTGGGATATCTTGGAAAATGTGATGCATGGACATCCTGTTTTATTAAACAGAGCTCCTACACTTCACAGATTAGGTATTCAAGCTTTTCAGCCTAAACTGATTGAAGGGAAAGCAATTCAGTTACATCCACTTGCTTGTACTGCATTTAATGCTGATTTTGATGGTGACCAGATGGCCGTTCATTTACCACTTGGTGCAGATGCAATTTTAGAAGCTCAAGTTTTAATGCTTGGTTCTCATAATATATTGAACCCTGCAAACGGAGCTCCAATTACCGTGCCTTCTCAGGATATGGTCTTAGGTCTTTATTATATGACTAAAACAAGAAAATCTACTGAAGACCATCCTGTAATAGGTGAAGGTAGATCATTCTATTCTTTAGAAGATGTGAAAATTGCATATAATGAGAAAGTAGTTGATTTACATGCAATAATTAAAGTTAAGGTCACTAAAGTTGATGGAAATACAGAATTAATAGAAACATCAGTTGGAAGAGTTTTGTTTAACGAATTTGTTCCTGATGAAGTAGAATTTGTTGATCAACTTCTTACAAAGAAATCTTTAAGAGATATTATTGGAGGAATATTAAAGATATCTGGTGTTCCTAGAACAGTTCAATTCCTTGACGCTATTAAAGAATTAGGTTACACAATGGCATTTAAAGGAGGACTTTCGTTTAATCTTGGTGATGTAATTGTACCAGAAGAGAAAGTCGGATTATTAGAGGATGCACATGAGAAAGTTGAGGAAGTGAAGAGTAATTATAATATGGGGTTCATTACTAATAATGAAAGATATAATCAGGTAATTGATATTTGGACTAATACAAATGCAAAACTTACCGACACGGTAATGAGAGATATGATTAATGATAACCAGGGATTTAATTCAGTTTATATGATGTTAGATTCTGGAGCAAGGGGATCGAAAGAACAAATTCGTCAGTTAGCTGGTATGAGGGGTCTTATGGCAAAACCAAAAAAATCTGGTGACCATGGAGAATCCATTATTGAAAATCCAATTACAACTAACTTTAGTGAGGGACTCTCAATTTTAGAGTACTTTATTTCTACTCACGGTGCTCGTAAGGGGCTTGCTGATACAGCGCTTAAAACCGCTGATGCTGGTTATTTAACAAGAAGACTTGTAGATGTAGCTGCTGATGTCGTTGTTATAGAGGAAGATTGTTTAACTTTAAGAGGACTTGTTACAACTGCTCTTAAAAATAATGAGGATATTGTAGAATCATTATATGACAGAATTTTAGGTAGAGTAAATCTTCATGATATTTATCATCCAAAAACAGATAAGTTAATTGTAGAATCTGGTTCTGAGATTACTGAGGAAATTGCTAAAGCAATTGATGAGTCAGGTATTGAAGAAGTAGAAATAAGATCAGCACTTACTTGTGAAACAAAAAGAGGAATCTGTACTAAGTGTTATGGTAGAAGTATGTCATCAGCAAAAATGGCTCAAAAAGGTGAAGCAGTTGGTGTTATTGCGGCTCAATCAATTGGAGAACCTGGAACACAACTTACACTTCGAACTTTTCATGTTGGGGGTACCGCTTCCAGATCTGCTATTGATGCAAGTGTTATAATCAAGAAATCTGGTGTTATAGTAATTGATGATTTAAGAACAATTAACACTAAGAATGAAGATGGAAATGATATAGAATTAGTAGTTTCTAGATCAGCAGAATTAAGAGTTATTGATCCTAAACAAGATGTTGTGATTGCTACACATAATATTCCTTATGGTTCAACTATTTACATTAAAGATGGGGATGTGCAGAAGGGAGATGTTATTTGTGATTGGGATCCGTATAATGCTGTAATCATCTCTGAGATTGATGGTGTTACTGAATTTGATTATATTGAAGAAGGCGTTACTTATAGAGTTGAGTCTGATGATTTAACAGGATTTAAACAGAAGGTAATTATTGATAGTAGAAGTAGAAAAAAATCTCCTACAATTATTATTAAAGGAAAGAAAAAAGATGGTGAAAGATCTTATAGTATTCCGGTAGGGGCTCATGTTTCACTAGATGATAAACAGGTAATTAGAAAAGGATCTATTCTATGTAAAATACCTAGAACTATTGGTTCTTCTGGAGATATCACAGGGGGTCTTCCTAGAGTAACTCAGTTATTTGAGGCGAGGAATCCTTCTAATCCTGCTGTAGTTTCTGAAATTGACGGTATTGTATCTTTTGGTCCTAAGATTAAGAGAGGAAATAAAGAGATTATTGTTACATCAAAAGATGAGAAAATTAAGAAATATCTAGTTCCTTTATCAAAACACATTTTGGTACAAGAACATGATTTTGTAAGAGCTGGTTCAGCACTTTGTGATGGAAATATTACTCCTAAAGATATTTTAGCTATTAAAGGTGTTAAAGCGGTTCAGGAGTATATTGTAAATGAAGTACAGGAAGTTTACCGATTACAAGGTGTGAAAATTAATGACAAACACTTTGAGGTTATTGTAAGACAAATGATGAGAAAAGTAGAAGTGCTTGACTCTGGTGATACTAGTTTATTAGAGAAACAGTTAGTCGATAAGAATTATTTCATGGAAGCTAACGATAAGATTTTTGACAAGAAATATATTGAAGATCCAGGTGATTCTGAGAACTTACAAGCTGGTCAGTTAGTGTCCGTTCGTCAGTTAAGAGAGGAGAATTCTAGATTAAAAAGAAAAGATTTAAAATTAGTTCAAGTTGTAGATGCAACTCATGCAGTTTCTAATCCAATACTTCAAGGAATTACAAGAGCCTCATTACATACTGATAGTTGGGTTTCTGCAGCTTCATTCCAGGAAACTACAAAAGTTCTAAATGAAGCATCTATTAGAGCGAAAATTGACACTCTAAAAGGATTAAAAGAAAATGTAATTGTAGGTCATAAAATTCCTGCAGGTACTGGTCTTTTTGAAAATAAAAATACGATTGTTGGTTCTCAGGTTGAAATAGATAGGTTAGAATCATTAAAGAATGAAAATCTGGAAATTACAGAAGAAGAAACTATTGAAGTGTCAGAAACTGTTGCAGTGATTAAAGAAGATTAAAAATATTTTATTATGTCTGAAGAAAAGAAAAAAGAAGGATTAAACATTGAGTTGGGTGAAGATGTTGCTCAAGGTACATACAGTAACCTTGCAATAATCAATCATTCACCATCAGAATTTATTGTTGATTTTATTCAAATGATGCCAGGAGTTCCAAAGGCAAAAGTAAAATCGAGAGTGATTTTAACTCCTCAACATGCAAAAAGATTGATGAAAGCTTTAGTAGATAACATATCTAAGTTTGAAGACCAGTTTGGTAAGATTGCAGATGTAGATCCAAATAAAGGAATCCCAATGAATTTTGGAGGACCTACGGCACAGGCTTAAAATTAAAATTATTCTATTTTAAAAAACCAGTTGAAAAACTGGTTTTTTTGTAAGATATTTTGGATGTATTTAGAATCCAAATCCGCTTACTTGAAGATTAGCATTTAATTGTAATCTAATTCCTTCATGATATTTTCCACCATTAAATAAACCGTTCTCAGTAAAAACTGGAATGTAGACACCAATACCTGATAGATTTATTTTTAATCCTGATCCATAAGCAAAATCAGTTCCATCTGTTCCTGCTTCTGCATATATATGTAACATTTTTAGTAAGTTATAATCTAAACTTAAGGATGTCAAGAAATTATCAGATGTTATGTCAGTATAATGTTTTAATCCACCTTCTCTAATAAACATTTGTCTGCTTAAATTACCATCATCTTCTCTAGAGAAAGTTTTTTCAGAAAAGGAGTAGTCCATAAATCCATTCCATGCAGACATTTGAATGTTATATTTATAATGATACGCATCTATTTTTGCAATTCCAGCATAAAACCTTGAACTTATTTTTTTGTTTTCATTTAGTTGAAAATTATAGTTACATAGTAGGTTACCTTTTTTGAAATCTTCTCCACTTTCAAGAGATAAATTAAAACTATAGGGATTTATTGTTTTATTATTTCTAAAAGAATATTCTATGTTTAAGAAGTTATTTCTTTCTTCCACATCATGCTCACCACCATCAAAATTAGGATCTAAATTTCTGTCTATTCCATCTTTATGTAAAACATTATATGATGTTTTAATACTATTTTCTTTTTTACTTCTTAGATTGTTTTCATTTAAGATTATAGTTAAAGAAGGAACTATCTTATTATATCTAAATTCTTCAGAATAATTATAGAGTTCTGCGTCTACACTTAATTTAATTTTTGAGAAAATTGAAGAATGAGAATACTTTGTAAAGGCAAGATTTCCTCTACCAACTAATTCTCTTGTTCCGAAACTATACATAGGTGAGATTTTGTAGGAGAATCCTCCTTGAGGAATAAATTTATTATAAATACTTAATCCGGAAGAAAACTGATTGTATTTATTCCAACTTAGATTAGGATGATAGAAAATTTGTGTCTTCTCTGGGTTATAAACACTTCCAATTAGTTGTAGTTTTATATGTTCACATTGTTTAAACAAACCTTTTGTTTTGTAGATGTTATTATTTCTATTGGTTTCAGGCATTATTCCATTATAATCAATTCGGATATGGTCGTAATCTCTATTAATATAAGTAATTGTTTTTGTTCCTTCAAAACCATCTACCCAAAGTTCTTCACTACTAATTCCGTCTGTTACACCGCAAATTACAACAGGTCCAGGAATAGTTCCATTGTTTTTCAAAGTAATATTTAGGTTTTTTGGTTCTTTATCAATCTTACTAATAGAGTAGTCCAACTGATTTGTTGTAGTAATCATATTGTTAAAAAACCAGGATAGATCCTTTCCTGTTTTGTTTTCAAATGTTGCTTTCAAATCTTCAGGTTGAGGATGTTTGTATTTCCATTTCTCAAAATATTCTTTCATGCAGTTGTCAAACATATCCTGACCAAGATACGCAGCTAAATAGTCGAACACAATATAGGTTTTCATATAAACAATCCCACCATAATTCATACTTGTATAATCTGCAGATGGAAAATCTATTGGCTGATCTTTTGCAGTCCAAGCTCCAATAAGATACATCAATTCCCCCATAACATTTTTAGTTGTAATGTTTTCTAAATCGAATACTTTTTTAAGTTTATTAGGTATTGGTATCATCTCATCTAACATATTATGGTCGGGATATTTTCTCATCATATACCTTTGTTCATTGTATGAATTTATTCCCTCATCCATCCAAGCATGATCTCTTTCATTACTTCCTAAAATACCGTAAAACCAATTATGCCCTACTTCATGCATAATAACTTCTTCTAACATTTTTGGGCTGCCACTTTCACCAATCACGGTTACATTAGGGTATTCCATTCCACCACCAGCAGCAATTGTTCCATCTACTGCTGTGCAATAATCATATGGATAATCTCCATTCCATAGGGAGTAATAGTAAACAGCATCATGCATATATTCTATTGAGTTTTTCCAGAGATGAGCTTCATTATTAGTGAACATAGTATAAAGTGTAACTGTTCTTCCAGAATGAGGCAATGACACCTCACCTTTTAGCACATGATATCTTTTGTCGGCAAACCAACCGAAATCATGTATTTTTTCTTGAGTAAATCGAATTGTTTTGGTTTTCTTGTCAGACTCAGGGAAACTCATGTCTGAACCAAATCCTGTAATAGTATCTGTAATTTCAGAAATTTCATCTAATCTAACATACTCTCCTTTATTTTGTAAGTCTCCAGTTGCACCAACTGTATAATTTCTTGGTAAAGTAATACTCACATCAAAACTTCCAAAATCAGAATAAAACTCTCCTTGACTTAAATAGGGCATAATGTGCCACCCATCTTTATCGTATACAGCAGGTTTTGGGTACCATTGTGTTATCATATAAGATTGATCTACATGACCAAGTCTTGAAAATCTTGCGTCAGGTATTTTTACTTTAAATGGAGTTTTCATTGTAATTGTTTCACCTGCTTTTATTGGTTTATTTAAAATTAGTTTGCAGATGTCAATATGTTCAGGATGATATTTCAAATCTACTTTCTTTCCATTAATAGTAAAATTTAAGTCTGTAATATAACCTCTATCTTCTTCAGTTGCATAGTATAAATCTGTATTTCCACTTTCCAACTCGTGTTTTGCAAGTGCAGTGGAATTATCCTTGTATGCATTTGGCCAAATATGAAACCATAGAAAATCTAAATCATCAGGAGAATTATTTGTATATTCAATTATTTCTTCTGCAATCAGTGTGTGATTTTTGTCATTAAGTTCTACACTAATATTGTAGTTGACTTCCTGTTGAAAGTAATCTTGAGCAGAAAGATTTATGCTTAATATTGTTAGTAGGAATAATGTTAGGTTTTTATACATAGTTTATTTTATTAAAAGTTCTAAAATTACAAAAATTCCGAATATGACAGATGCAATACCATTTGTTGTGAAAAAAGCCAAATTCACTTTACTTAACGCATCTTTTTTTACTAAAGTGTGTTGGTATATGAGTAGTGCAGAAAAAACACAGAATCCTATCCAATAAAATTTTCCGAAATCTTCATAATTACCAATCTGAGAAAGAATAATAATTGCAAGAAAATGTAAAACTTTTGATAGATTTAATGCATTCTTTTTACCAAGTAAAACAGGAATAGAATGTAGTTTTTGTTCCCTGTCAAACTCTTCATCTTGCAGAGAATAAATAATATCAAAACCACTGACCCAGAAAAGTACTACTAACGAGAATAAAACAGGAATAACATCAAATTCTCCTGTTACAGCAAGATAAGCCCCGATAGGAGATAATGAAAGTCCTAATCCTAAAACTAAATGACAAAGTGATGTAAATCGTTTTGTATAACTATATCCTAAAACTACTAAAAGTGCAATAGGAGATAGGTAAAAACAAATTGGATTAATTAGAAAAGTGGTAGTAATAAATAAAAGAGAATTAATAATTACAAATACAAGTGCAGAATTAGCTTTTATACTTCCGTTTGGTATTTCTCGTATTTCTGAAGTTCTAGGATTTGCAGTATCGATATCCCTATCAATATACCTGTTAAAAGCCATTGCTGCAGAGCGAGCAAAAACCATACAAAGAAATACAAAAACTAAAATATTCCAATTAATCCCACTCTTTGAGGCTAAGAAAAAACCAATTAAGGCAAATGGCATTGCAAATATGGTATGACTAAATTTTATAAGAGATAAGTATTTATTCACACTAAAATGATGTAGTAGAATCTTTTACAATTAACCAGTTATTCTCAAATTTTTCTAGATCTAACCAAAAGTTTCCTTGAGGATGATCATTTATTCTAATAAGCTCCCATTTCCCATTTAAGATAGCAGTTTTCTTAGAGGTTAGTTCTATATCATATATCTCAAATCGAAAATCTCCCATACTTTCTTTTGTAGGATAGCTATTTTTATACCTTTCTAAGGTTGCTTGCCATCCATATGTAGGTTGATGATTCAATGAAGTAAATATAAGTTCTTCTGAATTCCAATAACCTTTCATAAATCCATCAATATCTCCATTATTCCAACATTCTTGTTGGCTAGTTAACACTTCCGTTATTCTCTTTTCTTCTTCTGTTAGTTCTTTCTTATTCTCTCCACAAGAGAACATCAAAGGTACACATAGTAATAGTAGTAATAGTTTTTTCATAATTTTAGCTTCAAAAGTAATGATTTTTATCAATTATATTTTACGATATTTGCATCGAAATTAATAAAGAAAATGACAACAAAGGCTTCTACACCAAAAGGAATGAGAGATTTTTCTCCACCTGTTATGTTTCGGAGAAATTATATTTTTTCTGTGGTTAAATCTGCATTTGAAAAGTATGGTTTTTCTCCTATACAGACGCCTGCAATGGAAAATCTAGAAACTCTTACAGGAAAATACGGTGATGAAGGTGATAGATTAATTTTTAAGGTTCTAAATTCGGGAGATTTTCTTTCAAAAGCAAATTGTGACGCAAATTCTAATTCTAAAGACTTAACAAAACAAATTTCCGATAAAGCATTAAGATATGATTTAACGGTTCCTTTTGCAAGGTATGTTGTGCAAAACAGAAATGATATTACTTTTCCTTTTAAAAGATATCAGATGCAAAATGTTTGGAGAGCTGATAGACCACAAAAAGGAAGATTTCGTGAATTTTTTCAATGTGATGCGGATATAATTGGAACACAATCTTTGATTTCAGAAATCGAATTAGTACAACTTTCTGATGAAATATTTACATCTTTAAACATACCAAATATTGAAATATGTATTAATAACCGAAAGGTGTTGAATGGAATGGTTGAGATAATGGGTTGTCCAGAATTATTTAATAATATTGTAATTATACTAGATAAATTTGATAGAATTGGAATTGATAAAGTAAAAGAAGAAATGAGTTCAGAAGGAGTTTCTGAGGAAGGTACTTTAGTGTTAGAGAAATTTCTAAGTTCTTCTGATATTTCAGAATTATCAGATTTATTGAAGCAATCTGAAATAGGAACACAGGGAGTAAAGGAACTTCAATTTATTTCTGAGAACATTAGTAAATTAGGACTTAAAACTTCACAATTAAAGTTTGATATTACTCTAGCAAGAGGAATTGATTATTACACAGGATGTATTCTTGAAGTAAAACAAAATGATGTAAAAATTGGTTCGATTGCAGGTGGAGGAAGATACGACAATCTAACTTCTGTTTTCGGACTTGATGATGTTTCTGGTGTCGGAATTTCTTTTGGAATAGACAGAATTTATATGGTAATGGAAGAATTAAATTGTTTTCCAGAAAACATTGATCAGAATACTAGAGTAATGTTCGCTAATTTTGGTGAAAAGGAATCTGTATTTTGTTTAGGCTTATTAAAACAACTCCGAGAAAATGGGATTAGTTCAGAATTGTATCCTACATCTGTAAAAATGAAAAAACAGATGAATTATGCAGATAAGAAAGGAGTGGAATTTGTAGTGATGATTGGGGAAGATGAAATGAATTCTGAAAAAATTACAGTAAAAGACATGAAACTAGGTAATCAAGAACAAATCTCAATTTCAGAATTTATTACAAAATTACAGTAATGTCAAAAATGTATAAAATAGGAGAGAAGTTACTTACTCTATCAGATATTTCTAAAATAATATCAGAAGGGATTAAGATTGAACTTTCTTCAAAATCTGAGAAAAAGGTAAAAGAGTGCAGAAAGTATTTGGATGAAAAGATTAAGAATTCTCAGGATCCTATTTATGGTGTTAATACTGGATTTGGTTCTTTATGTAATCATAAGATTTCTGATGAAGATTTGGAACAACTACAAAGAAATCTAGTTGTTTCTCATGCTTGCGGAACAGGAGATGAAGTTCCTCAGGATATTGTAAAAATCATGTTACTTCTAAAAATTCAATCTCTTTCATATGGTCATTCTGCTGTGCAGTTACAAACTATAAATCGGCTGATTGATATGTTTAATAATAACATTTTACCAGTTGTATTTCAGTTAGGTTCTTTGGGAGCTTCAGGTGATTTAGCTCCACTTGCACATATGTCATTAGTATTACTTGGTTTAGGAGAAGCGTATATTCCAAATAAGGATGGAGATTTTGTGAAAAAAGATACTTCTGAAGTAATGAAATTAATGAATTGGAATCCTGTTGATTTAAAATCGAAAGAAGGACTTGCTCTTTTAAATGGGACACAGTTTATGGGGGCTTATGGAGTTTGGAGTTTGTTAAAATCACAAAAACTTTCCTATCTATCAGATTTAATAGGAACTATTTCCTTAGAAGCTTTTGATGGAAGAAATGAATGTTTTGATGAGTTAATTCACTTAGTTCGTCCACATAAAGGTCAGTTATTAACTGCAGAAAATATTAGAGAGTTATTAGAAGGGTCTGAAATTCAGAAACAGGAAAAAGAACATGTTCAGGATCCGTATTCTTTTAGATGTATGCCACAAGTTCATGGAGCTACTAAAGATGTAATTATACATGTAAAATCAATTTTTACTACTGAAATAAATTCAGTGACTGATAATCCGACTTTTTTTCAAAAAGAAGACAAAATTATTTCAGGAGGCAACTTTCATGGACAACCCCTTGCTATGAGTATGGATTATTTAGCTCTTTCCGTTTCAGAATTAGGAAATATTTCTGAAAGAAGAATATATCAACTTATTTCAGGTCAAAGAGGACTTCCTGAATTTTTAGTTGCTGAACCAGGTTTAAATTCGGGGATGATGATTCCTCAATATACTGCTGCAAGTATTGTTAGTCAAAACAAACAATTTTGCACGCCGGCTTCATCTGATTCTATAGTTTCTTCAAATGGCCAAGAAGACCATGTAAGTATGGGGGCGAATGCTGCTACAAAACTTTATAAAGTAGTAGAAAATGTGGAAATAATTTTAGCAATTGAGTTAATGAATGCGGTTCAGGCAATTGCATTTAGAAAAAATAGGTCTTCAGACTTTATTGAAAACTTTATAGATAGTTATAGATCTGAAGTAGACTTTCTGAATAAAGACAGATTACTTCATACAGACATAAAAAAATCAGTAGATTTTATTTATTCTTTAGAAATTGATCAGGATTTATTGTAGTTCAATAATCCCTCCCTTAGAAGTTAAGTTAGTAGAATTTAAATATTGATTTGCTTCCCCCTCCTTGTTGAATGGACCAATATAAGTTTGAACAACTTCTTCTTCCGAATTCGACACATCAGACAATAGAAAAACACCAGATTTATATCCTTTTTCACTTAAACTTTGAGCTTCATCATCTGCAAGTTCTTTTTCATCAAACGTATTTAATACAATAATAAAGTTTCCATCAAAAGAGGATTTATTGTAAATAACTTTTTTCTTTTTTTTCTTTTTTTCTTTATCATCCTCATCCTTATTATCATTTCCAAATAAGGATACATACATATCATCAAAATCTTTTTTAATATTTTCTATTGTAGGATCCATTTTAAAATCATTATTATAGGAATAATATCCAATACCTCCAAAAAAAGCAAAAAGGATTAAGAAAAAGATTATTTTCCAAGCAGAACTTTTCTTTCTGGTGGAATCAGATTCTGGTTTACGTTCATTCACCAAGTCTTCCTCAAATACAGGAGCTACAGGTTTATCTTTTTTAACTTCTTCTGTATAATTTGTTTCTTTTTTTTGTTGAATAGTAGCTAATCTCTCTTTTAGGATTCTTAGCTTTTCTTCATTAGTTTTATCGCTCATTTCTTCTTTAATTAGAGTTGCTAATATAATTATTTATTTAATGTATTTTCAATACAACGATCAAAAAGTTGTAGAAGAGATATTCCAGCCTTTTTTGCCTGTTTTGGTATGATACTTTCTTCTGATAACCCTGGGATTGTATTAATTTCAATAATATATGGAATATTATTCATTATTATGAAATCAATTCTGCAAATACCTCTCAAATTCATTTTTTTATAGATTTGTTGGCTTATTTGTTGAACTTCTTTTTTCTGCTTCTCACTTATTCTAGCAGGAGTTATTTCTTCTGAAAGACCCTCATATTTAGCTTTATAATCAAAGAAATCATTTTGGCTAACAATTTCAGTAATCGGAAACGCTTTTATCTCCCCTTCTTGAATAGTTATTCCACAACTAAGTTCCACTCCATCAATAAATTGCTCCATCAGAACCATGTCATCATGAATTAATGCATTATTAATTGAGTCTTCAATTTCAGATTCAGAATTTACTTTTGATATTCCAAAACTACTTCCTCCTTGATTTGGTTTTATAAAACAAGGAAGTCCTAATGTCATTGAAATATTTTTTGGATTAATAATATCTCCTTTTTTATAATGCAGAGATCTCGCACAATTAAAACCCAATTCGGTTAGTTTTTTATTGCATTCAATTTTGTTGAAAGTTAAAGCAGAAACCTCAGAGTTACAACTACTATATTGTATTTTTAAATCATCAAAATAAGGCTGAATTTTCCCGTTTTCTGCAGGTGGGCCATGCAAGGCCATAAATACATAATCAAAATATCTCTTCTTAGAATTTATCTCAACAGAGAAGTCTTCTTTATTTATTTTATGATGAGAACCATTTATTATTGCGGTCCATTTTCCATTTTTTACATGTATAATTGTTCCTACGTATTTTTCTGAATCTAAGTTTCTCAAAACAACGTTTGCACTTTGAATTGAGATTTCATATTCTGCAGAATCTCCTCCTGTAATTATAGCTATTTCTTTCATCTGGAATTTATTAGCACAAATCTATAAATAATTAACTAATTTACATCTGATATTTTCTATATTTGTATTTCTTTTAAACAGATTCAATGAACGAAAAAAAACAATGTAATAATGGACATTTTTATAGAAAAGAGTTAGAAAAATGTCCTTTTTGCTCGGATAAAGAGGTGCAAGAAGATTCTATAGAAAGTACAAGGTTAAATAATAGTTCTGAAAAAGCTTCATTAAAAACTAAACTGAATAAAACTAATAATATTAAAGAGATTTTACAGAAAGTAATTATTTTCTTTTCTGATCTTAAAAAGAAACTTCCAAAAATTTTTATTGATGAGAATTCATTTTTTAGTTTTCTGAAAAACAAGTTTTTTCATAATTTTATTGCAGCTAGTATAGTTACTTTCTTTTTATTTTGGTCTCTTTTACCATTAATAGGTTCATATACAAATAATGGAGAAGAGTTTGAATTAAATGACTTTCAGGGGTTGTCTATAGAAGAAGTTTCAAATGAATTAGAACAATTAGGATTGAAATATCAGATTATAGATTCTGTGTTTATTGACTCATTGGGTGGGGTAAAAGTGAAAAAAGGCACTATTTCTATTCAAGATCCAATAGCAGGAACTTTTGTAAAAGAAGGAAGGACACTTTATTTTACAGTAAGACGTATTGGTAGTGAAAAGATTAGGATTCCCGAAGAAGTTTTTGACGGAAAGGATAAGACCTATATGAAAAATAACTTTGGATATAATTTTAAGTTAGTATTTATACCTGAAAATGGCTCTGTTGATTTAGTAGTGAAATCTCTAAGTTCTGGTGGAAGCAATTTAGTAGTTGGTGATTCGTTAATAAAAGGATCAACAATTAATGTGTATTTAGAATTAGATGAAGATATTGATAAGGATAATAGAAGATTTATAGATAATTTACAAAGTACAGATTCAATAATTACAGAATGAAAAAATTAATTCTTTTGTTCCTTTTTTTATCTTTTGGAGTCAAATCTCAGGAAGTTATTTCTCCTCTGATTTCTAATTCAGATTTACAGAAGAATACAAGATCTATTTATGATAATAAATCTTCCTTGTCTATTCCATTTATTGATGATTTCTCTAATAATTCTTCTTATCCGGACTCTAATTTATGGAAAGATAATTCAGTTTTTATAAATAGAAATTATGGTGTAAATCCAATTACAATTGGAGTTGCAACTTTTGATGGATTAAATTTAAATGGCAGAGCGTATAATATGACTTCTACATCTACTGACTCGGAAAATGCAGACACTTTGACTTCTCAACAAATAGACTTGTCGAATATAGATACATCATATTTTATGTTTTATTATCAAGCTCAAGGCAACGGAAATGACCCTCAAATAACAGATTCTCTGATTCTAGAATTTTATTCAGGAACAGATTCTTTAGGAGATGCAATTTGGAATACTGTTTGGGAAAAGGAAGGGAGTACTTTTCATGAGTTTAAGAAGGTTGTATATATTTTTACTGATCCTGAATATTTAACTTTAGATTTTTCTTTCCGTTTCCGAAATTTAGCGTCGGTTACAGGTAATTTTGATCATTGGAATATTGACTATGTAAAGTTAGATGAGTATCATAATTCTTCAGACACCTCTTTTTTAAATGATGTTGCTTTTGTTAGAAATACTCCACATATTTTGAAAAGATATAGAGAAATGCCTTGGATTCATTTTGTAAATGATATGACTCAGGAGATCAATGATTCCCTAGATATAATCTTGAGAAATAATACAGATATTATTCAATCAATTGATTATAGATATGATGTTTATAATGAGAACGGAAATTTAACATACCATTATCCGGTATTGGGAGGAAACAATTCTACTAGAAATGTTGATGTTCCACCTTATTATTATATAGATACTGGTACTTATGCATTTAATTCTCCTCCAATTATGATAGATGATCAGATTTTTCCTGTTTCTTCAGCAGATAGTGCCGAATTTATTTTTCGTAATTCTATAAACACAGAACCTTCAGATTTTAAGAATAATGATACAGTTTTTCATTTACAGAGATTTTATAGTCATTTTGCCTATGATGACGGAAGTGCGGAATCTGCCTACGGAATAAATGTACAAGGAGCTAAATTAGCCTATGAATTTAAATTAAACAGACCAGATACTTTAAGAATAGTTCAGATGAAGTTTATTGAGATGCATGAAGATTTAACTAATAATAAATTTGCATTAACTATTTGGGATAATAATAATGGAAATCCAGGACAGGAATTGTATAAGGATACTGTAGAAATTGAGTATAAAGATAGAGGGAAATTTACAAATTATTACCTGAAAAATGGAGTGGGTCTTATTGGAACATTTTTTGTTGGATGGGAACAAATTACTAATGATATTCTGAATTTAGGATTAGACAAAAATTCTGTTGCAAACGACTACATGTTATATAATATTGGTGGTGGATGGGTAAATTCTCAATTTCCCGGAGCTTGGATGATTAGACCAGTTGTAAATTTTGACGCTCCGATAATTAGCTCTCTTTCAGAAAAAGTAGTTATTTATTGTAAAATTTATCCGAATCCTTTTTCTAATAAAACAAGTATTTATTTTAATAATAACTCTCAAAGAATATTTAAATTGTTTGATATGATGGGAAGAACAGTTCGTTCTTTTTCATCATCAGAAAATATAATAGATATTTATAAAGAAGATTTGAGAAGAGGAATATATTTTATACAGATTATAGAGGGAGGTAGTGTGCAAACAAAAAAAATAGTAATAAATTAATGATAAGCTATATAGGAGGAAAGAGTAGGATGGCAAAATGGATTGGAGAATATATTCCAAACAATATAGAAACTTATGTCGAAGTATTTGGAGGTGCTTTTTGGGTGTATATAAATGGAGATGTTCATGAAAAACCAAAGTTAAAAGAAGTTATTTATAACGATTTCAACAGATATATGGCAAACTTCTTCGAATGTTGCCGAACTCCTGAGGAATTTCATAAATATATGATAGATTTAAAATCTCAAGATGAAAAGTTGTTTTATAAATTTCAGAAAGAGATTTTTAAGAATAAGGATATTAGTAAGATTGAATTAGGTGATTTTGAGTTTGGAGAAAAATACGCTTATATTATGACTCAAGTTTTTTCAGGATTAAATGCGGAGAAAGCAAAGTTTATTGACTTGAAAGGAAAATATAAATCAAAGTTTGATTCTTTTAGAGGAAGATTAATGAATCCTAAGTTTATTAAGAAGTTAAGGAAAATTACAAAATGTGAGAACTTGAGTTATGAGCAGATAATTAAAAAATATGATTCTTCTACAACCTATTTTTATGTTGATCCTCCCTATTGGAAAACTGAAAACTATTATTCTTTACATGATTTTGATGTAGAAGACCATAAAAACCTATGTCTGCAATTAGCAAATATTAAGGGTAGATTTTCTTTATCTTATTATGAGTTTGAGAAATTAGGAGAGTGGCTTCCTAAAGAAAAATTTGTTTGGGAAAGTAAAGATTTTGTTAAAGCGTCATCTGCATCAAAAGGAAGAACTCAGAATAAAGGAACAGAAATATTGGTAATGAATTATAAAAAGTGATGGAATCAGAACAAGAACTTTTTCAGCATTACAGATTTGTAGCAGACAAAGGACAAGATCCACTCAGAGTAGATAAATTCTTGATAAATTTTATTGAAAATGCTAGTAGAAGCAAGATTCAGCAATCTGCAAGAGATGGGTATATTCATGTAAACGGATTGTCTGTAAAAGCAAATTATAAAGTAAAATCAGGAGATGTAGTAACTGTAGAATACAAAAACCCTCCTAGGGATCACAAGCTTATTCCTCAAGATATTCCAATAAACATAATGTATGAAGATGACGATATCTTAATTGTAAATAAAGATGCTGGCATGGTAGTTCATCCTGGATTTGGTAATTGGGAAGGAACACTTGTTAATGCACTTGCTTTTCATTTTAAAAATTTACCAAATATGGGTAATGAAAATCGTCCTGGTTTAGTTCATAGGATTGATAAGAATACTTCTGGTATTTTGATAATTTCTAAGAATGAACAGTCAATGAAAATAATGGGAGAAAAATTCGCAAATAGAGACTTAAATAGAAAATACTTGGCACTTGTTTGGGGAGATATAAAAGAGGAAGAAGGAACAATTACAGGTCATATTGGAAGGAGTTTAAAAAACAGAAAAGTTATGGATGTTTTTTCAGATGGAGAATTTGGTAAACATGCCGTAACCCATTGGAAGGTAGTTGAAAGACTTGGTTACACAACCTTAGTTGAATGTAAACTAGAAACAGGAAGAACTCATCAAATTAGAGCTCATTTTAAGCATATAGGTCATCCATTATTTAATGATGAAGAATATGGAGGAGATAGAGTTCTGAAAGGAACTACTTTTACCAAATATAAGCAATTCGTGCAGAATTGTTTTAAGATATGCGATAGGCAAGCACTTCATGCTAAATCTTTAGAGTTTTTACACCCGACTAATGAAGAAGAGATGAAATTTAATTCAGAATTACCAGAAGATTTTTCTTTGCTTTTAGAAAAGTGGAGGAGGTATGCAACTCATCAAAAATAAAGACTGAAGAATAAAATAAAAGAATGGAAGGATACATTTATATTGGAGAACATTTTGATATTCATGATAGAAAAGTTGGGATATCTGACAAAAAAATAGGTAAATCAAAAAGACCAGTCTCAAGAGAAAGAGATTTAAACAGGACTAAATCTCCAATAGGATATAGAATTCTAGAAGTTTTTTTTGTTGATGATATGAATAAAGTGGAAAAGTTATTACATGCAATTTTAAATAGTAGAAATACACAAGGTGAGTGGTTTAAAGATGATGACGATACATTGGTTTCCGAGTTTGTAAAGTTTTTGACTTTATATGGATCGGAACGTCATAATATTCTGGATTTAAATCCGTCAAATAATGAAAGTGATGAAAGGTTACAGAATATTGGAAAACGATCTAAACTTCCATTAACTTTAGTTAGGCCATATAAAGGATTAGATTATGATGTGATTTTAACTAATGATTTTAAGCTAAAACTTCTCTTAACAGGTGAAGTATTTGACACTCCAAATAAACTGTATAATAATGGAATAGTAAAACATTTTAAAGGAGTAAGAGGAAATAGCGGAACAAATCAAATTGAACAATTTATTATAAAAAGCACTGGAGAAAGACTAACGGAGTAAAATTACTTCAGAAAAGTACTTTCGTATTTTTCAATCCAATCTTTAGGAGTCATTTTTCCCATTAATTCTCCAACTAATTCAAATGGAATGTCATCCATTTTTTTGAATCGAACACAACTTTTCCCCATATTTAATTTTCGTTTACTGTGTTTAGGATACTCTTTCATAAACCAATCCAAGAGTTCTGGAGTAGCATAAATCCCCATATGGTAGAGTGCAATAAAGTTCTTTTGTGAGGCAATAGACACAAATGGCAGTGGTAATTCTGGAGAGCAATGATATCCTTTAGGATAAAGGGAATGAGGAACTACCCATGCTGGAATTCCATAGGATAATTCTTCTGAGAATCCTTTTGGAATATTCTCTCTTACGGTTTTCATAAGTTTGTCAAAAACATCTTTTTTGTCTTCAGGAACGTTTTTTTTATATTCCAGAATATTATTTGCTTTGATTTTCATTCTTCAAATATATTAAATATTTACATTTGCCAGATGAAATATATTCTCATCTCTTTTGCGTTCTTATTTTCTGCTTGCTCTTCAAGAGTTACAGATATTTTAGTTCGAAATACTGGAGAAACTCAAGGGACCTTTTATCATATTCAGTATATTTCTGAGGGAGGTAAAGATTACAAACAACAGGTAGATAGTTTACTTTTGGAGATAGATTCTTCTCTTTCTACTTATAAAGAATATTCTTTAATTTCCAGATTAAATAAAGGAGAAAAATTAACAGTAGATAATTTTTTTGAAGAAGTATTTTATGCTGCTGAAAAAGTTTATCAGGAAAGCGAAGGGATGTTTGATTGCTCTGTTGCTCCTCTAAGCAATTATTGGGGTTATGGATTTGAAGATAATCTTTATGAAATAGATAGTTCTGAAGTGAAAAGAAGATTGAATTTAGTAGATTTTTCAAAGATTAAGATTCTTAATGATAGTTTACTTTTGCCTAAAGGAATACAATTAGATTTTAATTCTATTGCGCAAGGATATTCTGTTGATGTTGTTGCGTCATTTTTAGAAAAGAAAGGAATAAAAAATTATTTAGTAGAGATTGGAGGTGAGTTAAAAGCAAATGGTGTAAATTCTGATAATAAAATTTGGTTAATTGGAATTGATAAACCAATTGAGAATGAGGAAGAAGCTCAAGGATATCAGATAATATTACCATTGAAGAATTCCTCATTAGCAACATCAGGTAATTATAGAAAATTTAAAGAAATAGATGGAGTTAAATATTCTCATACAATCAGTACTAAAACAGGATATTTTGCAAAAAACAGGATGTTGTCAGTGACTGTAATTCATCCTTCTTGTATGCTTTCTGATGCATATGCAACTGCATTTATGGCAATGGGAATTAAAAAGAGCAAGGATTTTGCAAATTCACATTCTGAATTAAAAGTATATATTGTTTATTCTGATCAACAAGGAGATTGGAAAACTTTTTCTACAGAAAACTTAGAGATTCCAAAATAGATATTTATTCTGTTTCCTCATTCTTACATTTTTCTTCTGGTAATGCACCACAAAATCCACAAGCTTCACCTTCTTTATTCAGAAGAGGATTCTGACTTGCGCAAGTTCCAGAGAACTCGCCATTTTTCTTTAAAAGAATTTTAATTCCTATTCCAGCAAATACAAATACTAAAAATCCGATTGTTATAAGAAATAGTGGTAAGAATTGCCCCATAATTTAATTAATTGACTGCAAAAATACATCAATTGTTAGGATTAACTAAATTTGCGTAAAATAATTTCTATGAGAACAAAAACAGATGCTTTTTCAAGACTTATTACTATAATGGACGAGTTAAGAGAAGAATGTCCTTGGGATAAAAAACAAACTATGGATAGTTTGCGATACCTCACTATTGAAGAAATGTACGAACTTTCTGATGCAATTTTAGAGAAAGACATGGAAGAAATAAAAAAAGAGTTAGGAGATTTATTGCTTCATATTGTGTTTTATTCTCGTATCGCCTCTGAAACAAAGGATTTTGATATTTCAGATGTTATAAATAATGTATGCGATAAATTAATTCACAGACATCCTCATATTTATGGAGATGTAAAGGTGAAAGATGAAGTAGATGTGAAAAAGAATTGGGAAAAACTAAAACTAAAAGAAGGAAAAAAATCTGTTTTGGAAGGAGTCCCGAAATCATTGCCTGCAATTGTAAAATCTTTCAGAATACAGGAAAAAGTAAGAGGAATAGGTTTTGATTGGGATAATAAAGATCAAGTTTGGGATAAGGTTTTGGAAGAGATAGAGGAGCTTAAGGATGATGTTGAAGAAGGAAATCAAGATAGAATAGAATCTGAATTTGGTGATGTTTTATTTGCACTTACCAATTATTCCAGATTTATTAATGTAAATCCGGAAGACGCTTTAGAAAGAACTAATAAGCGTTTTATTAAACGCTTTCAGATTATGGAGAAAATGATTACTAAAAAAGGATTAAATCTTTCTGATATGAAACTTTCTGATATGGATGTTTTTTGGGAGAAAGCGAAAGAAGAGTATTATATTGCAAATGATATAGATTAATATGTCTTCAAATAGTTTTTATATTTGCAAACTACATTTAATTAAACAAGAAATGAAAAACACTATTACAATTTTAACTTTAATATTATCAATGCAAATTGGTTATTCACAATCTTTCAATGGATTTGCTCTTTATAATAAAGCTGGAGATCAGACAACTTATCTAATTGATGAAAATGAGAATATAGCGCATACTTGGAATCTAAATACAGAATGTAACTATGCGGTTCAATTAAAAGAGAATGGGAATTTAATAAGAGGAACTAAGAATAATGGAAATATTTTAGGTGGAGCAGCGGAGGGTGGTAGAGTGCAAGAAATTGCT
>Ga0208964_1000044_pt1 | contig 66594 bp, 58 predicted proteins | sample AOAMet1_08_M0_20_2_FD_188227 | JGI IMG/M metagenome (GOLD analysis project Ga0208964, IMG submission 188227) | Ammonia-oxidizing marine microbial communities from Monterey Bay, California, USA - CAN11_08_M0_20 (SPAdes) | ecosystem: Environmental > Aquatic > Marine > Intertidal zone | place... | reverse complement strand
TTTGTCCTATTACCCTTACCCTCTAGTCTGTCCAGGTTCATTTCTGTTCCAGGCGAAGAGCATCGTTATGTTACTGCGGAGAGCCTCATTCAGTTTTTTTGGCAAGAGCTTGTTTCGGATGAAACGCTGCGGAGTTTCGGGTTTTTCCAGATACTTCGTGACAATGATCTTGCCAAGGAAGAGCGGAACGATGATCTTCGTTCGATTGTAGAATCAGGCTTGCGTATGCGGCGGAAAGCGAATGTCATTAAGCTTCGCGTCTCGGAGACGATGCCTGACCAGGCCATTCGTTTTGTTGCACGCCAGCTGGGATTACTGTCCAGTGAGGAAATTCTGTTCCTTGAAAACCAGAATGAACGAATGACAGCGTCTGAGTTTATTGTACCTACGGACCTCGTGGGCTTGTCTGATATTTCAGAAGTACTCGATGATTTAGATGGAAAAGTTAATGGGTACGTCTTTCCGCATTTCAAATCACGATACCCGGAACAATTGTTAGCGACCGGCAACGATTGTTTTGCCGCGATTTCCGCGGGAGACATTATCGTGCACTGGCCCTATGAATCGTTTGATTCTGTGGTTAAGTTCATTCAGCAGGCGGCGGAGGACCCGGATGTTGTCTCGATTAAGCAGACGCTGTACCGAACCAGTGACGAATCGCCGATCGTTGAAGCGCTAATCCTGGCTGCCAGGAAAGGTAAAACTGTATTGACGGTGATTGAGTTGGAAGCTCGTGACAACGAAGCTTCGAATATCGAGCTCGCAAAGCGCCTCGAAATGGCAGGAGCGCAGATTATCTATGGGATTGTCGGGCTTAAAATCCATTGCAAGGCGACGTTGGTTGTGCGGATGGAGGATGGTGAAGCGATAACCTATACGCATCTTGGTACGGGGAACTATCATCCAAGCAACGCGAAGACTTATACGGATGTGTCGTTCTTCACCCGTGATGAAGTCATCGGTCGTGATACCCATTTGTTATTCAACTACCTCTCCAGCGAAAGAATGGGGGAGCCTGAAAAACTGATCATGGCCCCGTATTTTTTGAGAGATAAACTTGGCGAGTTGATACGCGGAGAGATTGATCATGCGCGAGAGGGCAGGCCCGCGTACATCTGTATCAAGGTAAATTCACTGACAGATATTGGAATTATCGAACAACTTTATGAAGCCTCCGAAGCCGGAGTGGAGATTGACCTGGTTATCAGGCGGCACTGCGTGCTGCGTCCGGGAGTGCCCGGTATGTCTTCGCGTATTCGAGTAAAAAGTATCGTCGGCAGGTTTCTTGAGCATTCCAGAATCTATATGTTTGGTGGTGGACAGCCGGTTTCGGCCGAAACCTCTGTGATTTACTTCGGCTCTGCGGATTTAATGGAGCGCAATCTCGATGAGAGGGCAGAGTTGCTGGTGCCGGTCGAAAACTCTCGGGTGAAATCGATCATAGTTGACGGAATATTACACGCCAATATCAAAGACACCATTCAATCCTGGGTGCTGGACAGCGAGAATAATTATGAGAGAACTCCCACCGAAGATGGTTTTTGTTCCCAGTCTTTCTTTATGGAAGCGGACAATCCAGCGAGCCTTGGTGGCTTTGAGTTTGCTTCGAGCAGCACCCCGGTTTCGAATGAATCTTCGTCATAGTTCTGCGGCGGGATGGGTTACATTCCTGTTCCTTGTGCTGGGTTCGCCGGCCCTGGCTGATCCTCTATTTGAATCCTTAGTGCCGTTGGAGGTCAGTCTATCTGGTCCCTTCAACCAGATACGAAGAGAGCGTGATAAAGCGAAAGGTTACGAAGGAACGCTTGATACAGGAGAGGACAGTTTCGACATTGAATTACGTGTTCGAGGTAACAAGCGACTAGACTCTGATGTTTGTAGCCGCCCCCCTCTGCGGATTGAATTTGAGCCAAAAGCAATCAAAGAGACGCTTTATGCTCACCAAAAAAGCCTGAAACTGGTAGTGCAGTGCAAGGCTACGGCAGCCTATCGAGACTATCTTAGGGCTGAGTTCCTGGTCTACCGCATGTTCAACTTGCTAACGCCTTTGTCTTACAATGTGCGCTGGTTGAAGGTGAGTTACGTTGACGAGAAAGGCAAGGTTCGTCAGGAGCCCGCTTTTTTCATCGAGCGAAAGTCAAGACTCGCTAAACGCAATAATCTCAAGACGACAAAAGTTGGCAGGATCCATAGATCAGCGCTAGAGCCAGACAGTAGCGCACTGGTAGGGTTGTTTCAGTATATGGTCAGTAATGCAGATTACTCGGTTGTTGCCTCGGCTGATGATTCTTGTTGTCACAATGCTAAAATATTGACAGGTGAAGATTCTCGCTACCGACCGATTATTTATGACTTCGATTCCTCCGGGTTGGTCAATGCGAGTTATGCAACGCCCAATGCGGCAATCGGAATCAAAAGAATCACCCAGAGGTTGTACCGGGGTTACTGTGCCCACAACAGCCAGCTTAACGAAGCAAGACGTCAGGTCTTGAGTATGCGCGAGGCATTACTTGATGTTCTTAGAACGGACACTGTATTGCGGGAAAGGGCTATCAAACAGAGGGTGAAGTACTTTACGCAATCATTAGACATGATCGCGGACGACAAGGTATGGCAGGAAAAAGTATTGGATGCCTGCAGAGGCTAAAAGTTGGAAACGAATTCCAGATTCTTGTAGTGACTGAGCCCACCCGCACCGTCCTTTCGATCATCGACCAGATAGACGGATCCATTTTTCATGATCGCGATGCCTTCGGGTTGCTTGTGGACGGCTGAATCCAGCGGGAGTAATTGAAACGACAGGGTGTGGCGATTAACCCGTAGTACATTCGCGGGGGTGAGGAAGAAGTAGAAGTTGAGATCACTGCCAATGCCGGTAACTTTCTTTTTATTGCCTTTGAGCAGGTCATCGTTCAAAGAGAAGAACTCGCTTGCGACCGCGTCCTCTCCTGGCGCGTAGGAATACACAGTAACTCTGTCTTTACCGCTCTTTTTCTTCCCGTTACGTTTGTAAATATTTTTGCAGGGGATCAGCAATTTTCCATCGTCAAAATGAAGGCCTTCGACTTCACAGACTGCTGCAAGGCCGGTATCTAGGACGCTCCATTTCGGAAGCTGGTTTGCTGCCTTAAAAGAGACATCGGGGATCACGTAGAGTTTCCCTGTACTGGTAATCATATAGACGCTGTTACCGTCGACCGCAATGCCTTCGAAATCATCGAGCACAACGGGATTGCCAAGAGAAACCAGTTTTGTAATATGCATGCTCGGAAGAGCGATCGAATAGATGTGGCCTTTTTCGTCGTTGTGAGTCAGAAGCTGGTGTTCATTGACTACGGCCAGGCCGGAGGCTTCTCGAAGAAATCCGGGTAACGCCGCTGGTGCCTTCCCCGGGCCAGCGTGTTTTGCCTCGAGTTGGGTGACCAACGCTCCAATTAAAACAAGCATGCTGCCTAGAACGGCAAGCAACAAAAAAGGCCTGGGGTTCATGCCCTAGTTGGTGTCTCCAGGTGCAGGCGGTTCACGTTGGTGGTCGTCTTGGCCGCGATTCATCCATTCTTTCGTGAACCAGCGTTTGGCGGAAACTTCTTCACCATACCCAAGCTCCCAGAAGATCAGGATGAAGTAGTTAAAAAAGACGGTAATCACTATCGCTATTTCCAGCGCCTCGATTCCGGCGGAAAGTCCAACAGCGATTGCAATAAAGATGTAGCTGGCATCTAAAGTATCATCCAACGTCAATCTGAATCTGACCCCGGCAACGATTCCGGCAAGACTGAAGGCCAGTGCCAGGCTGTTTTGGACGATCATCACAATGCCGCCAACGACAACAGGCAATAGGAGTAGTGTCAGCAGGAATGCCTGGTCGCGACCTTTCCGGCGCCGTGCGCCCATGTAGATCCATGCGACCGGTTCCATGATGAGCACGACGCCTATCGTCGCCATCGCGAGCTTGATCGCTTTTGTCATGGGTTCCCACGATAGCGTGGTCAATTCACCTGTCAGGAATTCATTGGCCCCAGTAGGGGGAAGCTCGTTCCCGCCGAAAGGAAGATAAGCTATTAACGCTGGAAAAATCTTTACCAGGCCATACAGGAGCAGAGAAACAGCGAAATAGTAAGCTGTGATTTGTATCAAAGGCTTGGCGGATTTCATACTGTGCGCAGCTCGTTTATCGAGTAATTACAGGGAAGTATATCGCAATACATTGGTTGATTGGGTGTCTCATCATTGCTGTATGAAGAGCCTCAAAAGGGTTGTCTGAACGGCATTTGGTCCAGGCCAGCTACGCTTATTTGTGGTGCACATCATAAATGCGCATAGACGCTATTTCTTATGGCGCGATGAAAAGGGAAGAAGTACTTTTCGGAGCTAGACATTGCTCGATTTTGAAACCATAGGGGAAAGCTGAATGAAATCATTCGAATTGTGCGTTATTTAAGCCATCTCGCTTTTAGTGGCTTTTAATGCCTCTCTGCAGGCCTCGACGGTAACGCCTAAGGAAGCGCGGTCGCTAACGAGAGAAGCTTACATACGGGTCTTCAACGACTATTTTCCTGGGAAAGGGAGCGGTTTTAGAGTTTGCGGGCGCGAAAGGAACGGCCTTTGATTTTGCCAGCGTTTAGGACAGCAAGAGCCTGTTTTGATGAGGTTCGCTTGATGGCGACATACGCGGTCCTGTCAAAGATGCTGATTTTCCCGACAGCGCTCCCCTCGATACCATTTGCCCCGGTCAGTGCCCCTAATAGGTCACCGGGTCTGATTTTTTGTTTTTTTCCTCCGTCTATTTGCAATGTTGCCATAGATGGTTGTGCTGGCCTGAAGCCAGGATCCAATGGGGCGATGACGATGCGTTCCAGAGCCTGTTCCAAAACGGCTTCCAGGAGCTCGATTTTGTAATTTTCACTTTCGTGAAACAACGAGCAGGCCAGGCCGGTGTTTCCTGCGCGCCCGGTACGACCTATCCTATGAGTGTGGACCTCGGGATCTCGTGACAAATGATAGTTCACGACAAGGTCAAGGGAATCAATATCCAGACCTCTGGCAGCGACATCGGTAGCCACCAGAATAGAAAGACTATTGTTCGAGAATTGTACAAGCCTGTTGTCGCGGTCTCTCTGCTCCAGGTCACCATGAATGGCGCGTGCACTAAAACCCAGGTTTCTGAGTTCAAGTGAGACGTCATCTGCTAATTGTTTTGTATTGCAGAACACGAGCGTGGAGTCGGGCTTGTATTTCTGCAGTAGGCTCACCAGGCCTTCTGTTCGCTTTGATTTATCGGTGATTTGGCACAGAAGCTGTTGGATGGTGTTTGCATCATGCTGATCGGGCGCTTCAAGTCGTTGTGGGTTGACCATGACTTTTGCTGCGAGCTTGTCAATGTTTTGGGGGTAGGTCGCGCTAAACAACATGTTCTGTCTTTTGGCGGGAAGATACCGAATGATCTGGGCGATTGACTCCCCGAAACCCATATCTAACATTCTGTCCGCTTCATCGAGAACGAAGGTGGTCAAATTTTCCAATGAGAGGTTTTGTTTCCTAAGGTGTTCTTCGGTTCTGCCCGGCGTTCCAACGACAATATGCGCGCCGTGTTCCAGAGAACCTTTCTGGGGCCCAAATGCGACGCCACCACACAATGTCAGTACTTTGATGTTGTGAATTTTTCGGCCCAGCGTTCTGATTTCTTTTGCGACCTGATCAGCGAGTTCTCGCGTTGGGCACAATATTAGGCACTGGACCCTGAACTTTCTTACATTGAGTTTGTTCAATATTCCCAGACCGAAGGCGGCGGTTTTGCCTGAACCCGTCTTCGCTTGTGCAATCACGTCCTTGCCATCAAGTATCTCAGGCAACGACAATGCCTGGATTGGGGTCATGGAGTGAAAGCCCAGGTCGTCCAGGTTAGATAGCAGTTCGGCGTGCAGCTCCACGTTTTTAAAGCCGGTTTTCCCGGAGTCCGGGTTGCTGGAATCCAAATTTTTCAATAGTTGGCCTCGAAGGCGTTGGTTATTGTTAGCGCACGAATCCAATGATTGCGACGAAATGTGCAATGGCGCCTGTTAAGACGAAAAAATGCCACATTCCATGTGCGTGTTTGAATCGATTTAGTTTATCAGCTATGTAGAAAATGATGCCTGAAGTATAGGCCAGGCCACCTAACACTACCCACGAAAAACCAACGGCACCCAAAGCGGTTTTTAGCGCCGCAAGGTCAAGCGAGCATGCCCACCCCATACCGAGATAAATGAAAAGCTGAATAATTTTTATCGTCCGGCCTTTTAGGAAAACTTCGGATAAAATGCCTATGACGGCGAGTGACCAAACAAACCCCAGAATTAGCCAGCCGTTCATAGTGCCCAGGCTAACGATCATAAAAGGTGTATAGCTGCCCGCGATCAGGATGTAGATGGCAACGTGGTCAAACAGCTTGAACAGTGCTTTAAGTCTTGGCGGATGAAAGCTGTGGTAGAGCGTCGACATGGTGAAAAGTAACACGAGCGTTACGCCATAGATGGTAAATGAAGCGAGTAATACAGAGTCACCGGATTGAACGGCAACTGCTAGCAAGGCACCAAGGCCTATCAACGCCAGAAGCGCCCCTAGAAGATGGCTGATGCTATTGAGTCGTTCGCCGTAGTAGATAATAGTGCTCGAATGCGGGTGGTGGTCAATCTTACCGGTTTATTCTGGAAACATTGTGATGATCGAGCCCTGAGCCATCTTGTCGCCGACATACTGGCATAATAGGTTTTTTTTGGATGATAGAGCAGCATGTGAATGACCCAGAAGTGGTTATGGAGCGTCGAAGTATTAGAGGCTACCTGCCTTCTTCATTGAATACACAACCCTGGTATTTTTGCGTTGCTTTTAGTTTACCTTTCGAATGTAGTGCGGTCTTTGGGCTGCGAAGAGTGATGCATGCTGGAAACTGAACTGTCGGCGCCGGTAAAAGCCTATCTGGAATCCCATGGATATCAGGTTAACTGCGAAGTCAAAGATTGCGACATCGTAGCGACGAAAGGTGATGATCTAATCATCGTTGAGCTCAAGACGAGTGTGAACCTTACACTTTTAGTGCAAGCCACCAAGCGGCAGTCTATTTCAGACAGTGTCTATGTCGCAGTACCCGCGCCGACAAAAAGAAACCGCCAGTGGCGGGGCACACTCACAGTACTGAAAAGGTTGGAGATTGGCCTGTTGCTGGTAGAGGAAGGTGCTATGGGAATGTTGGTTAGCAAGCAATTTGACCCTGTCCCTTACCAGCGAAAAAAGAACACCAGGAGTAGGCGAGCGTTGTTGACAGAAGTTGCCGATCGGAGTGGAGACTACAATGTGGGTGGCAGTACCAAAACCACTCTGATGACCGCCTACCGGGAAAATGCGATTCTTATTGCCTGCTGTCTTGCGAAGCTCGGGCCGTCAAGCCCCAAAATTTTGAGAAACCTTGGCACAGGGGAGAAGACCACCAGCATCTTGAGTGCGAATCACTACGGCTGGTTTCAGCGGGTTGAAAAGGGAGTCTACGAGTTAACTGACCAGGGTGATTTTGAGTCACGTTCATTCAAACAAATATACAAGCAGGCAAAGGCTCACCTCAAGGCTCGTCACTAATCTCGGATACTGCCATGCCTGTGAAAAGCAGATCGGGGTTCCCCATGATCTGGAGCTGAGACCCCTGGAAGGTGCCACTGTCATCATTGTGCCGCGTTGGTTACGCTTGATAATACGATGGCGCCAGTTGCTGCACTTGTCGTTGTCCATGTCACAGACTAAGATCTGGAACGCCGATATTTGACCGCCATCAGGTTGCGAGAGACAATTCGAACCCCATAAGAGGAAATAATCCATGAAACAATTAGTGATTTGGGTAGTAATGAGCATTTTTGCATCTTTAATTGTTAGTGAAGCAAGCTTTGCCAAAAAGAAACCTTCTATCGAGCAAGGCCCCAATGCGGAGGTCAGCTTTGATGGGTTGCACCTTGTTAACAATACACGAATGGATAAAGTCTGGATGAAGCCAGGCATTGATCTGAGCCAATTCGATAGTGTCATGTTCGAAGGTGCTGGAATACAATATCGGGCCGTGAAAGGTAGCAACCGTCATAGTCGTTCGGCAGATGTGTTCCCACTTAGCGAACGGCAGAAATCAGGACTTGAGAAAGCCGCTATAGAATCCTTCCAGAGCGAGTTCAACAAATTCGAGCATTTTACAGTCGCCAGTAACCCGGGCGCAGGAATTCTGAAAGTGAAGCTGGCATTGATTGATGTTGTCTCTCGTGTTCCTCCGAAAACAACGGGCAGGGATAGTTTTTACATCTCAGACCTGGGCCAGGCCGTTCTGGTGGTCGAACTTAGCGACTCGGTTAGTAATGAAATTCTCGCCAGGGCTATAGATGGACAACGTATCCAGCCAATGACCATGCAGGAAAGCAATCCAGTGACTAACATTAACGAGGTGAAACGTTCGGTACGAAGATGGGGATCGACCTTGAGGAAGGGCCTGGATGAGCTGCATGAAATTGGCAGTACTTCTGGCTCTTTGGAATAACCCAGCTTGAACACAAGACGATGCTGCCAGTTACCTGGGCTGTATCAATCAAGTGAAGGGAAGCGTGCCATGGAGACTGCAAATTGTTCAATGTATGATGGCGCGCACGGCGGTGTTTTCAGTTTCCGCGATTTGGTAGAGCATGATATGGCGCTCTATCGTTAGTAAAGTTTATAAAGTTGATAAGCTTTTTAGAGTTAATTAAGAAGGACAATCATGCGATTACTACTGATTTGTTGTGTTTTATTGCTATCTTCCTGTGCGACTAAATCGTTAACAGAACTGGTGCAAGCACATCCTGATTATGATGTTAGTCAGCTCAAGACGTTCGTATGGGCTGACCCACCGGTCCAGGTTATAGGTTTGCTAAGTGGCTCGGGGGAAAGCGATCTTACCCGGCGTTCTCAGGATATCGGTCAAGAGATACTCACGAATAGAGGTTACGTCGATGCAGGTCCGCACAAACCCGACATGATTGCATCATTGATGATCGGCGCCATTAACCAGTCGTCGATTTCTCAGCATAGGGTCGATGCCAGACAGGGTTATTACGATCGGACGGTGAGTTGGACGCAGGAAAATGAATACCTGAGAGGTGGTGTAGCGATTATTCTCACGAACCCAGACAACGGTGTAATTATGTGGCAGGGAAGTGCCATAGACACTCTGAAAGCCAATCAGAAAAGCGACGGACAGAAAATTGGTAAGTTCGGTAAGCTGGTTGAGCAGATGCTACCCGTATCGCAATAATAGATACGTATGAAAGGGATCACATCGTCACCACTGAGATAGACGGGCTGTCTGATTCCTTTCAAATCATGTTCCGTTTCGCAATCAGGATTGGCGATCAGGAAAAGCCTCGATGGCTCCCATGAGTTGTGCCATTGTGTTGGTGCTGTTCCGGGTCCAACTAGGTAGCTCGAACCCGGTTCAGACTAGCCTGCCTAGCGCTGATTGTTGATATTCACGAGGGTGGGAACGCGGCGAACATATCACCAAGAATTGCGCGTAGGGTCTCGCTCGGATTCTCTCGAACCTTTTTTGTAATCTTCCGGTCAGCCCTTGCGTGCCAAACCGGCTTTCTGGTGGCACCATCGTAAAGGTCAACGGCCAGAGTACCCTCGGTATACTGTCGCACATCCGTGCTGGTGTAGGTCTGCGGGCCATAGTAGCCGCGGCCTCCCCAACCCCAGCTTCCATAGCCGCCGCGGTAGGTCTCCGGATAGCTGTTGACCTGTATCTTGTCTCTGCCACCCAGCGTGAATCCAACGGTAAAGTCTGCCTTCGTCCTGTCTGAGATCCTTGTATAACCGCGGGCGCTTAGTATGTTCTCGGTGATCTGTACAGTCCTGCCTTCCAGCATGGGGCTAACGCCCGGCAAACCCTCGGCTATTATCATTGGATTATCGGAGATAAAGGCAAAGGTTCGATACTTCGAAAAGTTGTGTGAAGGGTCGAAGTCAATCATTGGTTTGGGCGCAGCGCAGCCGGCAAGGAAAACCAATAGTAATAAAGTCAGGTGTCGCATAATTGTTTCCTTATAAACAGGTTAGTGTAGTTTGCCTAAATACCAACAACAAGCTCAGTTGTGTGTCGAAGGTAGTATCAAAAGGAAGCTAACATCCGTAAGCGATTATATAGTGATATAGGTAGTCGCGTTGGTCCTTCGTTCAAAACCATCATCCTATTGATCTGCAGGGTTTGTATCGTTTTGGATGGCAAGAAGCAATGGGCCAAAACACAACTAACTGGCGCTGCGCCGAGAGTCGACTCAGGAGCATGTTGCTCAGGGCCCACTAGCCAGGGCCCACTAGTCAGGGCCCACTAGTCAGGGCCCACTAGTCAGGGCCCATTAGTCAGGGCCCATTAGTCAGGGCCCATTAGTCAGGGCCCATTAGTCAGGGCCCATTAGTCAGGGCATAGCGTATTGGTCGCGAACTGGAAGGGAGCGTTGTCCATGACGATGCGACCCTCGCGCTCGGATAAGAGGAACATTTGCTGCGGACCTCTCTTGTTCACTAGGATAAGGTAAGCGTCGTTACCCTCAGGGCTGACACTCCAGGTGCCTTTGCTTTTGCGGCCCGTCGAAGATGTATACGTCGACCAGCCGTCAAATTGGGTCTGGGCGGTGTTAAATCGCGATTGAAAAGTACGATCCCTGCAAAAGTGGTACTCCTGCGCGTAGATTGCTCCGTTAGTGTAGTTGCCCTGCTTACCGTAATGGAGAAGATGAGCCCCTGCCAGGCGGTATTCCCATCTTTCATGCTCAAACCCTGGCTGGGCCCTGGTCACCTTGAAGGAGTCGATCATGTTGTTGGCGGTATTTCGAAAGCCAATCCAGCGTTCGTGCACTGAGCCGATAAGCACCATGTAACCCTGGCCATTAGGCCCGAAGATACCCGCCAGTTTCCCGAGTAATTCTCGGCCCTGTATGTTGCCGCCAGCGTCCATCATCAATCCCTGGGCGCCTTGAAGTTGAAGTGACTCCGGAGACCCTGTTGGATTGATGCTAATGGCCTCTGCATGTAAACCGTTTCGCAGCCTGTCCTGCACGGTGCGCAGGGATAACCCAGGAACGGTTCGAACAATCATAGTGCCTTTGCGCTTAGGAGACTGAAAATAGAGCAGGTCACCTTGTTCGCTTGACAGTCGGAAGTCTTTTGGAAGCTCCAGGGAAAACCCCGAAGATCGGTCAGTATAGGTTCTTGTTTGCTCCTGGACAGCGACTCTGGGCTGGTTCTTTGGTTCCGCGGCGGATGCAGAAAAATGAGCGTTAAGGAAGCTCAGTGCAATCAGGAGTAACGTGAGGCACAGTCTTTTTTGGGTATAGATAAGGTTCACAATTTTTATAGCTACAATGAGTGAGAGTAGAAAGCTTACCATTCAATAGGATGCCTTGGATATTAAGGCATAGAGCTGCCGCTCGCTCTTTTGAGTGTGGCAGTCAACGCCGGAAACTCGGGGCCCGATCAGCACTTTACCGTTTGATTCTCGATTTAGATTGATTTTTGCGCTATTGAAACTATACTCGCGGCCCCACAGATACTGCTTCTGGTATCTGGTTCCCCGAGGTCGACATGTCAAAACCTGAACCGGTTTCAAGCTTCCAGTCGCTTGGATTGCCGTCTGAATTGATTCAGGCGCTTGAAGACGTCGGTTATGAAACACCTTCTCCTATCCAGCTTGGGGCTATTCCACCATTGCTGGAGGGCACGGACCTGCTTGGCCACGCACCCACGGGCACTGGCAAAACTGCGGCTTTTGCTTTGCCGCTACTGGCGAATATCGACCTTGATAGCCGTTATCAGCAGGTATTAGTGCTAACGCCAACAAGGGAGTTGGCTATTCAGGTAGCAGAAGCGTTTCAACGGTATGCCAACCACCTGAAAGACTTTCACGTTCTGCCTGTTTACGGTGGGCAGGAATATTCCGGGCAGATCAGGGCGCTCCGCCGTGGCGTCCATGTGGTGGTGGGTACACCCGGTAGAGTGATGGACCATATCCGGAAGGGCACGATGAAACTCGACAAGTTGCGAGCGCTGGTGCTCGATGAGGCTGATGAGATGCTTCGTATGGGTTTTATTGATGATGTTGAATGGATCATGGAACAGACCCCGGAGAATCGCCAGATTGCGCTTTTTTCAGCAACCATGCCAAAGCAAATTCAGAAGATAACTAAAAGGTATCTCAAGGATCCTCTCAATATAGCGATTAAAGCTAAAACGGCGACGGCCGAGTCCATCAGTCAGCGTTACTGGCTGGTCAGCAATCTGCATAAACTGGATGCATTGACCCGAATACTGGAAGTCGAACCATTCGATGCTGTATTGCTTTTCGTCCGGACTAAAATTGCGACGACTGAACTTGCAGAACGACTCGCGGCAAGAGGTTACGCTGCCGAGGCGCTCAATGGTGATATGCCTCAAAAAAACCGTGAACAAATGGTCGCGCGACTGAAGAAAGGTAGCATCGATATTTTGGTGGCAACGGATGTCGCCGCAAGAGGCCTGGATGTTGATCGGATTAGTCACGTTATAAACTACGACATCCCCTACGATGCTGAAGCATACATTCATCGTATCGGTCGAACTGGCAGGGCAGGAAGGAAGGGTGAAGCAATTCTTTTTGTTGCTCCAAGGGAAAAGCGAATGCTGGCCGCCATTGAAAAGGCAACTCGTAAGAAAGTAGAAGCGATGACCTTGCCCAGCACAGAGATGGTGAACAGCCAGAGAATCTCGCGGTTCAAACAGACTATTACGGACACACTTGCAGGTGGCTCGCTTGAATTCATGCAGGGTATTCTTGAATCCTACGAGTTGGAACATGATGTATCGCCAATCGAGATTGCCGCCGCGTTAGCGAAACTTTCTATGGGTGAAAAATCTCTCCTTTTAGAGCCAGAAAAGAAAGCACCAAGAGAGCGCAAAGGGGGCTCAGGGAAAGGCGAGGCGCCGTTTAGACGAGAAGGGAAAGGTAAGGCTCGACCGGAAAAGAAGCTTGCCGAGGGCATGGAACGCTTTCGTATCGAGATCGGTCACGATCATGAAGTGCAACCGGGGAATATTGTTGGTGCCATTGCTAACGAGGCGGGACTTGATGCAGAGCACATTGGACACATTGATATCAGGGATAAATTCAGTTTTATCGAACTTCCCGAAGGTATGCCCAGGGCGGTGTTCAATGACCTGCAGAAAGTCTGGATCGGAGGTCAGAAGCTGAAAATCTCCAGGGTTGCAGTCAGCGATGGTGGCAAGACACCTTCCCGAAAGGCGGTATCAGACAAAAAGGCTTCAGTAAAGAAGTCGAGGAAGCCAGCCACTGGTGAGCAGAAGCGGAAGAAGAAATCCAATAGTGGTGACAAAGACAAGAAGCGCAAACCACGAAAGAAATCTTCAGAGGGGAATGACTCGGCAAGTTGAAAGTGCTGAAAAACAGCATTGTTTCACCATCCGCAACATTTTATAGTGCGCACCCAAAAGCTCAGGCTATCATTAATTAATCTAATATAGAGCAGGAATCAGCGTGATCAGCACAGCAAACGTTACCATTCAATTTGGCTCCAAGCCCTTGTTTGAAAATATCTCCGTCAAATTCAATGCGGGCAACCGATATGGGTTGATAGGCGCCAATGGTTGCGGTAAGTCTACCTTTATGAAGATCCTGAGCGGCGCTCTGGAACCTACTTCTGGAAATGTGAGTATTGATAAAAACCTGCGGGTGGGTGAACTAAGCCAGGACCAGTTCGCTTATGAGGAATTCAGCGTTGTTGATACTGTCATTATGGGCGATAAAAAACTGGCTGAGATCAAGCGGGAGCGCGATCGAATCTATGCTTTGCCGGAAATGTCGGAAGAAGATGGCATTAAAGTGGCTGATCTTGAAGTCCAGTTTGCGGAGATGGATGGTTACAGTGCGGAAAGTCGTGCCTGCGAGATTCTGGCAGGGGCCAGGATTGACGAAACGCTGCACTATGGTCCGATGAGCGAGGTAGCGCCAGGTTGGAAGCTTCGGGTGTTGCTGGCGCAAGCGCTGTTTGCGGATCCGGACATCCTGTTGCTTGATGAACCAACTAATAACCTCGACATCCACACGATCCGCTGGCTCGAAGATACGTTAAACGAACGCAAAAGCACTATGGTGATTGTCTCTCACGATCGACATTTCCTGAATGCAGTTTGTACCCATATGGCAGATATCGATTACGGGACCCTAAAAGTGTACCCGGGTAATTATGATGACTTCATGATTGCGTCTACCCACGCAAGAGAAAGAGTACAGTCGGAAAACGCTAAGAAGAAAGCTCAGATACTGGAGCTTAAGCACTTCGTCAGCAGGTTTTCTGCTAATGCATCCAAGGCGCGGCAGGCGACTTCAAGAGCTCGGCAAATTGAGAAAATAGAACTTACGGATATTAAACCTTCGAGCCGAGTAAGCCCTTATATTCGGTTTGAGCAAGATAGCAAGCTCCACAGGCTGTCGCTGACACTCGAAGGTCTTGGCCACAGCTTTGATGACGAAACCCTGTTTACAGACGGAAACATGATCATCGAAGCCGGTGCCCGCGTTGCCATCATTGGGGAGAACGGTGTTGGTAAGTCAACTCTTCTGAAGTGCCTGATGAACGACCTTCAGGCAGAAACGGGTTTAATCAAATGGGCAGAGAATGCTTCCCTTGGGTACTGCCCTCAGGATACAAGTGCTGAATTTGAATCAGAGCTCAATCTGTTTGACTGGATGAGCCAGTGGCGCAATGAAAGCCACGACGACCAGATTGTCAGGGCAACATTGGGGCGATTATTGTTTTCCTCTGAAGATTTCAAGAAATCTGTCAATGTCTGTTCTGGTGGCGAAAAAAATCGCCTGTTGTTTGGCAAGTTGATTATGTCTTTACCTAACGTCATGTTGCTGGACGAGCCAACGAACCACCTTGATATGGAGGCGATTGAAGCGCTGAACCTGGCGCTTGAGCATTACGAAGGTACTTTGATTTTTGTAAGCCATGATCGGGAGTTTGTTTCTTCGCTGGCAACCAGAATCGTTGAGATAAAAGACCAGCAGCTTAATGACTTCCATGGGACTTATGAAGAGTACCTGCTAAAGCAGGCGCAACAGGGTCGAGTTGCTGGATAGTCCTGGCGCCGGGCCCTCTAAATTTCCAGCAGTCTAAGTTCGGCTACCACTGCACGATGATCGGACAAGGTGTCTGACAATATTGCATGGCTGACGATTTCGATGTCATTTGAAACCAGCACCCAATCCAATCGTTTGTGTAGTTTCGGAAAGGTGACAATCGGAGCGTAAGGTTCCCATGTAGACACCCCCAGGGCATTTTCCAGGAGCGGTATGAGTGGGTTGTCACCGCCGTAGTCACTGTTCAGGTCACCCATGATGATGCGTGGATTGCGTCTATCTTCAAGTACGGCAATGAGTTTCTTCGCTTCCTTGAGGCGTTGGTTGTGTCTTAGGAAGTCGAAGTGAACTGAGACGATGTCAACGTCGACGTTGTTTGACTCGGGCCATCGAGTAGTTGAAACCACAAAACCTTTCCGAGGCCTTGCGAACGGTCGATCAAACTTTACGCTGGAAGTTCCTTTCATCGAGAGTCGTGATATGAGTGCCGTACCATATTCAAGGTTGTTACCATCGATATGTGCGCCAGAGAAATGATGTGGGTAATTGGCTCTCTCCGCGAGGAACTCAGTATGATTGAATCGGCCATTCCAAAATGAGTTTTTGTCTATTTCCTGGAATGCGGCTATGTGGGGCTCTTCACGCTTCAGCACATCAACAATTTTCCAGAGATTGAGCATCGCCTGGTCTTCGCTCTGAAATAACTGGGACGGACCATCAGAACGCGCATGGGCAACATTGAGCGTCATGACTTTTAGCAGTGCGGGTTCCCCACCCAGGACATTGGCCGAGGCGAGTAGCAGAAGTAGAATAAAGAATTTCATGATTGCTGGCCAAGCTCGATCACTTTCCCGTGCATCCATTTTGCGGCAGACATTATCTGGCCGTCGCAATTAACCAGGTATTGCTTGCCCGTGAAGAGGCTTTTTGTTGCGGTCAGCTCGATGAAAGAATCGATTGAATCGATATCATGCTCATAATGTGCATACTTTCGGCTTATATGCTTAACGCTCTCCCTGGCGTTGTGGGTTTTACCATTCCTCACAAAAGAGCAATTAGACGCTGATACCAGATTCAGCAGCTGCTGAATCTGGAGATCTAACTGATCAGTAGCGTAGGCCGGTGTACTAATGCCTAAAAGCAGTGCAAACAGGAGTATCGGAATCATTTTTAATGTCGCGGGATTGTCTTCGTGATGGATTCGATGCCCAATATCATGGAAAGTTCAATATGAGAGGTTAGGAAAGATTTTTTGACGCTGACGTAGGCGGTATAGTGGCGATTCGAGCGTTATAGTTAACGCCCGAGATGCTTGTACCGAGCACGCCCGTATGGAGTTCCATTCGTATTTATGGTGTAAAAAATAAACCAACCGAAACAACCAATTAAACGAACTGGTTATACAACAATGAAAGGAATACCTGTGCCCGAGACTGGAAAGATAGAAAGCAGCACGCATGAAAATGTCGGCACAGTTAGCGTCGAGCCCGTAAAAAACCGTTGGTATGCATTAGCAATTTTGGTTCTTGTCTTCACCTCCAGTCATGTTGATCGTCAAATCATGGGGATTCTCCTGGAGCCCATCAAAAACGACCTGGGCGCCAGTGACACGCAGATGGGTTTTTTGATCGGACTGACCTTTGCCTTGTTCTACGCAACACTAGGCATGCCCATCGCCATGTTGGCTGATCGTGGCAACCGACGAAACATTATTACCTGGGCAATTACCATTTGGAGCTTGATGACTGTTGCCTGCGGCTACGCACAGTCATTTGCACAGCTCGCTTTCGCGCGAATAGGCGTTGGCATCGGTGAAGCAGGTTCAAGCCCACCTTCACATTCAATGATCTCCGACATGTTTCCGCTCAAGGAACGTGGCACTGCCATGGGGATTTACGCCATGGGTGTCAATATCGGCCTGCTAATTGCGTATCTTGCCGGCGGTTGGTTGAGCGAGCATTTAGGCTGGCGGACAACCTTCATTATCGTCGGTGCACCTGGCCTGCTGATCGCGCTAATCGTTAGGTTCACAGTGAAGGAACCTGTACGTGGTGCTTCTGACAACGCCAAAAAAGTTGCCGCAGCACCGTCTTTCAAAGTGGTTGCAAAATACATGTGGTCGACCAAGTCAACACGCCACGTTGTCTTTGGCAGCGCATTGGCAGGATTTGTTGGCTACGGCATGGTGCTTTGGTTACCGGCATTTTTCGTTCGGTCACATGGCCTATCACAAACAGAAGTAGGATTTACGCTAGCCCTGATGTCTGGCGTTGTGGGCGGCACCGGAACGTTTTTGGCAGGGAAACTGGCCGACATACTTGGGCGGCGTGATCCGCGTTGGTTCACTTGGGTTGTTGCCATTGCGAAACTAGGTCTCGTACCTTTCATCGTTATGTTTTTCTTGATCGGTGATTTCACCTCGGCATTGGTAATCTACTTGGTACCTGCCTTTTTGGGAGGATTTTACCTCGCACCAACCTTCGCTATGGTTCAATCATTAGTAAAACCCGAAATGCGTGCGGTCGCGGCGGCAATTTGTCTATTCTTACTCAATATCATTGGGCTTGGCCTTGGTCCTCAAGGCGTTGGAATTCTCAGCGACGCACTCAATGACGAATACGGTAAAGAGTCGCTCCGCTATTCTTTGATGATCTTTTCAACAGTTAACATTTGGTGCGCTTTCCATTACTTTATGGCAGGGCATACCCTTACCAACGACATTAACAAGGCTAGCGAATAACGCGTTCCAATTGCCCTGAAAGTAACGTGTATTTTGTTGGCTTAGTGTTGTCTATGTAAGACTTGCCTTAAGTCTTCGCACTATTTCTTCGAGAGTGGAACGATGACAAGCAAAGTTTAGCCTCACGTGATCAGCGCTACCCATTTCTGCGCCATCTGACAGCGCTATGCCGTGTTCAAGGAATGTGCTGACCGGATTTTCCAGACCCGATTTGGAAACATCAATCCACGCGAGAAAAGTGGCTTCTGCGTGGGTCATATTAAGGCCTTCGATGCCGGCTATTTGTGCTTCGAGGTAATCGCGGTTATCGCGAAGATAGGTAATTGTTTGCAGTAGCCAGTCATCGCAGTCCTTAAAGGCTGTTAACGTTGCGGCGTAAGCTAACGCGCCAGGGTGTGTCGCAACACCATAAGCCTTGTTTTGAAAAGCTAAACGTATCTCGGGGTCCGGGATTATGGCAAGAGACAATCCTCCAATCGCCGGGAGGTTAAAAGCCTTGGATGCGGAAATCAGCGTGATCGATTGTTTTTCTACCTCGGGGTGAAGGGAAGCGATCGGGATGTGATGTTTGTCAGGATCGAGGACCAGGTCAGCATGGATTTCATCTGAACAGATCATCGTCCCGTTTCGTAAGCATAAGTCCGCTATCGTTTCCAACTCCTGTTGATCAAGGACGCGCCCGACTGGATTGTGGGGATTACATAGCAGGAAGGTCTTTGTTGTGGGTGAAATCGTTTGGCGCATTTGGTCAAAATCCATCTCCCATCGATGTTGGTTCACGTGGCAATCTATGGGTTGAAAAACCCGGCCGGTATGTTTGGCTGTCTCCAAAAAATAGCGATAATTTGGTCGCGCAGCCATCACAGCATCGCCGTTATCCCCAAGGCAGTTTGAGGCAAAAAATAGAGAGGGTACGACGCCCGGCTGCGGTATGAACCATTCGGGTTTTGTCCTCCAGCCATATTTCTTTTCCAGCCTTTGTATTACCACATCGTAGAACTGGTCAGGGGGTTCGCTGTAGCCAAATACGCGTTCATCAAGACGGATTTTGATAGCGTCTATGATTTTGTCGGACGTTGGCAGGTCCATATCAGCAATCCAGGCACCGATAACGTCATGTTCTTTGCTCGAAAAACGATTCCACTTGGTGCTGTCAGAAGCGCGTCTTTCTATTGGAGGATCAAATAACGTTAGTTCGGTTTTTTTTGGCACGACTTATTGCTCACCGGTGGTCTTGGGGAAGGCGGGAACCACGTCGCCTGGTTTACTAGGAACGTTGTAATCACGCCAGGGGCAAATGCTACTAAATGGTGAGTTTCCCGAGGACTGACGCATTAGTGTTGGACAACTTTTGTTGCACTCATCGAGGCTCCCGCCTCCGGGGGTGGCAAGAAAAACATAATGATTATCCCCGGTAAAATCAAACCCATGAAGACCCAGAAGGCTACATCGTAGGAGTGTGTTGAATCAAAAATCCAACCCGAGAAAATAGAACCGAAACCGCCCAGCATGATGACGAGGTTGACGTAGCCGAGTACCCTCCCGAACGACAGGGTGCCGAACCTGACCGAATAGATAATTCCCATCATAGGCATGACGCCACCTGTAGCGAAGCCCTGGATTCCTGCAGCAATTACCATGTCCAGCTTTCCAGGAGATCCCTCGTAGAAGACGAGTGCTACGATCATCAATAATGCCATTGTCCAGTAAAGTATGCGGTGATCTATTCGGTCGCCCATGGTGCCAAAGAAGAGTTTACCCACAATCATCATAAATGAAGTGACAGCAATCAGTTTTGCTGCCAATGACGGGTCGTGGCCAAGGTCAGCCATATAAGCGCCTAGATTGAACTGAACACCTACAAATGCTGCGTTGATCGGTATCAGTGCAACCACCGGGATCCAAAAAGCTTTTGAAGTCAGAATTTCTCGGCTGGTCCATGTGCGCGAATCAATTAACTGATCTGCCCCGGGCTCTGGGTTGGCCAAAGGCGGCTCAAATCGAAGAACAAGTAGGTTAAGGGGTATCAGTATTGCTGTTGACACTACTGAGAGGAACAACAACGCGCCCTGCCATTCATAGCGTGCAATCAGCGTGACAACTACTATGGGGATAATGAGGCCGCCAATTGATGTTCCCATGGCTGAAAGACCGATAGCCAGCCCACGATTGCCGGTAAACCATTTGCTGACCATCGTTTGGGAAGCAAGCGTGCCGCAGAACAACATACCGATCGGCAACAGCGTGCAATAGACCAAAATAATCTGCCAGAACTGGGTCGCCTGTGAAAGCAGACCTAGTCCAAGGCCCATTGAGACAGCGCCTGTAATCACCAGCCGGCGCATCACAAATTGATCCATGAGGCGGCCTAATATCGGACTCAACAACCCTGTGGCTACCTGAAAAGCCAGAATCGCCAGCATCACCTGACTCCGGGCGAGTTCAAAGTGACCAAGCCACGGCACCACAAAGAGTGCAAAGCTGTAAATGATGATGCCCAATGCTAGGGCCTGATTAACCAGGGTCAGGGCAACAATTGACCAACGATAGTGCGGGGGTGAGCTCAAACTGGGGTCGCGTTAGATTTCAACCCGAGTGTATCACGGGTTCGGTAGGCTAAGAATTTGATGTTCTGACATTTCCTGTATAGTTTCCTGCAGATTTGGTTAAGAGAATAAGGGTAGGTGCTAGATGAATCGATTGGAAGGAAAGGTTGTCGTTATTACTGGTGGCGCCGGTGGCATAGGTAAAGCCGCGGGGAAGTTGTTCGTTAACGAGGGCGCTGACGTGTTGTTGGTGGACCTGGACGAGGAAGCACTGAAGTCAGCTTGTAATGAAATAGGCAGTAATACAGTCAGTTATTGTGTCGCTGATGTCACTAGTAGCTCGGATAACGAGAAAATGATTAACCTCGCCGAGGAACGTTACGGCGGTGTTGACGTTCTGCTGGCAAACGCGGGAGTTGAGGGCGATGTCGCGTCGATAGTTGATTACGACGAGAACCGATTTAACCAGGTTATGGCGGTCAATGTGAAGGGCCCCTTTCTGGGGCTAAAGGCAGCGATTCCTGCGATTAGAAAAAGGGGTGGTGGCAGTATTATTATCACTTCGAGCGTCGCTGGAATAAATGGCACGGCCAATGTTGCGCCTTACGTTACGTCGAAACATGCGGTTATTGGGATGATGAAATCGGCAGCATTAGAATGCGCGCCCATGAACATTCGCGTCAATACGGTAAATCCCTCTCCGGTTGAAACCAGGATGATGCGCAGCCTGGAAGAAGGCTTTGCACCCGGTGACGCTGAGACGGTAAGAGAGGGTATGCGCGCCAACATTCCCCTCGGTCGCTATGCAGAGCCTGAAGATATTGCGAAAATAATGTTGTTTCTTGCCTCTGACGACAGCGATTTTGTTACCGGCTCAGTCTATATGGCAGATGGTGGTTCCACCGCATAAATATATAAAATTTTTGAGAAGAATAACGATGTCAAAGAACACGCGGGTAATCCTCGCAAAGCGACCAGTCGATGATGCTACACCAGATTGTTTTTCAGTTGAGACCGTCGAAGATGAAGCGCTTGAGCCAGGACAAGTTCGTGTCGCTGTTGAATACATTTCCGTCGATGCTGGAACGCGTACAATGCTGCGTGGTGAAGGTTTTCATGCGCAGGTAGACCTGGGGCAAACGATACTCGCTGGTGGTGTAGGTCGTATCATCGAATCGACAGTCGACGGCTGGGACAAGGGACAGGCAGTTCGTGGTGGGCTCGGTGCGCAGACCATCGCGACAGTCATGCCGAAAATGCTCGAAAAGGTTGATGATACTGTAGGTTCATTAAGTGCTCATCTTGGGGCACTGGGTGCTTCCACTGGAGTGACTTCCTGGATTGGCGTTAGAAAGGTTGCGAAGCCCCGGCCCGGCGATATATTTGTCGTTTCCGCTGCGGCGGGTGCGGTCGGTTCCATCGCCGGACAGATCGCTAAACGCGATGGTGCTCATGTCATTGGCATCGCAGGTGGGCAGCGGAAAGTGACGTACCTTACTGAACGCCTGGGGTTTGACGCAGCGATCGATTACAAAAACGAGGACGTTAATGCGCGCCTTCGTGAACTAGCGCCGAAGGGTATTAATGTGTTTTTTGATAACGTCGGAGGGCCCATTCTGGATGCAGTGCTCGATAACCTCGCCATGCGCGCTCGCGTAGTCATCTGTGGTGCGATCTCTCAGTATGGTGACCTCGATAATGTCACCGGTCCGTCAATGTACCTTCGCCTCGCAGAGCGACAGTCGACGATGGAAGGGTTCGCATTTTTCCATTTCCCAGAGAGCATTGGTCCGGCAGGCGCAGAACTCAGGACGTGGTTAGACGATGGCTCGCTTGTTATGGATGAGGAGGTTCTTGAAGGGATTGAACGTTATCCCGAGGCTCTCCAATTTATGTTTAGTGGAGGTAACCTCGGGAAGCTGCTTGTGAAAGCCCGTTAAATAAGCGCATGAGGCGCGCTTTATAGGTATTCGCTAACAACACCCATTAGCTTGGATGAAGCTTCCGGCGATTGTTCCTTCACGAAGTCGATCGCCTGCTGGCTGAATCCAGCGATCATATCTGCTCCTAAGCCAAGGTCGTTAAACTGGGTTACCAGGTTTGCAGCGGCGGTAGCTTTGGAAGATCCACCCAGCAGATTCATTGCTCCACCGACCAGCTGATTAGTCGGGGGCGCGGCAGCAACATAACTCTCGATATTCGGAACAGCATCACTGATGAGTTTATAGTCTTCCGGGGCGAGCGCAGTGCGGGCTGCCATGAAAATAGCCCCGAGCCCCCCTTGTGACTGTTCTTCGGTTACGCCAAGGGCCTGTACTACCTTTGGCATCAAACCCAATCCGGCGTTAGCAGCGGCAACTGTTGCCGACTTGACGGCGTCGGTCATTATGCCGGGTTCACTTTCAGGATCGGCTGTGGATGTTGCCTGTGTTTCATCGTCACCGCTGAACCAGTCAAAAATATCGTCGAGCATCCCTGCCTGTGAATGGGCGCCATAGAGTATTAGTGCTATTGGTAAAAAGATTTTGATCATTACGCTGGTCCGGTTTATTTTTTCGTCAAGATACAGCTTTACAGCGTTGGCGACCAGAAGCATTATCGGTTTAAAATGTTGGAAGTGTTGAAATGGATTACAGGGCCCTCAAGAAGCCGTGTACTGACGATTCATGGAGTAATACTATGCTAACTCACAAGGAGGCCTCCAATGCCTAGAATAAAAGAAACGGGTGGAATGACCGGGTTTGGCGGTGTGTATGCGCACTGCCCGGATCTTCTCCAGGGGTTCATGTATCGCTATGGCCTGCTTTGGTCCCACAGCAGACTGGACCCGGTACTAAAAGACCTGGTGCGGCTTAAATCCGCTAATCTTAATGGTTGCCTATACTGAATTCCTGCACGATCTTCTGCGGCGCAGAAGAATGGCATGAATGAAGAAATGATTGAAAAGATGAAGGATCACCGGAATTCCGACCTTGATGACCGTACCAAGATTGCATTGGATCTTACGGAAGACTTCATTATGAACCACGCTAATGGCGTGGATGACGACTATATGGGCAGGTTAAAAGTACATTATTCTGATCCAGAGGTGGTCGAGTTGACCATCGCGATCGGTATTTGGGATTCGGTACACAAATTTAACAACGTGTTTGACGTGCATCCTCCGATTGAAGATGGTGAGTTCACCGTCGACCCCCCGGATGTTCCCGAGGCGATGCTGCAGCATGTTCTCGAGCCGGGCAATAAGTATTAAGTCGGGAGTTCCAGGGTCGCGATAAGCAGTGCGCCGTGTAAACGCAACTACATAAGGGCACCTGATATCCTGTGAGTTGGTCTAACGTTTTTTATATCGACCCTTCGTGGGCGGCTATGCTTGATGGCCATGGTGTAGGTACCTTGAGTTCGCTTCTGAATTGGGAGGAGGGGATTCTTGTTGAGAGAGCGAATGGCAGCGAGGTGTGGCGTGTTTCCATTACCGATAGCGCCGGCGTCGAGCGCGTTCTTTACCTAAAAAAGTACTTTGTTCACAACTTTAAAAGACTTCGTAGTGAGTTTCTTAAGGGCGCTTTTTTTGGAAGAAGTAAAGCCAAGCGAGAGTTTGATAACCTCGAGCGGCTGCGCGGTTTTGAAATAGATGTAACAGTGCCGGTCGCTTTTGGTGAAGAACGAAGCCTGGGAAAATTAAAGCGGTGTTTTCTGATGACAGAGGAAGTGCCGGAGTCCAGGAATCTGGACGAAGTTCTCATGAAAGATTTACCTGCAATGCCCGCCGGGCTCGCGAAATCGACCAGGCAATCACTCATTTTCAGGTTGGCAGAAGCAACAAGAAAAATGCATCGAAACGGGTTCGTTCATCGGGGGTTTTTCTTTCGGAACATCCTGATTTCCGGAAACAAATTCAACCGGATTTTTGTCTTTGATGCCCCCCGGGGAAGAAAGTGGCCAGGCTGGTTGCTGGGACGAAAGCCGGAAAAAGATCTAGCGACGATTGACGCAGCCGCTACGGTGTTTTTTCGACGAACTGAGCGACTGCGCTTCTATTTGAAGTATCACGAAATCGAGCGACTCACACGGGATCACAAGCTGACGATTGCTCGAATACTGAAGCGCGCTGAGCCGCTAAGGGCACGGCAGTTACGTCGTTTGGGAATTTAGCGCCGGCGTCGCGAAGAAGCCGGCTTCTATCCTGAAAGGAAAGCGGGCCGGCTGTCACTCATGATGATGTCCAATTTTTTCTGCGCATTTATCTTGTCGCGAAGGTCTTTGCTTTCCAGCATTTCACACTCGTCGATGATCATCTCAGCGATATGAGTTGGGTAATGACGACAATCTTCCGGACGATCATGGTAGATCTCGCAGAGGTACGTGTTCTCGCTCGAATTGAATCCCAGCCAGGGGCATCGGGATAGAGGTTCGCCGGTTTCCGGATGCGCCCAGATATTGCCCTTGCTGACGTACTTAAAAATTTCTGGCCGATTGTTCTCCCACCAGTCTATTTCCGATGGGCTGGCGGACAACCCGGCATCGGAATATTTGATGCAACATTTGCCACATTGATTACAGGTCTTCATGGTTGCTACCCTGATCTGTTTGAGAAAGGATGAGACGCAGAGGAACGAGTATGAATGAACAAGCAGGCTTTGTATTGACACCGATGACCAAAGCGCCGGAGCCAGAACTTGGGTTAGAGCGAATCCCGGTTGATCGCTATACAGATCCAGCGTTTTTGAAACTGGAAGACGAGCGTATCTGGTCAAAAACCTGGTTGTTGGCAGGCGCGGCGTGCGATGTGGCAGAGCCTGGTGGCTTTTTTGTCTTCGAAAATCTGCGAGAGTCAATCCTGGTAACCTGTGCAGATGATGGGATTGTTCGAGCGTTCTACAACGTTTGCCAGCACAGAGGGAATCAGCTCAAGAAATCAGGATGTGGACACTCCCCCTATCTGAGCTGTGGTTTTCATGGCTGGGAATATCATCTGGATGGCAGCATAAAGGATATTCCCGAATCACACGACTTCCCCCAGGGTGTTCCCGCCGAAGAGCTCAGTTTGAGGGAACTCAGATGCGAAGCGTGGGGAGGGTTCGTCTGGGTATCCATGGACCCCGATATCGAACCGTTGGTCGACTATCTCGGTATCGTGCCCGAACATCTTGCGCCCTACGAATTCGAATCCATGGTGCTCGTTTCTGACGAAACGGTCGAATGGAACTGTAACTGGAAAACATCAGTCGATATTTTTTCAGAGACCTATCACGTTCGTGGCGTGCATCCGGAATCTGAGTATGTTGCCGATGATGTGAATGTGCAGATGGACCTCTACGGCCCGCACACCCGCTTTATTGCGCCGATGTATATTCCTAGCCCCCGCAAAATTACGCAAGACAAGGCCCTGAATGAAACGATGGTTGAATACCTGAAATCTGAAGGATTCCCGGTCGACACCTTCGAGGGTGATGTTACCTCCCTGCGGGGTGCGGTAGCGGCACACAAGCGGTCAATGACCAATGAAAACGGCCTGGACTTTTCGAAACTGACAGATGATCAGCTGACCGCAGATTACCACTATAATATTTTCCCGAATGTCACGTTCAACCTCTTCGGCGAGCAGATGTGGATGTTCCGCCATCGCCCACATCCCACTGATCCCGACAGAATGTACTTCGACCGCATGATTTTTAATCGAGTTCCAAAAGGCGAAGTTACCGCAGGCGCGAATGCCGGCGCAGTCGACATGTTTGTTGAGTTAGGCGACGTCAGTATTGATGGACGCCCTGAGCACACGTTTTATCGCTATGGCGAGAAATCCTCGGGGTTGTTACTTGACCAGGATGCGTCTTGTCTTGCTGGCGTACAAAAAGGGTTGCACTCGCGTGGCATGAAGGGGCTCTGGATTTCTCATCACGAAAGACGTATCCGCAACTTTCACCATTGGTGGGAAAAGTACATGGCGGACCAATAGTTCAGGGTAACCGGGGCATAGTTTGAGGCGCTTGGCCCCAGTTACGCCCCCAGTTACGCTGTACGATTACATTCTTTCGATCACCACTGCGGGAGCCATGCCACCCGCGGCGCACATGGTAACAAGCCCCAGGGCCTGGTCGCGGCGCTCGAGTTCATCGAGAGCGGTGCCGATCAGCATGGCGCCGGTTGCGCCTATCGGATGACCCAGCGCGATGGCGCCGCCGTTAACGTTGACTTTTTCATGGTTGACGCCAAGGTCGCGCATGAATTTGACGGGCACTACCGCGAAGGCTTCGTTGACTTCAAACAGGTCTATGTCGTTAAGCGTCAGGTTAGCCTTTTCCAGAACTTTCTTCGCAGCGTTGACCGGTGCATTCAGGATGTACTCGGGAGAGTGCCCCATGTTTGCCATTGCTTTGATTTTCGCTCTGGGTTTTAGGCCGTGGGCCTGTGCGTATTCTGGTGAAGCGAGTACCAAGGCACCAGCGCCATCGACAACACCTGAAGAACTGCCCGCATGATGCACATGCTCTATCTCAAGTTCTGGCCATTTCTTGGCGACCATTTCGCGAAAAGTGAGCCCCGAATCGAAAAAGGGTAAGTCCATGAAGTTACCGAACACCGGGTTCAGGTTCGCCAGCTGTTCCGCTGTCGTTTGCGGCCGGGGAAACTCTTCTGTGTCCAATGCCAGTGTACCGTCGGGACGATAGACCGGAATAAGGCTTTTCGAGAACGCGCCGCTTGCTAATGCTTCACCAGCGCGGCGTTGACTCTCCGCTGAAAACGCATCCAGTTCTGTTCGACTAAAGCCTTCCTCAGTGGCGATAATATCAGCGGCAATTCCTACGTTGGTTTGTGGGTGTGCATTTCTAAGATCAAGATTACCTGCGTCCAATGGGTTCGGCGAGCCCTCGGCTGATGTGTACGACATCATTTCTACGCCGCCAGCAACTATCAAGTCTTCCATGCCGCTCATGATGCTGGCTGCTGCCATGTTTACTGCGCTGATTCCGCCGCCACAGAAACGATCGAGCGTAACGCCTGAGGCTTTGTTGGAATAACCCGCATCCAGAGCAGCCATTCGGCCTATACAAGCGCCCTGTTTTTTAAACTGACTGCTGCAGCTAATGATGACGTCGTCGATTTCCTCTGTCGCGAGTGAATTTCTTTCGGCCAGTGCAGAAAGAACCGTAGACAACAATTTCTGTGGGTGTATTTCCCACAGCGCCCCTTTTCCTTGTTTTCCCACGCCTCTGGGTGTTCTGGCCGCGTCAATTATCCAGGCTTCCGACATAATTTTTTCCTTAATGTGTAATTTTCGTTTTAAGACGCTGTAGCTGCGCCTTTGGCGTTGCTGCGTCTTACCAGCTTGCCCGGCAGGGCGCCGCTGTGCTGCCCATTGTTGAAGATAACTTCGCCGGATTTAATGGTGATCTCGTAGCCTTCAGCACGTTGCACAAGCCGCCTTCCACCCGCGGGTAAATCGAACACTGCTTCGGGTCGGTGTAAACGAAGCTCGTCAAAGTCGATAATGTTAATGTCTGCAATCATGCCCTCATTGATGAGTCCCCGGTCGAACATACCAAAGGCTCTTGCGGTGCTGGAGGTCAGTGATTTGACGATGAACTCCAGTGACATTTTATCGCCTCTGGTGCGGTCTCGACCCCAGTGGGTCATGATGAAAGTAGGCATTCCCGCATCAGCAATAACGCCGCAATGGGCACCACCATCGCTTAAGCCGAACAAGACGTTCGGGTGCTCCAGCAGCTTCTTCTGGCCATCTAGCGAATAGCCCTGATAGCCGCCGAGAGGTTGGTAGAAGAGTTCTTTGCCGTCATTGGCGACAAGCATGTCATACATGACCTCCATGACATCCATGCCTCGCTCTTTAGCAATGCCCGCGATGCTATCCTCAGGTAGGGGTTCGTAATTTGGATTCTCCCCTAGCGGGAAGACTAGTCCCATGAGGCCCGGAAGATTCTGCATTAATCCGCCATTAATGACGGACCTCTCTGAAAGTATTTTTGCTTTTGTGGCGGGTTCTGCCAATCGCGTTAGTAACGTCTCGTGGTCGAGTTGTGCAAGTTCATCTCGCCATGTTGGGTGCCCAACGAAGGCGTGGAAGCTGGATTGCAATCCATGCAGAACGCCGGTGGGACGACCTGCCGCCTGGGGCCGGATCTCTCGACCCTCAGCTCTCGCCTGTTCAGCAAGTTTATACATTTTACCATTTTCGTAGGCTGGCGCGGTTGTGGCAATTAGAGTCACTGTCAAACCTGTCTGCTTCTGAAAATCTGTCACCCATGCCCATTCTTTGTCGTCACCCAGGTGATCAGAAACAAGTTCAAAGACAGAGTTATTGAGCCCTTTCATGCCCAGCCCAAGGGCCAGCATTTCGTCATTACCCGAGAAAGTACCCGGCATATATTCGCCGTGAACATCTTTGTGGAGCAGAGTCTTAGAGCTTGAGAAGCCAAGAGCGCCAGCTTCGACACCTTCACGAACCAGCGCGGCCATTTCCTTGACCTCGGCCTCGGTGGGTGCGTAATCCGTATTGCAACGTTCACCCATGACATAGGCGCGGATAGCCCCATGTGGGACCTGTGTGGCGACATCAATCGCGCGGGGTATTGACTCCAGGGTGTCCAGGTATTCGGGGAAACTTTCCCACTGCCAATCAATGCCTTCTGACAGCGCAGCGCCGGGAATATCCTCAACACCTTCCATCAGCTCGATAAGAAAGTCTCGATCAGCGGGCTTGACGGGTGCGAACCCAACACCGCAATTGCCCATCACAACGGTGGTAACGCCGTGCCAGCTAGAGGGTGCAAGCAAAGGATCCCAGGTCGCCTGGCCGTCGTAGTGTGTGTGTATATCGACCCACCCGGGGGTGACCAACTTACCTTCGGCGTCGATCTCGTGGTTGGCTGTATCTGTGATCTGACCAATTTTGGCGATGTTGCCATCTTTGATCCCAATATCAGCACTAAAACGGGGGTTCCCCGTTCCATCGATAATGGTGCCGTTTCTAATGATCGAGTCGTACATAATGTTCTGCTCTTCGTGTCAAACCTAAAAATACCAATAATCTCGGGTAGAAGTCACCTAATGTAACTATCACTGATGGTGATGGCCTGTTTGCCTGGCTAATCCGGATCAATCAAGCCTGTTCTAATGTGACAGTTGCCACTTGCTCAGTCGCATGAACGCTGGGCCCGAATTGGTTGTAAATAGCAACATCAGCCGCATCACGACCGTAACCAATTGCTACATATCCGCCGCACTTTGTACTTTGAGTTGCATCGAAGGTGTACCAGCGTCCGGCGACATAGGCTTCGAACCAGGCGTGTAGCTCCATAGGCGTCAAACCGTAAAGGTAACCGACGACCAGGCGGGCAGGAATACATAAGCTACGACAGAGCGCTATCCCCAGGTGCGCCAGATCTTTGCAAACACCCGACTGCTGCCGGTTTATTTCGGCGGCGGAAAGTGGCGTGAAACTGCTGCCCGGTTCATAGCGGATGGTTTCTTGTAACCACTGGTTGATGGCTTCAACCTGGTCGTAACCTGGTTTGTGGCCTGCGCTGATCTGCGTGGCCATTTCGCCAAACCTGTCTGACTCGCAGTATCTGCTGGGTAGTAGGTACTTCAGCACATCGTCCGGTAGATGCTGGACGCTGATAAAGTCGCCTCCGGGTTCGACATCAATCCAATCAGTTGTTTTGACGCGAGCTGATGTTTGTATCTTGAACTCGCCCTTTGGAGCTACCAATCGTTGGCACAGGTTGCCATAGTCGTCGGTAAACTCAACCGCAGGCACGCTTGGGAGGAGTAAGTATTCTTCGCTTGAAACCCACTGTTGGGCGCCGCTTCGTGGTCGTAACATGAGTACGAACGGGGTCGGTAACGTGATATCGAATGTCAGTTTACAGCTTGTCTGTAACAGCATGATGCTTCCTTCAGAGCTCACTATAGCAAGTAAGTCATCATCGGATCCGTTTGCGTTTTTCGCCCTGGTTTGTGTGGTTGCTTTTAATCAGTGCCTATTTTTTTCTGGCCACCTTGACGGGAAGATGAGTGTATCCGTTTACAAATGACGAGAAGGTTCTCTCCGGTTCAGCCTGAATTTCAATTTTTTCGAATCGCGTGAGAATTTCTTCCCACAGGATGCGCAGTTGCAATTCCGCAAGTCGATTACCCATGCAACGGTGTATACCAAAACCAAATGAAAGGTGCTGCCTGGCGTTAGAGCGTTCAATATCAAGGTCGTCAGCATTTTCGAAAACGTCAGCGTCCCGGTTTCCGGACGCGTACCACATCAGTATCTGGTCACCTTGCTTAATCTTTTTATCGCCAAGATCACAATCGTGATTAGCAGTCCTTCGCATGTAGGCAAGTGGTGTTTGCCACCTGATCAATTCCGCGACCATTTTGGGCACTAGCGCGGGCTTGGCAACGAGTTTGTCATACTGTTCTGGAAACTTGTTCAGTGCATAGATGCTGCCTGACATGCTGTTTCGGGTAGTGTCGTTCCCGCCTACGATGAGCAGCAAAAGGTTTCCCAGGTAGTTCATTGGCGAGAGGTCTTTGGTGTCCTCGCCATGAGCCAGCATTGATACAAGGTCCTCGCCGGGGTTTTTCAGACGTTCTTCCCAAATTCTGGAGAAATACTCCAGACATTCGAGTAGCTCTTCCCGTCGTTGCTCCTCGGACTCAATAATGCCGCCGGGCTGTGGGATCGCAAAAGTGACGTCCGACCAGCGCGTCAGCTTGCGCCTGTCCTCGAAAGGAAAATCGAACAGGGTAGCAAGCATCATGGTAGTCAATTCGATAGAGACTGTGTCCACCCAGTCGAATGTTTCATTTTCCGGCAAGGAATCCAGCACCTTGCAGGTGCGCTCGCGAATCAATGGCTCCATCTTGACAAGGTTCGGTGGTGCCACTGAACTGGTGACGGTTCTGCGCTGGTCGTCGTGTTCTGGGGGATCCTGAGCAATAAAGGTAGTAATGCCTAGTGCGCCCTCTGGTAGTTCAGCGTCAATAGGCAAGCCGAGCGTGATGCCCTGGGCCGAGCTAAAATTCTGCCAGTCGGAGTCTACCTTCTTAATGTCTGCGTATTTGGTGAGGGACCAATATCTGCCAGCCAGATCCGTTTGGTTGAAATGCACCGGGTCTTCAGCCCTAAGCCGTTCGAAATACTCCAGCCAACGATGTTGGCTCCAAAGATGGGGGTTTATTGGGTTGATATCTTCGAGAGCAAGGTCATATGCGGACGGTATTGCCGCGGATGACTCTGTGCCCTCCGACCCTGGTCTCGGTGGAAGGTTGGTTGAATCGTCAGAACCGGTTAGAGCTTCACTCATTGCTTTTCTCTGGCGTTAATCAGGTTGGTCTAGGAAAGTAGAGGGTCGTGATTGTAATGCTACATGTGGTCGACGTAAACATTGCCGGGCGTCGTAGAACCAGTTTTAAGGGGTGAGAGCGCGAAAATGGACTCCTTGTCACGGTGATATGCTTGCACATAGGCCTAAATACCATTGTTTTCAGTTGGACATTGCATCAATGCGTGGCTATAGAAATGCTATTAATGCGGACAAGCGCGGCTATAGAAACGTTATTGATGCCAAGAAGTAATGTGACGGTGGTATTGAAGAACAAAAGGCCTTATCCGTCGAGCGGGGCTAAATTAAGCTTAACAAGCCGCATATTGAGGAGCCTTTTGGCACCCGCGACTCTATATTTGTGACTTGTATTTGACAACACGAAGCCTGATGGAAGTCTATTTTGAGCGTGTAAAAGTTTGCGTCAGTGAGGGTGGTGTGGGACATTGTCGCGATCTACTAACCTGATCATAAAACATGCGAATATCTGATATTGAAAACCCCACTGTGCCTTACTTTATGGGTAATTTTGCGCCGGTTCAGCAGGAACACAATGAACCTTGCCTGGAAATTATTGGTGCGGTTCCAGAGTCCCTCAGTGGGGCATTCCTGCGTATTGGCGCAAATCCGGTGTTCGTTAATGACCCGGAGTCTTACCATCCTTTCGCCGGTGATGGCATGATCCATGAGGTCTTTTTCGACCAGGGTAAGGTCACCTACATCAACCGGTTTGTTGAGACCGAAGGCCACATGGCAGAGCAGAAAAAGGGTGGTGTTATATGGGACGGGTTAAAGACGAAACCTGAGGATGCGGCGCAATATGGGGCGTCCAAAAATATCGCCAATACAGCCATGATCTATCATGCAGGTAAGTTCCTGGCGTTGCAGGAGGGAGCCCATCCCTTCGAGCTTAAACTGCCCAACCTTGATCCTGTCGGAGAGGTTGATTACGAAGGCCGTTTGAAGCATCCCTTTACCGCTCACCCAAAAATTGATCCGCGTACCGGTGAGTTGGTCACGTACGGATACAACGTGACAAGCAAACCGTACTGCTCGGTTTCTCTGATCACGAAAGCAGGTGAGCTTATCCATACAACCGACGTCGACATACCCAAGCCAGTCATGATGCACGACTGTGCGATTACTTCTAAACACACTGTAATCATGGACCTGCCTTGTGTCTTTGATTTTGGGCGCATGGCCGAAGGCAAGAGCATGTTGTATTTCGAAGAGGAAAACGGCTCACGGTTTGGTGTGCTGGCTCGTGGTGCAGAGGGTGATGAGGTTAGGTGGTTCGATGTCGATAGTTGCTACTGCTACCACACGGTTAACGCGTTTGAGGACGGTGACGAAATCGTTGTCGAGGGTTGTCGATCAGAGCGTAATAGCATTGGCGACGAGGTAAAGCCGCAGGCAGGAGATCGTAGCGATTTGCCAATGTTGCACCAGTGGCGTTTGAATCTTAAAACAGGAGAAGTGCAAGAAAAGTCCCTGGATAAAAAATGGGGTTGTGAGTTTGCGCGGATTAATGAAGATTATATGGGTATTCGAAACCAGTTCACGTATGCGGCCAGAATTGCCGGCGATACTTTGGAGTCCGGCTTCGACGGCATTATTAAGTATGACCTGGTTAATGAAACCAGCGTTCACTATCCCTACGGTCCTGGTCGATTAGGCGGTGAGCCAATCTTTGCGCCAAAACCTGATGGGCGGAACGAAGAAGACGGTTGGGTTATCGGTTTTGTCTGGGATGAAAAACTTAATCGAAGCGAATGCATTGTGCTCGATGCGGCAAGGTTTGAAGATGGACCCATTGCGCGTGTTGTAATGCCGGCTCGGGTGCCCTTTGGTTTCCATTCAGCGTGGGTCGATGAAAAGACCTGGAGCGCGCAGCGATGAGGTTGCGTTCTCCAAGTGGAATTGTCCAGATAGGGTTGACCGGTAGATTAGATGGATAAATGGTTGCTGCTCGATGCGATTGTGGGTGAGATCACCTCAGCCTTAGACAATTCGCTGGCAGCTGCAGAAGAAGCCCGGGCAACCGCGACTAACAAAGAAAATGCTGCGGAAAATAAGTACGATACCCTGGGTCTGGAAGCGGCCTACCTTGCACATGGCCAATCCGAACGCGTGCTGCAGTTGGAGGGTGACCTCGCGGCGTACGTCGCCCTAAGGGCGCGTCTGAAAGATCATACGATCATCGGCGTTGGTTCGCTGCTTCAGTTGGAGAGCGAAACAGGTGTGAGTCGTTTTCTGTTCATCGGTCCTGCGAGCGGCGGGCTGGTGGTGAGTGTTCAGGGTGTCAGAGTTACTGTGATCACGACTGATTCACCCTTAGGAAAAGCAGTGCTGGGTGGAGGTATTGACGATGACGTGAGTACTGGTGTGGTGGGCAGTGCGACGAAAGCCCGCATCGCAGACCTCTGGTAAGTTACCCGTATTACAGCGCCTGTCGATAGGGCGCTGAATCAAACCCGTAACAGCTAAATCGCGCATTAACCTGATCAATACGTTGCGGGGTCCAGTAGTGGTCACCGGGCATGGGAAAATCCAGCAGGCTGCGTTGCAGAGGTGTCGAACGACCAATAATCGATTCAACATGGCCATAGTAACTCTGTCGTGCCCACCCCTGGTTCCAGTTACTCCAGCCCCTGGCGTCAGCACGCCGCCAGGCCAGGTTATGAACTCGTCGTAATTTCCCAGGCGTCACCGGTGTGCCCCTGTGCCAGAGATCATGACGGTAAAAAAGAATCGTGCCGGGTTTGAAATTTACAAGCTGTTCCCGCTGGTACAACTCACTGCGAAGCTTGTGGGCGTAGGAATCGTTTTTGTCGAACCAGCTTTCAACCGTTCGGCGATCATTAAAAAATGGCTTTCCGGCCTGTCCAGGCATGTGGGTAAAAGGCGGTTGGTAAACGTGGTCCGCGTCACCTTGCCTTGGCACATAAGCCGTTCCCCCAGCGGTTTCAACGCCATCGTCATAATAGATAATCGCTGCTACAGCTTCGGGCGATTGCCAGTCCGGATGCAATAAAGTGTTGTTTCCATAATCCATGTGCATGCGTTGATCAGTATTTGCCTGCGCTTCATGATTGTCGGCTTCGACTCCGATCTTCGGCCAGAGGTCTGCCTGCAGCAGACGAATGTCAATACTATCCAGAAGCTGTTGAACTGCGACGATTAAGTGTTCATTCAGGACAAGATCATCTAACGGCTCTATTAAGGTTGGAAACTCAAACTTTTGATCCGGCGACCCAAAGTCCAGGTGATCAGGGTCAACCTGATCGAGGGTGAAATTGTTATTCAGCCAATTGAGAGCCGGATTGATCACCTCGCTGGGAAGTTGCATCACGAATGCACCTTCGTGCTTCCAGCTATTGATCTGATCTTTAGTAAGCAAGGGACTGTCTCGTTATGGTGATAATTGTCTGTATTGATTGTGAAGTATGCCTTACAACTCGGTATCCTTGTAAGTGCCGGAGGGGCCTGTTTTTTATACCGAATCCAGTGCTATATTGATGAGAGGAATGTAACTGAAGAGCGCGCTTAACCAACTCACAATTTATTAGAGATCAAAAGGGAAATTTGTGGAAAAAGATCAAAAAATTGACGTCTATCTCGTTTGCAATGCCAAATATCACGATACTAATTTTGCCCGACTGGAATTGTTGAAATTACTGGGTGAGAACGAGGACATACATACGCGCGTCGCAGATAGCTTCAGTGACGTAGAAGCCATTTCCAGCTCGAAGCTGCTGATTACCTATACCTGTGATCTCAGACCGACGCCCGAGGAACAGGAAGGCCTGGCGAAATTCATCGGAAACGGTGGGCGTTGGTTTGCGCTCCATGCAACCAGCGCGTTACTTGATTTTGCAGACGATGGTCGGGTGGATACACCTGATGTGGCACCAAAGTTTATGGAAGTATTAGGTAATCGCTTCGTCGCGCATCCCGCGAATCAAAAGATACACGTGCGTGTTACCGATGTTGTCCACGAGCTCACGGAAGGTATTGAGGATTTTGATGTCGAGGATGAAGAGCCATACTACTGCGAGCCCCAGGGTGAGCAGACAGTTCTGCTCGAGGCTTCCTACAGTGAACGATCGGTGGGTTACGTCCAGTCAGACTATGGTATTGATAGAGACAGCAACCCGCAGATGTATTTGCATCCTTACGGGGAGGGAGAAGTCCTGTACCTTTCCCTGGGGCACTGCACCGGAAAGCACGATATGAAACCAATGGCAGACATTGTCCCCGTGGTGCGAGGTTCCTGGGATTCACCTGTCTACTACGAACTGCTGCGTCGTGGTATTCGTTGGGGGAGTGGCGGCGCGTAAGCCCGGTCCTCAGCGTTACGCGCGTTACCACTTTTCCCAATGCAGGCTGCTTGCGACATCTTCTCGTCTTGGCCGTCCCCATTGACCCTTCGGATAGCCGACAGGGATGAGCGCAACGCTGCCAACGTCTTCAGGCAGGCCAAGGATCTCTTTTACGGGCTTGACCGAATGCGGCAACGTGGGTGAATAATCGGTTGCCAGTGTGAGTAATACGCTGCCGAGGCCCCTTGATCTTGCGGCCAGCATCAGGTTTTGAGCGGCGGGGTATATGGACCCAAACAGGCCGGAGCCCATGGCGGCGTCGTCAGGACACGGCTGGGTTAAACAGGCCACGATGATCGCCGGTGCCTCAGCCAGGTGCTCTACCGTGTGCATCGCCTGGGTATAGACCCGGCGGCGCTCGTCATCCGTGTCAGGGTTCGCCAGCACAGTGTCTTTGATATAGGCCGTTCCAGCTTGGAGGTAGGCTTGCCCGATCTCCTGTCTTGTTAGCTCATCGGTGACCACGACAAATGCCCACATTTGGTAGTTTCCAGCAGAAGGGGCCATGGTTGCTGCCTCAATAATGAATTCCAGGTCAGCCTTGGGTATCGGGTCTGGTTTTAGGTGTCGCATTGATCGGGTGGTGAATATCGCTTCTTCTACTGATAGTGCTGCCATGATGAATTCCTGCTTTGGACTGTTTTTGTTTGTTACCTTGATTTGTAGATTGTCCTGATTCCGTCGCTTCGGTTCAGTCCAAAGGTTTAAGTCTGCCTTCTTCGTCACGGAGTTCAGGGCCATCAACTCTTGCGCGACTGTCCCCGAAAGGTGCGTCTCGATCTCGAAGCGCGGCTCGAAGACCCTCTGTGCCAATTTGTTTGAAGACGTCCCTGGCCGCTTGCGTGGTGTGCGCACGCGCATCATTTTCCGCCGCAAGGCGTTGCAGTACCGTCGATCCCATGAGTTCCATGCCGACATTAATAATACGTTTGTTGGTTGACAACATTTCGGGGTCAATCCAACTCAGCCGATCAGCAAGACCTTCGACTTCCTTCTCGAGATATTCTTCAGGTACCGATTTAAGTACCAGCCCGATTTTGGCTGCATCTTCGCCACTTAAAGTATCGCCTGTTAATAGCAGACGCTTGGTCCACTGTGGACCACAATGATAGAGCCACATCTGATTTGGCGCTGCGCCCATATTGCGTAGCGCTGAATAGCCAATGCTGGCGTTGTCGGCACATATCAGCATGTCGCAATATAGTGCCAGATCAGTTCCGCCGGCATAACAGTGACCCTGAATCTGGGCGATAGTGGGCTTATGCATCTCGGTGAGGGTTCTAAGTGATCGCTGAAATCGTTCTATTCGCCAGGCGTCATCATCCATGCCCGAGCCTTTACGTCTTTGCACACCATCGTCTGCTACTTGCCGATTAGCCGTTAGATCGTAACCGGCACAGAATGAAGTGCCAGCGCCTTTTAAAATCACGCAATGAACGGACTTATCATCGTCTGCTTCCCACAATGCGTCGCGCAGTTCTTCCACCAGTTCAATTGAAAGCGCATTGCGTTTTTCGGGCCGATTGAGCGTTATGCGAGCTCTTCCTTTATCTACTTCGTATAAAATGTAGTCAAAAGTTCGGTTAGTCATGGGGTCTCCTTAAGTAGTTGGTTGGCCGAGCCAGCATTACGCGGACATTGAGTCGGATGGCGGTCTGTATGAGTTACCAAGGTTTTCTGGTTTTTAATTTGCTGGATGAAGGCTGTAAAAACCTCGCAGTAAAAAAACCGTCGAAAAAACAATGTGCGCGAATTAATATTTGGTTATGCTAACACTAATTGAAATGGAGATTAAATGAGATGTCCATGACCGGGTTGCTGCGAACTATTAGTTCAGACGAAATTGAGGCATTTGATCGCGATGGGGCAGTCTTACTGAAAGGCGTGATTGGGCCGGAGTGGGTCGATATGCTCGCCGAGGGGCTAGAGTTCGCCAATAACCGGCCCGACGGTATGTCTGCAGGCGTCTCCGGGCCGCTTCGAATCGATCAGTTCCCTGCGAGCCACTCTCCCAGGCTCAAGGAGCTAATGGATCAGTCACCCATTGCTGAAATTGTAGGCTCTGTGCTGCAGGATCCGGTCAGGTTTTATATGGACCAGATGTTTTACAAGCCCGCCGGTCTGATAGCGCCTAGCGCATGGCATCAGGATACCTGCTACTACAATGTCGATGGGCACCAGTTAGTGAGGGCTTGGGTTTGCGCTGATGAGGCGCCGCGTGATGTGAGCATGGAAGTAGTGCGGGGCTCGCACAAGTGGAATGTAACCTATCGTCCGCCGGTGGGTTTGGACCCAGCGGCTGATCCAGCAGGTGTCGCGCAGTTGGAGGCGGACTTTGCCAATGGAAAAGTGCTGATCGGACGAGAAGCGCATGACCATTGGACGTATTTTGATTCCTTTTTAGATCCGAGCTTGCCCGCACTGCCTGAAATCGATGCGACGAGGGAGTCTTTTGATATTATGGGATGGGACTACGAGCCGGGCGACGTGCTGCTTTTTCACGGTAACATTCTCCACTCCGCACTGGGCGGGGTTGAGTTGGCGCATCCAAGGCGGTCTCATGCATCGTTGTGGGCCGGTCCAGATGTGCATTATCTGCGGCGACGTAGCCAGGCGATTCCAGACCCGCTGCCTTTGTATGACTATACGCCATCAGATGGTCAGCCCCTGGGAGATTTCCCTGACGTTTTCCCGGTGGTGTGGGCGCCAGGTTAGTTACGTCTAAAGTTTGCGGGGTGTTAAATGTCGGCGGTCATTTTAGATAATAGGTCTTTGGTAAAGTTGAGTACTCGCCGGGTTTTCTTGTCACTTAGCTGGCCGTTCAGCCTGCCGTATGCCAATCCTTCCATCTGGTACTGACCGAGGTCACAGATGAGCTCGAATTGTTCTCTTTTCCCGTTCCACTCGGGAATTAAGTTCAGCGCATCCCGCCGCCATGCTTTAACGAACCGCTGATAAGCCGGCTTGAGGACTACCGCCAGTTCAGGATGAGTGCGGGCTGCTATGACCAGGTCTTGGTAGGCAACATAGTGCCCCTCGTTCAGATGGCGCCAATACACTTCGATAGCATGTGCCATTTTATCAACATTGTCAGGCACATCCTCCAGGTCATGCTGGTGATCGGTAAGCCGCTTTGCGAACAGGTAGTTTATGGCAGCCTTGATCGCATCCAGTTTGGCCGGGAAATGGTATTGCATAGACCCTTGGGAAACCTTGGCCATTTTGGTGATCTTGGCCATGGTGGTGCTTTCGTAACCAAATTCAATAATACATTCGAGCGCGGCGATGATGATTCTGTCGCGTGTGAGAGAGCTTTTTTTAGACTGCCAGTTCACTGACTTTTTTAGATTGTCTTCGGACATTGTGAGATCTCATGAGTAGAGGAATTTCTGAATCATAAGGCGTGAAATCACCGTTTACCAGTATCGAGCAGAGCCCGTAGCACAGGGTTGTGAGACCAGATAGCGTGTTAGTGCCGCTAGGCCAGATTAGCCGTTTGCACGAGATGATTAGGAGTCATTTTTATTTTGGATATCTCAACTTATACTGCATCCCTCAAACATCGGCGCGGCCACATTTGGTAGCTTGCCCCGATAAAAATTTTGGCACAACCATGCCCCGTTTGGGGTACATCTGAGGTTTTATGGAACAATTTAGAAACGACGTTCGTTACTGGCTTGCTGAACACTGCCCTGAAACGATGCGCACCAAAGGAACAGAGGAAGACTGGGTCTGGGGTGGTAGAAATGGAACCTTTTCTCATCCAGACGCTAAGGCATGGATGGATAATATGGGGTCAAAGGGCTGGACCTGCCCAACGTGGCCGCGCGAGTATGGAGGCGGTGGGTTAACCCGTGAAGAAAACAGAATTCTTCAGGAGGAGCTTGCAAGGATTAACGCGAGGTCTCCATTACTGTCTTTTGGCATCAGTATGCTGGGGCCTGTTTTGCTGGAGTTCGGCACTGAAGCCCAAAAAAGAGAGCATCTACCAAAGATAGTCCGCGGTGAAATTCGTTGGTGCCAGGGATACAGTGAGCCCGGGTCGGGTTCCGATCTAGCGAGCCTGCAGACGCGGGCAGTGCTAGACGGCGATGAATATGTAATCAACGGTTCGAAAATCTGGACTTCCTTTGCGCATCTGTCGGACTGGATATTTTGTCTGGTTCGCACCGACCCGGATGTACCGAAACACGACGGCATTAGTTTTATTTTGTTCGATATGAAATCCAAGGGTGTTGCTGCCAATCCGATCCAGTTAATCAGCGGTTCTTCACAGTTTTGCGAAACATACTTTGAGGATGTCAGAGCGCGCAGGGATAACCTGGTCGGTGAGGTGAATCAAGGTTGGCCAATTGCGAAGCGTTTGCTTCAGCATGAGCGCAATATGGTTGCTGGTATGGGCACGCGGGGTGCACCCAGTAACCCGAAACATACGATTGAAAATCAGGCAAAGAAATATACCGGGGAAGTACAGGGCAAGATTGCCGATTCGAATCTTCGGGACAAAATCACCCGGCACAAAATGAACGCCAAGGCTTTTAGCCTGACCCTGCGGAGGTCAGCGCTGGAGGCCAGAACCAGTTCGGCACCCTCTCCAGCGTCTTCCATGTTTAAGTACTACGGGACAGAGCAGAACAAAGGGCGCTTTGAAGTTATGATGAATTTGCTGGGGTCGCAGGGTCTGGGATGGGACGGAGACGGCTTTCTGGAGAAAGAATTGCTAACGACGCGAGAATGGCTTCGATCCAAGGCAAACTCAATTGAAGGTGGTACTTCGGAGATCCAACTCAACATCATTGCCAAGCGGGTACTGGAATTGCCTGACTAGTCCTAATTCGCTCCGAGCGAGGTCTGGCATGACGCAGGTTATTGCGGGCTTGAATCGGGTCCAAAAAGATACATTTCCAGCGTGTCATGGAAGGCACGGATTCGGTTCTCCTGATAGTTAGCCAGACTGACTGCACCTTTTTTACTGGCCTTTAACCCTTTCTGGATTCGAGGGAAATTTGGGGTGTCCTGGTCGATCACGGGGCCATATCCGCCCAGTTCGGGAATCGATGACCACAGTTGATCTTCGTCTAACCGCAGTTCCGTCATTGGCGTTGGATGGCTGCCATCATCGGCGATAGGAAGTAACATCCAGATCTCGAAGATTGAATGGTTCGGGTCATCACCGTCTGGCCGGAAACGGTAAACCAGCGGCGCGACAATGGTCGGCCAAACCGTAAAATTCGGAAACAACGTATATTGGATCTGGTCGATCATTTCTGCGTCGCTGGCGGCTGACAGGTCTACGTTGTGGGACTTACCCCAGATTTTTCGATTGTGCTCGGCGATAAGGGACCTCGCGGTTTGGCCTTTTGCTAGCGTGACGGTATCGCCTGGTTTGCGCGCAAAATAAGCATCAACAATCGCCTGTTCAGTTTTAAGTTGGTCACTGATGTAGCCACTGGGGATACCGCCCAGCATATTCATTCTGGTGACATGAGGTTTCCAGTAATCGTACTGTATAGAGGTGTCGTAGTTTGAAACGGCCGCGCCTGAAGCCGCGATTTTTCCTTCCAGTGTTTTTTCGAAATGAGTTTCCGCGACATGATATCCCTCGATAAATGCCTCCTGTGCCACTTTCCAGTTGCAGGGAACAACCTTGGAAACATGTACCGCCTTGTACCTGTTATCGATGTTGAAGTCGTTGAGATGGTCGGGCAGTACACCTAAATATTCATCTAGTGTGGAGCACTCCGGGTCGAGGTTAATGAACACGAACCCTGCCCAGGTATCGACCTGCACTGTGGGGAGTTGTAGTTCGTCAATATTAAGATGGGAAAAATCCCAGGCCGCAGGAAGTGACGTCAGTTGGCCGTCAAGGTTGTAAGACCATCCATGGTAGGGGCAACGAAACTCCTCAACCGAGCCGGCACCATCAACGATTGAAGTGCCGCGGTGCAGGCAAGAGTTCGTGAAGGCTTTGATGTCTCCTGTTGAAGATCGAACGACGATGACACTGTCGTCGACGATGTCATAGACCACAAAATCACCATCATTTGGAATTTCTTCAATCCTGCAGGTAACCTGCCAGGTTTTTCTCCAGACGTGGTCAACTTCCATTTTGTGCCATTCGTGGGACCAGTAGCGTTCAGCCGGGATGTCCGTTGTGGCGAGGTTGTCAGATGACTCGTTGAGTAAACCGGGTGGTGGTTGTTTGGCATCATTTGGGTACAAGTCTTGTACCCAGGGTTTTGGGACAAGGCTGGCGAACCTGGGTGTCTGGGAATCCTCGGGCTTATCCTTTGGCATGGGCTCTCCGGATATTTGGTGGGCTATTAAATCGATTGGTCGATGCAATATAAGCCTGGATAGATCATGGTGTAAACCCGAGGTGTTGAAGGATCTTGTGTACTTAACGTCGAAGAGAGCTTGTCCTTTTAACAGCAAGCGCGATTTCGAGGGGTGTTCCAGGACTGGAAACTCACCCGGGGTTAAAGAATCTGTTGGCTCGAGGGGCTATCAGGCGCCCTGTTTTGCAGCTCAGGAAACACGTGTGCACCGCTTTCATGTGGTACTTAATGCTGATCATTTTTTTTGAGGGCGAACGTTGATCGGATAGGAAAGAGTGGGCCTCATAGCCCGAGTACTGACTTGGCGATGATGTTTTTCTGAACTTCCCTTGCCCCGCCAAAAATGGACGAGGCTCGCGCGTTGAGGTAACCCGCGATGGCAGTCTGATCTTGTTCTCTGCCGATGGTCTCTTTCCCTTCGAGCAGTAATTTATTGTTATGGGGGATGCTGTAATTAGCCTTTACTTCCATCTGCAGGGTAGCGATTTGCTGGCCAAGAGAGCTTGCCATCATCTTCATCAATGAAGACCCTGCGCCGGGGTTTTTCCCTGAAGCAACCTTGGCCTGCATGTCCGTTTCCATTTGAGATAGCGCGGCAACTTCGATATTGGTAGTGGCGGCGCGCTTTTTCAACTCGTGTTCTTCTGGCAGGTCACGCAACATTAAGTTTAGTTCAGCCATGTCGACCTGAAGTCGGGTGGCAACCGCGCTGCCGCCTCGTTCAAACTCAAGTAGATACTTGGCGACATTCCAGCCTTCATTCTCGGGTCCAACCAGGTTGTTGATGGGCACTCGAACGTTGTCGAAGAAGACTTGGTTGACTTCGTGATCACCGGCGAGGGTCATGATGGGTTCGACGATAACGCCCGGGCTGTCCATCTTGATCAGCAGGAAACTGATACCAGCTTGCTTTCTAACATCAGGGTTGGTGCGAACCAGACAAAAAATATGATCTGCATACTGTGCATGAGTGGTCCAGATTTTTGTCCCATTGACGACGTATTCATCGCCATCTTTTATGGCTCGCGTTTTCAGGCTGGCAAGGTCGGAACCCGACCCGGGTTCGGAATAGCCCTGACACCAGTAGTGCTCTGCTGAAAGCATTTTTGGCAGATAATGGTTTTGTTGTTCTTTGGTGCCGTAGCGAAAAATGACTGGAGCCAGCATGCGTAAACCAAGCGGAATCAACTTGGGGGCACCGGCTTTTTCACATTCGCTATTAAAAATGTAGCGTTGATTTGAGGTCCAGCCAGTGCCGCCAAATTCTTTTGGCCAGGCAACGCCTGCCCATCCTCGCTCGTGGAGTATCGCCTGCCATGCCATCGCAGCATTATTGTCCCCAAGCGATGTCGTCGAGTTCTTGTTGCCTGCAATAATTTCCGGCGTTAGCGCTTCTTTGAGTAAGGAACGAATTTCTTCCCGAAAGGCCAGTTCTTCCTCTGTAAATGCTAGTTCCACAGTTTATGCTCGCGCGATCAATTTTCGGTGCAGTTTAACGAGAGCCTGTTTGCGAGTCACGTGGCAATGTATGACGCTGCACTCTGTCCAAGGCTGCGGGGCTTTTCCGGCCTTGGAATAGAGGTTCACCGAGCCGGATTTGCATCTGATTGGCCCGCAACGTGGTCCATCAGGTTAAAACCGCCATGAAGCGAATAGCGATTAAAATCTTGATAGTCATCAGCGTCCTGCTAGTCGCAAGCCTGACCCGCATGTCGAGGGAAACCTTTGATCTGCCGATCGGTATAGCGGCGCCGTTGGGCGAGGAAGGGCGACTGATACAGTTTTTAGAGCGCAGACAAAGTTTCGTGCTCCCGGTCAGTTCTTTGGTGATCCATCTTTTAAAGGTCCGCGTATAATTTGTTGTAGACATCAAGTAGACGGTATCATGAAGTACAGACCCAAGTTAGGCCGCATAGTGGCAATGGAAACAGAAAACTGGAACGAGTGTATTGAGAAGGTGGGGAAGAGCCAGGATAAAGTGGCTTTTCGGTCCCTTTTCACTCATTTCTCGCCCTATTTAAAGGCCTTTTTGATCAAAAGTGGTGGCGTGACGCCAGAGAACGCGGAGGAACTCGTTCAAGAAACTATGATAAAGGTATGGCGAAAAGCGACGTCCTATTCTGCTTCACAGGCATCGGCGAGTACATGGATCTATACGATAGCTCGAAACACCCGGATAGATTGGCTGAGGAAGCAAAACAGGCAAAATCCTGACTTGCTCAACGCAGAAGACTTGTATGACGATCGAGAAAACCCCACACCGCTGTCTTCTCTTTCCCAAATTCGTACGAAAAAGCTGATCTTGGAGCAACTGAGTGAGTTGCCCGTAGAACAGGCGGAAGTGCTGCGTCTAATGTACTTTCAAGGTCAATCAGGCCAGCAGGTGGCTGACACCCTGGCGCTGCCGCTCGGTACCGTCAAGTCAAGGATCCGTTTGGCTATGAATAAAATGAAACTGGCATTAGCGCCACTGGACGACGTGGGCGCTTTAGAGGGGAGGTTCTGATGATTAACAGGCATCCAGAAACGGACCTGCTGGTGGAATATGTGTCCGGCTCTTTATCTATTGCACCATGCGTTGCTGTCACAACTCACCTTCAGTATTGCACTCAGTGCAGTGACTCTGTGGAGTCACTGGGGGAGATTGGCGGCGAGTTGTTAACGACTGCAGAAGCCGTCCCGGTATCAGACGGGTTGTTCGACAAAATCATTGATGATTTGGACTCATCAGTAGGCGAAATTCCTGCAAAAGAGCCACCGCGTCAGTTCAGTGATGCCATTTCTACTCAACTGCCTGAGTTCGTGCAACGTCTCCTGCCCGACGGAGAACTCGACTGGAGGCGGCTGTTCCCATCACTCAAGGTCGCGCCGATCAGTGTCGGCGAAGATAAATATGAGCTGGCTGTGCACCGAATAGATGCAGGGGGAAAAGCCCCTGAACACGATCACCTTGGTAGAGAAATTACGGTCGTGTTGACCGGAAGTTTCTCGGACGAGGATGGGGTTTATCAGCCTGGGGATTTCCTTGTCAGACAACCGGGAGACACCCACAGACCCTTCGCGGCTCGCAATCAAGAATGCATATGCCTGTCGGTGTTGGAAGCGCCAATAAAACTGACGGGAATTAAGCGAATCCTGAACCCATTCCTCAACTTCGCTCCAAGTTAAACCCTCCTAGTGGGCGGTGCTTCCGCCCAACTTTTCTTTTTTTGCTGATCTTTTGTCCAAGTAATGGCGTATAACTTAGGAATGTAAAAAGTATCTAATAAAAAGGAATCAGCATGAGTGTTACTGCAGAAAGTCTCGTTAAAAATGCTTATCTGTTGCCGGGGGATTGGTCTCCGGAAGCGAAACTGGTCAAGGCTGCGTTGGTCGTTAAAGGTCTGGAAACGCCGATGATAGAGAACGGCCTGTCTCGCAACGAAAAATATAAGCGTATTAAAGACTCAATGAGGGATATTGTGACGACCCTCGGCCTGGACCTCAGAGACGACAGTCTGACGGAAACGCCTCACCGAATTGCCAAGATGTACGTTGACGAGCTATTTGGGGGCCTGGACTACAGCAACTTTCCAAAGATCACCGCTATCGACAACAAAATGAATGTCGAGGAAATGGTTAAGGTCGACAACATCAGCGTAATTAGTACCTGTGAACACCATTTTGTGACAATAGACGGTGCGTCGAGAGTCGCCTACATTCCAAATAACAAGATCATTGGGTTGTCCAAAATAAATCGAATTGTTCGGTTTTTTGCGCAAAGGCCACAAGTCCAAGAGCGCCTGACTCAGCAGATTCTTGTAGCACTGCAAACGTTACTTGAAACCGATGATGTAGCAGTGACGATAGATGCTACTCATTATTGTGTAAAGTCACGAGGTGTAATGGATACAAACTCTTCGACGCAGACCACTGCGCTCGGTGGGCAATTCAAGGAGGATCACAGAACGCGCTCTGAATTTTTAAGATAGGAGCAGTGGGGTGTTCGATACGCTTAACGGCTGGCTAGCTGCACCGCCGGAAAATCTGATTTACCTCGTGCCCACGCTGGCGTTCCTCGAAGCTTGTGCCGGGGTAGGGCTGTTTGTCTCCGGAGTGTTTCTTTTGTCTACAAGCACCCTACTTTATACATCAGAGTCTGCCTCGCTCTATGCCATTTTAATGTTGGGTTTCTCTGGTGCACTATTGGGGGATCACAGCGGGTTCCTAGTCGGCCGTCTGATGGGCGAGCGTGTGTGGCGCGTGACCTGGTTGAAAACTAGGGTAGAGGCACGAGCGAAGATACAAACTCATCTAGAGAAATCATCCCCCATCGCGATATGCGTTGGCAGGCTGGTGCCATTACTGCGGTCGCTGACGCCTATTGCAGCAGGGGTCTCAGGGATGCCATGGCGGATGTTTTTTGCTTGCGATGTGCTTGCCTGCACGATTTGGGCGACTGGGTTGTATCTGATTTTGACTAACCTCGCGCTGGTATCGCTATAACGGGAACCAGAATTGCGTTCGCGAAGCTAGTCGGAGGGGCGCGCATCGGTCTTGTCTCGGTACTCGATCTGAATACCATGAAGAAAATTTCTCAGGATTTGCTCCTGGCATTCTCTGTAGTGCTTGTGGCCCCTCTTTCTGAAAAGTGCGCTGAGTTCATGCTTGCTTATCGTAAAATCAACAAGCGCCATTATTCTTAAAATGTCTCCAGCCTTCAGATTAAGCGCTATCTTGAGTTTCTTGAAGATAATGTTGTTGTCGAGTTTGTCTTCCGGTTCCGGTTGCGTACCGTCTTGTTTGCCGCGCTTCTCGTTAATAAGGCCATTGAGGTAGGAGGCTAAAACTCTGTCATCGCATTTCTGCTGCTGGGGGTCGTCGTCCTTTTTTAACCAGTCACTGACCTGGCTGCGACTTACTGCCACGTCAGCTTGTGCGAAAATGGTGATCATTTTCGAATCGTTGAAATCAAATGAATAGCGAAGTCGGCGGAGGATATCGTTGTTGTTAATAGTTAATTCCCGTTTGTTGTTGGTTTGGCGCCCTTATTGTTCAGGCGAATGCCATCAGGTTGAATCTTGATAATACGCTTTTTGTAGAGCCCGCTGATGACTTTCTTGAAGGATTTTTTACTCATACCGAAAAGGTCCTGGATTTTCGCAGGATCTGTTTTGTCATGAGCGGCCGCAAATCCATCGTGCTGCTTGAGGTAATTAATAATTGTCATGGTGTGTTGGTCCCGTGTTTCTTGTTCCTGCTTCAGGGCCAGGTCAATCTTGTCATCGGCTCTCACAAATTTTATGAAACCTCGCCTTGATTGGCCAAAACTAAGCCGTTCGTATACCTCATCCTTATACAGTAGCCCCCAATGGCTATGATTGATAATGGCCTTAAAGCCTAGATCGGTGCTGTTTGCGATGATCAGGTCAACTTGTTGACCCGGCTCAAATTCGTGTGGCGCTTGATCATCAATGAACTTTTCTATTTTGGAAGAAGCGGTGATTCTGCCATCGGCATTATTCAAATAGACGTGCACCAGATAGGATTGATTCACCTTCATTGGCCTGTGTTGCTCGCCAAAAGGTGCCAGCAGATCTTTGTCCAGACCCCAGTCCATAAAAGAACCGTAATCCGTGTTCGCGATTACTTTCAGGTAAGCGAACTCCCCAACTTCTACCTTGGGGGGTTGCGTCGTCGCGATGAGTCGGGTTTCAGAATCCTGATAAAGAAAAACGGGTAGGTGACTGTTGACCTCCAGACCGGGTGGACAATACTTAGTTGGTAATAGAATTTCACCCAGATTTTCCCCGTCCACGTAGGCGCCCTGATCAGTCAGTTTTGCTACGCGCAGGATGTAGGTTCGCCCTAGAGTCAGCATGGTTGGCTCTTATTGTTATCTTGGATGTGTATTCTAACTCCCTTGTCTTGGTTTTGTTCTTCTTGTTGGTGCGGCATTTTGAGGGTCTTCCGGCCACGGATGTTTTGGATAGCGCCCCTTCATTTCCTTTCTGACGTCCTGGTAGGAATTTTGCCAGAACCCGGCCAGATCCTGGGTGATTTGCAGTGGTCTGCCGGCGGGGGATAGCAGGTGTATTGTGAGCGGTATCTGGCCGTTGAGGACTGCTGGTGTATCAACGCATCCAAACATCTCCTGCAATTTTACTGCGAGCACCGGCGGGGTAGTTGTATAGTCAATCGAATAACTCGAACCGGAAGGCACCTGCAACCGTTGCGGAGCTAGTGCATTCAGTTGCTGATTCTGCTCCCAGGTCAGTAGCGCCTCAAGGATGGATTTTAAGTCAAGTTTCTTAAAATGGCTTAGTAGGTTGACCGGTTCGAGGTAGGGGCCAAGCCAATCACTCATGGAAGCCAGCAGGTGTTCACTGGACACGTCAGGCCAGTTTTTATAGCCGGCACTTGCTCGAACGAGTTCAACGCGAGCCTGCCATTGCCGAATCTCCGGTGTAAACGGTAGGGTTTCCAGTCCTGAAGTTTGAACATGTTTTATGAGCGCTTCTTTTTTGGCTTCAGCTGGTACCTTTGAGAGCTTGTTGCGGCTAAACACGAGATCGCCAATCTGTTGTCTTTCTTCGGCAATGAAGCGTTTTGCTTTATTGTCCCATTCAACAATAGTTTTGTGTGTTACCTGCTCTGAGAGTAGAGACTCGAATAGTGCTTCGTCTAAAGCCGCCGCGGATCGAATCATGTCGCCTTTTGATCTTGCCATTCCTCCAATCTCAGCGACGGCCAGCCACCTGGACTGCTCCAGCCCATGGTTCCCCTGAATGCTTGCGCCACGGCCATTCGCCAATTGGAAGCCGCCAGCGTGCCGGTGTCTGGCAATCCGATCAGGGTAGGCGCAGGAAATCAGATAGCCTGATACCTGATGCGGCTTAATGAGGTTCGTCCCTGTAGCGGTGACGAGTTGTTTGATTTGGGCAGAAAATGTTTCGGCGAGCTGATGGGTGCGGCGAAACCAGCCACGATGTTGGCTCGGGCATTTTGATTGCCCTAATAGGATGTCAATTCTTTCGTTCATATCGGGAGTTTCCCGGCCCAATGGGTCGCGATCCGACAGAATGCTCGCAATGAGGCTGGCGGTATCGCCATGGTTAATCGATTGCCCGCGGATCAGCATATGTGCGAGGCGTGGGTGCAAGGCAAGATCGGCCATCTGGGTGCCGTGGTCGGTTAGCTGTAGTCCGTTATCTCCATCTACGATCGCGCCCAGTCTCATCAGCAACGATACTGCCTGCAACCAGGGACCGCTTCCCGGTGGATCCAGCCAGGCGAGTTCCGTCGGGTCATTTATCCCCCATTTCAGAAGTTGCAGCGCTACCGGTGTGAGGTCGGCGCCTAATATTTCTGGTGTTGCATGAGGAGCCATCTGGTCCTGCTGACTTTTTGACCAGAGCCGATAACATTTTCCCGGACGCAGTCTGCCGGCTCGGCCCATTCTTTGTGTGCTTGATGCCTGGGAAATTTTGCGTGTGTGCAGTCGTGTCATTCCTGTTGTTGGATCGAAGACAGGCTCCCTGGCAAGACCAGTGTCGATGACAATATCCACACCGTCGATGGTTAAGCTGGTTTCTGCGATGTTGGTTGCAAGTACTACTTTCCTCTCGCCGGGTTTTGGAACTGGTGCGATGGCGCCATGTTGTGCTTCCAGGGAAAGATTGCCATAAAGAGGTCGCAGGTGAACCCCGCTGATTGTTCTATTATGCAGCTCGACCGTAAGCGAGTCTGCCACTCTGCTGATTTCGCCCTGGCCGGGAAGGAATACCAGAATGCTGCTGTCGGGGTGATCAGTCAACGCCTTTAAGGTCGCCGCGACAGTCTTGTCATTTATTGAGTCTCGAGGGCCGCTGGGTCTGCCGTAGACGACGTCGACGGGATACTGTTTCCCTTCGCTACGAACGACGGGTGCCCCGGTGAGTTCTTCCAGCTTACGGCTGTCGAGCGTTGCTGACATGATTAATACTTTAAGTGGATCGTTCTCCCTGAATAGAGATCGCCCTTTCAGGCACAATGCGAGCGCTAGGTCTGCGTCCAGGCTACGTTCGTGAAACTCGTCAAAAATAACCAGTCCTACGTCGTCAAGGGAGGGGTCCTCTTGAAGCATGCGGGTGAGGATGCCCTCTGTAATCACTTCTATTCTTGTTTGAGACGAAACTCGCGTGTCAAGTCGCATTCGATATCCGACGGTATGACCCACAGGTTCCTGAAGCAGATCCGCCATACGATGCGCTGCTGCGCGGGACGCGATGCGGCGCGGTTCGAGCATCAATATTTTCTTGTGGTTTAGCCAGGGCTCGTTTGCCAGTGCGAGCGGAACGAGGGTAGTTTTGCCTGCGCCGGGAGGCGCCTGTAGAATAGCCTCATGGTGTCGCCTGAGTGTTGACTTCAACACTTCGAGAATTTCGACAACGGGCAATGTAGTATCAGTGGGAATCAACGGCATAGTCTTCATGAAACATAGTCTTCAAAAAACATAGTCTTCAAAAAACATAGTCTTCAAAAAACATAGTCTTCAAAAACATAGCCTTTAGAAAAGAAGGGTGAATAGCATGCCAATAGGGGAGTGCTTGGCCTCTTTCTGCGGCGCCCACTCTATGTGCCTAACGTCCCTGCCGCAAATCATATAGAATCGAAGCGAAAGACTGCTTCAAATCAGCCCGTTGGCAAGTTCTGTTTGCCGGAGTTTACCAACGGCGTCGAAGCCCGACCACTATCAATGGCAATGAAGACAGATATCGACAATCCATTCAATATTCGCAGATTCAGATCATTAAGGCTCGGCAGGCGAAGAGCACCCATTTTTCTCGTTGCAGTATTGATTACGATGAATGTCAAAGCCGAGATAGATGCACCTTTTACTACCTCAAATATTAGTCCATTTGTGCAGCTACATGGCGTGCCAAGTGCGCGTTCCGCGAAACTAGTGCCTAGTAATGTCGTGGTATGGCAGGTTCAGACGGACATCGCCAATAATTTCACAGAGAACACGGTTGGCTTTGAGTCGATACTCGTTGATGGTGAGACCTATAGGGCTAACCTGTCTTTGAGGTATGGCTTTGGTGATAGGTGGGAGGTTGGGGTTGACGCGCCTTATATTCGTCATGCGCCCGGTCAGTTGGATGCGTTTATTGAAGGCTTCCATGATTTATTTGGCTTTGGTCAGGCTAATCGCGATGATCGCCCTCGTAACCGGCTTGACTATAGCTACACCTCGGGCGTGAACGCGATGCGCCTGAATAAATCAGTCAACGGGATTGGAGACGTACGCCTTAATTTGGGGTACAAATTGCGCGAGTATGAGAATCGAACCTGGAGCGTCCGTGGTGGTGTCAAGCTCCCTACCGGAGACCCTGACAAGCTGACCGGTTCAGATGGAACTGATGTCTTTGTGGGGTTGTATTTCAGTGAAGGCGCTTTTCTGGGAAATGAATCCTTGAGTTTTCACGGCAGCGTAGGGGCGCTCGCGATGGGTCATGGAGAGTTAGTTGGAAGCGATGTTGAAGACCTCGCGGTCTATGGTTCAAGTACACTGGCGTGGAAACTTTCCCCAAATTTCAGCCTTAAGGCTCAATTCGATTTTCATTCAGCCCTCTATGACTCCGGAGTGGAAGAGCTTGGTAGCTTTGCAGGACAGCTTATTCTCGGTGGTTCCGTAAATCTGGGGCGAAAAGTGCAATTAGATCTGTCTGTCAGCGAGGACGTGATTGTGGACACGGCTCCTGACGTCGTTTTTAGTATTGGTTTGCGGTCTCTTTTTTAAATGCTGCCCCGGACTGTTGCTCTGCGGGTTGATGTCGGATGACAATCTATCTCCGGTTAGTCAATTGGTACACTGACCAAAGTGTTAAGTCGCATCGAGCTTCTGAGGGTTAACTGCCGAAACTAGTTTTCACGGGCCGGAATGTTTTGTGCCGAGGCCTCAATGTAGCCGGGTCTTAATGTAATTCTGTGCCGGTAATCAGTCAGTAGTGTCGGTAGCGCGATTTGCCTCGTCGAGGCCCAATCGAGACACGAAACAAGCAGGATATCGACAGTGCCGAAGTATTCTCCCTGGGCAAATTGCCGGCCATCAGCAAACCATCGCGCAGCCTCACGCAGACCTCTGCTGACATATTCCTTTGCGGCGTTAACGGCCACGGGGGCTGATCCATAAGTCGCGGAAAGACCATTCGGGGGCTCGCCGTGAAGACGGGTCGTGTACAGTCGGGCGTCGATCTCAGTCATGAGATACATCGTGTGATCCATTAGGGTGGCTCGCTCCAGCGTTCCTGGCCCGGGCATGGCTAACACATCTTTGCCATAACGGTCCGCCAGATAGTTTACGATCGCCGCACTCTCTCCAATTTGCACCCGATCGTCTTTGTAAAAAGGTACCTTTTGCCTTTCGTTAAGCGCGCGAAACTCGGGGTTATCCATTCCCGGGGAGCGCGGTAGGATTTTTCTGTGTTCGAAGGCAAGTCCAAGCTCAATCAACGCCCAAAGGGGTCGAAGCGTACGTGGCGTTCCGGTACCCCATAGGGTTCTATTAATATCAGTCATCATCCAGACCAGCCTCTGTTGAATACATTGTCACTGTACGAACAAAAACCACTTGATAATTTTAGCGGTTCAAAGGTTTTTCAGTTACCCGGTTGGGGCTCCAATAGCTCTTCAAGCTTCCTTAGGCAGCCTTGCATGCTTTTCTTGATGAACGGTTCGACCTCGACCGGAATCACTTCCGTTTCCCAGCGCATGATGCAGCGATTTTCATCAATAGAAATCAGTTGAATGATTGCCAGGTGATGTTCAAGGGGAGGGTTCGAGTCTATACAACTGTACTCAAGCCGCATATTCTCATTGCTATGCGAGAGTATTCTTTCTGCGATCTGCCCTGCACCGGGCATGCCAAGGCGGCGAATTTCCCCATCGAAAACACATTCTGTGACGCCAGGTACCCAATCAATTCGATCAGGAGTGCCGACGATGTCCCACAGTTCCATCGCAGTCGCTTTAAATTCGTGTTCAATCAGAATCGCCATGATAAATCTATTTCCTGTTTTATTTTTTCTTGCCGGGGGCCTAGTCAACAGGAAAAGCCAACGGCGAACAACCTTTCAGAGTACGTAGATATTTATCTATATCATTCCTTCGGGGATAAGGCCTTCGGGTCACGCCCTATGCTGGTGCCAGCCTGTGTGCGTGGCTGTAGAGATTAAATTGATTGTTGCGCACAAAACCTGCAAGCGTGATTCCTGTTTGTTCAGCCAGCGCGACCGCAAGACTCGATGGAGGTCCAATGGCAACGATTAATTGTGCGCCCGCAATGGCTGCTTTTTGGACCAGTTCAAAGCTGGCCCTGCCGCTTAGTACCACACCGTTTGCGCCAAGGGGTAGATCATTGTCGAGTAGCAAGCTGCCGATCAGTTTATCCATGGCATTGTGTCGCCCTACGTCCTCGCGAACGCGCAGCAGGTTTCCGGTGGGCCCAATCAGTCCAGAGGCATGGATGCCACCAGTCGCCGAAAATTCCGACTGCTGGTCTCTCAATTGAAGGGGAAGTTGTTGCACCTGCTCGGCTGTTATCGTCAATGATTGAGGTACTTTGATATCGCTGTTATTCATGACGGCTTCGATGCTGGTCTTACCACAGACCCCGCAACTCGATGTCATGTAAAAGTGACGCTCCAGCAGAGCGGGGTCGAATGTGTCGCCGACACCAAGCACGACTCGTAGACTGTTATGGATGCCTTCGTCGCCTGCCGGAGGTCTGCAGTGCTCGACAGTTACCAGTTCATCCCGGGATCGTATGATCCCCTCTGTATAAAGAAACCCCAGGGCTAATTCATTATCGTTGCCTGGCGTGCGCATGGTGATCGCGAGCGGAAATTCATCCAGACCGGGGGCTGCCAACCTGATTTCCAGCGGCTCCTCAATGGTGATGACATCACCATCGATTGCTGATCCCGTCGAGGACACGCGGGTGATCGTCAGGGTTTCCTGCCTGGGTTGGGATTCGCGAGCGACGAAACCTTTGTCGATGTTCATTCCACGGGGAGCAGGTCTATCTGCTGATCTCTGCGAGAGATGAACTTCTCCTGCCACGCCGAACGATGGTTTGCCGGGCTGATTTCAACAGCGGTCACTTTGTACTCCGGGCAGTCCGTCGCCCAGTCGCTGAGTTCGGTCGTGACGACATTAGTCCCTGTCATTGGGTGATGGAATGTCGTGTAAACAACACCAACGGCGACACGTTCGCTGATATCCGCACGCAAGGTAATTTCTCCAATGCGGCTTCTGATGGACACCCAGTCACCGTTTCTGATGCCGCGCATTTCCGCGTCGGCGGGGTGGATCTCCAGAACATCTTCTTCAAGCCAGCGAATATTTTCAGTTCGCCTGGTCTGTGCGCCGACGTTGTACTGGCTGAGTATCCTCCCGGTTGTCAGAAGCAGCGGGAACTTTCGGTTAGCTGTTTCGCTGGTTGGCTGGTAATCGGTAAGTATAAAAAGCCCTTTGCCGCGCACAAAGCTGTCGACATGCATGATCGGCGTACCCTCTGGTGCGCCGGGGTTGCAGGGCCATTGAACACTGCCATGCTCGTCCAGGAAATCAAATGAGACACCGGCAAACGATGGCGTGAGCTGAGCGATTTCGTCCATGATTTCAGCGGAGTTGGAATAGTTCATGTCATAGCCCATGGCGTTTGCGAGTGCCTGGGTGACTTCCCACTCAGCCATGCTGGTCTGTGTTTTCATCACAGGCCTGACCCGGTTGATGCGCCGTTCTGCATTAGTGAAGGTGCCGTCTTTCTCAAGGAAAGAAGTCCCCGGTAAAAATACATGTGCGAACTTTGCGGTCTCGTTGAGGAAAAGGTCCTGGACGATCACACATTCCATGTTGGTGAGAGCAGCTTCGACATGCAGTGTGTTGGGGTCTGACTGCGCGATATCCTCGCCCTGAACGTATAGCCCTTTGAATGTGCCTGCGCAGGCCTCATCCAGCATATTCGGGATGCGAAGCCCGGGTTCCTCATGAAGGACTACGCCCCAGTGGCGGTCAAACTCACTGCGTATCGCGTCGTCAGTGATTGAACGATAGCCGGGCAATTCATGGGGGAATGAACCCATATCGCAGGAACCCTGAACATTATTCTGTCCTCTGAGAGGGTTAACGCCTACGCCCATGCGACCAACGTTACCGGTTGCCATGGCAAGGTTAGCCATTGCCATGACCATGGTTGAACCCTGGCTATGTTCGGTAACTCCAAGACCGTAGTAAATTGCGCCATTACCTGCGGTTGCAAAAAGGTGTGCTGCCAGGCGTATTTCGTCTTCAGGGACGCCAGTTATTTTCGCAACAGCAACGGGTGAATTCTCTTCCTGGGTTGCGAACTCGCGCCAGGCATTGAAAGATTCTAGATCACAGCGTTCCTGCACAAAGCTCTCGTCCAATAGACCCTCAGTCACAAGGATGTGAGCGAAGGCATTCATCATGGGGACATTGGTGCCAGGTAACAGTGGCAGGTGGTGACTCGCCTCAATGTGTGCGGACCGCACCAGATCAATCTGGCGAGGATCAATAACGATGAGTTTCGCACCATCGCGGACTCGTTGTTTGATCTGAGAGGCAAACACGGGATGCGCGTCCGTTGGGTTGGCGCCAATGATCATGATCACGTCGGCTTCAGTGACCGAATCAAAATGCTGAGTTCCCGCCGAGGTGCCAAAGGTCTGCTTGAGACCGTAGCCTGTGGGTGAATGACAAACTCGGGCACAGGTGTCGACATTGTTGTTGTTGAAGGCGGCGCGGATCATCTTCTGGACAACCCATACTTCTTCATTGGTGCACCGGGAAGAAGTGATGCCGCCGATGCTAAATTGGCCGTGCTCTTCCTGAATCCTGTTCAAGCGGTTTGCTGCGAATTGAATCGCTTCATCCCAGGAGACGGTTTGCCACTGATCGGTGATGCTATTGCGGATCATCGGTTCGGTGATCCTGTCCTGGTGATTGGCGTAACCCCAGGCGAAGCGTCCCTTAACGCAGGAATGGCCTTGATTTGCCTTGCCGTCTTTCCAGGGCATCATGCGGACAACCTGGTCTCCTTTCATTTCTGCCTTGAAGGAACAACCCACTCCGCAGTAAGCGCAGGTGGTAACGATACTGCGATCAGGCACGCCGTGATCAATCACCGATTTTTCCATCAAAGTAGCTGTTGGGCACGCCTGTACACAGGCGCCGCAGGAAACACATTCACTGGCGAAAAAGTCTTCTGCGCCGGTTGCGACTCTGGAAGCGAACCCACGACCGTCAATTGTGAGTGCGAAGGTACCCTGAACTTCCTCGCAGGCGCGTACGCACCTGGAACAAACGATGCACTTGCTGGGGTCGTAGGCAAAATACGGGTTCGACTTGTCGATTGAGTCGTTGGCATGATTGCTGCCACCCGCGTACCGCACGTCGCGAAGACCGACCTGACCAGCGACGTCCTGCAGTTCGCAGTCGCCGTTAGCAGCACAGGTCAAGCAGTCGAGTGGATGATCTGAGATATAAAGTTCCATCACACCGCGACGGAGTCGGGCAATCTCGTCGTTTTGAGTCACGACGTGAAGATCCTGCTGTACCGGTTGCGTGCAGGAGGATACAAACCCAGGTTTACCATCAATTTGAACAAGACACATGCGGCACGAACCGAAAGCATCGAGAGAGTCCGTTGCGCACAATTTGGGAATCGGGATTCCTGCTTCTGCCGCAGCCCGCATGATTGAGGTGCCTGCGGGGGCGCTGACAGTCTCGCCGTTTATTTCAAGCGTAACTATCGTTGTGTTGTTGACCTGTTTCGTACCCAAATCTTGGTCAGCGAGTCTCATGCTATTGCTCCAGTCCGAAATCGCCGGGGAAGTGGCGTATAGCCGATTCTACGGGAATAGGCGTCATTCCGCCCATCTGGCAAAGACTGGTCTTTTCCATCACCTCGCAGAGATCTTTCACGAGGATAAGCTTTTCCTTTGTACAGCCGCTTTCCTGAATATCTTCCATGAGTTCTCGTCCTCTGACAGAGCCGATACGACAGGGTGTGCATTTACCGCAGGACTCATGCTCGCAGAAAGCGAAGGCATATCTTACCTGCTCGATCAGGTCGACTGTGTCATCGAAGACGACAATACCGCCATGGCCTATGCCTGCACCAATGGCTGTCATGGCTTCATAGGTTAGCGGCGTGCCTAGCTGTTTAGCTGACAGATAGGCGCCAAGCGGGCCACCAATCTGCACGGCCTTCACCGGGCGCCCTGAACGGGTGCCACCGCCGTAGGCGTCAATAAATTCACCCAGCGGCATGCCAAAAGGTAGCTCAACTAGCCCGCCGCGCTTCACGTTGCCAGACAGCTGGAATGGCATGGTACCGGTAGAATCGCCGACACCAACCTGCCGGTAGGCTTCACCACCATTTCTGATAATCCAGGGAACAGAGCACAGAGTAATGACATTGTGAACCAGTGTTGGTTTGCCAAAAAGACCTTCGATGGCAGGTAGAGGAGGTTTGGTACGAATGATGCCACGCTTACCCTCAAGGCTTTCCAGGAGAGAAGTTTCCTCGCCGCATATATAGGCTCCGGCACCAATAAAAAGCGCTATGTCGAAGTTTTCATTCAGCGCTCCCTCGCGTCGACCAATCTGAAGGGCTTCGGTAAGAATGGCCGCGGCCTCAGGATACTCTGAACGGAGATAGATGAACCCTTTCGACGCACCTACTGCACCAGCAGCGATGGCCATGCCTTCAATCAGAAGGAAGGGATCTCCCTCCATGATAAGACGATCGGCAAAGGTGCCGGAATCACCTTCGTCTGCATTACACACGATATACTTCTGACTCTTGGGTTGATCGGCAACAGTTTGCCACTTTATATGTGCAGGGAATCCGGCCCCACCGCGACCACGCAGTCCGGAACTGCGAATTTCAGCAAGAACCGACGCAGATGAAGTTGGCGCAGTAGAGAATCCGCCATCTGCACGATAGGCATCGAAGTCGAGCGGGTCTACCCGACCACAACGATTGAAGATTAATCGATTATCTGTTTCGACGATTTCAGTTGGCGCTGCGTCAGGGTTGCCGCTAATTAAAGAGTCCGCGTCAGCACTGCTCAGGTTTGTGTAGACGGTGCCATCTACCAAGGCGGTCGGTCCGTTTGCACAGTGCCCAAGGCAGTAGACGCTTTCTAAAGCAAACTCGTTGTCCGGAGTAGATTCTCCCATCGCGATGTCAAGCCGCTTCTCCAGAGTAGCGGTCAAGGATCTGCAGCCGTTGGCCTGACAGGCCTCAGCCTGACAGACCTGAATGATTTTTTGCGCAGGCGGGTTCGTGCGCAGGTCGGAGTAAAAGCTAACGATACCGCGGACTTCTGCCTGACTGATATTGAAGATCTCGGCGACGACCTGTTGATCAACATCTCTGATATAGCCATGAGCAAGCACAAGTGCGCGAAGTGCGGATATTGTGCCTCCAGTCTGGTCCCTGTACGGCTCAATAATGGAAGCTGAATTATTCATGTCGTCTATCATAAGGACATGGCTGGTGTATGAGAAGCTTAAGCACCTGTTTCAGGTAGACTTTGGCGCGTGTTGGCAATGGAGTTTCGTTTCAGGGCATATTATCGGAGGTGGCGCGCTCGTTTGAATATCTGCATTGCCCGCAAACGACAAGGCAGCAACTCTGACTGATTTTGGTGTTCTATTAATCAGTGAAAAAGAAGTCGATTAGTGAGAAGGTGGTCGAGGTTATTTTTGATACGGTAGATGTTGGTACCGGGTTGTTACTGTCACTTATATTTAACTACTTTCTCAACTAAATCGTTGGCTTTTTGCCACAGGGTTCCTCTATGTCAGATATCACGCTCTCACTCAAAGAAGTCCATGAACTCGCAACCAATTGCCTGCTGGCCAGTGGCTGCGATGAACCAAATGCCGAGGCAGTTGCGGAAACTATTCATGCTGCTGAAAGAGATGGTTGCTCTTCGCACGGCTTGTTCCGATTACCCGGTTATGTTGCTTCGCTGAAGAGCGGCAAAGTTAACGGTGCTGCTGTCCCTGAAATTCGCCACCTATCCGGTGGTGTGATCCAGGCTAATGGGAACGGTGGGTACGCGCCGCTGGCACTGCAGACGAGCCGGTCGGCGTTGATAGATGCCGCAAGAGATAACGGTATCGCTGCGCTGGTGCTCGTCAACGTGCATCACTTTGCGGCGCTGTGGACTGAAGTCGAACCTGTCGTGAAAGAAGGTCTGATCGCCATGGCGTTTACCACCTACAAACCGGCGGTGGTACCTGCGGGCGCAAGCGAGGCGCTGTACGGAACCAATCCCATGTGCTTTGGCTGGCCCCGTGGAGACGAACCGCCGCTGATTTTTGACCAGGCATCTTCGTCCATGGCGAAAGGAGAGGTCATGATTGCAGCCCGCGAGGGGCAAACAGTTCCTTCAGGTACTGGCATAGACGCCGACGGTAATGATACAACTGATCCCGCGCGGATTTTGGACGGTGGCGCGCTGTTACCTTTTGGTGGCTATAAAGGTTCGAACATGGCGATGATGATTGAATTACTTGTCGCCGGCCTTTCAGGTCAGGACTTCAGTTTTGAAGCCGAGAAAAATGACAATAATGATGGTGGGCCGCCAGTTGGCGGTGAACTGATGTTGGCTATGGATCCAGCGAGGTTCGGCGACTCGGAGCACTGGCAGGACCATTCCGAGTCATTCATCAACCGACTGGGTGGCATGGATGGTTCACATCTGCCGGGGACTCGGAGACACGAGCAGCGCCAGATGATAGAAATAGAGGGGGTCAAGATCCCTGAGACATTACACGATCAGTGTCGTGCGTTTATGTCCTGATGAGTGACGAAACCAGATCCAGTGCACCGGAGATAGGCTGGCGGGTGGTATTTCGGCGTTGGAGTCCTTTACTATCGTCACGGCTATGTGGGCATCTCTGATTCAGCTTTCTTGCTTATGGTATGGTCCGAAAATCGACAGGGAAATGCAGACCAAAGAAACGAGTCTGTAGAAAAAGACGGGAGATTCACCGGTGCCTTTTGGATTACTTAAATACGGGTTAGCTAGAACTTACCCCGGGAAAAACCTGTTCGGGAAGGCTCGACCGCTTAAACAATCATACGATGTAGTGATCATAGGAGCGGGTGGCCATGGCGCCGCGTGTGCATACTATCTCGCCAAAGAGCATGGCATTACCAACGTTGCGGTGCTTGATAAAGGCTACCTGGGAGGTGGTAACACTGCGCGCAACACCGCCGTACTTAGATCCAACTACCTGACCGAGGAAGGGGTTGCTTTTTATCAGGCCTCTCTCGAATTGTACAAAAGCTTATCCAATGAGTTGGACCTTAACATCATGTTTGAACAGCGGGGGCAACTCACGCTTGCTCACAGTGATGCTGCGGTACGCAACCTGCGTTGGCGAGCCGAGGTTAATCAACACCTGGGTGTTCGCTCCGAGCTGATGTTCAACGACGAAATAGCTAAGATGTTGCCGCATCTTCGAATGGATGCTGATGCCCGATATCCGATTTTAGCCGGTCTGTGGCATGCCGATGGAGGCACGGCGCGCCATGATGCCGTGGTATGGGGATATGCTAAAGAGGCGGCTGCTCGGGGTGTTGAATTTCATCAGTTAACTGAAGCGACGGGAATAGACATTGCTCATGGCAAAGTTACCGGCGTTAGAACCACGCGAGGTGACATTAGCTGCGGAAAAGTTATCCAGGCAGTTGCGGGTTCAAGTTCGGTTGTGGGGAATATGGCCGGTATCAAGCTACCAATTCATACCTTCCCGCTGCAGGCTATGGTGACGCAACCTTACAAGCCGCTGCTCGAACCTCATGTCAGCTCGCCCCATCACCACGTCTACATCCATCAGACATCCCGAGGCGAATTTGTTATCGGGGGTGGATCTGATCCATATCCCTTGTACAACACTCGTGCAACCCTGCCCATGCGGGAAGTACTTTCCGCGGCGGTTCTGGAGTTGTTTCCATTTTTAGGAGAAGCACGGGTGATGCGTCAGTGGGCTGGCATCACTGATATGACACCAGATTACAGCCCGATCATGGGTGAAAGTCCCGTTCAGAACTACTACCTGGATGCGGGGTGGGGTACCTGGGGTTTCAAGGCAACACCTATCTCGGGTATGACAATGGCAGAACTGGTGGCCACTGACCGGGTTCCGGAATTGATAGCGCCTTTTTCACTGGATCGATTTTACCGATTCGAGCAGGTTAACGAAGCCGGCGCAACGGCGGCGAGTCACTAGAGGTTCCTACGGTATGAAAACACTTCTTTGCCCGCTTAATGGTCTTCGTAATATCGATGAGTTCATCTATGGTGGTGAATATCATGCCGAGCCTGATCGCAAGCAGGCAGATCGAAAAGCATGGGCTGAACATGTGTTCTTTGACACGAACTCAGCTGGTGTCGTAACGGAATGGTGGTGTCACACGCCGAGTTCGTACTGGTTTCTAGTGGATCGTGACACGGTGACAGATGAAGTAATCAGCACATATCCGTTTTCTATAGAACCTGTCGGGAAATGACAATGCGACTTTCAGCACCTTTTGGCACGCGTATTCGGCGGGATAATCGGGTCTTCTTTAGCTTTAACGGCAAAAGGTTGTGTGGCTTTGAGGGGGATACGGTTGCGAGTGCCCTGTTGGCTGCTGATGTTCAACTGATGAGTCGTTCCTTTAAATATCACCGACCAAGACTGGGACTGACCTTTGCCGGAGATGATGCGGCCACGTTAGTGACGATTGACCACCGGGCGAACTGCTTCGCTGATACTGAAATACTGTGTCCGGCGATGGAAGTCACATCGCAGAATCATCTTGGTTCGCTCGAGTATGATCTCGGCGCGGCAATCGGGTTGCTGGCTCGATTTCTGCCTGTTGGTTTTTACTACAAAGCATTCTATCGACCGAAAGGTATATGGGAACTATGGGCGAAATTTTTTCGTCGCAGTGCTGGACTCGGGCGGATCAACCCTTCGAAGCAAAACGTTTTGCCGCGCACGAAAAGCTACAAGCATGTAGATCATCTGGTTGTCGGAGGCGGCTATCATGGCATGCGAGCAGCGCTTGATATGGCTAATGATGGGCGGTCAGTGTTGCTGGTAGAGCAGGATCCGGTTCTGGGTGGCTCGCTGCTCTATTCGAGAATTGATCCTGAGGGGCTAGTTGCGGGTCGCCTGGCCCGGGAACTGATAGGGGAAATCGAAACTAACAATAATATTGAGGTGATGACGACAGCGCATTGTAATGGCTGGTATGCGGATCATTATGTCCCAGTTCTGCAGGGGCATAATTTGTTCAAGATACGCGCGTCCAGTGTGACTCTTGCGACGGGTAGTCTTGAGCAGCCCGCAGTGTTTCGAAACAATGATCTTCCCGGCGTTATGCTCGGAAGTGGGGTCCAACGCCTGGTGCACCTTTACGGAGTGAAAGTCGGTCATCGAGCGGTCATTATTGCCGGGAATGATGAAGCTTATGGACTGGCGCTTGATCTGCTCGATGCGGATATTGAGGTGGCGGCGATCATTGAATTAAGAGCGGGGCCAGCCACATCCGGGGCCCGGTCCGCATTGATGGAAAGTGTGGTTGAGCGGAGTGTGAGAATCATCACAGGGGCCGAGCCCCATGCTGCGGTCGCTCGCCGGGGGCAACTTTCGGCGATCCAGCTTCGGGGGCAGACATCGGGGGAAGTCCAGCTGGCTCATTATGAGCTACTGGAGACAATAGAGTGCGATCTGCTGTGCTCATCGGTAGGTTTTCTACCCCAGTATCAGATTCCCTGTCAGGCGGGAGCTCGGCTACGTTTTGATGAGGAAGATAACTGCTTTTCACTCGATGGCCTGCCGCAGGGGTTTCAGCTTGCGGGTAGCGTCACAGGGAAATGGGGTCTGGACGAGCTGGTGCCTGACCCAAACCACCCGTGGCCAATATTTCCGCATCCCAAGGGGAAGGAATTTGTCGACCAGGATGAGGATCTGCAGATTGTTGACATCGTAAATGCGGTGGCCGATGGGTTCACGCATGTGCAATTAGTGAAACGCTATTCGACGGTTGGTATGGGGCCGTCACAGGGGCGGCATTCAGCGCTGGCGACCGCAAAAATAACCGCTGCCGCGAATCGGTCCACTATTGATGAAACCGGCGTTACGACAGCCAGGCCACCGCTTCGTGCGGAGCCCCTGGCGGCCAGTGCAGGAGAAGTCTATTTCCCTGCCCGGTTGTCATCAATGCATGGGGCGCACTTGAAATTGGCAGCACAGTTTTTGCACGCGGGCACCTGGTATCGCCCTGCCTATTACCCACAGCCTGGTGAAGACCGTATTACCTGTATCGAACGGGAAGCCATTAATGTTCGCCGAAACGTAGGCATGATTGACCTGTCAACGCTGGGTGGTATTGATATCAGGGGGCCCGCTGCCTCAGAGCTGTTGAATAGACTCTACACGGGTGGCTTCAAAGGACTGGCGATTGGCAAGTCAAAGTATGCGCTCATGTGCAATGAATCAGGTGTCGTTATTGACGATGGCGTTGCTGCCAGGCTGGCGGAAACTCATTTTTACGTGACGGCGACAACCACTGGTGTCGAGAATGTCTACCGGCAGATGCTTAAGTGGAATGTACAGTGGCAGCTGGATGTCGATATTACGAATGTTACGAGTGCCTATTGCGTCGTCAACCTTGCGGGCCCGAAATCCAAAGAAGTGCTGGCCAGACTCACGGCAACTGATCTTGACGAGGCCGCGTTTCCCTATTTGGGTGTACGTGAGGGCGAGGTCGCTGGTATCCCGGCTCGTATACTGCGAGTCGGCTTTGTGGGCGAACTCGGTTACGAAATCCATGTGCCTCAAACCTTCGGGAGGCATCTGTGGGACGCACTTGCCGCGGTCGGCGCAACATTTGATATCGCGCCCTTTGGCGTCGAGGCCCAGCGGTTGCTTAGGTTAGAGAAAGGTCACATCATCATCGGTCAGGACACAGATGCCATGACGCACCTGCGCGAATTAGAGATGTCATGGGCAGTATCTCGTAAAAAGCCATTTTTTATTGGTGACAGAACCACCGCTGAGATTGACTCAAGTAGGATGACGAGAAGACTTGCAGGCTTCACTGTTGAGTCAACGAATCGCGTCGACGTGCCGCAGGAGTCCCACCTTGTATTGGAGGGTGGCCGGATGGTCGGGCGTGTAACCTCAGCTGCATATTCTCCGACCCTCGACAAAATAATAGGCCTTGCGTACGTCCCTGCGACCAGTACAGAGGGAGACACGATTACCATTAGGGTTGATCGCGGTCGCGGCCTGCAGGCAACCCTCTGCGAGCTGCCTTTTTATGATCCGCAGACTGAGCGACAGCGAGTTCCGCAAATTTCAGTAGAGGTAATAGAAGAGTCGCTCCCTGAGCGAATCAGCCTGATCAGTGCGTCAGACGGCGATCCGGAAAGTGGTGTCGTCATTGTTGACCGCACCCTTTCGGATCGATGCGGTATCCGTGGGAGGACGGCTGCGAGTTGGCTTGAATCAGCGTCAATGCTGGTGCCCGACAAACCAAACTGGGCGCTGGTTCAAAAGGATGGTACGTTGCTGGCCCGACTGTCTGTTGGCGAGTTTCTGCTCCTGGGCGCTTCTAATTATCTGGGATGTCTTCCAGAATCCGCAGATAGCAATTACTCGTTGCCTCGCGGCGACAGTCACGCCTGGATGGTTGTAAGTGGAGTGCACAGTCGTGAATTGCTTCAGGCAATCTGCAGTATTGATCTTCGCGCCCGTTCATTCTCTGACGGTGATGTCGCGCAGACCCTGATGTTCGGTGTCAGCGTGATCTTGATCCAAGCGGAGGGAATCTTTCACCTGTGCGCGGATATTACATCGAGTCAATATTTGTATGACGCTCTAGAGGGAGCGATCGATTCAATGGGTATTTAGGTCATGTTGAAACTCATAAAAACAAAAACAGGAAACTGAAAAAAACGGTTTGTTGGTTTAAGAAATGGATGCCGGAAAATGGCATAGATGTGCTGCCAGGTGTCGCATTGTGGCAAGGCTTTTTTAAGTGATGCGCGTAAGATTGTCTGACGTACCGAGAGGATTGAGTATGTATTTTGTTGATGGCCTGCAGTACAGCAACTGGTCTGAAAAAATATTCAAGGAAATGAATGACGCCGGTCTTGCGGCTGTGCACGTAACGATTGCCTACCATGAAAATTTTCGTGAAGTTGTCGCGAATTTTTCAAAGTGGAATGACTACTTTGAAAAGTTCAGCGATCTCATCATGCCCGGTACTTGTGCTGCTGATATTGACCTGGCCCGTGAGAGCCAGCGCACGGCTATTTTCTTTGGATTCCAGAACCCCTCGCCCATCGAAGACGACATTTCCCTGGTTGAGATCTGTTATCAGCTTGGTGCGCGATTCATGCAGCTTTCTTATAACAATCAAAGCTTGCTTGCGACTGGCTGCTATGAAAGTGACGACCCGGGTATTACCAGAATGGGTAAGCAGGTCATTAAGGAAATGAACCGCATAGGATTTGTGATCGATATGAGCCACTCTGCAGAGCGCTCAACCCTTGAAGCGATAGACCTGTCTGAGCGACCAATAACGATCTCTCATGCTAACCCCGGTTTCTGGCACGCAGCGCTGCGTAACAAATCCGAGGTGGTGTTAAAAGCACTGGCGGAGCGCGGCGGTATGCTTGGTTTTTCCATGTACCCGCATCATTTAGATAATGGGTCTTCCTGCACGCTTGAAGACTTTTGTCAGATGATTGCTCGTACGGTGGAACTGGTCGGTGTTGATCATGTTGGTTTTGGCAGTGATCTTTGCCAGGACCAGCCCGATAGTGTGGTCGAATGGATGCGCAATGGCCGCTGGACCAAGGAAATTGACTACGGTGAGGGTTCTGCTGACCATGCTGGCTTCCCTCCGCAACCGGCATGGTTTGAAAATTCCACTGGCTACCCCGGGATTGCCCGTGGTCTTGTTGACGTCGGTTTTGATGATGCAGAAGTTGCGAAGATCT
>Ga0208964_1000040_pt1 | contig 71601 bp, 59 predicted proteins | sample AOAMet1_08_M0_20_2_FD_188227 | JGI IMG/M metagenome (GOLD analysis project Ga0208964, IMG submission 188227) | Ammonia-oxidizing marine microbial communities from Monterey Bay, California, USA - CAN11_08_M0_20 (SPAdes) | ecosystem: Environmental > Aquatic > Marine > Intertidal zone | place... | reverse complement strand
TATTTGGAGGTAGAAGTTACAGGCCCAAATAGAGACTTACATTCAGGATTATACGGAGGAGCAGTTGCGAATCCTATCAATATTTTATGTGAAATGATTTCAAAAATGAAAGATGAAAATAATCATATTGCAATTCCAAAATTTTATGACAATGTAGTGGAACTTTCAGCAGAAGAAAGAGAAGATATTGCACGCGCCCCTTTCTCATTAGATAAATACAAAAAAGCATTGGACTTATCGGATGTTCATGGGGAAGAAGGATACACAACAATGGAGCGTACTGGAATTCGCCCAACTTTAGATGTAAACGGAATTTGGGGAGGATATACGGGTGAAGGAGCAAAAACAGTAATTGCTTCTAAAGCCTATGCAAAAATTTCTATGCGTTTGGTTCCTAATCAATCTGATGAAGAAATTACTACATTATTTACTAACTACTTTAAAAGTATAGCGCCCAAAAGTGTAAGCGTAACCGTTACTCCTCATCATGGTGGAGAACCTTATGTTTCTCCTACTGATATTCCTGCTTATGTTGCGGCAAGCAAGGCTATGGAAACTACATACGGTAAAAAACCTGTCCCCGTTAAAAGCGGAGGATCTATCCCTATTGTAGCTTTGTTTGAGGCTGAATTAGGTGTTAAATCTATCTTACTTGGTTTTGGTTTGGATTCGGATGCAATTCATTCACCAAACGAGCATTATGGTATTTTTAATTACCTAAAAGGAATTGAAACAATCCCTCACTTTTTTGAAAATTATGCTAAAGAACATTAATCTATAAAATGCGTTATCTTATTATTCTAGGATCCTTACTTTTTTTTACAACCTCTTGTAATAGTCAACATGAAAAAAATGATATGACTGAAGAACATAAATATACTAACTCCCTTGTAAACGAAACAAGTCCATATTTACTGCAACATGCTCATAATCCAGTAAACTGGCACCCATGGAATGAAGAAACTCTAGCAAAAGCAAAAAAGGAAGACAAGTTATTACTTATTAGTATTGGGTATTCAGCTTGCCATTGGTGTCATGTAATGGAACATGAAAGTTTTGAAGATTCGGCAGTAGCTAAAGTAATGAATGATAATTTTATTTGTATAAAAGTAGATAGAGAAGAACGACCTGATGTAGATCAGATTTATATGACTGCAGTACAATTGATGAATAATAGAGGTGGTTGGCCACTAAATTGCATTGCTCTTCCGAACGGGCAACCATTTTGGGGAGGCACGTATTTTAGAAAAGACGATTGGAAAAAACAAATCCTGCAAATGGCAAATATCTATAAAACAGATAAAAATAGAGTAATTGAATTTGCCGGAAGACTAACAAAGGGAATACAGCAGACAGAGAATATTGTTGAAAATACAGATGAAATAGACTTCAAATGGAAAGATTTAGACAATATGGTTTCTCCTTGGTCAGAGAAATTTGACAATACAGAAGGAGGAACAAATGGAGCTCCTAAATTTCCAATGCCAAACGCTTATAATTTCTTACTAAAATACGGACACTTATCTAATAATCCTGAGGTATCAGAACATGTAGAGCTCACTTTAGACAAGATGGCTTTTGGAGGAATTTATGACCAAATTGGTGGTGGATTTGCTCGATATTCAGTAGACAAATATTGGAAAGCCCCTCACTTTGAAAAAATGCTTTATGATAACGGACAATTAGTTAGCTTGTATTCTGAGGCCTATTTAAAACACCAAAAGCCTCTTTATAAAGAAGTGGTTTTTGAAACATTAGAATTTATAGAAAGAGAATTAATGGCAGAAAACGGAGCATTCTATTCTGCACTTGATGCCGACAGTGAAGGGGAAGAAGGGAAATTTTATGTTTGGAATGAACAGGAATTAAAATCCTTAATTATAGAAGATTTTTCCATTTTTAAAGACTATTACAATATTAATGGAAAAGGGCTTTGGGAACATGGAAACTATATTTTACTCAGAAAAGAAAGTAAAGAACGAATAGCGAAAAAACATACTATTTCTATTTCTGATTTAGAAAGTAAAATTAAAAATTGGAAAAAAGTTCTGATGGGAGCAAGAGATAAAAGAATTAGACCAGGCTTAGATGATAAATCTCTCACTTCTTGGAACTCACTGATGTTGAAAGGATATATAGACGCCTATATGACATTCGGAGTAAAACATCATTTAGATATTGCTCTGAAAAATGGGAATTTTATTGTAAATACTCAAATGAGTGAAGATGGAAAATTACTTCATTCTTACAAAGATGGAAGATCTACAATAAATGCATATTTAGAAGATTATTCCCTTACAATTTCTGCATTTATTCGATTATATGAAGCTACATTTGACACAAAATGGCTTACGTATTCAGAAAAATTAACCGAATATGCAATTGCCCATTTTTATGACACAAAAAGTGGAATGTTCTTTTTCACCTCTGATTTAGATCCAGAGCTTGTAGCCAGAAAAATGGAAATAAATGACAATGTAATTCCTGCATCAAATTCGGTAATGTCCAATTCACTTTTCGATTTAGGAACTATTCTAGGCAAAGATAATTACAAAGAAATGAGCATTAAAATGCTTAATAATGTAAAACCTGATATGGATAGTTATGCTTCCGGATATGCAAATTACGCTACACTTATGTTAAAACAAGTTTCTCCTTATTATGAAATAGCAATTGTTGGGGAAGATGCTCATGATAAAACTATGGAGATGAATACAAGATACAATCCAAATACATTATTTATTGGTAGTTTTAAAGAAAGTAATTTGGAACTTTTGGAAGGGAAATATATGGAAGGAACAACTATGATTTATGTTTGCGAAAACAAAGTTTGTCAACTTCCAACAGCAGAAATTAAACAGGCATTAAAACAAATTAAATAATGAAATACTTATTTGAAGAAAATCAGAGATTTACACAATGGTGGTTGTGGGTTATTTTACTCTCCTTCCCTATTATATCTGTTGGACCATTTGATGAGAATCCAATTAATTTGTATCACGTTCTGATTGGATTAGGAATTCCTCTTTTTTTTTATACATTTCAACTAAGAATAAAAGTAAGCGTGGACGGATTACATTACCAATTTTTTCCTTTTCATTTTAAATCTCACACAATTAAGATAGATGATATAGAGAAATTTAAAGCAATGGAATACTCCCCAATGAAAGAATATGGAGGATGGGGAATTAAATTTGGATTTAAAGGGAAGGCTTACAATGTAAGTGGAAATAAAGGAGTAAAAGTGTTCTTAAAGAATGACACAAACATCATGTTTGGTAGCCAAAAATACAAAGAGATGGAAAAAACTTTGAAAAAGATTAAGAAACAATAAGTAAAAAGTAATTTTTCTTGCCTTTTTGTGCAAGTATATATTTTCCATTCAATAAGTCATCTTCAGAAATTTTAAAATCTTCAGAAATTTTTTCTTTATTTATACTTACTGCATTGGATTGTATCATTCTCCTTGCCTCTCCTTTAGAAGCAAACACTTGTGTTTTTTCAGCAAGTAAGTCTAAAATTCCTGCACTTAAATCTGATTTATTTATTTCAAACTGAGGAACACCTTCAAATACAGAAAGGAAAGTATCTACATCCAAACTTTTCAAATCCTCTGCAGTAGACGTCCCAAACAAAATACCAGAAGCTTTAATTGCCATCTCTAAATCTTCTTTGCTGTGTACTCTTGTCGTCACTTCTTCAGCAATTGATTTTTGCAACAATCTTAAATGAGGAGTTTTATCATGTTCTTCAATTAGTTTTTTTATTTCTTCTTCACCCTTCAGAGTAAAAATCTTTATATAGTTTTTCGCATCTTCATCTGAAGAATTTAACCAGAACTGGTAAAATTTATATGGGGAAGTTTTTGATTTATCCAGCCAAATATTCCCGCTTTCTGTTTTCCCAAACTTGCCTCCATCTGCTTTTTGAATTAATGGAGTGGTTACTGCAAACGCTTTCCCCTCTCCCTTTCTTCTGATAAGTTCAGTTCCGCTTACAATGTTTCCCCACTGGTCAGAACCTCCTAATTGCACTTTACAATTTTTATTTTTCCAAAGCCAATAAAAATCATATGCTTGCACCAATTGATAGGAAAATTCAGTAAAACTAATTCCTGTTTCCAATCTACTCTTTACAGAATCTTTCGCCATCATATAATTTACAGAAATGTGTTTCCCAACATCACGGATAAAATCTAAAAAGGAAAACTCATTAAACCAATCAAAATTATTTACTACCTCCGCAGAGTTTTCTCCACAATCAAAATCTAAAAATTGTTCCAATTGTTTTTGTACTGATGACAAATTATGATTTAATGTTTCTTCATCTAACAGATTACGCTCCTTGCTTTTTCCAGAAGGATCACCAACCATGCCGGTAGCTCCACCAACTAAAGCAAAAGGTTTGTGTCCGCATCTTTGCAAATGAACCAGAATCATTATCTGAACCAAACTTCCTATATGTAATGAGTCAGATGTCGGATCAAAACCAATATAAGCAGAAGTTGTTTCTTTTGCAAATTGCTCTTCCGTTCCAGGCATGATATCGTGTATCATTCCTCTCCATTTTAATTCTTCTATAAAGTTCATCTGTTACATATTTTTGTCAAAAATAGATAAATTTTTAAATCTATACTCTAATATCTTACATCTAATCACTAATATTTTATCTTTGCTTTATGATATTTATTACTGGAGGAACAGGATTAGTTGGATCTCATATCTTATTAAAATTATCTCAAAGGAACATCTCATTTAAGGCTTTGAAAAGGGAAAGAAGTTCTTTAGATATTTGTAAAGATGTATTTACTTATTACAATGCTGAATCACAATTCAATAAAATAAAATGGGTAAATGGAGATGTAAATGATATTCCTTCTTTAGAAGAAGTGATGAAAAATTGTACGAAAGTTATTCATGCCGCTGCTATAGTTTCTTTTCATAATGATGATGAAGAAACAATATACAAAATTAATGTCGAAGGAACGATAAACATAGTAAATGTTGCTCTATCTGCAGGAATTGAGAAGCTTTCCTATATTAGTTCGATAGCCGCCCTAGGAAGAAACACCACTTCTGATATTGTTGATGAGAATTGTGATTTTAAAATCAGTAAAAAGGAAAATAATTATTCTCTTTCAAAATATTATTCGGAGCAAGAAGTTTGGAGAGCTTCACAAGAAGGGTTAGATGTAGTAATTTTAAATCCTTCTGTCATTTTAGGACCAGGAGATTGGACAAAAGGAAGTTCTCAGATATTTCAGAAGATTTATGATGGACTAAAATATTATACAAGTGGTTCTACTGGATATGTAGATGTTACAGATGTAGCAGAATGTGCAATTAAATTGCTTGAATCTGATATAAAAAATGAAAGATTTATTATTAATGGAGCAAATTTAAAGTTCAGAGAATTATTTGATATGATTGCTGAAGGATTTAATAAAAAGAAAGCTACTATAAAAGTAACTCCATTAATGAAAGAATTAGCTTGGAGAATAGAACTTCTTCGATCCTTTATTACAGGCAGAAGACCTCTTATTACGAAAGAAACTGCAAATTCTGCTATGAAAAACAGTAGTTACTCAACCAAAAAAATTCAAGATACAATCTCATTTAAATTCGTTCCAATACAAGAAAGTGTGAAAAAATATTGTCAATGGTTTTCTGAAAATATCAAATCAGTTTAACTGATCTCTTGTTTTTTCCAGATCTATTAATATTTCTTCATGAATCTTTTCAAATAACCCTGGTCTTTCCGAATAATGCTGTAGTGTATTTTCAAAATTAGTTTTATTTACATTATGATCAGATAGAATCTTCTGATAATCTGAATTATTTACTCTATTTAACTTAAAATCTGATTCTACCAAATAAATTTTTGCCAGAATATTAGCAAACTGATCCTTTGGAATAATATTATGATTTTGTTCTTCTTTTTTAGAACAAGAGAATAATATTAAGAAAGAAAGTAAATAAATAGGTTTCACTCTACAAATGTATTTTATTTAGATATATTTGCATCATTATTAACCAATAAAATTTATAACATGAAAAAATTAATGTCTATTTTCGGAGTTATCTTATTTGCTTCTTCTCTTACTTTAACTTCTTGTGGTGACTCTACTGAGGCTGAATGTGCTGAGGATTGTGCAAAAGAATGTTGTGAAGCTAATGTATGTGCAAAGACAGGAGAAGCATGTTTAGATGATCATTCTTGTTGTGCTGAAGAAGCTGCTGAGGAAGTTGATGCTGAAGAAGTTGCTACTGAATCTGAAGATGCTACTGAGGAAGTTGCTGCTGAAGAAGTTGCTACTGAGGAAGAATCTGCTGAATAATTAGAAACTCAAAACATTAAGAAGAAGACATCCAATTGGGTGTCTTTTTTTTATCTATTAAATTTTAATCTCTGTCCTTTTGTACTTTCATCAAAAGATCCATATTCGTATGCGATATGTCCATTGACAAAGGTATGTGTGATTGTGGAATGAAAATTTTGTCCTTCAAAAGGAGACCACCCACATTTATACAAAATATTTTCTTTTGTTACTTCCCAAGATTTCTCTAAATCTACCAATACTAGATCTGCAAAAAACCCTTCTTTTACAAAACCTCTATCTTCTATCTGAAAACAAATTGCCGGATTATGACACATTTTTTCCACCACTTTTTCCAAAGTAATTTTTCCGTTTTTATAAAATTCTAACATGGCTAGTAAGGTATGTTGAACTAACGGTCCTCCCGAAGGGGATTTAAAATAAGGATTCTTCTTTTCTTCTAAAGTATGAGGAGCGTGATCGCTAGCTATTACATCTAATTTATTATCTAAAAGAGCTTGAAACAAAGCTTTCTGATCACTTTTCTTTTTTACTGATGGATTCCATTTAATAAGAGTTCCTTTTTCTTGATAATCACTCTCATCAAACCATAAATGATGAATACAAACCTCAGCTGTAATTCTTTTTTCTGATAGAGGTATTGTATTATCAAAAAGTTTAATCTCTTTCTCAGTAGAAAGATGAAAAACATGTAATCTGCTATTATGTTTTTTTGCAAGTTCAACTGCAAAAGAACTAGATTTAAAACAAGCTTCTTCACTTCTAATATTTGGATGTTCTGAAATTGGAACCTCCTCTCCGAATATCTCTTTAGCTTTTGCAATATTTTCTTGAATAATATTTTCATCTTCACAATGAACTGCAATAAGCATAGAAGTTTTTGAGAAAATTTCTTCTAGTACTTTTCTATCATCAACCAACATATCCCCTGTAGAAGATCCCATAAAAATCTTAATAGCTCCTACAGTTTTTGGATCTGTTTTCAAAACCTCCTCTAAATTATTGTTCGAAACTCCCATAAAAAAGGTAAAGTTCGCTAAAGAATCTTCCTCAGCAATCTTAAATTTCTGTTCTAATAATTCTTGAGTTAAAGTTTGCGGATTTGTATTTGGCATTTCCATATAGGAAGTGATTCCTCCAGCAATAGCTGCCTTACTTTCAGTATAAATATTTGCTTTATGAGTCAATCCTGGTTCTCTGAAATGAACTTGATCATCAATGATTCCTGGAAATAGATATTTACCTGTAGCATCAATTTCAATATCTGAATTTACATCTATTCTTTCTGAAATTTGCTTTATCCTTTCATCTTCAATAAGTAAATCTGAAATAAATATCTTTCCCTGATTTACAATTGAAGCATTTTTTATAAGCGTAAGCATTATCTGTTAAATTTTCGGAAAAGAGATTTTATCTTCATCTGTAAAACTCCAAAAACAGCTTCAAAAAATATTCCTCCACTCATTTTTGAAGTTCCTTCAGTTCTGTCAGTAAAAATTACTGGGACTTCAACCACATTAAATCCATATTTCCAAGATTTAAACTTCATTTCAATCTGAAAAGCGTATCCAACAAACTGAATTTTATTAAAGTTTATAGTTTCTAAAACTTCTCTTTTATAACATTTAAATCCTGCTGTAGAATCATGAATAGGCATTCCGGTAATAAATTTTACATATTTTGATGCAAAAAAAGACATTAATAACCTAGAAATTGGCCAATTCACAATATTTACTCCTTTTACATATCTTGAACCAATAGCGACTTCACCTCCTTCAGATGAACAAGCGTTATATAATCTTATCAAATCATCAGGATTATGTGAAAAATCTGCATCCATTTCAAAAATAAATTGATAATCTTTGTTGAGAGCCCATTTAAATCCATGAATATAAGCGGTTCCCAATCCTAGTTTCCCAGATCTTTCTTCAATATGTAGATTATCACTGAACTCTTTCTGCAATCCTTTTACAATATCAGCAGTTCCATCAGGAGATCCGTCTTCAATTACTAAAACATGAAAGGACTTGTCTAAAGAAAATACTTTACGGATTATCTTTTCAATATTCTCTTTCTCGTTATAAGTAGGTATAATTATTAAACTATCAGACATGTGGCAAAAATAGATAAACGGATTTATTAATCAGTTATTGTGATGATGATTTAATTTCATCTACTACAGAAGGGTCTAATAAAGTTGATGTATCTCCTAAATCTTCAGAATCTCCTGAAGCAATCTTTCTAAGAATTCTTCTCATAATTTTTCCGGAACGAGTCTTTGGTAAAGAAGAAACGAACTGAATTTTATCTGCTTTCGCAATCGGACCAATAATTTTTGAAACCAAATCATTTATTTCTAACTTTAGTTTATCTTGATCATCCCATTTTTGATGACAGATTACAAAAGCATACACTCCATTTCCTTTTATCGGATGAGGGAATCCGACAATTGCCGTTTCACAAACGTTTTCATGTTCATCCATTGCGTTTTCTATTTCAGCAGTTCCCAAATTGTGACCCGAAACAATTAATACATCATCTACTCTACCTGTTATTCTATACATTCCATTTTCATCTCTCAAACATCCGTCCCCTGTAAAATATTTATCTTTAAAAGCAGAAAAATAAGTTTCCTTAAATCTAGCATGATCTCCATAAATTGTACGAGATATGGAAGGCCAAGGGAATTTAATACATAATCTTCCCTTTGCTGGATTTCCTGTGATTTCATCACCTTGTTCATCTACCAAAGACGGTTGAATTCCTGGTAATGGTAGAGTTGCAAAAGATGGTTTTGATGGAGTAACTCCTGCTAAATTAGAGATCATGATTCCTCCGGTTTCAGTCTGCCACCAAGTATCTACAATTGGACAGTTTCCTTTTCCAATTTTCTCATCATACCAATGCCATGCATCCTCATTTATTGGCTCACCAACTGTTCCTAAAACTTTTAATGAAGATAAATTATAAGGAGATATAAATTGAGATCCTTTTGATTCTAAAGAACGAATTGCTGTTGGTGCTGTATAAAAAATATTTACTTTGTTTTCTTCTACTATTTTCCAAAATCTTCCTGCATCCGGATAAGTTGGAACTCCTTCAAACATCATAGTTGTCGCTCCTGCCAAAAGTGGTCCATAAACTATATAGGAATGTCCCGTAATCCATCCAATATCAGCAGTACACCAATAAATATCCCCTTCATTATACTGAAAAACATTTCTGAAAGAAAATTCTGTATAAATCATATATCCTGCTGTAGAATGCACTATTCCTTTTGGTTTCCCGGTAGAACCGGAAGTGTATAAAATAAAAAGAGGATCCTCAGAATCCATAACTTCAGCAGTACAATTTTTACCTACTTTTGCCATTTCGTTTCCCCACCAAACATCTGTACCATCTTTCATTTCAATGTCTGAATTTGTTCTTTTCAAAACAATACATTTCTCAATGGAAGGAGTATTTTTCATTGCCTCATCCGAAATATATTTTAATGGTGTTATTTTATCTCCTCTATACGCGCCATCAGAGGTAATAAGGATATTACAATTTGCATCATTTATTCTGTCGGATAATGATTTTGAAGAAAATCCTGCAAAAACAACTGAATGAATTGCTCCTATCCTAGCGCAAGCCAAAACAGCAATAGCAAGTTCCGGAACCATTGGCATATACAAACAAATTCTATCTCCTTTTTTTGCCCCATTGTTTTTTAATACATTGGAAAATCTGCAAACTTCTAAGTGTAGTTCTTTATACGATAAACATCTACTTTTTTCCTCTGGATTATTTGCAATCCATTTTATTGCAGTCTGATCTCCTCTTTTTCCCAGATGACGATCCAAACAATTTTCTGTAATATTTAATTTTCCTCCTTCAAACCATTTTACTTCTGGCTTAGAAAAGTCCCAACTCAATACATTATCCCATTTCTTTTTCCAAAGAAAATTATTTGCCTTTTCTTCCCAAAAGAGTTCTGGATCTTTAATACTTTTCTGATACTCTTTTTTGTATGTTTCAAAATCTAATATTCTTTTATCATGCATTCAACAAAGATAATAAAAAAATAAAAATAAGAAGTTCTCCAATCTAAAGAAAATTGTAAATTGGCATGCGAAATATAAAACAAAAATTATGAAAAGAATTTTACTATCATTAGGTGCTATTTTAACAATAAGCATGAGTGCTCAAGACTGTTCAGAGTTATTTATCTCAGAATATATTGAGTCAATTAATAATAATAATGCTATTGAAATATATAATCCTACCAACTCATCTATCGATCTTGCTGGATATACTATAAATAGATATAGTAATGGAGCAAGTTCTGGGCCTGAATCATTTCAATTAGGAGGGACAATTGCTTCAGGAGATGTAATTGTTATTGGAAATGGACAACTTGATTCAATTGATCTTGGAACATATTGGTCAGTTCCTGTGGATCCTGTTTTTTATGCATTGTTAGATGATCATTGTAACGGTGACTATGATGCAAATTCAACATTCTATTTTAATGGAGATGACGCAATGACACTTGAAAAGAATGGAAATATTATTGATATTTTTGGGAAAGTAGGAGAAGATCCCGGATCTGCTTGGACAGATGACGCTTCAGCTGGATATACAGACGCAAATGGAGGGACTTGGTGGACAAAAAGACAAACTCTTATAAGAAAATCATCTGTAAAGCAAGGGATAACACAAAATCCTGTTTTATTTGACCCTACTTCAGAATACGATTCTTTACCAGACCAAACTTATACTGAAATGGGATCTCATAATTGTGATTGTATTACAACTTCAATTAATAATAAAGATGTTACATATGTAATATATCCAAATCCTACTCCAAAAGGGGGAAATGTTGTAATAAATTCGAAATCTGCTATTTCATATATTGAAATATATAACATGCTAGGAGAAAGAATCATCTCAGAAAGAACATCAATAGTTTCAACAGAAATGTTGTTAAAAGGCACTTATTTGATTAACGTTTATTTTGAAGATGGTAAATCCGTAAGAAACAAACTTATTATAGATTAATCTATATACAAACTATAAAGAATGTTGATGAAGAACCATCAGCATTTTTTTAGAACAAAATTTTTTCATGAAACAATATCTACTTCTAATTCTCAGTCTTTTTGCTGCTATTACCTATGCACAAAACACTACAATTAATGGTAGTGTAATAGATGCTAATACTGGAGAATCTTTAATAGGAGCTTCTGTTGTATATGGGAAAGGGATGGGAGTTGCTGCCGATTATGACGGGAACTTTGTATTTTCAGTTCCTAGTGGTGATAGAAAAATAACTGTTTCCTATGTAGGATATCTTCAAGAAAGTAAATCCATAAAAGCTGAGGGGAAATCTGTTACAGTAAAATTCAAATTAAAACCTATGCAGCTTTCAGAAGTTCATATTGTATCGGATGTAGCCAGAGACAGAGAAACTCCTGTTGCTTTTACTACAGTTTCCTTAAAAAAGGTAAATGAAGAATTAGCTTCTCAAGATATTCCTATGATTTTAAATTCAACTCCAGGTGTTTACGCTACTCAAAGTGGAGGTGGTGATGGAGATGCTAGAATAACAATTAGAGGATTTAATCAAAGAAATGTAGCGGTTATGATTGACGGTATTCCCGTAAATGATATGGAAAATAGTTGGGTTTATTGGTCCAATTGGTCTGGATTGGATGCAGTAACTTCAAACATACAAGTTCAAAGAGGATTGGGAGCCTCAAAAATTGCCATTCCGTCTGTTGGAGGAACAATGAATATACTCACAAGAGGAATAGGAAACAAACAAAGTGGAACTATAAAACAAGATATCGGTTCTTTTGGTAGATTAAAAACTTCTATTGGATATAACTCAGGTAAGATGGATAATGGTTGGGGGTTCACTCTAGCAGGTTCTTATAAGAGAGGAAATGGCTTTGTGCAAGAAACTTGGACTGAAGGGTATTTTTATTATGCAAAAATTCAGAAAGAAATTGGAAACCATACCTTTACACTTTCTGCAATGGGAGCTCCACAAAAACACGGTCAAAGAAGTTATAAAAGCAATATTGCAACTTACGACACAACTTTCTCTCAATCATTAGGAGACACCTCTTCTTTTGAAGGAAGAATTATAAATCAAGGTATTGACTACAACAAGCATTGGGGCGATATTGATAGATGGACATTAAATTCTAATGGAGACACAATACATAACAATTCTATTTTGAATACTAAACAAAATTATTTTCATAAACCACAATATTCTTTAAGACATTTTTGGGTAGTAAATGATAAATTCTATATCTCAAATATTTCGTACGCTTCTATTGGTAATGGTGGTGGTACTGGAATAAGTGGTAATACAAATAACTATGATGATTATGGACAATACCACTTACAGGATGCTTATAATGGAAATATAAATAATATAGATGTTCTTTATTCTGATGATGAAAGTAAGTCGAGTACTTATTTAAGAAGTTCAATAAATAATCATTATTGGTACGGTCTGCTTTCTACCGTTAATTATAACCCCTCTGAAGAGATATCAATTTCTGGAGGGTTAGATTTAAGAACATATAAAGGGGAACATTATAGGGAAGTTTATGATCTATTAGGAGGAAATTATGCAATTGATGAATCAAATGGACTTCAATTAACTCAAATAAAAAATGTAGGTGATATTGTAGGGTATCATAATGATGGGTTCGTAAAATGGTTAGGTGGATTTGGGCAAGTAGAATATAATAATGGTAGAGTTTCAACTTTCTTTAATCTTTCAGGATCCAACTCTGGATACAGACGTCATGATTACTTTAAAAAGAAAGATCTGGTTTTATCTGACACAACTTTTACTGAAGCATTAGGAACTTCTGTTACTACTGAAATAGAATATAATAATGCAGGGAATATTATTGGAGCTCATAAAACAATGAATCTTGATACAGTTTTGTGGAACGGGCAAACATATACTATGTATTCTGATGAAGCGAGAGATGCAATAACAGATTGGGAATGGATAAAAGGATTTACTGTTAAAACAGGAGCAAACTACAATGTTGATGAATTAAATAATGTGTTCTTCAATATTGGTTACATCTCTAAAGCTCCAAGGTTTAATAATGTTTTTGACTATAGTAATCAACTTTTTAGAGATATACAAAACGAGAGAGTTAAAGCTGTTGAGGGAGGGTACTCCTATCGTTCTAGGTTTTTATCTGCTAACTTAAACGGATATCATACCTCATGGATAAATAAGCCTTCTAATGGAGGAGTTACAATTGAAGTAGATGAGGTTCCATATAAAGCAAACATCAATGGAATGAATGCTCTTCATCAAGGAATTGAAATAGATTTTGCGTATAAACTAAGTAATAAATTAACTTTTGAGGGTCTTGTTTCATTAGGAGATTGGAGATGGACTTCATCTGACACTGTTCGTTTTTATGATGATGACAATAATCCTGTAATTGATGAATCTGGGAATGAGATTATTGTAACTTTTGATGCTGAAGGTGTTCATGTTGGTGATGCTGCCCAAACTCAATATGGAATTAGTTTCCGATATGAGCCAACAAGCAACTCTTACTTTAAAATTAGAGGCACTTATTTTGATGATTACTATTCTGAATTTGACCCTTTAAGTTTAAATGGAGTAAATTCTGGGAGAGAAAGTTGGAAGATACCTGCTTATCAGTTAGTAGATTTGCATGCAGGTTATAAAATAAGTATAACTCCAAAAAACAAATTAGATATTAAATTTAGTGTTCTGAATCTATTAAATGAAATTTATATTTCTGATGCACAAAATAATGACCCTTACAATGCCAACTATCAAGATTTTGACGCGAAATCTGCTGGAGTATTTTTCGGACTTGGTAGAAGATTTAACGTTTCAGCAAAAATTAATTTTTAAAAAGTAAAATATGAAAAAGATAACGATATTTATTTTATCCTCATTACTATCAATAGTAAGTTTTTCCCAAAACATTGCTACTGCCAGAGCCCAAGGTGTTGGAGCAACAGTTTCAATTACTGGAGTAGTAACAAATGGTGATGAGCTTGGTCCTATCCGATACATTGAAGATGGAACCGGAGGATTAGGTCTTTATGATCCAACTGCACTTGCAGGAGTAGTAAGAGGAGATGAAATTACTGTAAGTGGTACATTAGTAGATTACAATGGACTAATGGAGATGACTCCAGTAACTTTAACATCTACAATTTCTACTGGAAATTCAATTACTCCACAATTAATTACTCCTATTCAAATAGGTGAACTTACCGAAAGTGAATTAATTCAAATTGATAATGTGATTTTTAATAGCGGAGGTTCTCTTTTCACAGTTGGAACACACGATTTTTCGTCAAATGGAGAAACAGGTAAAATTTATATCAGAACTGGTAGTCCACTTGAAAACTCACTTATCCCAATGGGTCCAGTTACTTTAATTGGTATTTCATCTCAATATACATTTAATGTTCCCGCAAATGATGGGTATCAGATTCTACCTAGAGATTCTTCTGATATAATACCTACTGGGAATTTATTGTTTACTTCTGGGATTACTCAATCAAACATTACAACGAGTAGTTTTGATTTAAGATGGACTACTTCTGACAGCTCGACAACAGCTTGTTTTTATGGGACAACCTCTGCGCTTGGTAACAATCTAGATTTCGGAGGGAATACTATGAGTCATACACTATCTTTAACTTCTTTATCAGACGCTACGATTTACTATGTTCAATGTTATTCTGTAAAAGGAGCTGATACTGCATTTTCGAATATTGGAGTATATATAACAGCTTCTAACTCATCTGGAAAAATAAGACCTTATTTTAATCATTCCGTTGATGTGTCCTATTCTTCTGGAGTAGATGCGCAGAATATCTCAACTTATTTTAACGACACCATAAAAGCGTATATGGATTTAGCGCAAAATACATTAGATATTTGTGTTTATAATGCTTCTGATGCAACAATTGCTGGAGCAATAAATGATGCTCATAATAGAGGGGTACAAGTAAGGTATATTGCAGATGATGATGTAGTCAACTCTATGATATCAAGTTTAGATCCAAATATTCCAGTTGTTTACAGAGATAATAGTGTGGCTGGAATTATGCATAATAAATTTATTATTGTTGATGCAAATTCGACTAATAATTCTTGGATAATGGGAGGCTCTACAAATTGGACAAATCCTTCAAATTTATTTAATGATTATAATAACATTATCTTTATACAGGACAAATCAATAGCGCAGGCTTACACTACAGAGTTTAATGAAATGTGGGGTGGAGTTTTTGGATCAAATAAAGAAGATAATACTCCTCATCTATTTAATGTAAATGGTACAGATGTAGAAGTTTATTTCTCTCCTTCCGATCAAACTACATCACATATATTACAATTTATACATAATGTAGATTATTCTTTAGAATTTGGACTATTATCATTCACTAGAGACGATATTGGATCATCTATAATTGATAAAGAGGGGGAATTTGGTGTAAATATTAGAGGAATAATTGAAATGCAAAATGGAACTGGAAGTGAATACGACAATCTGATAAATGGTGGAGTAAATGTAAGATCTCATATGGGAGTAACTCATTCATTTCATCATAAATATGCTATCGCAGATGTTGGAGTGTCTGCATCAGATCCTACAGTACTTACAGGTTCTCATAACTGGAGTTCTAATGCAGAAAATAGTTCAGATGAAAATACTATTATTATACATGATCAAACAATTGCTAATATTTACTTACAAGAATTTGAAAAAAGATGGGGAGAACTTATATCAACAAATACAAATGAAATATCAGATCTGAAAATTAAAATTTTCCCAAATCCTTCTCTAGGTAAGGTAACTATTATTACAGAAAGTATGATTGATGTAATAAACATTTATGATATAAAAGCTAAATTTGTACAAAGTACTACATCAAATAATTTTGAAATTTTATCTAGTGGAGTTTACTTTATTAAAATCACATTAGATAATGGAAATTATACTATCCGAAAATTAATAATTCAATAAGAAAATATAAATCTACTAAAAGCCTTTTCTTACTAGAAAGGGCTTTTTTTATATAAAACACTCAGAATCATAAATAAAGAGTAATTTTGCAAAAATTTTAATATATGACATTTTCTGAAATAGGATTAAACAATAACATCCTAAAAGCAATTACAGATTTAGGATTTGAAACCCCTACTCCTATACAACAAGAAGCAATTCCTTTTGTTCTTGCAGAAGAAACTGATCTAATTGCTCTTGCACAAACTGGTACAGGAAAAACTGCTGCTTTTGGATTACCTATAATTCAGAAAATTAATGATAGCAGAAATCAAACTCAGTCAATAATACTTTGTCCTACTAGGGAGTTGTGTTTACAAATTACAAAAGATTTGGAAACATATTCCAAATATATAAAGAAACTGAAAGTTACTGCAGTTTATGGTGGAGCAAATATACAGACACAAATCAGAGCTCTTAATTCTGGGAGTCAGATTGTTGTAGGAACTCCAGGTAGGGTTATCGATCTAATAAATAGAAAGAAATTAAAATTAAAAGATGTTGAATTTGTTGTTTTAGATGAGGCAGATGAGATGTTAAATATGGGATTCAAAGATGATCTGGATACTATTTTGGCCGAAACACCAGAAGAAAAACAAACTCTTTTATTCTCGGCAACTATGCCAAAAGAGGTAATGAGAATTACAAAGAATTACATGTTCTCTCCTAAAACAATTGAGGTTGCTAGAAGAAATGAAGGAGCTACTGATGTAGAACACCATTACTATATGGTTAATGCAAGAGATAGATATAACGCTCTTAGAAGAATTTGTGATGTAAATCCTGATATTTATGGTATTGTTTTCTGCAGAACTAGAAGAGAAACAAAAGAGGTTTCAGAAAAATTGATGCAAGACGGATATAATGCAGATGCTATTCATGGTGAATTATCTCAACAACAAAGAGATCATGTTATGGGAAGATTCAGAAAGAAAACTCTTCAAATACTAGTAGCAACAGATGTAGCTGCTAGAGGAATTGATATTAATGAACTTACTCATGTAATAAATTATAATTTACCAGATGATAATGAAATATATATACACAGATCAGGCAGAACAGGAAGAGCAGGAAACAAAGGTATTTCTATTATCATTTCTCATAGTAGAGAGAAAAGAAAATTACAATCTATTGAAAAAATGTTGAAGAGAGAATTAATTCTCAAAAAAGTTCCTGGAGGAGATGAAATTTGCGCTATACAATTAATAAAATTAATTGATAAGATTGTAAAAACAGATGTCAGTCCTCAAATAGAAAAACACTTACCAATAATTGAAGAGAAACTCTCTCACTTAGATAAAGAAGATTTAGTGAAACACTTTGTATCAGCAGAGTTTAACAGATTCTTATCTTTCTATAAAAACGCTCCAGATTTAAATATTACGGCATCAAAAGGAAGAGATAGTGTTAGAGAAAGAGGAAAAGATAGTGGAAAAAACAGAAGAGGACATTCTGATGAAGGATTTACAAGATTCTTTATCAACCTTGGTAAAACACATAAATGTGAACCTCAAAATTTAATCGGATTAGTAAACGAGTATACTAGAAATAGAAATTTACAAATCGGAAAAATTGACATCCTACAAGGATTCTCTTTCTTTGAGGTAGAATCATCTGCGGAAAAAGACGTATTAGAAGGATTTTCGGATAGCCAATGGAATGGATATAAGCTTACGGTAGAGATTTCAAAACCAAAAAAGGATAGTGGAAAAAGAAGAGAAAAATCAACAAGATCTGATAAGAGGAGAACAGGTTTTAGTGGAAATAAAAGAAGTGAAAGAATAGATAGTAAAAGTTCTGGAGGAGGAAAATCTTTTAAAAGTAGATTTAAAGAAAATAATTCATCTGCTGGAAGTAGAGGAAAAAGACGTTAGTTCTTCTTTCCTATCACAAAATCTTTAAGATAAAAAGGTTCAAAATAAGCTACATCTTCAAAATCTTTATTATTATACTTTTCTAAAGAAAGTATTCCCATATATGTAGCAGAAGGAGAAAAATTATCTGTAAAATATGCATTTCCTGAAGTTAATACATCCTTGCATTTATTAGATCCGTCACCAAAAAAAAGAACCTTGTTTTTTAATTCTTTGTTATAGGAATTTTCATCAATAATATCTGCCATCACTGCTCTTAATTGATTATTATCTTTATCATAAAATGATGAAAAAACTTCCATTCTTCTGGCATCAATCATAGGACAATATAAATCATAATTTGATTGTTTTTGACTCATATAAAAAGCCATGGACCGTAAAGTAGATACGGAAATAAGAGGACGATTTAAAGAGTAACTCAGACCCTTAGCTGTTGACACTCCAATCCGTAATCCAGTATAAGAACCAGGACCTTTACTAATAGAAATTGCATCCAAATCCACCAATGTATAATTAGATTTTTTTATTACATCTTCTACAAAAAGTGTAAGAGTTTCAGAATGAGAATGCTTTTCAGATAATAATGACTTTTCTGAAATCAAATTACTCCCAGAAAATAAAGCAACAGAGCAATTTTTTGTAGAAGTCTCTATATTTAGAATTAAAGGCAATTTAGAAGTCATAATATCTATTAAACAAATCTGATTTTAGTGCAAAGAAAATGAAATTTTTATGATCGATACCATAATCATCCTCTAACATTCTGTAAACATATCCTCCCTGAATTTTTAGATTTGTTCTCGGATTAAATAAATAAGAAATAGTTAGTTTATTATAAAATAATCAAAGCAAATAAAAAAAGGGGGAATCTCTAGAGATAAATCTTAAAGATTATTTAAAGAAAGATAATAGCTTCATAGTAGTAGATCGCGCAAAAGAGGCCATTGGTAGGACAATAAACAAAATAGCCAAACTAACCATTATATAAAAAGACAAAGTAACATATTCAACAATTAAATAACATATTCCTGTTAAAACAGCAGAATACATAACAGCAAAAAAGGATGCCCAGCCATGATTAAAATCTTTATCGACTAAAAGATGATGAATATGATTTCTATCCGCTGAAAAAGGGGGTTTTCCTGAAAAGATTCTAACTAAGAAAACTCTTAATGTATCAACTGAAGGATATGATAATATGCAAAGTATAAATACAGGATTGATTACTCCTGAAGGTTCTATTTTCATACTACACGCTCTTATTGCACAACATGCAATAATAAAACCAATCATTAAACTTCCACCATCACCCATAAATATTCTTGCAGGTGGCTTGTTATATAACCAAAATGCTAATAAAGATGAAAATCCAGCGCATGCAAGAGTACAGTCATAATATCTCCCGTTGCAGTAAAAAATAATGGCAAATGATATTAATATGAATAGCCCTAAAGAAGCAGCAAGACTATCTAGACCATCTGTTAAATTAAATGAGTTAATAATAAAGATTATCACACTTATAGAAAAGATTACTGAAAACAGATATGGAAGCTCATATAAACCTAAAACACCATGAAAATCTGATATTCTCAAATCTCCAATATAAACAACTAAGGTAGCTACTAATAATTGAACAAAAAATCTCAAATACGAACTAAGTTCACTTATATCATCTAATAAGCCCATAACAAACATAATAATTGAACCTGCAGTAACTATAAGATAAGCCTTAATCTGAGTTTCAAACTCATTAGAGATTTCAAAATTCTGATAAGAATCAAAGAAATAAAATAATATATATTGGTTTGCTAAAAGAAGGCCTGCAAAGATAGCCATCCCTCCTACATTTGGTGTAAACCCCTCATGAGCATTTCTACCTCCACCACCAGCAAGAAATCTCTTATTAATAGCTAATTTTATAATTGAAGGCATTGCAAAAAAGGTGCCTAAAAAGCTAATTAAAGAAACTATAAGAATAAAATTCATATTTTCTTGTTAACTCCAATTTCAGAAACTCCACTTCCCTCCCATTTCACATCAATTCCAATTACATTAAAAGCATATTCTGCAAATTGACCTGTATAAGCTTTAGATAAGTAATCCCCATCCTGACCTCTAATTCCCGTAATAATCGCCTTCTTCATTTTCTAGTTTAGTGGTTCTTAAGTTAGCAAATATACAGATAATAAATTAATCGGATAAAAATGAAATCTCCCAATTGGAGAGAGTATAAGAAGCAGATACTTTTATTGCCTTTACTCCTATATTTTCAGCAGCTAATATATCAGTATCTGAATCTCCTATTAATATTGAATTCTCAAAAGATATCTCTGGAAAATCAGACTGTGCCTTTATTAACATACCAGATTTAGGTTTTCTACAGGTGCAATTTATAGATTCTAAATGCGGACAATAATAAATTTGATCAATATCTCCTCCATTTAATTTAATTTCTCCCATCATTTTCTGATGTAAAAGATCAAGTTCTTCTATGGACATGATTCCCTTTCCTATGCCTTGCTGATTTGTCACTATTATTATTCTATCAAAATAATCTGACAAGTTTTTTATAGAGACTAGAACTCCATCAATAAAATTGAATTTATCAAAACTCTGAACATATCCATCAATCTTGTAATTTATTACACCATCTCTATCCAAAAAAAGTGTGGTATATTTTTTACTCATCAAAATAATTCTTCTTCAATAAGTTGGCAAATAATATGTCCAACTAAAATATGTAATTCTTGAATTCTTGGAGTATCTGTAGATGGGATTCTTATCGTTATATCACAAATATCATTCATCTTACCTCCTTTCTCTCCAGTAAATCCAATGGTTGTCATCCCGATTTTATTTGCTTTTTCAATTGCATTTACCACATTAGTTGAATTACCTGAAGTAGAAATTCCAATCAAAATATCTCCATCTCTACCTGCTGCTTCTACCATTCTGGAATAAATATTATCATATCCATAATCATTCGCAACGGCTGTAACAAAAGAAGAATTTACATGTAATGCCTCCGCAAAAAGAGGTCTTCTTTCTAGATAAAACCTGCCACTAAGTTCTGATGCAATATGTTGAGCGTCAGAAGCGCTTCCTCCATTTCCGCATAAAAGCATTTTTTTATCAGCATTAAAAGCTTCTACAGATTTTAAAACAATTTCTTCAATATTATTTAGTATTTCAGAATCAGTAAGTACTAATTCTTTAACTTTTATCGATGCATTAATACAGTTTGTAATTCTACTCTTCATATTATTTTTATTACCGCTAATATACTATAAAATAGATTGATAACTTTTTTTCATTTCTTTTCCTATTTCTAACCAATCGTATTTTGATTTTATATGATTAGACCCTTCAATCCGAACTTCTTCTAATTTATTTGTATCAGAAAGAATTCTATTTAACTTTTCTGAAAGTGATTCAGAATTTTCTGATTCAAAAACAAAACCTGTTTTCATATCCTCTACAACCTCTATAAGAGGAGGTAAATCTGAAACTATCACCGCTTTTTCATAACTCATACTCATCATTAGTACTCCGCTCTGATAAATTCGTTTATAAGGTAATACAATTAAATCTGAAGAAGCATAATAATGATCCACATCTTCATGAGGAATAAATTTATTATGAATTAAGCAATAATCAGATAGATTATTATCATTAATGATTTTTTGATATATAGAAAAATCATTTTCCCAAACTCTACCAGCTATTACAAGAAATACATCTGAATTATTTGCTATTACTTTCTTCATTGCTTGTAATAAAACTTCTAATCCTTTGACTTTCTTTATCATCCCAAAAAACAATAGAACTTTTTTTTCTTGTGGTATTCTTAGATAATTACGAGATAATTTTTTATCCTCTTTCACCTCCAAGAAAGGAACATAATTACCATGAGGGATTATATCTATTTCAGTATTGATGTTTTTATAATGCGCTCTAAAAATCTCCTTTGAAAATTTATTGTGAGTTATTATTTTATTTGCTCTTTTATAAATCCAATTACTTAATCTATCGTTAGATCTTGTATTTTCAAAACTTACAACATCATGAATCGTATAAACTACTTTCATCCCTAAGATCTTAGATAATATAAAATCAAAAAAAACTAAAATATTAACATGAAAAAGATGGTAATGACAGATCTTCACACTATTAAATCTCGCATGAAACAAAGAGAGAGTCGATCCGAAAATATATCGAATAGCTGAAAACAACTTTGATTTTCCTCCAAAAATACCTTTATAAAACTGATAGAATTTTACTCCTTCGTAATTAGGGTCTTTAGTGACATTGTTTGTATATATTGATACATTTACTCCAGATTTCGACAATCCTTTTGCTTGCCCAAAAAGATAAAAATGATGAGAACTTCCATGAGCCCCTAACGAATCAATTATAGCAACTTTCTCTTTCATATTACATTATTAATCCTTCAAAATACGATTTGTTAATCAGTTTCCAAGTATGAAAGTTCTTACGAAAATTAGGGTTTATTATAAATCTTAAATTATTCTTGAAGAACAAAAATAATATAAAAAGATACGCATAAATACTACCTATCTTTTTAAGGAAATAAATATGATTTCTTGTATTTTGTTTTATGAAGAAATCTCCTCTGTATTCTCTTTTCTTTTCTTTTTCTACTGACTTTGTTAAACTCCCAACTTTATGATAAAATTTAGTGTCCGAAAAATAGAATAATTTATGTCTTCCATCTTTTAAAACTCTATAAGAAAAATCGGTATCATCAAAATACACGAAATATTTTTCATCCATCATGCCAACATCCTGAAACACTTCTTTTTTTACCAATAAACAGCAAGTAGGAGCGTATTCTACCGGATAAACTCCATCAAACTGAGAGATATCCTTTTGCTGTATACCTTTATGAATGGGAATGAATCCTTTCTTCTTAATAAAGTCGCTTCCTGCATACCAAATATAATCAGGATTATTAAAATACATCATTTTTGGGACAACTAATGAGCAATTTTTATTCTTCTGAATTTGTAACATTTTTTCAAACAATTGTTTTTCAAATTCCACATCATTATTAATAATGAGTACTTGAGTACAATTATCTTTTAAAGCTAATTCTATCCCTTGATTATTTGCTTTTGCAACTCCTACATTCTCCTTGTTCTTTACTAACTCGATTCTACTATCCGTATTTTCCTTCAGAATTTCTATAGTATTGTCCTGTGAGTTATTATCAATAATATAAATAATAAAATTTTGAAATGTTTGAGAAAATGTAGATTCTAAAAAACCTCTAATGACATCAGCAGAATTATATGTTATTGTAACTAATCCTATTTTTTCCATTCAGATAAGTTTATTGATAATAATGCTTCTAATTTACAAATATCATCTAAATAATATTCTGTAAATATTTTGCGACTTTCGTTAGTTATTTTTGGTTTTTTCCCTTTTGTAAATAAAGTGGATTTAATAAATGTTACTAAAGTAAATGGGAATAAGAATAATAGTAATTTTCTTAACCAAACTATAGAATAGATTTTTCTGATTATCTTACCTTTTGGCATAAAAAAACTATTATGTACGGTTTCAAAATTCACTTTACAAGATGAATCAACATCCATAAACTTGAAAGCTTTCTGAACTTCTTGTTCAGCATCTTTTTTAAAATCGGAATACCAAATTATATGTACATTCTCTTTACTAAACTCATCAAAATATCGTTTAACTTGCTCATAATAATTTCCTAGCAAAAAATATTGTTGAAATTTCAACCCTTCTTTTTTATTAAATACATCTTCAAGTTTATCCAAAAGCAAACCTAATCTGGAGTCCATAAGATAATGTGAAAAAGCCCTGTCAACAGGATTCCTGAGCATAATAATAATTTTTGCTTCTGTATTATATTCTTTTATTCTTTTGGGAACTTCTGGATAATACAAGTAAGAAACAGAAGATTCCCCAAATATTTTTTCATCTTTTTTATCTGAAAAGAGATTATGATATTTTTGAGGAGTATTAATTCTGGTAGTCCCATAATACAGTCCTAGATCAGCAATTTCTTTCTCCAAAAAAAAGTCTGGCTCTTTCATGGAACTCATTAAAATTTCCGGATGTTCGTTCAGATAATAATGCAATGAAGTAGTTCCCGCTTTTGGAGCCCCAACTATAAAAACCCCAACTTTCATAAATTCAGAATTTGTTTTATATTAGTCAATGATATACATTTTTTCTATTTATAATTTTCCTTCTTCATCAGACATGTCAAATAAATCTTCACTTAAGTATTTTGTCACATAAACTGAGTCAGTTCCCATATTTTCAGATAAGATAAATTCATTTTTCTCCCAATTAATATCAAAAGATATTTTTAAATTATTTGTAGAATCAAAACAATCATAAATAAAAACCTCATCTTTTACCTCTTTCTCAATTCTGACAATATCATTTTCAAATATTTTACTTAGAAAAGTCAATGGATAGTAGGTTGAATGAATCTCAAATCCACCTTTTATCCCCTTAAAAACTGAACCTGATATATCTCTACCTGCTAAATTATGATAGGTAGCAATACTAATATTTTGCAAATCAGGATTAGATAATAATTCTAATAAATATTGAGAAACAAATAAAGACTGTAGGAGAGTGTTCCCTGTTGTTTTGCTCATTTGTAAATTCCATTCTGTAATCCAAATTTCTTTTTCAAATATTTCATTGTATTTTATCATTTCTTTTACAAATCCTGTATTAAAATAAGTTTTAATTCTTTTTTTATATAAATCAAATTGCGCCTTTTTTGTTGAACTAACCTCATCTTCTCTTGTCATTAATCCATAATCATCATCTCCATCAATAACCTTAAGATATGAATGGTGAATTATTGCATCATAAAAAGTCTCTTCTGAAAGTTTCTGATTCCAATTTAATAATCTGCTTGGCATATTGTATTTAATAGGAGCTGCAACTACTCCTACTTTTATCTCAGGATATTCTTTTTTTATTATATTTGAATATTTCTGAGCAAGATGAATGTAATCATCAACTGAATTTATGTACTTCTTATACGCTCTGTTTGAAAGTTCTGAACCTAACTCAACTCCTAATATTTCAATATTTTCTGATTTGAATCTTTTAATCATATTAATAATATCATCATCTTCTGACGAGATAATATTCGCAACTAAAACAACTTTTGAGTTATTTTTTTTTGCTAATAAAATAAAATCTTCTATATAATTGTGATTATGATTTCTTTTCTTTTGCTCCTTGATCAATCCATTGTATCTTTTTGTGAACTTTGGAACATTCCAATCAGAAATCTCACTTATATCAAGACCATAAGCCTTCTCATCATAATGATAGAAATTACTTATAGTCCCTCCGGGGAACCTTAATACATTTGGTTTTATTTTCTGAACTTTATTTGTAAAAGAAGTGTCGTTTACATCACAATACGTAAAAGTATTAGAAGTATTAAAGCCAAATAAGTTAGGGTTGATCTGCTCTACTATATTTTCCTGAGAATTACAAGAAAGAGAAAATAAATAAAAAATAATAATATATAATTGTATTACTTTCATTTTATTAATCCTTTATTTTTTAGTTGTTGAATGGATTTTTCATATTTATCTTCCATTACCTCTTGAGTTTTTACCCAATTAACAAACTCTGTAATGCCTCTTTCAAAATTATATTTTGGAGTAAAACCTAAAATATCTTTTGATTTTGATAAATCTGCAAAATTATGTCTTATATCTCCCAAACGAAATTTACCACTTACAGTAATATTAATTTCTGAATTATATAATCTTTTTAATGTATTCGCAACATCAAGTACGCTTGTAGAAACACCAGATCCAACATTAAAAATATGTCCATTTGCCTCCTCCTTTTCAATTCCTAAAATTGTTGCATCTACCGCATCTTCAATATAAACAAAATCTCTGGTTTCTTCTCCATCTTCATAAATATCCAAATTATTTCCATTTAATATTCTCGTAGAGAAAACAGATAAAATGCCTGTATAAGGATTTGATAAAGATTGACCTGGACCATATACATTCTGATATCTAAATGCTACTGGTGCTATTGATAGTGATTCTCCCATTAGCATTACCATTTGTTCTTGTTGTTGCTTATTTATCCCATAAATAGAAGAAGGATGTATTTTAGATTGCTCGTCTGTAGGGAGTAGATTCAGAGTAGAGTTACACATACTACATTTTGGATTAAATTCCCCTTTCTTCATGTCCTCCTCCTTTCTTTTCGAAGGATATTGCACTCCATGAGTCTTACAATTATATTTACCTTCACCATAAATAGATCTGGAAGAAGCGACAATGATTTTCTTAACATTATGATTTGAATTTGCTAATATTTCTAGCATATGAGAGGTTCCTATAACATTTACATTAGTGTACTTTTCTACCTCATACATTGATTGTCCTGTTCCAGTCTCAGCTGCCAAATGGATAATAATTTCCTGATTTTTAATTGCATGAGCCCAATCATTCTTATCTCTGACATCTCCCTTAATAAAAGTGCATTTATCTTTAATCTTATTAAATAAAAATGATTCTCCATTTCCATGAATTTGTTCTGACAAATTATCTAAAACAGTAATATTATTTCCTTGATCAAATAATTTTTCACACAATCTAGATCCAATAAAGCCCGCTCCACCTGTTATTAATATGTTTTTCATTTGATAATTTTCTATTTTGTAAATTTATTAAAAAATGAATACATTCCTGATACAATTAATATAAGAAAAAATGGGCGTAATAATAATGGTTCAGAAAAAACAGATATTATAATAATTGTCATGAATATTCCTTTTCTATAAGTAAACAGATTTTGTTGAAACAAACAATACAACAAAAATAATGACATAGGGAATCCTGTTGCCGCTATTAAGAATGTTACTGAATTAGTACTTCCTTTTTCTGTAGTTTCAGTTGTAAGTAAAGATTGGGTTTCATCACTTAAATGGTATTCCGAACGATACTTTTGGAAATGTTCTATATCTAGACCTATTCCACTAATAGGATTTTCGGCAGCAATGGATAAAGGCTGTACCAAATCAAAAATTCTTTTATTCACTGAAGATACATTCTCAATTGATTTATTTTCAATGTTAGATTTTGCTAAATAATATAAAGGATATATAATTAGAATTCCTAAAAATATATATATGATAGGATTTCTTTTTATATATTTTATAAAAATAAAAAATAAAATTATAATCATTAGGAAAATTCCAGTTGTAGAATAGGTTGTAATAATTGCAAATACAATTAGAGGTATCATCCATTTTCCTCTTTTAAAAACAAATCCTTCTAAATACAATAAAATATTTAAATAAACCTGATTTACTCCTGGTTCCCAAAACCACCCTTGATTCCTTACTAGATCAATACCAAAGAAATTAAATGCATGTTTTTCTGGATTATAGAAAAATAAATAGTTATATGTTTTAGTTACCAATTTTTCTGCTCCTTGAACAGACACAAAATACAGATCTGTTAATTGATTGTAAACAACAAAATATGCTAGAAAATTTAAAATAGAAAAGTATAGGATGATCTTAAGAATATTCCTAATTATGCCTAAAAAATAATCTGAACTTCTATTATTTTTAAAGTGAGTCAAAATCAACACGCATGAAGTAATGTTCATCATATGAAAACCATATTTCAAAAATTTCTGACTTCCAGGAGCAACAATATAATTTAGTATTATCAGAAATAGAAAAATTACCAATGTGAATATTGAAGTATTAAAAACGGATCTCTTTATCTTATTACCCATAAAAAATATGGTAAATAAAGCCACTAAAAGTAAGATTATAGAAAATTCATTCCTGTAAAACTTAAACAACAAACTGCCTCCACTAAAAACCAACAATGTAATTAATAGTGTGTCAAAAAATTTATGTGTCCTTGTGATCTTCAAATTACCAATTCATCTTCTTATTTAATGTTTTTTCAAGATCTGAAATATCCTTTCTGAAATATTTTTCTAACAAATTTGATTTTACTTCTTGACTTAATTGCTGAGCTTTAAATTCTGTAATATTTATTCTTTGTATTCTGTTTCTGATAATCTGTCGTAATTGAACAGAAGGAATCATAAATTTAATTACATCTCTCCACCACCCTCTTTTATTCATCAGTTTTTTTAGAGGTTTTGACTTTTCTTTACTAGATGGGTTGCTCCTTATGTCAGTTCTTAACAAGACAGAGCTATCGATCTCTAAAAATTCTAATATTCTCTTTATAGTTAATTCTCTCTCTTGTAAAAGTTCATTCTCAAAGTGAATAAACAGGAAGTTATCCAAACTAAAATATTGTAAATACCTGTTTATCATTTGTGCATATAGCCCTTGGTGAACATATGAATGTCTTAAATAAGACAAATAATCAGATTGATTCTCATGCTTCTTTAATCTACTAACTTCTAATTCTAAAGACTTTTCGAAATTTTCACTTTCATGATCGTCTCTTTTTGAATGTAAATAATGAGAATAGGCTCTGTCTACAGGATTTCTAAAAACAACAAGGAATTTCATGTCTCTTCCTAAATTCTTAAAGATTCTTTTAGGTGCTTCCTTTTCAAAAAAATAAGATGGTGTGAAGTCAGCGATTATTTTTTTATTTGCATTCCTAAAATAATTTCTTTTGTACCACTCTATTCCATTTTTATAATTTTCAGGAATATCAAAAAAATGAGGTTCCTTAAATGCAGGAATGTAAATATCTGGATGTTGACGCAAGATATCATAAAGAGTAGTTGTACCACTCTTAGCAGCTCCTAAACACATGAAATTTGGTAAAGTCATTTTGTCCAATAATTTAAATCTCTATTTATTAACTCTGAAAGTTTTTTTATGTCTGCTTTATAAAATTCCTTCAACATGACCTTATCTTTATCAGATATTATTGCCACTTCTGAAGTGTTTCTATTCTGAATATCCTGACGAATACTTTTTCTTATGCCTTTAAACGGAATTAGAAATTTTAATGCAGATTTAATAGGGTTTTTCTTCATCATTAAATTCTTAATTCTTTTATTTTCCCATTGCCAACCACCAACCATATGTTTTTTTTCAGAATTAATCGCAACTGTTTCGATTTTAAGAAAATCAAAAACCTTATTCATCTCATCTTGAAAATAATTTTGATAATCATCATAAATGATAATATGAACATTTTTCACTCCATCTAAATAGGATTTTACTTGTTTATGATACAACCCTAACTCTTTGTACCTAGATGCAGGTGTCATCTCAGGATTTGAAAAATATCTTTCTTCAGAAACACTCCAAGCTGATTTAAAATCTGTACAATCTTCTTTTACATTATATCTTTTTACATGTTGAAATCCAGAATATGCTCTTTCAATTGGATTTCTGAGCATAATAATAATTTTACACTCTTTTCCAAATTGTTGGTTAATTTTAGGAATTACAATTTCTGGGAACATCAAATACATAACAGAAGATTCTCCTCTATATTTTTCACCTCTTCCTTCAAGAAAAAGATCAAGATATTCATTTTCAGAACAAATACCAATAGGAATTCTGTCTTTTCCAATTTCATTATTTATCAGAAAATGAGGTTCTTTTGGAGTGCACATAAAAACATCCGGATGCTGATTTAAATAATTGTGCAAAGATGTAGTGCCGCTTTTTGCGGCACCTACAATAAATAAATTAGGTAATGTATTTACTTTGTCCAATGTTGTAAATCTTTGTTTAATAATTCTGAAAGTTTCTTTACATCTTGTTTAAAATAATCATTTAAATATTCTCGAGTTTCTTCTTTCATTGATCCAATTTTATTGGTTGATGCATTCACAAGCTTATTACGCATTCCTTTGTTAAGCTTTTCAGGAAGAACAGATTTCAAAATTGATTTCATAGGATTATCTTTCATAAAGACATGTTTCATTTTTTCATTCTTCCATTTTTTACCTCCAACATTATGTTTTGTAATAAAATCAATCTTAATATTATTTGAAATTCCTAAAAAATTATATATTTTATTCATCTCCGATTCAATATTATCTCTAAAATCTTCATAAAAAATAATATGAATATTTTTAAAAGATTCCATATAAGCTTTTACCATTTCATAATACATTCCCATTTCCTTATACATAACCATTGGAGTTAGGTTTTCTTCTCTTTCCATTCGTCCTTTTTCAATTTCCAAAGATTTTTCAAAAGAGTTGTTTTCCTTAAAACCTCTTGAAACATGATGAAATGCAGAATACGCTCTGTCTGCAGGATTTCTGAGCATGACGATTATTTTCACATCTTCACCTAAATAATGTTTTATGTTGTTGATAGCATGTTTGTAATAATATAAATAAAGAACCGTAGATTCTCCAATTGCCTTTTCATCTTTCACATCATCAAATAAAGATTGATATTCCTCAAAAGTCCAAATTCCATTATGCAATCTGTGATGAACTAAATCTTTTATGAGAAATCTTGGTTCCTTAACCTTCATTCCTTCTTTATTATATGAAGGCATAAATACCTGATGGTGTTGATTTAGGTAATTATGTAAGGATGAAGTTCCACTTTTGGCGGCTCCAACAATCAGAAAATTTGGTAATTTATTTTTCATCTTTTAATAAAAGGAATATAAAATGTATAAAACCCGAACTTCTTTTTTACGACTAAAACCATAGATAAGTTCCAAACAATTAAGCTAGACATAGATGCTATTGCAGCTCCATTTATACCATATTTTGGTATTAATATTAAATTTAGAGCAACATTCAAAATTGCTCCAAAAAGGAGAATTTTTGCATATATATTTTGGTTTCCTGTCATTTGTAAAATATTCCCTACAGAACCTGAAAAAGAACTAATTAATCTACCGCAAGATAAGAAGATAAATGCAGTTACACCAATCTTAAATTCCTCTCCATCTCCAAACCAACCAAGAAAGAATTCTGGGAAGATAAAGAAAATTATTACTAGTGGCAAGGTAGCCCAAAAAATCATTTTAGTAGATTGATGAACGACTTTCTTAAATCCTTCCATATCATTCTTACCAAACATCTCAGCAAATTTTGGAGAAGCGATACTATTAATTGCCATCAAAGAAACAGCAGCAAACATAGAAAGTTTAAAAGCTACATGGTAAATTCCAACTTCAGAAGAGTTTGTTGTTAATCCTAATATTACATTCGGAGTATCTATAGCTCCTAACATTAATTTATCAGTCCAAGCCATAATAAATTGCACAGATTGAGCAAACATCAATGGAATAGAAATTTTAAGTAAAGTAGAATATCTTATTATTTCCTTTTCAGCACTTTCTTTCCCATCGGATCTGTTTTTTAACCAATATCGGAAACTTAAGAATGATAGGCAGGAAACTATTATTACACTTACTAGATATGCATAAACTGGAACCTTAGAATCTTGAGTAAATTGATATATTATTACAATTGATATTACCGAAAATAAAGCTTGTGACACCCTATAAAAGAAAGAAAATTCAGCTATTCTCTTTAATCCTCTTAAACTCTGATAATGCAACATGAAAAACGCCATTGGCAAAACAAAAAATGCATTTAGCTGTATATATTTATGATCGTCAAGATGGATCAAATCTGCTATAGGAATTGCTAAGAAATACATTAGTAAAGAAGAAATAATAGATGTAAAAAATAAAATCATTACTACTTGCTTCCTAAAATGAAAAATACTTGTCCATTTTTTTTGGGATGCAAATGATGCGATAAAACGAATAGAAGTTGTATCCAATCCAATTTTTGATAATAGAGTAAAAAGACGTAATACAGTAATAGCTAAAACGTAATCTCCTAACCCTTTAGCTCCAAATAAATGTGCAATTACCAGAGTCAAAAGATAACCAACAGCTAATCCCCCGAATCTTAAAATAAAAGAGATTCCACTTCCTTTAAAGAGTTCAGAGAAATCCTTATCCTTTAATGCTTTATTTAGTTTTGATTTCATTGGTTTATTTTACCAAGAACCAAGGATTTAATAAATCCTCTTTATTGTATTCCACAGGTTTATTGGAATTATATTGCAAAACCTGAAATCCTGCCATTCTGCAAATTGCATCTCCAGCTCCAGTATCCCATTCCATAGTAGGAGCGTATCTAGGATAAGCGTCTGCTTTTCCTTCTGCAACCATACATAACTTTAATGACGAACCAACGGAAATAACTTCAACTTTTTCGTATTTTTTCTTTTTCTCTTCAAAGAATTGTTCAGTTTCTTCTGACATATGTGAACGAGAACCTACAATAATATAAGTATCTCTACTATTCTTTATTGGTAATTTTTTAGACAATAAAATTAATTCTTCTAAGTCAGATATTTCATCTGTAAAATCAGATATCTTATAAGAACCAAGTCCATCTAAAGCAAAATATAATTCCTTTTTTACAGGTACATAAATCACTCCCATTATTGGATTTCTATTATGGATTAATGCAATATTTACGGTAAACTCCCCATTTCGTTTTACAAACTCTTTTGTTCCATCCAAAGGATCAACAAGCCAAGAATATTCCCAATTTTTTCTTTCTGCAAAAGAAATTTTCGCTCCTTCTTCACTTAAAATCGGAATATTAGTAGGAATAAGGTATTCTTCTATTACTTCATTACAATTTTTATCAGCTAATGTTAATGGAGATTTGTCATCTTTATGTTCTACCGCAAAGTCTGATGCATAAATATCCATAATTGTATCTCCTCCTTTTAGAGAGGCATTTATTGCAACTTCTAATAATTTTTTAAAGTTCATTATGTGATGTTTGCAGATAAATACTCAGAGCTTTAGATGTTCCTATTCTTGTAGCTCCCGCTTCTACCATTTGTGTGAATTCCATATAATTTGAAACTCCTCCAGAAGCTTTAATAGGCAATTTTCCTGAAACTGATTTCATCATTTTCACATCACTCAAAGTTGCTCCAAATCCACCATAATATCCTGTTGATGTTTTTATAAAGACCTTTTCTTGGAAATCTGGGAAGTTTTCTGAAACTAAGTTCGCAATTCTTTTTGTAATATTTCTTATTTCCTCTTTTGAAAGAGCTCCAGTTTCAATAATCCATTTTACTGTTTTATCATTTTCCTTTCCTAATCTAGTGCCTTCTATTATATCTTTATCAAATTTCTCAAATCTTTGCTGCTTGAATATATTATAATCGCAAACATAGTCTAAATCATCTGCTCCTAAAGAAATTACTTCTCTAGATTCCTCCATTTTTCGGGAAGTTGTGCCATTTCCCATGGGGAAATCAATTACAGTTCCAACTAGCACTTTTGAATCAGCCTCAGTAATAAGTGATTTTGCCAAATCAATATATCTAGATCTAATCATTACTAATTTAAAATTATACTTTATAGCTTCTTTGATAATCTTAATAACATTCATCTGATTATCTTCTTCCGATAATTCTGCTTCTGACGCTGTTTTAAGATATGTAGAATCTAAATAATTCTCCGTTTTCATTGTTTTTAAATTTCATACAAATTTACTGATTTTATATGAATTACTTAATCAATTCAATTTCAGATATTTTTACTAATTTTGCCATCCAAAATATGAAAGAAGAAAAAGAAAATATCTTTACTGTTTTTGATGATATTCTTCAAAGAAAAGATAAGGAAGAATTACTAAATCAGAAATCAAAAGTAATTTGGATGACTGGATTATCTGGATCTGGGAAGACTACTATTGCAAAAGGAGTAGAAAGATATTTACATTCTCAAGGTATTGTAAATCAACTTTTAGATGGAGATAATATCAGAGTAGGAATTAGTAATAACCTTACTTTCTCTTCAGAAGACAGATCTGAAAATATAAGAAGGATCTCAGAAGTAAATAAGTTGTTTTTAAATTGCGGAGTAGTGACCTTGAATTGTTTTGTAAGCCCAACAATTAAAATAAGGAAAATTGCGAAAGAAATAATTGGTGAAGAAAATTTTATTGAAGTTTATATAAATGCATCAATAGAAACTTGTGAAGATAGAGATGTAAAAGGACTTTATCAAAAAGCAAGAAATGGAGAAATAAAAGATTTTACAGGAATTAGCGCACCATTTGAAGTTCCTGAAAATCCTGAAATAGAAATAAACACATCAGAACTTTCAATAGATGAATCGGTACAGAAAGTTTTGGATTATGTTTTGCCGATAATAAAAAACAAGTAAAATGAGTTCGTACAATTTAACACACTTAAAGGAACTTGAATCAGAAGCTATTTTTATACTCAGAGAAGTGGCTGCACAGTTTGAAAAACCTGTAATGTTATTTTCTGGAGGGAAAGATTCTATTATTATGTTTCATCTTGCTAGGAAAGCATTTCACCCTGGGAAGATTCCATTTCCTTTAATGCATGTTGATACTGGCCATAACTTCCCAGAAACTATTAAATTTAGAGATAGATTAATGGAAGAAACAGGAGAAACCCTAATCGTAAAACACGTTCAGGATTCAATTGACAAAGGAACTGCTGTGGAAGAAACAGGAGTAAATGCATCACGAAATGGATTGCAAACCATAACACTTTTAGAAGGATTAGAAGAAGGTAAATACGATTGCGCTATGGGTGGAGCAAGAAGAGATGAAGAAAAAGCAAGATCTAAAGAAAGATTCTTTTCTCATAGAGATGAATTTGGACAATGGGACCCAAAAAACCAAAGGCCTGAACTTTGGAACCTTTTTAACGGAAGAAAAAGAATGGGAGAACATTTTAGAATATTTCCCGTTTCTAACTGGACTGAAATGGATGTTTGGCAATATATATTACATGAAAAAATTGAATTACCTTCCTTATATTTCTCTCATAAAAGGGAAGTAGTAAATAGAAATGGAGTACTTTTAGGAAAATGTGATTATATTCAATTAAAGGACAATGAATCTTGGGAAGAAAGAATAATTAGATGTAGAACAATTGGAGATATGACATGTACAGGAGTTGCTGAATCTGAAGCGACAACTTTGGAGGAAATAATAGAAGAAGTGGCGTCAACCAGAGTTACAGAAAGAGGAGGTAGAGCAGATGACAAAAGATCTGAAGCTGCTATGGAAGACAGAAAAAAAGAAGGTTACTTTTAAAAACTAACAATATGAGTCAAACAAAAGGATATTTAGATATGGAGTTATTACGCTTCACAACTGCAGGAAGTGTAGATGATGGGAAAAGTACTTTGATTGGAAGGTTACTTTATGATAGTAAGGCGATTTTTGAAGATCAAATGGAATTATTAGAAGAAACTTCAAAACAAAGAGGTGAAGAAGGTGTAAACCTTGCATTATTAACTGATGGATTACGGTCAGAAAGAGAGCAAGGAATTACTATTGATGTAGCCTACAGATACTTTGCTACTCCTAAAAGGAAATTTATTATTGCAGATACTCCAGGGCATATTCAGTATACAAGAAATATGGTAACAGGAGCATCAACCGCTAATCTTGCTTTACTACTTGTAGACGCAAGGCATGGTGTAATTGAACAAACTAAAAGGCATGCATTTATTGCATCTCTTTTACAAATTCCTCATATTGCTGTTTGTGTAAATAAAATGGATTTGGTTAACTACAGTAAAGAGGCTTATGATAAAATCAAAAAAGACTTTGAAGATTTTGCAACAAAATTAGAAATTAAAGATGTTCGTTTTATTCCTATTTCTGCACTGAATGGAGATAATGTTGTAGATAGATCTAAAAATATGGATTGGTATGATGGTTCAACTTTGATGCATCTTTTAGAGAACATTCATATTGGTTCGGATCACAACCATGTAGATTGTAGATTTCCTGTACAATTTGTAATTCGTCCTCAATCCAAAGAATATCCTGACTATAGAGGGTATGCTGGAAGAATTGAAGGAGGAGTTTTTAAACCAGGAGATGATGTGTCGGTACTGCCATCAGGATTTACATCTAAAATTAAAGCAATTGACACTTTTGATGGAGAGGTGAATCAAGCATTTTCACCAATGTCTGTTTGTATTACCTTAGAAGATGACATAGATATTAGTAGGGGTGATATGATAGTAAGAGAAAATAACAAACCAACTATTGAGCAGGATATTGATGTTATGATTTGTTGGATGAATGAGAAAAAAATGATGATCAGAGGTAAATATACGATCAGACATACTAGCCAAACTGCAAGATGTATCATTAAAGAAGTAAAATATAAAATGGATATCAATACTTTACACAGAATAGAGGAAGAGAAAGAGATAGGTTTAAACGATATAGGAAGAATTTCTATACGTACTACAAAACCACTATTTTTTGATAGTTACAGGAGAAATAGAAATACTGGAAGCGTTATATTGGTAGATGAAGCGACAAATGAAACGGTTGCAGCAGGAATGATTATTTAGATAATTATAAATTATATGCTTATAAAAAAGGTCATGAGATTTCATGACCTTTTTTTATTAATATATTGTTATTATCCTAATGTACACTTAATAGGTACAGTGTATTTCACAGGAACAGCTTTACCAATTTGTCTCCCAGGTGAAAATTTAGGAGATTTTTTATCATTTAATTTTTCTACAACTTCAATTGCAGCTTTATCTACATGTTTATCTAATCCTTTTAATATTTTTACCCTACCAATTTTTCCATTTTTTTCTACAACAAATTCTAATATAACTCTTCCTTCTACTCCATTTGCTTTTGCAATTTCAGGATATTTAAAATTTCTGGCAATAAATCTCATTATTTCAGATTGTGTGCAATCTTCATTCTTACAGTCACCAAGCATTGGCATTTTTTCTACTGAGATAAATGCTTCTTCAAATTCTTCTTCTGGCATTTCCATCATATCATCCTGATCGGTTTCTGCATCATCAACTTCTAACTCATTTTCTAGTTCCTCTTCATTTTCCTTAATCTCAATTTCTTCAGGTACTTCTGGTGGTGGTGGTGGCTCCTCCTTTGGTGGAGGAGGAGGTTCTGGTCTTGTAATGTCAATTTCATCTTCAAACAATTCATCCATAGTTACATCACCAAAACCTGCATCTAAATTATCGTATGATTTAGATTCGTACGCCAATATTGATAAGGATAATGAGATAATTAAACCAATCAAGACAAATATTCCTTTCTTAGATTCTAAATCAGCTTTTGGATTTTTCTTTCGTTCCATAATATTATAATATTAAGTTTTTATATTCATCTGAAGAAAGTAGATCATCTAAAGTAGAAATATCCGAAATACACACTTTTATTATCCACCCATCACCATAAGGATCAGTATTTATTAGCTCAGGATTATCTTCTAATACTTGATTAAAATCTGTTACTTCACCACTAACTGGCATAAATAAATCAGATACTGTTTTTACTGCTTCAATGGTTCCAAATACTTCTTCTTTTTCCAATTCTTCTCCTTCAGTATCTATATCTATAAAAACTATATCTCCTAATTCACTCTGAGCAAATGAGGTAATACCAATAGTAGCAATATCACTATCAATTTTTATCCATTCATGGTCTTTTGTGTATTTTAAGTTCTCTGGGATATTCATTTCTAAATTTTTTACAAAAATACACTTTTACAATTATTATCAAAATTATCCTGCTAAAGTAAATCTTAAACTAAATCCGGCATTTGTAATAGCTCCCGGATATGAAGTAGATATAAAAGGATTTGTTATCACCTTATCATAGAATATCTTTAAATTAAGAGTTGAATTAATTACATAATCTGCCGAAAATTTCAGACTTATTGTTTGTTGTCCCATTGTAATTTGCTCTTCATCTTCTACGATTTTTCGTATTACAGTTTTGTTATTTCGTATATTTACATCCATTTTTAAATCTAAGTCTGAAGATATTTTCTTGCCCCTTCCTCCAGATCTAAATTTAAATGATAAATCACTAATCCTGTAACCCGTACCAATTACATATTCTCTTCCATTTGTTTCTGTTATCTGATTATTTGATAAGGAAAGATTTAGCATTCTGTTTTTCTTTATCTCTAATTTTGTGATCAAACTATTTTTCCAGGTCATATCTAGTTTTACTAATGGACTAAATTGTTCATTAATTGTAACTTGTCGTATCTCAAACTGAGAAAAATAATTTCCAGTATTCGGATTTATCGAGGAAGACCATCCATTTCCGTTATCTTCATAATCTAAACTACTAACATACGAACCTACAGAATAAGTACTTCTGTAAGCATGACCTAATGTGAAGGTTTTAAACCTCTTTTTAATAAATTGAACTTGCATCAATCCATTATAATTTATTCTCCAATTTGGCAAAGGAATAGACGGCATACTATTTAATGAAACTCCTAATGCGTCCTTTCCAGAATAAGCTGCTAAAAATGATGGAATTAGTACATCTTGAGAGGTTGGTCCATACCCTTCTGGGAATCCTGTAGAATCTATAATTCCTGAATAATTTGGATTTTGAGCCGCTATTCTTTTTGATATCTCATTCCTGTAATTTCTGAATTGCTGAAAAGTTTGAGATTCCGAATTATCGTTATCTCTTTTAAAAGCAGTTCCCCAAGATATAAATGAAATAGAGAAATTACCTGATTGTGTTGGAGAAAATGATGTAAACATATTATCTGCATCAGACCATCTATAATATTCTTGTTCCGATAAGGACTGAGTTTTGTTTGCTGTTAATTCAATTCTAAATTTATTAAATGGTTCTACCGTACTTCTTAACACTAAATTAGAAGAAGAATTTCTCTTGAATAATGTATTTATATTTTCATCTTTTGTTATCCAACCATTTTGTCCCGCTATATATCTAATATCTCTTTGACTACCTAGTACAAACGGAATTCCAGGAGCTACTTCTCCCCAATGTTGTCCAAAAAAGTGAGCCTCTGGCATAAATCCAGGGATAAATGTTCCTTCATTTTGAGTAAGGTTTACAGAAATATTTTTTACTCCAAAAACAAACTTAGCTGCATATCTCAATGCTTTATATTGATCTTTCTTCTTTTCTTCTTCTTCTTTTTCATTTTCCTGGTTTGTTCGAGATGTTCTACCTCTTTGTTTTTTCTTTCCTGAAGATAATATCTTTTTAAAATACGGAACTTTATTATATAGAGTAGTTAGATTTATTTGACCGTTATATTGAATGTTGTTCGAGTTCTGAATGTTATTCCCTAAATCTGATAAAGATAAAGGAGCTGCGGTCCAATCATAATTTGCGCTATACCTAGTATTTAAACTCAGGAAATTAGTAAGAGGGATTTTATTCAATGGAAGCTGATAATTTACTGAAACATCATGATGATAAGAAGTTGGTCTTCCTCCTCTCCAAAAGTTTTGCCAAACTGTATCTCTGTTTGCTTTGTAAAAAACATAATCTCTATCCATTCTTCCTTCAGGTTCGTCAATACTAGAAATACTTCTAGAAGAAAAATCAATTTTTAATGTTCTAGTTAAATCATATTTAAACTCATAACTTTTATTCCAATTAAAATACTTATTATAAGTTGGAGCTATGAGCATGTATGAGTTATTTACATTTCTCAAAAGAGTTTCATTATACATTCTATCTAAATCAGTACGAAAAGAAAAAGATTTTGGCATAGTATAAAAGTTAATATCTTTGATGAGTTTTGCATAAGGCCCTTTTCCTATCTTTAGTTTAGAAAATGGTTTTATATTTTTTGGGCGAGTATTAAAATTATAAGTCAAAGCTCCTCTATATGTATTTGTTCTGTTTTTCTCAGTATTAATATTTCTAATAAATATTTCATTTTTTGAATACGATAAAGTAAAATTTTCTAAGTCATAGATTTTAGGAGTCTTTGATTTCTCTCCTTCTCCTTTATTTTGAGTTGAAAGTTTCCTAACATTAGTAAAGTTGATGCTATTTCTGCTTACAAAATCCTGAGATATATGTTTCAGACTATCTTTTTCAGATTTACTTCCCATTGTTTCTAGAGTAGTCTTAAACAAAATGTCTGGATCTAGTGGATTATATTGTGGATTGCTAATCTGTTGTGAGGAACTAATATGCATTGGAATTTTTACACCATACTTCTCTGGGAAAAATTTACCTAACTCTAAATTGGAAGATAAATCATATTGATAGTCGTTAGATTTTTGTCTTTCATTTACTTTCTTTTCGATAGAACCAAAACCAATTGTACTCATATTTCCAGCAATATTTACAGTTCCAAAATCTGCCAAACGAGTAGTAAACCTGGCATTTGCTGCCCAACCTCCGTATTCATCAAAATCGGATAGTCTTAATTCATTGACCCAAATCTCTCCACATTTTGGGAGTCCGTCATCTTCTGAATCCAAAGATGTTTTCTTAGGGTTTCTGACACCAATCATAATAGTCTTTACTCTACTCAAATTCGGATTCCCAACTACAATAATCTTCTTGCCACCAGACAAATAACGAATGAATGGAGAGCTTACATCATTTGTAGTAAAATTTCGGTCTTGTTTTGCTTGCTGAAAATCTTCAAATAATATGTCAATATTATTTTCTACTGGCCAAACTTCAGTTCTTTCATTTTGGTTTTCAAGAGTAACCTTTAACGGAATTTCATATTCATAATAATTCGAAGTAAAATCTGTTCCTAGTCTAATGAAACACGAAAGTTCATCATCTTGTAAATTATTTGGGACTCCTTCAGCATGAACAAACATCTTTAATCTTTTATAAGCGCGTACATCCAAATCGGAAGTTTTGTAAGCAGCTCTTGCATCTCCATCTGCTAAATTACATACTTTTAAAACTAAGGACTGCTCATTATCTCTTCTTAAAGTAGTCGTTGTGTTATCAATATTCTGTTCAATTCCAGGAGGTAACACATAATTTATCGGAGTTCTCTGTCCATTTTCCTCAATATTAACTGAAGAAACATCAAACAAGGTTTCATCATCAATATCGTTTGGAATATATTCTCCTCCTTCAGAAAGATCTAGATTATATCTTCTCCACTCTCCTCTTACTAATTCTAAAGTAGCAAATCTGCAAATTATTGGCTCAGAAAAATCAGATAATACCATTCTTATAAAACGAATAGATTTAAAATCCTGAATTGAACCAATTACCTTCTCAGGATTATAAACCGGAACTCTAAATTGATACCAGTTTACGATTCTTTCTTCTCCATCTTTTGTAGTAACGTCAGCCTGTAAAACATCCGAAATATAAGGATTAGAAATATTCATTGTTTGTGGTGAGACACTTACTTTATACTGAAAATAACTTTCTGATTCCCCTAAAGTATTATCCCGATTAATATCTTCTGTATTTGGTAAAGAAGAGGCGGAAGTAGCGTAACTTTCAACAGATTGTTCGGTAGTAGCAGAGTTCCCATCTACATTGTTAAAATCCTTATATCTCTGCAAAAGTTCAGTTTCTGTATTATCAAAATCTGTTCCTCTGAAATAATGAAAATTATCACCTGAAGGATCATTTATTGCATTTTGATAGGCTACTGATGATATCCCAAGTGCTGGATTATTTTTAATCTCCTGGACATAAACAGAATCAAAGAATAGAAGTTCATCATTATCACTTAATCCATCTAAACCAACATCTTGATACTCTCTTGAAAGAGGGTCATTATCAAAAGCTTCAACGATAGAATAAGAAGTAGGAACTCTACCCCAAGAGGTAGTATCAACATTCTCAATTATAGAGTTTATTGGCAGTCCATTTTCAAAACTTTTATATCCATCTTTCAAAACATCTTCCGAAACATTACCTAGCTGAATATATAAGTCTCCACCTGAATGGGATATATCTCCATGAAGAGGATCAAATGGATCCATCATCCAGAATTCTACAAATTCAATATTTGCAGCCTCAAAATCATTTGTTTCAATTTTTCTCATGATACCTGCCCAGTTTTTCTGAGGATTCATTAAAGTTCCGTCTGAATTCAGTCGGTCTACTGTATAATTATATGGACCTCTTTCATTAGGATAATATGCTAAATCTAAGATAGACATATTGGTAATCTGAGTTCCGTATTGAGGATCTTTATTAGGAAAAACCTCTTTCTCTAAAATCTCTCTTGTATAATGATAAGATTGTTGATTTACTTGCCCTCCATTTGGAAGTTGAATTTTATTATCTACTCCAGGTGGAGTAATACTTGATGAACGAAAAAATACAGTTGGATCGATGGTATACCAAGCAAGTTTTGCTCTTCTAAATCCAAGAGTTAAGTCATCATTCAGGCTTGCATTTTCGAATACATCATTTTGACCTTGAGGAATAGATGATAAGTTCCAAGAAAGAGCATTTTTTATATCAATTGAACTTCTGCTTGCTTCAAAATCATCAATATAAGATGTTCCTCCTTCTCCATTATCAATTCTCCTATGATGACCTGGAATTAAGGTTGCAATTTCAGCACTTGCAATAATTCTAGATTTTGCTTTTGTTTCAATAAATGGAATCATATCTACCATTTTTGTGACAAATGGTGATTCTGTCTGATAAGTCCCATCAAGACCAATAATAGTATTAGATATAGGTTCATCCCCAGCATTAATCTTATTTACATAAGGCGCTTCGGATAGTCTTAACAAAGTTCCTCCAATAATAAAATCTCTATTTATTTCGTAATCTGCATGGAACCCCATTAAAGTTTTATCTTGAATACCAAACATGGCATTATTTTCTAATTTTATATTTATTGGAATACCTGAATTTAAAATTCCCTCATCAATAATAGTTACTCTACCTAGCATGTAATCTACTGTATAGTGCTGATTTTCTACAAGTTTTTGAGAACCTGCAGTAACCGTTACAGACCCTTCTGGTACATTCATAGCGTTTAAAGAAATCTCTGATCCTGAAGATGATTTATAAGAACCTTTTAATCTGAATTTATTTAGTTTCGGATATTTTTGAGCAACTGTTAAGGTAGAATCATACAAATAATCATAAACATATTTATTTGCAATTTGCTGATTACTAAAATTATCTCTTAAATCCGCACCAAAAGGTTCTAATACCGGGAAAATAATTCTTCCATTTGAGGAACGAGCTGTGAGTCCTTCTATAAAATCAAAAACTCCGTCAGAAGCAGATGCTTGTTGTTGGTTTAAATTATCTAAATTTAAAAGTTTTATTATTGGAGTTCCATTTACCGATCCTTCAGGAATATAGTTAGTTAATCCTCCTGATTCTTCTGTATTTTCATATAAAACATCTAAAACGAATTCATTAGAACTCATCTGATACGCTCCTAAAGCATAAATGTTTTTCATCATTAACTCCCAATTCATAAGTGATGGAGAAAATGTTGTTCCTTTTAAAAGTTTAAGAATTAAAGCATCCGGGGCACTAGGTCCATTGGAAGTTAATTCCCCAACTTGAAAAACTTCATTACCTATAGTGTATTGAAAAGCAACTGCTAGTACCTCGTCATTATTTAAGGATTGATTTAATGAAATATAACCTAGTTGAGGATGAATAGTATATTCTGTTTCTTTTAATTTTCTAGCTCTTTCTAATTTTTCATAATCTTGTCCTCCTATAAAATTAATAGATAGATTGGCAGGAATAGCTAACTGATTATTTACTTGATTTATATCTCTGATACCTGAAAACTGAGATAGTAAATGTTGATACATGTCGTTTGCCTGATCATTATCAGGATAACTTCCTGGCAAAGAATTAGTAAATACAGTATTTTGAATATTTCCATCCGTTTCACCTAAATCAAGGAAAGAAATAATATTTCTACTATCGGTAGTTTCTCCTGTTTTATTGGTAATCCAAACCTCTACTTTTGTAATATTAATAGGAGAATTTACATAAGGTAAGTTTGCAACTGCTGTATTATAATTTTCTTTAAAAGAATGGGATAGAAAAAAGTGTTTGTTTGACTCATATTGATCAGCATAAATATCAAATTCTGTAGTTTGAGCCCCTCCAGTAACCTGCACTTCAGAAGTAGTGGATTTTTGTTGAGATAGAATACCAGTAATAGTAGTCCTTCCAAATTGTAACTGGGTTTTAAACCCAAATAAACTCTGACTTCCAGTTATTAAAGTTCCGTTTAAAGGTAAACTAACATTTCCTACCTCAATCTTTTTAATAATTTCATCTTCAAAACCCGTATATTCTAATTTCATATCGTTCTCGAAATTGAATGTTGCTTCCGTATTAAAATTAGTAGTTAGCTTTAATTTTTCTCCAATTTTTCCAATAACATTCATCTGTATCTTTTCCTGAAAATCAAAAGAAGTAGTTTTTCGTTGTTTCACCGTATAATTCGGATTATCTAATTTATTAACTCTTAATGAAAAAATTAATTCTGCCGAACCTTGAGGACGAATATCTACCGTATTTCCACCAAAAACCTTGTCAAAAGCTTCCCCAGGAATATATAGTTTCACAGGTCCATAACTTTGTTTTACAGTACTGTTTCTATTTCCTGATCTTAGATCCCAATGATCATTCATCATTTCAGAGAGTTGGTAGTCTAAATACTCCTCAAAAGTCATAACTTTCTGTGTAAAAAGATCGGTATTCCCTACTCTCTGAAACAATATATAATTATCTGTATTTTCATCATAAACAACTTGAGAAGTAAAGTTTTTTGGAAAATTCATGAATAAACCACCATACTGATCTGGATTAAAAGTATAGCTAAGAGTGCTATCTGAAATGGTCGTATCAGAGAAAAAAGAGAAAGATTTTGCGCTTTTACTAAAAGTGAGTAAAACAAAAAATCCTAGAAATAATATATACGACCTAAATTTATTCAACTTTATTATTTTCTACCCTAGAGATCTTCTAACTAAGTCTTCCACAGTAATTTCTCCTTCATGATTTTTCATTACTTCTTCCATCTTTTTGTATGCTACTTTTTTAGTAAGCCCTAAAGCTAGTAGGGCAGATAACGCTTCTTCCTTAATTGTATTGTCCTGAGTAAACAATAAATCTGAAGTTTCTTTCCCTTTGCCAACTTTATCTTTTAAGTCAATAATTATCCTTTGAGCAGTTTTACCTCCAATTCCTTTTACATGCTGTATAGATGCCACATCAGCTGTAATAATATAATGCACAATCTCTTCAGCTGAATAAGTAGATAAAATCATGCGAGCAGTACTAGTTCCAACACCAGAAACTGAAATTAGTTTCCTAAATAAATCTCTCTCTTCAGAAGTGCAAAATCCATAAAGTGTATGTGAATCTTCCTTTACCGCAAGATGCGTTAATAATTTACAGTTTTCGGTTTGTATTGCGGAATAGGTTTGTAAAGATATATTTAATTTATATCCAACACCATTACAATCAATCACTACATAGGTTGGTGTTTTTTCTACTAATTTGCCGTTTATATGTGATATCATGTGTTAGTTATTTGAGAAATAATATCCAGAGCGTGTTTTTTACTTGATTTTTTAACATTTATCTATTATTTTAATCACAAATATACTGCTTACATATAAAAAAACCCCCTTAGAAATAAGGGGGTTTTAATTTATAATAAACAAATTATTTGTTAATAATTAATTTCTTAGTTTTTATTATCTCTCCGTTTTTTACTAGATTACCAAAATAAACACCTTTGTGTAAATCTCCAACATAAATTGTTTTCTCTCCATTACCTTCCATCTCAATATTCTTTACCACATTCCCTAAAATATCCGTAATCTGTAATAATGATATTCCTTTTACGTTATAGAAAAGATTAGTATATTCATTCGTTGGATTCGGATAAAAAGAACCTATTTCTTCAGAATAGACAACTTCTTTCACATCAGACACTGTCGATGTTGCATCATACGTAACTATAAAACAAGCCCTATCGTTAGGATCTGAATTTAAATAAAAGCAGTATTCTACTTGAGCAATTGTTGGATGCCCCCAGGGTTGGTAATCCCCAACAAACTCATTATTCTTTTCTCCAGGCAATATAGTGTCTGCTTTAGTTGAAAATATTGTTGTTGATGGATAACAGGTCCCTCCCCAACAAAAATTACTAGTAGGATTTGTTGGTTGTGGAAGGTCTGATGTTCCAATAGTGTCCATGAGTATCTCATTCTTCTGGCAATAAACGATTACTGTATTATTGGAATTATTCATTACTTGTAAATGAGATTCTACTTGAAAATCTGAAGAGTCACCATACACTATTGCATCTCCAGTAACCACTAAACTTTGTGAGTATAATAAGTTTGCAGTCAATAAGAATAAAAACGATATTAGAAATTTTTTCATTATATAATGTATTTTACGCAAATATAATAATATATGTTACATAAATACAAATTTTACATCTAAGATATTGCTATAAAAACTATCTCTACATATTAAATAATTCATTATATTTGCTTATTAATTTTAACAAACTAATTACAACTATGAAAAAATTTATCTTTCCAGCTTTTGTATTTTTTACTTTTATTTCATCAGCTCAAACCTTTGTAAGCACATCAGTTGAAAACAAAAATATAATTCTTGAAGAATTTACAGGAATTTCATGTGTTTTCTGTCCAGCTGGTCATTTAATCGGTCAGAATTTACATGACGCGAACCCAAATGATGTTTTTCTTATAAACATCCATACTGGAGGATACGCATCTCCTCAAGGACCAGGAACTGATTTTAATACTTCCTTTGGTTCTGCAATTGCAGGACAAAGTGGATTGTCTGGATATCCAGCAGGTACAGTTAATAGACATCAATTTGCAATGACACAAGGAGGTGGTACCGCAATGAGCAGAGGAGATTGGGGTTCTGCTTCAACTCAATTATTATCACAAATTTCTCCTGTAAATGTTGGATTACAAGCAAGTATAGATATGGCTACTAATACACTTACTGTTGATGTAGAAGTATATTATACTGGTAGTCAAACTTCTGGTGGTTCAAGTCCTTTATCAAATAAATTAAATATTGCTATTGTGCAAAATAATATTGAAGGACCACAAACTGGTGGACAAAGTCATAATCCTGGATCAATGCTTCCAAATGGGAACTATAATCATAATCATATGTTACGACATATGTTAACAGGGCAATGGGGAGAGCAGATTACTACTATTACTCAAGGATCTTTCTATTCTAATACTTACACATGGACTATACCAAATCAAATATCTGGATATCCACTTTCTCCTGATATAGATGCAACAAATCTTGCAATAGTAGCGTTTGTTAGTGAAGGAAATCAAGAAATTCTTAGTGGGACTGAGGTATACCCAAGTTTAGTTTTTGTTAATTCGTATGATGCAAACCTAATTAATTCTTCTGCTACGGATATCATGTGCAGCCCAACAACAGATTTAACAGTTGATTTTAAAAATTATGGTAATACGAATCTAACTACTTTAGATATAGAGTATTCAATAAATGGGGGGTCTTCTACAACTTACCCATGGACTGGTAATTTAACCCCTGGTGCAAGTGAAACAGTTGTTATCCCAAATATTACAGTAACACCAATATTAACTAATACAGTAGATGTTTCATTGGTTAATCCTAATGGACAAACAGATCAAAATCTTGTTAATAATGATATTCAATGTGCTTTCGATGGAATGTATGATGCTCCAGCAGGAAACATTACAATTGAAGTAATTACTGATGGATACCCTGCAGAGACATCATGGAAACTTGAGGAAAATGGAGTTGTAATTGCTACTTCTCCTGTTTATACTAGTCAGGGGGTTGCGCAAACACCTGCAACAGCTACAGTAAGTTCTGGAAATAATTGCTATACATTTGTTATGGAAGATTCATATGGAGATGGATTACAATCTCCTGGAAACTATAAAGTAATAGATGCGAATGGATCTAATATTGTTTGGGGAGGAACGAATTCCTCTGGTGGAAATAACTTCACTTTCGAACAATCAACTTATTTTGAAGCTAATTCTGGTGTAACTCCTTCATGGGATTGTGTTGGAACTAGTTGTATAGATCCAAATACAGGTTCTGGTCAATACACATCTCTATCAAGTTGTAATGCTGTTTGTAACTCTACAAATACAAATGAAACTTCAATAAACAATATATCTGTTTTTCCTAATCCAGTTAAAAACACTCTAAATATTCAAGGTGAAATGGAGTTAGTTGAAATTTTTGATGTGTTTGGAAAGTTAGTTTTAAATTCTACAAATAACACAATTAATACTTCTGAATTAGCTGAGGGAGTTTATGTTGTAATGATTAATACACACAACAATATTATTATTACAAAAAGGATTACAGTTAGCAAATAATTTCTTTTTCAAATATTTTCTAGAAAAGCTCAACATATTGTTGGGCTTTTCTTTTTTACAAACTTTATCTAAATAAAAATCAGAATATTATTGCAATAAATCAGATATAAAACCATTATATTTGTGAAATAATTAAAACAAAAAAAATGATAAAAAAACTTATATTATCCCTATTTGTAATAGCTTTTTTTACTGTTTCATCATTCTCTCAAAACAGAACGTTACCTTCGGTAAAAGTTAAAAATTTAAAAGGTAGTTTGGTAAATATACAAACTATTGAAAATGATGGAAACCCAATTGTAATTTCTTTTTGGGCAACATGGTGCAAACCGTGTAAAAAAGAATTAAATACTATTGCTGAAGTATATGAAGACTGGCAAGAAGAAACAGGTGTAAAATTAGTTGCTATCTCTATTGATGATAGTCGTTCTGTGTCAAAAGTAAAACCATATGTAAATTCATCTGGATGGGAATATGAAATTTATCTGGATCCAAACAGAGATCTTTCCCGATCTCTTGGTGTTTCTACTGTTCCTCATACATTTTTATTAGATGGAAAGGGTAATATTGTTTGGGAACATAGAGGATATATTGAAGGAGATGAGGAAGAGTTACTCGAACAAATTGAACATATTTCAAAATAATGAAAAAAATTCTACTATTATCATTTATTTTTATTTCTCCTTACCTATTATTATCGCAAAATAATTTAGGACAGATAAATGGTAATTTTGAAACTAATTTACAATCATATACTGATGACCCCTCTATAGATGCTATTGCAGCTGATGCAATAATTTTAAATAACGCTTACCTAAACATCTTGTACACAAAAGGAAACTTTACAGGAGGATTAAGATATGAAAGCTATTTAAATGCTCTTCAAGATTATGATTCTAGATACCAAGGAAATGGCATACCATACAGATTTGCTAGATATACATCTGATGGATTAGACGTGACTGTTGGAAATTATTACGAACAATTTGGTAGTGGATTGGTATTAAGAAGCTATGAAGATAAAGGTTTAGGAATAGATAATTCCTTAGATGGTGTAAGATTAAAATATGTCCCAATTAACGGATTATATGTTACAGGACTTATTGGAAAAAGCAGAACTTATTTTGAATATTCAAAAGGAATAATAAGGGGTGCTGATGCTGAATTTAATATAAATGAAGCTCTTAAATTAAAAGGAGAAACTTCATATATTTTAGGAGGAAGTTTTGTAAGTCGATTTCAAAAAGACAATAACCCTGCATTCAATTTGCCTGAAAATGTTGCATCTATGTCAGCTAGGTTAAATATAATGCACGGAGGATTTAACTATTATGGGGAATATGCATATAAGATTAATGATCCTGTTGGAAGTTTTTCATTTGATGAAAATAACTACTCTACTGGAAAAGCAATTGTTAATAATCTGACTTACTCTCAGAAAGGTCTTGGTATTACAATAGAAAGTCATTTTGTTGATCATATGGAATTTAGATCAGAGAGAGCAAAACAGAAAGAATTTATTATTAACTACATCCCAACCTTAAGTAAAAATCATGCTTATACTTTATTAGCTCTTTATCCTTGTGCAACTCAGCCGGAGGGTGAATTTGGTTTTAATACAAATATCTTTTATAAGATTCCAAAAAATACTCTTTTTGGAGGGAAGTATGGAACAAAATTAAACTTAAACTTTGCCAGAACAAATAGTATTGAGGGTGGAAATTCTTACTTAAACGATAGCTCCTCTCATACATCTAACCCTTTTAAATCTATATCTATAAAAGATGAGACACTATATTTCTCTGATTTTAATTTGGAAATAAATAAAAAGATAAATAAAAAGGTGAATTTGAACTTGGTTCTTGCAAAACAAAAATACAATAAAGATGTACTAGAAGGCAAAACCATTGGTGAATATGGAATTATATCTTCTACAATTGCTGTTGCAGATGTTAGTTATAAAATAAAAAAAGGACATACTATCCGATTAGAACTTCAAGAATTACTCTCAAAAGATGATGCGACTGCCACAAATCATGCTGATGGTGATTGGCATATGGTATTAGCCGAATATACAATATCACCTAATTGGTTTTTTGCAATACAAGATATGTACAACTATGGTAACTATGATGAAGAAAAACAACTTCATTATGTAAACACATCAATTGGATTTATGAAAGGTGCCAACAGATTTGAAATTGGATATGGAAAAAAAAGATCAGGAATATTTTGTGTAGGGGGAGTTTGTAAAGAAGTCCCTTCATCCAATGGATTTAGTTTAAATATCTCATCTAATTTTTAATATTATGAAACATTTAAAATATACAATTGCACTCTTTTTCGGAATTTTATTATTTAATATTACTTCTTGTGATGTTGTTGAAGGACCTTATTTAATAGATGGCAATACAAATCCGATTGATACAAACAGCTTTGTTAAAAAGGTTTTAATTGAAGATTTTACTGGGCACAGATGTCCAAATTGTCCCGCAGCAGCTGAAGAATTAGCCTCTTTGCAAAATTTTTATGGAGATAAAGTAATAGGAATTGCAATACATCCAAGTTCCACTTTTGCAATTCCAGATCCATTAAATTCTAGTAAGTTCACCTATGATTTCAGAACTGAGTTTGGAGATGATATTGATAATATTTTTGAGTTAACAACAGTAGGACTTCCAAGAGGTATGGTAAATAGAACTGGATTTGATACAGAACATCAATTAGGTAAAGATGAATGGTCTTCTGTAATACAAACAGAACTTGCTAAATCTCCTATTTTTGGAATTACTCTTTCCTCAGATGTTAGTAACGGAAATGGTACTATTTCAGTTACTGCTGAGGCTCTTACTAATATAAACCTAGATAAAACTGAAGAAATAGAAGATTATAATATTGTTATTTGCCTTACTGAAAACGGAATAATTGAATGGCAAAAAGACAATACAGCTGGTGACATTGAAGAGTATGAGCATAATCATGTATTAAGAACAATTTTAAACACAACATTTGGGGAATCCATGGGGAATTCTTTTGTGAATGGAGATATTTGGGAGAAAGATTATCCTGTTGATATTACAACTTTAGAAAATGCAAATGAAAATTATTCCCTAAACACATTGTTTATGGGTAATGGAAATTGTAAAGGGTGGGATGAAAATAATATGGAAATTGTTGCTTATATTTACAACTCAGATAATTATGAAATTGTACAAGTAGAGCAAATTCACTTAACAAACCATTAATCTTATGAAAAAACTACTACTATTACTAAGTCTGCCTTTAATCGTTTCTGGGCAAGTTCAACAATTAGATGCAATTATTCAAAATGATGCCAGTAATTTTTTAGAAGCATACTTTTCACCTCTTGGTCAAAGTTTTGGAGCAGGATTAAATAATGGTTGGTACAATACTGCGAAACCTCATAAACTAGGAGGTTTTGATGTTACTCTTACCTTAAATGCTGTACATGTACCAAGTACAATGCTAGTTTTTGATCCGAATGATATTGATAATTTTTCCTCTAATTCTACGACTCCAACTATTTTAGGGGCAGGAGACGGTTCAGAGATTACTTATACTAATAATGGAAACAGCATTACTTTTGACATGCCATATCAAGGGTCATTAAAAAAGAGTTTAATCCCTGTTCCAATGATAAATGCAGGACTTGGACTAGTTAAGGAAACAGAGATTGATGTCAGATACCTTCCTACATATGATTTTGATATGGGATTTGTAGGAAAAGGTTCTGTGGAATTATGGGGTATTGGAATAAAACATGATTTATTGCAATGGATACCTGTAGCTGGAGATGCAATTCCAATAAGCCTCTCTATTCAAGCAGGACACACTAAATTTAACACTTCATTTTCTATAGAAAACCCTGACCCTGACCCATTATCATCTGTAAATCAAGATATAAGTATGGATGTTAATGCAACTACAGTAAATTTGATTCTATCTAAAAAACTATTAATGCTTACCGCTTATGCTGGGATAGGATACAATTCATCTGTCACCACATTTAATGCAGAAACAGAATCCTTCTATTTTGGTGTCGATGGATCCTCTATACAAATGAATATTCCTCTAGAAATGAAATTTGAATCTCAAAATGAAATGAGAACAAATATTGGGTTAAGACTTAATTTGGCAGTTATTGCAATACAAGCAAATCATACTTTTTCTAAATACCCTGTAACAACTGTTGGAGTTGGTATTAGTGTAAGGTAGATGAAAAAGCAACTACTTCTTTGTCTTTTTTTAACATTTCTGTCTTTGTTTTCATTTTCTCAAAACTTTAAGGGGGGAGTAATTGCTGGAATTGCTACCTCTCAAGTTTCAGGAGATGCTTTAGGAGGTCTTCATAAAGCTGGATTATATTTAGGAGTGTTTACACAACTTCCTATTTCTCCTATTTCCAATATCAAGATGGAAATGAACTACATCCAAAAAGGGAGTAATAATCCCAAAATATCAGAAAATCTTGTGCCTGACATTTCAACGTCTTATATAGAAGTCCCCATTTCTGTCAACTATTATCAGAACGAAATTATGTGTTTTGAAATTGGCCTGCAAACGGCTTTTTTATTAAATTTTTCCGACAATGATTTGTATGGCCCAATACCTAATGATCAAAGTATTCCATTTAATAAAGTTGATTTAGGAGCTTTTATCGGAATGAATTATCATCTTACAGATAACATTCTATTAAATAGTAGAATTAGCAATTCTATTTTGCCAATAAGGCCTCATGCTTCCGGAGCTATTTATCAGTTAAATAGAGGTCAGTATAATTCCGTTTTAAGTTTTACTATACATTATATTATATGAAAAATACAAAACAAAAAATCATTGTAGCGGTTACAGGAGCTAGCGGATCAATTTATGCAAAAGTTCTTTTTGAAAAACTTCAAAAATTGTCAAATCAAATTGAAGAAATTGGAGTTGTTATGTCAGACAATGCAAAATTTGTTTGGGAAACAGAATTAGGTAATACTGACTACAATAAACTACCTTATACTTTCTATGAAAAACAAGATTTTATGGCTCCCTTTGCTAGTGGTTCTGCAAATTTCAAAACAATGATTGTTTGTCCTTGTTCAATGGGAACATTAGGAAGAATTTCCTCAGGAATTTCTAATGATTTAACAACAAGAGCTGCAGATGTTATATTAAAGGAAAGAAGAAAACTAATATTAGTTGCCCGTGAAACACCGCTTAGTCTGATACATATAAATAATATGAAAACAATTACAGAAAGTGGTGGTATAATTTGTCCAGCAACACCATCCTTCTATAGTAATCCTACTAGTTTTGAAGATCTAGCTTCTACTGTAGTTGATAGAGTATTAACACTATCGGGTTTTGAACATAATTCATTTAGTTGGGGAGAGAAACAATAATATTCTAATAGTAGTGTTATTATAACTAATAAAACAAATTATATGTTAGAATTCAGTAAAAAAATACTCTCAAAAGTTAGTTTCGATAAATCATTATTTAAGAAAGAATTACAAAAAAGCACCGGTTGGATGAGTAAAAAAGAACTTATGCATTTAAAAATATGGGCACTCACAGCGTTTGCAGGATATAAAAAAATAATCCTGGAAGTATTTGATAATATTTCCTAAAATAACGTGTCTTGGTCAGGAGATTTTAATCTCCCTAAGTGTTTAAATGCTTTATCGGTAGCTGTTCTACCTCTAGTAGTTCTCATTAAATATCCCTCCTGTATTAAATAAGGTTCATATACCTCTTCAATGGTTCCAGCTTGCTCACTAACAGCAGTAGCAATAGTTGATAATCCAACAGGACCACCCTTAAATTTATCAATAATTGCAGATAAAATTCTATTGTCCATCTCATCTAATCCGTTTTCATCTACATTAAGTTCATTTAATGCATACTGAGAAATTTCTTTATTTATATTTCCATCTCCCTTTACTTGAGCAAAATCTCGTACTCTTCTTAAAAGTGAATTTGCAATTCTTGGAGTTCCTCTGCTTCTTCCAGCAATTTCAAATGCTGCATCTTTAGTAATACTTACATCTAAGATGGTTGCAGAACGATTTACAATATCAGAAAGTATAGATTTGTTATAATATTCCAAACGAGAATTAATTCCAAATCTGGCTCTAAGAGGAGCGGTAAGCAATCCAGAACGAGTAGTAGCTCCAATCAAAGTAAAAGGATTAATCTTTATTTGTACTGAACGAGCATTTGGCCCAGATTCAATCATAATATCAATCTGATAATCTTCCATTGCGGAATAAAGATACTCTTCTATAATTGGGTTCAGTCGGTGAATTTCATCAATAAATAAAACGTCTCTTTCTTCTAAATTAGTAAGAAGCCCGGCTAAATCAGCAGGTTTATCTAATACTGGTCCTGAAGTAGTTATAATACCAACAGAGAGTTCATTTGCAATAATATATGATAATGTAGTTTTACCAAGTCCTGGAGGTCCATGTAATAAAACATGGTCCAATGCATCTTGTCTTTCTTTTGCTGCTTGAATAAAGACCTTCAAATTACCTACAATCTGATCTTGCCCCCGAAAATCTTCAAAACCTTTTGGTCTTAAAGCATGTTCAAAATCTTCCGATTCAAATTCTTTATCTTCAATATCCTCATTCATTAGCACAAATGTAATAAAGTAATTTATAAAAAAAGGGTCAGAATTAACTGACCCTTTATAATTATATTAACATTATATACTATGTGTGTAAATGTTTACTTTCCTCTAAGAATGGATGATTTTTGACCTCTAAAGGAACTTTAGTAAGAGAGTTTAATACAACATAGATAAACAATCCAAAGTATCCTAATCCCATTCCAATTTCTGTGAATCCAATATGTCCGTGATGACCTAATGTACCAGGAGCAACCAATAAATATGAATTAATCCAGTGTCCAATTAAGATTATAATACAAACAAAGATAAGTCTTCCATTATGTCTTTTTGCGTCTCTACTCATAAGTATAACTATAGGAACAATAAAATTGATAATCATAGAAAACCAAAACAAGAATCTATAATTAGAAACTTCTAATCGTGCAGTAAAATAAGTTACTTCCTCAGGAATATTTGAATACCAAATTAACATAAATTGAGAAAACCACATATAAGTCCAAACTAAGGAGAATGCAAACACCCATTTCCCTAAATCATGAATATGACTATCATTTACATGAGATAAATAACCTAATCTTTTTAAATATAGGGTAATCAATAAAATAGTAGCAAAACCAATTACTGCCCACTCAGAAAATACATACCATCCGAATAAAGTACTAAACCAATGTGTATCGATTGACATAATCCAATCCCACGAAGCAACTGCTGATGTAACAGCAAAGAATACCATAAACCAAGCGGAAGTCTTTACTCCTTTATTATAATAAGAAAGTCCTCCATGTTGATCTTCTGCTAAGGAAAGTTGTTTTAATTTTCTTCCAAAGTAAATCCATCCTAAAATATAAAAAACGGATCTAGCTAAAAAGAAAGTGGTATTTAAAAAGGCTTCTTTACCTGCAATTATTTTGTCATAAGTAGGGTTAGGTATTTCATCCCCATCATCATCTAAAATTGAATTTCCTAAATCATCAAGTAAGAACTCTTTCATAATTCCATCTTCCATCCAATGATAAATATGATTTCCTCCAAAATGCATTGCTGCAGATACCATAATAATTAACATAATTAAACCAGTAATAGGTAAAAACGAGATTACTGCTTCTGGTATTCTTTTTAGTACAATAGACCAAGCCGCTTCCGATACATATTGTAATGCAATAAAAAACACAGCAAATACAGATATCCCTAAAAAGAAATAATTATTAAATAATAAACTAGGCCATGAAGAGTGAGCGTCCGTTGCAAATCCAAATATTAAAGAAATTAATCCAACAGTCATTAAAGCCATTGATAAATTTCTTGCACTTTTAGTTATTGTAAACATTTTATCTTTTATTATTTCTTAATTATTTTTGTAGCTTCTCTTGAATATAATATACGATCTTCCATCTTTCTTTTTCTGAAATTTGTGAAGCATGAGGTCCCATCTTGCCATAGCCATACGTAATCGTATGGAATATATGTCCTTCTGTAAAATCAGTCATTGGCAGATTGTTTCTAGGTCTTTTTTTCTCACTATCATTAAAAGCAGGCATTATATCGTATGGATTATTTGCAAATGTTGCTAGTGCAATTTTCCCATCTCCACCTCCGGTAGGTCCGTGACAATGTGCGCACATCATCCCATAAAGTTCTTCACCTTTTTCTAAATCATTCTCATCTCCATCAAACTCTTCTGGATATTTAGCGCTATCCCCAGCATTTAAAAACCAAGAATTATCATCAACACTAGTGTCTTTTTCATAGTCAAAAGTAGATAAATAACCTTGAGCAATAGTTCCTTTTACTGGTATTCCAGTATATCCCTCAATCATATAGGAAGTGTCTGGAAGTACTATATGTTCTCCATATGTCTCTATGCTTGGAGAACGATACATATTTGGCATAAACTCATATCCAGGGGAAGAATCTCCTCCACAAGATATTAAGAAAACTATCGCTGAAAAAATTCCAATTTTTACAAATAATTTATTCATGATTATGAGTCTTTTTGATTAATTTCAGAAGCTCCTGTTTTTGATAATAAATCCTTTATTCTATTCGTGTCTCCACTTACCTCAAGTTCCATTAGAAATTTATCGTCAGTAGTTCTTTCATCTGGAGAATCAGATTCAGCCCCAGGATATAGTCCACATCTAATTAAATATGTAATTGACATTAAATGTGCCGCAAACATGACTGTACATTCAAACATAATTGGAACAAAAGCTGGCATGTTATGATAGAATGTCCAGTTAGGCTTCCCTCCAATATTTTGAGGCCAATTCCAAATCATAATATAATTAATTAAAACTGCTGCAAATAATAATCCAATGCAACCATAAATAAATGACGCTATACCCAATCTTGTTTCTTTTAGGCCAAGTGCCGTGTCTAAACCATGAATAGGAAATGGAGAATAAACCTCTTTTATATTTATGTCATTTGAACGGATTTCCTTTACTGAAGAAAGCAATATTTCTTCATCATCAAAAATCCCATAAATTGTTGTTTTATTATTCATCATTATTTATTTTTATATTCTGAACCGGAAGATTTAAGAATAGTTTTAAGTTCTGCCTGCGCAATTACAGGGAAAGTTCTAGAGTATAATAGGAACAATGTAAAGAAGAACCCAATTGTTCCTAAGAAAATACCAATATCTACAAATGTTGGAGAATACATTGTCCATGAAGATGGCAGGTAATCTCTATGTAGGGAGGTAACAATAATGACAAATCGTTCAAACCACATCCCAATATTTACAAAAATAGAAAGAATAAAAGTCCATACAAAACTTTTTCTAATTGCTCCGATCCAATATAATTGTGGTGTTAGAACATTACATGTCATCATAATCGCGTAGGCCCACCAATAAGGACCTGTTGCTCTATTTATAAATGCATATTGTTCAAATTCAACTCCAGAATACCATGACATAAACAGCTCAGTAATATAAGCGGTACCTACAAGTGATCCTGTTAATAGAATAATCACATTCATATATTCAATGTGTTTTATGGTAATATAAGATTCTAGATTTACAACTTTCCTCATAATAATAAGAAGAGTTTCTACCATTGCAAATCCTGAAAACAAAGCTCCTAAAACAAAATATGGAGGGAAAATCGTAGTATGCCATCCTGGGATTACTGAAGTTGCAAAGTCCATAGATACAATAGAGTGTACAGAAAACACAAGAGGAGTTGCTAAACCAGCTAATACTAAAGACACTAATTCAAATCTTTGCCAATGTTTGGATTTACCACTCCATCCAAAAGACAACAAAGAATATAATTTCTTTCTCATTGGAGAAATTTTTGTACTCATTCGATCTCTAATCATTGCAAAGTCAGGAATTAATCCAATATACCAGAATACAACTGAAACCGAAAAATAAGTTGAAATTGCAAATACATCCCATAATAATGGTGAGTTAAAGTTTACCCAAAGTGATCCAAACTGATTTGGAATTGGGAATACATAATAAGCGAGCCATGGTCTTCCCATATGAATAAGTGGGAAAAGAGCAGCTTGAGCAACTCCAAAAATAGTCATAGCTTCTGCAGAACGGTTAATTGACATTCTCCATTTCTGACGGAATAATAAAAGTACTGCTGAAATAAGTGTTCCAGCATGTCCGATACCAATCCACCATACAAAATTGGTAATATCCCATGCCCATCCTACAGTATTATTATTTCCCCAAACTCCAATTCCTGTTCCAATGGTATACGCCATACAAGCAAATCCCCATAACATTAAAGCAGCAGAAAGTGAAAATAAAATCCACCAATATTTGTTTGCTTTTCCTTCTACAGGAAGAGATACATCTTTTGTAATATCGTGGTAAGATTTATTACCTAAAATTAACGGATCTCTAATTTCTGCTTCTTTTTGCATATCTAAAATATATTAAGCTTTATTTCTAATTTTTGTTTGATAAAATACCGATGGAGCTACATTTAAATGGTCTAATAAGTCGTATTTTCTAGAATCTTCCTTCAATTCATTAATCTTATGTGATTCATCATTTGCGTCTCCAAATACAATTGCGTTTGTAGCACAAACTGATGAACAAGCAGTTTGAGCGTCTTTATCAGCAACTTTTTTTCCATCCTTCTTAGCGGTAAGTTTTATTTCTTGTATTTTTTGTATACACATACTGCATTTTTCCATAACTCCTCTAGAACGAACAACAACATCTGGATTTAATACCATTTTACCATAATCATCATTCATGTTATAATCAAATTGATCGTTATCCGAATACTGGAACCAGTTAAATCTTCTTACTTTATAAGGACAGTTATTCGCACAATATCTTGTTCCTACACATCTGTTGTATGCCATATGATTCTGACCTTCCATCCCATGTGATGTTGCCGCAACTGGACAAACTGTTTCACATGGTGCGTGATTACAATGCTGACACATTACTGGCTGATAAACTGTTTCTGGATATTCTGAAGGATCCTCCATATCAGCATACATAGTAATTGCAGATATATTTTCGTCTTCTGATTTGTCTTTAGTCATATCAGAAGAAAAATATCTGTCAATTCGTAACCAATGCATATCTCTCGATTTTCTAACTTCCTCTTTACCAACTACAGGAACGTTATTTTCTGCAGTACAAGAAACAACACAAGCTGCACAACCATTACAAGCTGTTAAATCAATTGATAAGTTCCAGAAATGCCCTGTTTTATGATCGTGCTCATCCCAAAGAGAAACTTCTGAAGCCTTCTTCTTACCATCATGAGTATGATATAATTCAGTATGATTTCCTGAATGAGGGTCTTTTATATAATCTGCAAGAGTAGTTTCTTTTACAATGTCTCTGCCCATCATTGTATGGTGTAATTGTGTTGCTGCAAACTCATGAGTTCCTTCAACAACTTGTATGTCAGCAATACCTCCATTTGATAATGGATAGGCATTATGACCAATACCATTACCACATTTTCCTGCATTTGTTCTTCCATAACCAACTGCTAAGGAAACAGTACCGACTGCTTGACCAGGTTGAATCATAACAGGAACATTTTCTAAAGTAATTCCATCTACAGTGATATTTACCATACTACCATTTAAAGCTCCATTTGAAACATTCCAATTTTTTATACCTAAATCCCTAGCTGTTGAGGCTGAAATAGTTAAATAATTGTCCCAACAGGCTCTTGAAAGAGGGTCTGGCAATTCTTGTAACCACGGATTATTTGACTGTAAACCATCTCCCATTGAAATCTTCTCTGAAATTTCAAACTCAACACCTTCTGAAGAGGAAAATGGTGAAGATGGAGCTGAGAAAGTTGCATCTTTTAAATTATACTCCTCTCTATCTCCATTAAAGTGACCATCATGTAGTTTTGTGTTCCAATCAGAGTAAGAGTTTTTTAATACATCATAATATTTATCAGAAGAACCTGACCAAGAAAGTAAAGAATCTTGGAATTGCCTTCCGTTATACAGAGGATTAATAGTTGGCTGCATTAAAGTATAAATTCCATTTGATGGATTTGTGTCCCCCCAACTCTCCAAGTTATGATTATCCGGACAAACATAGTCCATTTTTGATGCAGTTTCATCCATGTATAATGAAGTAGAGACTTTCAATCCTACTTTTTTAAGTCCTGTATTAAATCCATCAGCATTTACTAAAGTGTAAGATGGATTTACATTATAAGTTATAAGTGCATCAATTTTTCCTGCATTCATATCAGAAACTAAATTTGCAACATCCTCATCATTTCCTTTTCTTAAGTAAGAAGGATTGGACATGTCAATTGTATTACCATAATTTTCTAAAAAATGATTAATTGAATTAACTAATAACTGTACATCCTTATCATTACTGTTGCAAATAATAATTGAAGATTTAGCAGATTGAAGAGATGAAACAATTTTTGTTATTCTATTATCAGAAGATTCTCCATTTAGTGTTAGTGCGTTATAAAGATTAGATAATAAATATTTCTGTTCTGATGGTTTAATAGGAATTCTTTCATCAGCATTTGAACCGGTTAAAGTTAATGTCGATTCTATTTGATAATGTTTCGACATTTCTTTATTCTTTGGATTTCTTCCAGTAGCATAATCAATTGCATAATCAGAGCTTCCCCAGTTTCCTAGAAAATCTGCTCCGAAAGAAACAATAACATCTGCCTTGTCAAAATTATAAGTAGGTAAAGCTCTCACACCAAAAGTAGATTTATTTGCTTCTAAAATTCCATGATACGAAATTGCATCCATTTGTACGTGTCTTAGATTTCTGTACTTATTAGAAAATTCAGTAATTAATTTTTTGGTTGTAGGACTAATAATTGTAGAAGATAATATTGCAATTTTTCCACCATTATCAGAGACTTTATTTAGTTTAGAGATAATATCAGCATCTATCGTTTCCCAATCTGTATCTATTCCTAATTTCATTGGGTTCTTTAATCTTGCTGAGTCATACATTGAAAGTACAGAAGCCTGAACTCTTGCATTTGTAGCAGTTTTATTTGGCTCTATTTTAATTGGTCTACCTTCTCTAGTTTTTACTAAAACTGATGCAAAGTCATGACCATCATAAATAGTAGAAGCATAATAATTCGCAACACCTGGGATAATTTCATCAGGTTTTACAACATAAGGAATTACTTTATTTACAGGAGATTCACAAGCAGCTAAGGTAGCAGCAGCTGTTGTAAACCCTAAAAACTTTAGAAAATCTCTACGAGAAGTAGATCCACTACCTAAATCCGAATCTCCTAAAAAATCATCAACAGGAATATCTTCAACAAATTCATTTTGCGCTAATTTCTCAACTATAGGATCGTTATTTAGTTCCGCTAAACCTTTCCAATATTTTTTTGCTTTTATCATATTTATATAGAAATTATAATCTTTATAATTAATAGTGGCATTTACCACACTCCATTCCTCCAATCAAAGCTGGCGTGATTTTCTTATCTTGATATTTTGGATCTGATTTTAATTTTTCATGCATGTCAGCATAATACTCGTTACTTTCCATGTCAATCTCCTTTGTTCTGTGACAATCAATACACCAGCCCATTGTTAATGTTGGATGTTTAAACTTAATTCCTTCATCTTGATTTTTCTGAACCTTATTTAATTCATCTTTAAAAGCTACTTGACCTACAGTTTTTTCTTCCACATTACCATGACATTGCTGACACTCTAAACCTGCGACATTAACATGCTGAGAATGATTAAAATAAGTTAAGTCTGGCAAACTGTGTACTCTAACCCATTGAATAGGTTTCTGCTGGTAATCTTCAATGTATTTTCCTGTCTCTGGGTTAAAACCTACTGCATCATATATTTTATTTATCTCTGTTTCACCAGTAATTGTTCCAGTTTTAATCTGTGTATGGCAATTCATGCAAAGATCTGCAGAAGGAACTGATGCAGTTTTACTATTTCTAGCTGAAGAGTGACAGTAATTACAATCTATACCATTAACTCCAGCATGAATTTTATGAGAAAATTGAATTGGTTGATCTGGCTGATATCCCTCAACTACACCAATTCCCATCATTGTATCAAAAACAATCTTTAATACAAAAATAAATAGAATAAAAGCTGATACAAGTACCGCCTTAGAGTTTGCCCAATATACTTTACAGAAGTTAATTATTGATTCTGAAATAGTTTCAGTTTTCTGATCTTGAATCTTTTTAAGTGTGTTTTTAATTGAAATTAAAGCAATAATGAATATAACAAGAATAATAGATATAATAAGTAATATATTTACTAAACTCATTCCGTCTGCTACCACTATTTCTTCATTTGAAGATACTTCTTGCTCTTCAGGAACATACGTATTAATAAATTCAAGTACAGATAAGACTTGAGTATCGTCTAAATCTTGAGCTGGCATAGCTTTCACACCAAGGGTTAAAGGATTTTGCACATATTTAATAAATGTTTCTGTTGGATCCTCTTGATTTACAAATTTCTCAGAATTTAAAACATCTTTTAAATCTGGTCCTGTTGACATGCCTCCTCCAGGTAAATTATGACAAGCTTTACATACATTCTTGAAAATCTGTTCTCCTTCTGCTACATCTTGAGATATAGAAATAAAACACAGAGAAGTAAATACCGATATAAAAAGTATACGGATTGTAAAGTTCTTTAATAGAATCATATTATATAAATATTCAAAATTTTCGCTCGCAAATTTAATATTTTAATACTACCAAAACATGAGTAATCTCACAGTTTGTGTAATTTATAATTATTCTAAATAAGAATGCGTTTATATATTAATTTGAAGCTAGTTATATTAGATTTTTTTCTATTTTTGAAATATGAATAAATTATATCTACTTATAGTATTTGTTATTCCTAATTACATCTATTCCCAACAATCTGAAAACCAGGAATCTGATAGTGTTAAAACAACCAATCACGAAATACACATGCAGAAAGGAATAGAACAATTACTAAGAAAAAGTCAACAAATACATTATGAAAAAGGAGGAATGGAAGGATTTTGTGTTCAAATTTATTCAGGAGATAGTAGAGAAGAATCTCAAAGAATTAAATCTCAATTTATGAGGAGGTTTCCTGAAATTAAATCTATTTTTTATGAAAGAGTTAGTCCGAATTGGAAGGTGAGAGTAGGAAAATTACGGACAAGATTAGAAGTCAAAAAACTACAAAGCGTCATCAAAGAAATGTATCCTAGTGCTTATATAACAGAAAAAATTGTTCCTTTTGGGAGATTTGACTAAAGAGATCTTTTTATCTCAATCTCATCATATCCTTCTACGATATCACCAACTTTAATATCATTGTAATTTTCAATAGAGAGACCACATTCATATCCTTTTTGTACTTCCTGAACATCATCCTTAAATCGTTTTAAAGAAGATAAAACTCCAGTATAAACCACTACTCCATCTCTAATAATTCTTATTCCCGTTTTTCTGTTCAGTTTCCCATCTAACACCATACATCCTGCAATAGTTCCGACCTTTGTAATTTTAAATGTTTCTCTAATTTCAATATTACATACAATTTTTTCTTCAACATCAGGAGACAACATCCCTTCCATTGCTTGAGTCATTTCTTCAATAGCTTTATAAATTATAGAATATAATCTAATGTCAATTTGTTCTGTTTCAGCAAGTTTCCTAGCTTGTAAAGAAGGACGAACTTGAAAACCAATAATAATCGCATCAGAGGCTGCAGCAAGCATAACATCTGACTCCGAAATCTGTCCTACCGATTTTTGCAAAATATTTACTTTAATTTCTTCCGTAGAAAGTTTCTCTAAAGAATCCGAAAGTGCCTCAATAGATCCATCCACATCACCTTTTACAATAAGATTTAATTCCTGGAATTCTCCAAGAGCAATTCTTCTTCCAATCTCATCAAGAGTAATATGTTTTGTAGTTCTGACGGATTGCTCTCTCTGGATTTGCATTCTTTTTGTTGCAATCTTTTTAGCTTCTTGTTCGCTTTCCATTACATTAAACATATCTCCAGCTGTTGGAGCTCCATTTAATCCTAGTAAAGTTGCAGGAGTAGAAGGTCCAGCCTCCTCAATAATATTTCCTCTTTCGTTTAATAACGCTTTAATTTTACCGGAATAAGAACCAGCTAATACATAATCCCCAACTTTTAATGTACCTTTTTGAACTAAAATAGTAGTAACATATCCCTTCCCTTTATCAAGAGATGCTTCAATTACCGATCCTACAGCTCTTCTATTTGGATTTGCTTTTAATTCTAACATTTCTGACTCTAATAATATCTTTTCAAGGATTTCTGGAACACCTAATCCTGTTTTTGCCGAAATATCTTGAGATTGTATTTTTCCTCCCCAATCTTCAACAAGTAAATTCATTTCCGCAAGCTCCCCTTTAATCTTTTCAGAATCTGCTGTATCTTTATCTACTTTATTAATTGCAAAAATAATTGGAACATCAGCAGCTTGTGCATGACTAATAGCCTCTTTAGTTTGAGGCATCACCTTATCGTCAGCAGCAACAACAATAACTACAATATCAGTTATTTTTGCTCCTCTTGCTCTCATAGCAGTAAAGGCCTCATGACCTGGAGTATCTAAGAAAGAAATCTGTTTACCATTTGGTAAAGTCACCTCATAAGCACCAATATGCTGTGTAATTCCTCCTGATTCACCTGCAATTACATTTTCCTCTCTAATATAATCAAGTAAAGATGTTTTACCATGATCAACATGTCCCATAATGGTAACAATAGGAGCTCTTTCTACTAATTCTTCTTCTGAATCTTTTTCTTCAATTTTAATTGATTCCTGAACATCTGCACCAACAAATTCTACTTCAAATCCGAAATCTTCAATAATAATTTGCAAAGTTTCTGCGTCTAATCTTTGATTCATTGTAACCATTAAACCTAAAGACATTAAAGATGAAATAATTTCAGTTACAGGAACATCCATCATTGTAGAGAGTTCGTTTGCTGTTGCAAACTCTGCAATCTTAATCATTTTACTTTCCTCTGTTCTTACTTGAGTTTCTTGATCAGCAATTTCTCTATGAGCTTGTCGCTTCTCTCTTCTGTTTTTTACAGATTTTTTCTTACCTCCCCCTTGAAGTTTTGCAAGAGTTTCTCTAATCCTCTTTTGCGCTTCTTCCGGATCAATTTCTATAGGAACTTTTGCTGCTTTTCCTTTGTTTTTTACAAATTTCTTAGGGTTTACCTTATTTGTAATTCTTTTCCTTTTCTTCTTTTGTAATACCTCATTAGAAGAAGTTGCTACAGGTTTTTTCTTTTTAGGAGATAACTTATCTAAATCAATTTTTTCTCCTGTCATTTTAGGACCACTAAGAGTTTTCGCTTTCGCCTTAATTAAAGAAACATCTTCCTCAGGTTCTTTTTGAGATTTCTCTACTTCCTTATTTGAAGGTTTCTTTTTAGGTTCTATATCAATTTTTTCTGAAACATTAATGTCCTTTTGAGTTATTGCTTCAACTTTATTTAAATTATTTTTTTCTTGATCTTTTCTTTTCTCTTTATCTATCTTAGACGCCTTTTTCTTCTCCTGTTCAAGCGCTAACGCTTGTTCCTCCTCTATTCTTTGCTGTTCTCTTTTATCTTCTCTTTCTTTTGACGCTAAATCAGCCGCTAACTTTGCCTTTAAATCCGGCTGAAATACTCCTAATAAATCCATGTATAAATCATGAGATATTTTAGAAGAAGGTTTTATTCCTTCCACTCCCTTTTCATTAAGGAATGCAAGGATTCTATCCATCCCAACATTGAACTCTTTAGCTAATTTATTTAGCCTTACACTCTTTTTCTCAGACATATTTATATCTTATTAATCTTCAAATTCTGCTCTTAGTATATTTAATACACTCTCTACAGTTTCTTGTTCTAAATCTGTTCTTTTTATTAAGTCTTCTGCATTAATATCTAAAACGCTTCTTGCTGAATCACATCCAATTCCTTGTAGAGTTTCGATTACCCACGAATCAATTTCATCCGAGAATTCTGATAAGGAAACATCATCTTCAAGTTCTTCAGTATCTCTATAAACATCAATTTCGTATCCTGTTAATTCTCCTGCTAATTTAATATTATATCCTCTTTTACCAATTGCTAAAGAAACCTGATCTGGAGACATGTAAACATTTGCTGTTTTCTTTTCATCATCCATTTTAATCCTTGTAACTTTTGCAGGACTTAAAGATCTGGTAATTAATAAATTCATATTTTCAGTAAAATTAATTACATCAATATTTTCGTTTCTTAGCTCTCTAACAATACCATGGATTCTACTTCCTTTTATCCCAACACAAGCACCTACAGGGTCTATTCTGTCATCATACGACTCTACCATAACTTTAGCTCTTTCTCCCGGCATTCTTACAACTCTTTTAATGGTAATTATCCCATCAAAGACTTCCGGGACTTCCGTTTCAAAAAGTCTTTCGATAAACTCCGGAGCTATTCTAGATAAAACAATATGAGATTTATTATTTCTTAAATCTGCAGATTTCACAACTGATTTTACATTATCTCCTTTTTTAAAGAAATCTCTTGGAATTTGCTCTGATTTTGGCAAAATTAAATCATTACCATCATCATCTTGTAATAATATCTCATTTTTCCAAATCTGATATACTTCAGCATTTACAATTTCTCCAATTCTATCTTGGTAGTTCTTTAAGATTTCATCTCTGTGAAGATCGTTAATTCTTCCTACTAAGTTTTGTCTAATTGAAAGAACCTGTCTTCTGCCAAACTCTGCTTCAAAACTCACTTGCTCTGAGACTTCCTCTCCAACTTCATAGTCATCCTCAATTTTAAGTGCGTCAGAGAGTTTGATTTGAGAATTTTTATCCTCAATTTCACTGTCTGCAACTATTTCTCTGTTTTTCCAGATTTCTAAATCTCCTTTATCAACATTAATAATTACATCAAATATTTCAGCACCATCATATTTCTTCTCCAAGACAGTTTTGAAAACATCTTCCAAGATGCTCATCATTGTTTCTCTGTCAATATTTTTTACATCTTTAAACTCCGAAAACGAATCTATTAGATTTTCAACATTCATTTTAATACTTATTTAAATTTTATTATCAGTTTAGTTTCTATTATTGTATCTGTTGGAATAGTAATTTGTTCAATTAATAATTCCTTTTTGTTTTTTTGTTTTTTTGATGTTTCAACAACTATATTTTTATCAGAATAAGATTTCAACTCCCCCTTTATTATATCTCCTTCGTCTGTTTTAACCTTTACACCTCTACCGATATTTTTAAGATATTGTTCTTTTACTACAAACCTTTTTTCAATACCAGGAGAACAAACAGTAAGTTGGTAATCCTCAATATCTCTGTCAATGTTTCCTTCAATATGTCTACTGACAAATAAACATTCTTTTATCCCGACCCCTTCTTCATTATCAAAAAGTACTGTTATCTCATTTGTAGAACTAACCTTTACATCTACCAAAAAATAATCTAGTTCTACTATTTTTTCTAAAGCTAACTCTTTTACTCTTTCTTTTGATATCATACTATAATAAAAGAAGGGGCTAATCGCCCCTCCTTATCTTTCTTCCCCTTAAATTCTTTGCAAAAATATAAAAAAAAACGAATCTATCTAAGAATTAGGAATTATTTGTTAAATATTGACTGTAAGAATTCTGAGTATTTATTTGAACCTTTATTATTTAAATGACTTAAGTCTGCATAGTCTGAGTTTTTTAATACAAAAGAAGTGTGATCAAAATATGTGGCATTTGGCATTTGATCTCTTGCTATTGAAGAACAATTTCTTTGTCTTATTACTGAGAAATGCTTTTCAAGAATCGGATGGATAGGTGTATTTAATAAAATAAGTTTAATCTCATTTTCTTGAGTGAAATTATATATCTTTAGAAGATATTGTAATTCAGTAATTGCTATTATTGAATCAATTATAGGAGGACTCCGATTAAACTCTATAATATCTTCATCTATTTTATTGACGTTTATTTTATTATAACTACCTATAAAATCTCTTTTTTTAGTGTGTAAATTGTAAAAATCTGAGTACAAAATAAAAGTTTGAACGATAACCTCTATAGGGTTCGATTTAAAAAGATCTAAATAATCATCTTTATTAAATAGAATAATATGTCTTGTCATCTTATTATTTATTTTCTCAGATGATGAAAACCACTTTTCTTTCTCCGAGAAAAGATCATTATCAGAAAAACTTATTATAACAGTATCAATTTGAGGATTATATTTTGTAAACTCTCGGATCTTCATATAACTATAAAAATATGAAGAGGCGCTCTGAGAGAGATTTATAGAATTTGAAAGAATTGAATCATTTATAGAACATTCTGTATGAGAATTTCCAACAATTAGTATATTCTTTTTCTCTTTAATTTTATAGTCAAAGGTTTTCTTAGAAATAAAAACAGAAAGGAATCCTACTACAAGACTTACAATTCCTGTAATTATTAAAAATAATACACCTCTTTTTATAAATTTCTTCATCTTAAAATTGAAAATAGATAAATTCGTTTTTCTGACCTCCATGCCCAAGAATTAATAATAACATTAGAATATAAGCAGTCCACCTAACATATACGATAGAAATATTTAATGGATTCCTTTCATCCTTTCTATTTAGCCAATCACACATAATAAAGAATATCACATAAACTAATCCTGTTCTATAAGAAATAGGAATATCAAAATTAATCATCATTTTCTTTAAGTAGAGAAAGGAATCTGTTATTGTGTTACTCCTAAAAAATACCCAAGAAATCATAACTGTGAAAAATGTACTACTTATTTGAAAGATCTCTTTTATTGATGGGGTCATTCTATTTTCAGCTACTATAGACGTAGTATACCTCCTGTTTTTATTCGAGAGGGCTATTACTAAATACAATAATGCATGGATTAATCCCCATGCGATAAAAGTAAAATTAGCTCCATGCCAGAAACCACTAATTATAAAAATAATAAAGATATTTCTGATTGTTATCCACTTCCCTTTTTTTGAACCACCTAAAGGAATATATATATAATCTCTGAACCAAGAAGATAAAGACACATGCCATCTTCTCCAGAATTCAGAAATATCTCTTGAGAAATAAGGAAAGATAAAATTAGACCGGAGTTCAATGCCAAACATCTTTGCTGTACCAATAGCGATATCCGAATAACCACTAAAATCGCAATATATTTGGAAAGAGAAATAAATAAGTCCTAACAATAATTCTCCACCATTTAATGATGTGTAATTCTCAAAAATAGGAGTAACTAATAATGAAAGGGAATCTGCAATAACAACTTTTTTAAACAAGCCCCAAAGTATTAGCCTTAATCCATTAACTGATTGTTTATAATCAAACTTTCTCTTACTTAAAATTTGCGGAAGTAAATTGGAAGCTCTTTCAATAGGTCCAGCTACTAATTGTGGGAAAAAACTTACAAATGAAGCAAAAGAAATAAAATCTTTTGTAGCTTTTATTTTACTTCTGTAAACATCAAGTGAATACGACATTGTTTGAAATGTGTAGAAAGAAATCCCAACTGGTAGAATAATTTTTAATGTCCAAACATCTGTAACTTGATAGCCAATCTTTGACAGTAATTCTATCCATGAATCAATAAAAAAATTATAATATTTGAAAAATCCAAGTATAGAAAGATTAAATATAATACTAATTAATAAATATATTTTCTTGCTTTTTTTCTTATGAGTTTGTTCAATTCTCATAGCAACAAAATAATCAACTACCGTAGAAAGAAAAATCAAAAATAAAAATCTCCAATCCCACCAACCATAAAAAACATAACTACTCATCAGAATAAATATATTCTGATATTTAGTTTCTTTTATTGCCCAATAAAGAAAAAAAGTAATTGGTAGAAATAAGAAATATTCTAAAGTATTAAATAACATTTTTTATTTATAAAAAAAAATTCGAGAAATTTTCTTCTCGAATTTTCATTGATTAATAAGATTTTATTATTGAACAACAATTCTTTTTGTTATAAATGAATTATTAGTTCTAATCTGAACCATGTAAATTCCTTTCGGGTATTCAGATAAATCTACTTGTTTTGTGTATTCTCCTACAAACATCTCCTTGTTTTCTATCATAATTACTTTTCCGGACGCATTTAAAACTAAAAGTTCTAAGGTAACTATATCATCTGAAACAAAAGATATATTAAATAATCCTCTTGTTGGGTTAGGGTAGATATTTAGATTATCTATTAACTCAGCATCTCCAGAAGAAATTCTAATTGACGATAAGGTATTAAAATATTCCCAAGATGTAAATGCAGACACATTACTTTCAGAAATGTCACAATTAGATCTCACTTGCCATCTATATGCGGATGAAGGATCGAGTCCTGTTAATGGTAACAAATTAGTTGAAACAACATTTACATTTAACGGTCCAGCTGTGTTAGGAGACCTTCTCCATTTAATTCTATAGGAAACGGAACTAGAAACCGCATCCCAAATTAAATCAGCAGAGTTAGTGGAGATATTTTGTTCATCAGGATTTGTAGGCGCTGTACATCCAGCTTCAGTAGTAAATGTTAGGGTTGAACTCCATGAAGAAGCACTACTAGCACATTGTGTTCTAATCTCCCATTCATAAGTTGTGGATGATATTAAATTATTTATTGTTCTAGTGGTGTTAGATATATTATATAAATAAGTCCATGTTGATGTCCCTTGAACACGTCTTCTAATATCATATTTTATACCATTCGAAACTGAATTCCAACTTAATACTACATTAGTTAATCCTGCAGAGGATGTCATGCCAGTAGGTGTATTACATGGAGCAGCTGTAGGAACTAAAGTTGTAAAAGATTGCATAGATGTCCATCCTGACATATTTGTCCCAAGTGAATCACACATAGCTTGTACTCTCCATTGATATGAAGTTCCTGTAGGTAATCCTGTTAAA
>Ga0208964_1000037_pt1 | contig 73041 bp, 57 predicted proteins | sample AOAMet1_08_M0_20_2_FD_188227 | JGI IMG/M metagenome (GOLD analysis project Ga0208964, IMG submission 188227) | Ammonia-oxidizing marine microbial communities from Monterey Bay, California, USA - CAN11_08_M0_20 (SPAdes) | ecosystem: Environmental > Aquatic > Marine > Intertidal zone | place... | reverse complement strand
CCCTTTGCTCGAGAAGGAAGCGCATGCCAATGGACTTGAACGAACCGAATCCTTTGAGCGAGAAGGTTGGTCGTGTTTGATGTTGGTAAACAATGCATCCTGAATACCAATCGCAGCTGAGGTTCGTTGTAATTTTCGAGCCATGCGACTGCCTGTAAACCTCCTTTTTCCAACCCGTCCATTTTCGTTGTCCTTCATCATTATAATGATGACATTCTGTTTGGCATTCGCAGCAGGAGCAATCGCCCAATCAGAGCCATGCGACGCACTCGAGTCACGGCTTTCAGCCACCATGGAAAAGGTCTCCAAAGAAGACAGCCGGTGGATTAAGAAAACACTGATTCCAACACTTTGTATTGTGCCAGATTCCGAGCGTTGGATCGCCACGGTGGACTCAGTTGTCACCATTATGGAAAACAACCGAATATCCCCCAGTGAAGGAATTCGCAACTACCTGCAAGCAGTTTTAGCGCTCTCTGACCCCGAAAAGCAATGGAGATGGCAGGAATACCACTCCTTTTTGGATCCAATGTGGTCCAAGCGTAAAAAGCGCAAAATCACCAATAAATTTTTGGCACTATCTCCAGGGCTCATTGCAAATAACATCCTTTTTGCATCCGGCAATTATCGATGGGAATTGGATTCAGCGAAATGGGAGTTGGCTTGGCTCGGGGATGTTCCAACACTCACATTCCAAAGCACCAGTTTATCAGCGCGCAATCAATCGGATCACTTCACTCTCTTAAACACCTCTGGCGAATGGGATCTTCGAGATGAAGATTGTGCCATTGGACCATCAACCATTACCTGGGAAGGAACATCATTTGCGCCTGATCAAAACTATGCTCGATTGCCTTCAACGTCCATTGACTTGAAGGACGACTTGATGCGTGTGCCCAGCTGCATAATGCATTCAGAACTGTCCAAGACGCCATTGATGGGTTCATTTGTGGCCAAACTTGAATCGGTTAAAAGCACTGAAGCGAAGACATACCCTCGATTTCGTTGTGCAGATGAGCAAGTAACATTGGAAGACGTCTTTGAACAGACCACATACATTGGAGGGGTTCAATTCAAAGGCTCGAAGATTCTCGGCATAAGAAATAATGAGCAATTGGCTCAGATCAAGATGCTTCAGGCAGACACCACATTCATGGAGTTTCGTGGCAATCAATTCCTTTTTTCTGCCTCAGGTTGGTCTTGTTCACATGCCCAACTCATGGTGCACTACGACGGGGACACATTGAGCCATCCGGATGTCCAGTGCAGGTACAACAAAAAACGCAATCAAATTGCGGCTTACAGACAGGAGGAGGGCCTTGGACAACAACCTTTCATTGACACTTACCACGCTTTAGACTGGGATGTGCCCGGGATATTATGGGATGTGAATTCCACTCGCGTTCAGATCGGATCAGCCCTTGACGCAGGACAAGAAATCGCACAGTTTTCAAGTGCCAATTATTTTGAGCAAAGTTCCTTCGACGCCATTCAAGGCATTGATCCTGTCAACCCCGTTGTTGAGGTTTATCGGTTCACCAAATCGGTTGGCAGAACACGTTTCATGACAGAAGATTTCGCGAGGCACATCCGATTGAGCGAAGTTCAAGCCCGCGTAATGCTTATGGAACTTGCTAACCTTGGTTATGTCGAGATCAATCCCGAAACGCTTTATTGCAAGACCACACCGAAATTACGAGAACACATTCTTTGCAAAACAGGCAGAAAGGATTACGACGTCATTCGCTTCAATTCAAGCCCTGTTAATGGCGTCAACGCCGAATGGAGCCTTCTCAATGGACACCTGCAAATCAACGGCATTGATGTCATCCGCTTGAGCACCGCAAAGGATGTAATTCTCTATCCTGCCAACGGAGAAATCGTGGTGAAAAAAGATCGAGATTTCGTGTTTGACGGGAGGATTAAAGCCGGGAACATTGAAATGGCAGGAGATCAACTTTCTTTTGACTACTCCGATTTCACGATGGACTTTAACGCCATTGAGTCCGTTCGCTTAAGCGTCTACAATGAAGACGAATTGAATGGACAGGGATTTCCTCGCAAGCATTGGATCAACAATAGAATTGAAGGCGTATCAGGAACCTTAGCCATTGATTATCCCACAAATCGCTCCGGAATAAGAAGCGAATTTCACCCAGAATATCCTGTTTTTGAAAGCACCAAGACGAGTTTCGTTTACTACGATCAATTTGACTTATTCGAAGGGGCCTACCAGCGTGATCAATTCTATTATGCCGTGGAGCCTTTTCAATTGGAAAAGTTAGACAATCTTACAAAGGCCAACTTCCAACTTGACGGAACGCTCGTTTCTGCAGGCATTCTCAAGGATTTGAAACTTCCAATTAAGGTCATGGATGACTATTTTCTTGGAATCACAACAAATTCAGGAGCTGAGGGAATGGGAGTGTATTCTGAGGTGGCAACTTTTACCAACGATCTCAGGCTCGATGGAAAAGGATTGCAAGGAAAAGCGTCTATTGACTTTTTAACAGCTCACATCGAGAGCACATCGCTCACAATGCTTCCTGATTCAATCATTGGCAGCGCTCAGGTCATCACAAACACGCCAAGTGATCGGCGCAACACGGCAGGAATGGATGGAATTAACGGTGCGTTTGTCTTTCGTCCGTCCAAAGAGCAATTGGATTTAAAGACCGTCCAAAATGCCTTCGACTTTTACGGTCAAGAGGCGCGGTTAAGCGGCATTGCGACTGTCACGAAACAAGGGTTTTCAGGAATGGGGACGCTCGCCTTGAAAGAAGCGTCGCTTTCATCTGATTCCTTTGATTTTAAAATGCGAAATGCGACATCGCCATCAGCTTCTTTCACGCTTGACGGGAATCGCTCTAAAATAGCAGCATTCCAAACCGATGACGTTCAGTGTGATCTAGACTTTGAAGATCGACTTGGGGTGTTCACGCCTAATTCTGGTGAAACGAAAATCGAATTGCCTATTCAGCAATACATCTGTTTCATGGATCGATTCAGATGGTACATGGATGAGGACGAAATTGATCTGTTATCAAATCGAATGCAAGAGGATCTGCCGCTCGATTTCAGTGACGACCGCACCATTTCCAATTTCATTTCAGCTCATCCAGATCAAGATTCACTGCATTTCCTAAGCTCCAGCGCAACCTATCGAATTGGTGAAGATTTATTGCTGTGCAAAGGAGTTCTTTCACTCGCAGTCGCCGACTCGAGAATATTGCCTGACAGTGGATTTTTGACCATTCGGGCAGACGCCAAAATGGATGAACTCGTCCATGCTCAAATCGTATCCAATGCCACGACCAAATACCATTTTCTTGACTCCGCGTTTCTCAACATCAATGGCAGGTTTGACTTCGAAGGGGCTGGCTTTTACAATTACACATCCGTCGATGGCAAAGTCAGCCGCATACTTTTTGAAGACATTCAGGTAGATGACAGCCTCAGAACTACAGGCAAGGGCTCGCTCATTGCCCGAGATGGTTTTCTTCTTGGACCAGCTTTTGCTTTTGCGGGAGACGTAAAAATGGTGTCTTCCGAGCCCTATTTGTTCTTTGCAGGAGGCGTGAAGATGACAAAAGAATGCTCTAAGATGCAGCGCAGCTGGATTGCATTCGAAAGCAATGTCAATCCGAAATCCATCGCTATTCCCATATCAGACCCACCTCGGGACATAGACGGAGACATCCTTGCGTATGGCCTCATGGCATCTTCCAGGCCGCCATTTACTGTGTACGCATCATTCCTTGACCCACAGGGTGACGAATCTGATCTCAATATGCTCAAAGGGGCGGGACAACTTCGGTACGTCGATGAACGCTATGTCTTTTCAACCCTTGAAAAACTTGAAAGTCCCAATTCAAATGGAACCAAAATTGACATTCGGCCCTCTACATGTGATTTAAAAGGTTCCGGACGATTCGAACTGCCTCTTGACTTTCAATTGGTTGAGCAGTCGTTTGTAGGGAGTTTTGAAATCAACTCCCGTGGTGAGTACATCTTTAAAGGTTCGTATCGAATGGATGTTGCGCTAGACCAAGACCTTTTCGACAGAATGGCGCTTCAAATTCCCTCGTGGGAACCCGCAGAACCAGTCAATATTCTTGAAACAAATTACGAACAGGCATTGCAAGAATGGCTCGGGGACAAGGCGAGTCAAAAACTTCTCAATGACTTAGCAATGACTGGAGAATTGAGGAACATTCCCAAATCTATGCGCAATACAATCGTGCTGACTGGACTGGAAATGAAATGGGATCCCGATCTCGAGGAATTCATTTCCACCAGTGAGTTTACCGTCGCTTCTCTAGGCGATTCTCCTGTTTTCCAGAAGATACCTGCCAAGCTCATCCTGAGCAGAAGCCGTTCAAAAGACTCATTCACAGTCTACTTGCATGGAGACGAGGAGAATTGGTACTTTCTCAAATACTCCAAACCCACGCTCAATTGCTCTTCTTCTGACAAGGTGTTCCTCAGTCAGATTGCAGACATCAAACCCAAAAAGCGGGAACAAAAAGACAAAGACGGAAGACGATTCACCTACAACTACATGAGTAAAAACACTTGGCGTAATAACCTTGTAGACGATTACCGTGATTTTGATTGAACAATAACGATTTACAATGTCAACATCAGAGCCTGCCACTTCAATGCTGGTTTATAAACCGATAACACTGGGACCATTAAAGCTCTCCAATCGCATCTTGATGGGAAGCATGCACACTGGTCTAGAAGAAGCAAAGGATGGATTCAAAGCTCTGGCGAGGTTTTACGCTGAACGCGCCAAAGGAGGAGCGGGGCTTATCGTAACTGGCGGCATTTCGCCGAATCGCAGGGGTGCTCTGAAACCGGGAGGAGCCCGGCTTACATCGCGAAGGCAAGTCAAAGAGCACAGCCTCATCACCGATGCTGTCCACAAAGAAGGAGGGAAAATCTGCTTGCAAATCCTTCACGGTGGTCGGTACTGCTATCATCCATTCAATGTGGGACCATCGAATATAAAGGCAGCAATCAATCGATTCAGTCCAAGAAGCTTGTCCACAAGGGGAGTGAGGAAGACCGTGCGACAGTATTCCGAATGCGCTGTTCTCGCCAAAGAAGCTGGCTACGACGGCATCGAAATCATGGGGTCCGAGGGGTATCTGATCAATCAGTTTTTGGTGACTGCCACCAATAAACGGACCGATACATATGGCGGTAGCTTTGAAAATCGCATGCGATTTGCTCTCGAAATCATCCAAAGCATACGAGAGAAAGTTGGCAAAGACTTCGCTATCATTTTTCGTCTGAGCATGCTCGATCTCGTGAATGAAGGGAGCAGCTGGAGCGAAATCGAGATGTTGGCAAAGTCTCTTGAAAATCATGGAGTTGACGCCATCAACACCGGAATTGGATGGCATGAAGCCCGCATCCCTACCATCGCAACCTTGGTGCCTCGAGGAGGATTTGCGTTTGTCACTCAAAAACTCATGGGATCTGTTCAAATCCCATTGATCACAACCAATCGGTTCAACACCATCGAAGCTTGTGAAGAAGCGCTAGCATCCGGATGTGCTGACATGGTATCTATGGCGCGGCCATTCCTTGCAGATCCTGAAATTGTCAATAAATCCAAGGTCAATTCCAATGCTGTGAACACCTGCATAGGATGCAACCAAGCTTGCCTCGATCACATCTTCAAAAACAAAATTGCCACTTGCTTGGTAAATCCCCGCGCAAGCCATGAGGACAAGTGGCCAAGACAGGCAAAAGCAAATGTCATCAAGCGTGTGGCAATCGTTGGTTCCGGACCAGCAGGCTTAAGCGCAACAATTGAAGCTGCGCGTCTTGGACACACTGTGACCCTGTTTGAATCAAATTCTGAGATTGGCGGACAATTCAATTTGGCAAAAAGCATTCCAGGGAAAGATGAGTTCAATGAAACATTGAGGTACTTTGACTTCATGCTCAAGCAATTCGGTGTTCAAGTCAAACTGAACACCCGTGCTGAAATTGCGTCTTTGGCTGATTATGACCACATCATTCTCGCTACAGGCGTAAAGCCACGAAAATGGACCATTCCTGGATCAGATTCGAAAGAAGTTGTGAGCTACATAGATGTCTTAAAAGGAAACGTTGCCGTTGGAAAACGAGTCGCAATCATTGGAGCTGGTGGCATCGGTTTTGATGTTGCAGAATTCTTGACCCATGATGAAACGTCCCAATTCTTGGAAGAGTGGGGAATCGATGAAACACTCGCTGAAAGAGGCGGATTGAAAGAGCCAATGCCCGGGCAGTCCGACCATCACGTAGAAATATTTCAGCGCTCAGAAGGAAAGGTAGGAGGTAAATTAGGGAAGACGACGGGCTGGATCCATCGTCTTCAGATAAAAAACAAAGGCGTCATAACGCGCAACTGTATTGAATACCAGTCTTTTGAAGAGGGCCACCTCACGTTTAAAGAATCGGGAATTGAGCACCGCATTGCATTTGACACGGTCGTCGTGTGTGCAGGGCAAACCAGCTATGCTCCTCTGCTTGACGGCCTAAGAGCAAAAGGTAAGTCTGTCATAAGCATTGGTGGAGCCTTGAGCGCTAGCAAGCTCGACGCCCAAAGAGCCATCAAAGAAGGTTTAGAAGCGGCCTATGAGATATCACCGTGGTCCTGACTGTAGGTCAATCGGGAGAGGCAACCTTCTCCTGATGCCACTTACGCATGGCTGAGACACTTTCGAAAGCGGCTTTGGACAATTTCGTGATATCAGCGGTTGATGCACTTTCAGGGTGTATTGGACTCCCGAATCGCACGTGAACAGGATTCGGTCTCAACAACCACCCACCCTTGGGAAGCACTTTGCGCGTCCCGTGCACATGCATGGGTATTACAGGCACATCAGCGCCTGCTGCGAGGTAGAAAGCTCCTTTTTTGAATGGATTCAGTTCACCATCAACGCTGCGTGTTCCTTCCGGGTAAACAATTACGGAAATGCCCTTTGATAACGAATCCAATAAATTATCTATTGATTTCTTTGCAGCACTCTTATTGCTGCGGTCAATAAAAACAGTGCCAACGCGCTCATTTAACAAGCCGAGAACGGGAACCTTCCGAATGCTCGCCTTCGCCAAATAAACGATTGGTCGGGGAATGACGCTGGCACAAACATTGATGTCCAATTGACTGGCATGATTTGAGACAATGATGACTTTTTCAGGCCAGCGTTCAAATTGGGCTTCATCAAAAGCAAAGGTCACATAGGGACGATTGATTCCAGCGATCCTGAGCATGTTTGAACTCCACATTTGACTTCCGATGCGCGTAAGCACAAATGGAATGAAGCGTTTACTCATCATGGCAAACATCAATGCAGTCAAACAGCTAATAAGCGACCAAGTCAGCCCAAGAATGGTTCGCATAGCGTTGATCATTTGCACAAGATAAGGTCAGACACGGGCAGACAACGCGCGTACGATTTGCTCACTGCTCAACAAAACAAGCGCGCCTGATTGTAAATTCAATGAATCAAGTGATAAACCACCAATCTGGGTGCGGATTAAACGCAGTGTTGGCAACCCAACGTGGGCAGTCATTTTTCTTACTTGCCTGTTTTTGCCTTCCGTCAATGTAATTTCAAGCCAATTCGTTGGAATTGATTTTCGCTCTCGGATAGGAGGGATCCTGTCTTCTACTACAGGAGTAGGAAGGAGTTTTGCCTCACATGACTTGGTTCGATGCACTTGCTTCTTGATGCGCAAATCCATGGGCGACTTCAGTGCTTCGATTTGTCCTGAATTCACGTCGCCTTCCACTTGCACCATATAAGTGCGAGAATGTCCGTTGCTCGGCTCCAACAATTCATGGATGAAGCTGGAGTCATTGGAGAGCAAGATGAGACCTTCCGAGTCGCGGTCCAATCTTCCAACTGGGTAGACATCCTTTGGCAAATCCAGAGAAAGTGATCCCAAACCTGGGTGGCCGCCTTCATCTGTGAATTGACTTAAAACACCGAAGGGCTTATTTAGGGCGTAACAACTTGTTTCGACATTCATTGGATCCAATCCGCTACGAAGACATTTGTATTGCGTGTTCTTCCGTTGTTTCGGTTGGAAGAGAAAGCCAATCGCTTTCCATCTGGTGAAAACATCGGAAACGAATCAAAGGCAGAATCGAAGGAAACTTGCTCGAGACCAGTACCATCAACGTTGATCATGAAAATATTGAATGGAAACCCACCTGTGTGATGATTGCTCGAAAACAACACTTGATTGCCGCTCGGGTGAAAGAATGGAGCCCAATTGGCACCTCCCAAATTTGTTAGTTGTCGAGCATTGGAGCCGTCAGCGTCCGCTATAAACAACTCCATAGCCGTTGGTTCCACCAAGCCATTGCTCAGAAGCTCCTTGTAGTGCGCAATTTCTTCTGGTTCTGAAGGGCGGCTCGCACGCCAAATCAATTGGCTGCCATCCGGGGAGAAAAACGCACCGCCATCGTAGCCTAATTCATTGGTGACCTGAATGACATCAGAACCATCTATGTTGCACGTATACAACTCTAGATCTCCGCTTCTCGTGCTCGTAAACACCATCCGGTCTCCAGAAGGGCTCACTGTCGCTTCGGCATCATAACCAGGCAAATCAGTCAATTGAGCAACCAATTCTCCATTCAAATCATACGTAAAAATATCATACCCTTCATAAATGGGCCATACGTACTCTCCCTTCGGACCTCTTGGCGGAACTTCAGGACAAAGACTATCGGCAAGATGCGTGGAAGCGTAGACAACCGAAGAATCGCCCGGCATAAAATAGGCACACGTCGTCCTTCCCAAGCCATTGGAAATTTGCGAAGGAGGTATTGATGAAGGTGTAAATTCGTCATCCAACTGCAAGACAAAAATTTGATCACAGCCGGTTCCCCAACTTGGATTGTTCGCCTGGAAAACAAGCTGATCATTGCCAAAAGACCAGTATGCCTCAGCATTGTCGCCGCCAAATGTCAATTGACGTAAATTCCCAAAGTGGGATTCCTCTTGGTAGCGCAAATCGTTCGGAATTGCATTGGGATTATCCGCTTTTGAATTAGCAGATTCCGAAGTTTCGGCACATCCAGAAAGGACGGCGATCAAAATAAAGCTCCATTGTGCTCCTTTTCTCATGAGTTCTGACGAATTTTGCGCAAAAGTAAACTGCAATGAAAGCAACCAACGCAGGTTTTTGTCAGGTTTTTGTTGTTTTTGCATTGCACATCATGCTTTTGGCATCGTGTGCACAACAATCAAACGATGAACCGACCGAAGCAGATGTGATTTCAGCTCGAGTTCAAGCGCTGTCATCGAATGCTATGGAAGGGCGGGAGACTGGGACGCCAGGAGAAGCCAATGCGAGTGCTTGGATCGATTCTGTGTTCCAAACGCAAGGCTTGATCCCACGTGGTGACGAAGGTTCCTTGCAGGCCTTTCAATACAAGCCGCATCCTCCCATGCAAATGCATGGGCATGGTGATTCAGCATCAATGGGCATGGCACTCGTGCAGGAAATCAATGGCAATAACGTTCTATACGCTTTGCCAGAGAAAAGCAATCGATGGGGCATCGTTGGGGCGCACTATGACCACCTTGGTTACGGTGACGAAAACTCTCTATTTCGAGGTGAACCTGAGATTCACAACGGAGCCGATGACAACGCTTCTGGCGTAGCAGGATTGTTAGCTTTGAGCGAGCGATTCGCAGAAAAAAACAATCCGAAGTCGATGTTATTCGCTGCATTCTCAGGAGAAGAGAAAGGCCTCTGGGGATCCAATCAATTTTGCAAAACCCCAACAATCCCATTGGATTCTGTCGACTACATGATCAACTTTGACATGATCGGGAGGTTGCGCGGGGACACACTAGCTGTATATGGCACAGGGACATCTCCGAGGTGGATGGAATTGCTGGAAACATGCAATGAAGAAGGGTTTGTTTTCGTTCCCAGTGAGAGTGGCGTAGGCCCAAGTGATCACACTTCATTTTATCTGCAAGACATTCCTGTTTTGCATTTCTTTACAGGACAGCATCCTGATTACCACAAACCATCCGATACCGCAGAAAAAATAAACAATGACGGCATTCTGCGAATTGTGAATTTCGTCGAACGCTTGATCAACTTATTGAATGCACAAGAAGAATGGGTATTCACAGCGACCAAAGATCAAGATGAAGAGAGCACGCCGAGTTTTAAGGTTACGTTGGGAGTTATTCCTGATTACCTGTTTTCGGGAGAAGGCATGAGAATTGACGGAGTCTCAGAAAATCGACCAGCAGCACTTGCCGGTCTAATTCGCGGAGATATTGTAACCCAAATAGACACCGTTAATGTCACGGATATGATGAGTTATATGAAAGCATTGAGTTTGTTCCAACCAGGAAATGAATCAAAAGTGACTGTCGAACGCGGCGGTCAACTCGAACAGGTAACTGTTCTTTGGGATTGAAAAGGAAATTAGAATGAGACTTCATCGCTCCCAATGGGAGAGGAAAGTCCGGACAACGCAGGGCGCCGTACTTCTCGAAAGGAAGGCTTGCTTCGGCATGACAGAAAGTGCTGCAGAAATTTATACCGCCGATGATGGTTCCTTGAGCCAAACAGGTAAGGGTGAAAAGGCGAGGTAAGAGCTCACCAGCGACGAAGTGATTTGTCGGCTTTGGTAAACCTTGCGGGTTGCAAGATCGCATAGTCTGGCATTTGAGGATGGCCCGTCCAAGTCAGTGGGTTGATTGCATAGATAAATGATGAAGCGTCCCTTGGGATGAACAGAATCCGGCTTATCATTCTAATTTCCTTTGTTTTTTTCAGTTTTTTCGAATAATTTCTATTAAATTCGTGAGATGTATTCGGAAATCATGTCAAAAACTGATCGAGAAGAAGTCCTCGCATTTTATCAAAGCTCAAGACTCAGGGTATCTGCTGAATTGAAGCATATCGACTCAATGCTCAGGAAACTCGGTGGTGAAAACACCGACGAAAACACTGGTGTCGTGCTTACCCAAAAAGGAACGAAAGCAAAAAAGCGTGGCCCAAAAAGTGTGTGGGGCAAGTTCATTCTCGAGAAGCTGAAAGAACAGAATCACCCGTTGAGGTACAATGACCTCATAAAGCTCGCCATGACAGAGCAGAACAGATCCGCGAACGAACAAACAAAGATTAGAGCAAGCATACTCAATAGCGCCTTCCGACTGCGATCAGTACAAGGGAAAATCGCAACGATTGGCGAAAATGGAAAGAAAGATAAATTTCTCGTTCTCAGAGGTTGGATCAATCAAGATGGACAGGCGAGGGAAAAAGACATCCATTGGCTGAAGGAAAAACATGCGTTTCATCCGAAACCACTGAACACCGACGAATTCCCTGCGCCACGTTATGCGGAAGATTTAGATTGACGGCTTAGATAAATATCCAATAAAAAAAGGGCCCTGAGGCCCTTTTTCTGTTTATCATCTCAATCGAATCAGTTTTCATTCTTCCATGAAAGGATAGCTATAATGCTTCGCCGGAACCAAAGTCTCTTTAATTGTTCTCGCGCTTGTCCACCTCCAAAGGTTCAATACACTGCCTGCCTTGTCATTCGTTCCAGACCCTCTGGCGCCTCCAAAAGGTTGCTGGCCCACTGCAGCACCCGTAGGTTTGTCATTGACGTAGAAATTACCCGCTGCATGCTCCAGCCGTTTTGTAGCTCGGTCAATGATTTGTCGATCCTTTGAGAAAATAGCGCCTGTCAATGCATATTCTCCAGTGTTATCAACCAAATCCATGGTTGCTTCAAACTCAGCGTCCTCGTAAACGTAAACCGTCAAGACTGGCCCGAAAATCTCTTCGACCATCGTGGTCGAATCCGGAGTCTTCGAATGCACTACCGTTGGCGCAATAAAGTAACCACAGGACTTATCACACTCACCACCGACTATGATATCGGCATCTGGATTATTTTTCACACCTTCAATGTATCCTTCAATTTTATCAAAGGCACGCTCATCAATCACAGATGTGACGAAATTCCTGAAATCTTCTGGTGAACCCATTTTCAATTCAGAAACATGCGCAACAAGTTTCGGTTCCAATTCACCCCACATGCTTTTCGGAATGTAGGCACGACTAGCTGCGCTGCACTTTTGTCCTTGAAATTCAAATGCGCCTCGAACCAGCCCCGTGACAACTTCATCAACATTGGCAGAGGAGTGAGCCAACACAAAGTCTTTGCCGCCAGTTTCACCAACAATGCGCGGATAATTGCGAAAGCGTTCAATGTTGTTGCCAATCTCCTTCCAAACATGCCGAAAAACACCTGTTGAGCCCGTGAAATGCAAGCCCGCAAAATCGGGATGCTTGAAAACGACATCGCCCGCAACTGGTCCATCACATGTAACCATGTTGATGACTCCATCAGGCAAGCCTGCTTCACGCAAGACTTCCATGATCACATGAGCACTGTAAACCTGAGAATCCGCCGGCTTCCAAACAACAACATTTCCCATCAAAGCAGGCGCAGCGCAAAGGTTGCCTGCGATCGCAGTGAAGTTGAATGGTGTAATCGCAAACACAAAGCCTTCCAACCCACGGTATTCCATGCGATTCCAAATGCCTTCTGCACTTTCAGGCTGCACAGCCTGAATTTCCTGTAAAAAGTGAGCGTTAAACCGCAAGAAATCGATGAATTCACATGCCGCGTCAATTTCCGCTTGGTAAATGTTTTTGGACTGAGCCAACATTGTAGCAGCATTGATTTTTGCCCGATAAGGACCCGCCAATAAGTCTGCAGCTTTTAAAAAAACCGCTGCACGCTCATGCCATGGCATTGCCGACCAGCTTGCACGAGCCGCCAACGCAGAGTCGATGGCTCGTTGAACATGAGATGCGTCACCGTAGTTGAAATGGCCAAGCACATGCTTATGATCATGTGGAGGGCTCATTGGCATCTTTTTCGCTGTCCGAACTTCTTCGCCTCCGATGAACATTGGTACATCTAGGTCGCCTTGGTTGTAGAGCTTACGGTAAGTATCAAGCACCTCTTGGCGCTCTGCAGACCCTGGTGCGTATGACTTTACCGGCTCGTTGACCGGATATGGAACTTGGAAATTGCCGTTGGCCATGAGGTTGTTTTTTATTCAATTGTTTGTGCAAAGCTAATGGAAGAGGCGCGATGACCACTACAATGCACCCATAACTTGTACCTGAATAAACACGTCCAAAATGCGCTTCTCCTTTTCCACAATTCCTGCTTGCTTACATATTTTGCGATTCAAGCAAACCTCAATTGTCTTAGCTGGTTTGATGCTCCTGACAATGACATCGTCCGCACTGGCACAGGGCGTTGAATGGACTGAAAAAGACCTCGCGAAAAATGTTCACAGAGCTGAAGAAGCTTTTGAAGGAGGTGAAATGAGCAGGGCCTATGGCTTGTTCGCTCATCTCGTAAGCATTGCAACCGATCGCGCATTCCTTCATTTTCGTTTTGGTTCCATTTGCACGCACACAACAGACCGGCTAGATGAAGCTGAAGAGCATTTGCGTTGGGCCATGGATTTGGGCGTCTTGAACACTGAACACGCTGCAGAATGGAATTATTACCAGGGACGTCTGCTTCATTTGAGGTACAACTTTGAAGAAGCGCAAGAATATTATCGTTTGGCGATCGACGAGGGGAAAGCGAACGAGCCATGGATGAATGACGCAAAATTATTTTTTGGCCAATGCAACACAGATCGCCCTTTGGAAATGAAAGCGATTAATTTATCCATTGAATCAAAACTTGCATCGCATTCGGATGACTTTTTCCGATTGTTTGACATGCCCATTGAAGATGGTCGGATCCTGAACACTCCTGATGCCTTAAGAAGCAAAACGGATGTGCAGAAAGGTTATGTCTCTACCATGCATTGGTTGCCAGGACGTCGCTATGCCTTTTTCGCGAGTTATGGCAAGAGAGGGGATACGGGTCTCGACATTTACCGAGTCTCAGTCGATGGCCTCGGAGAATATGGTGAGCCCGAGCGCTTGCCTTCACCAATAAATACTGATTTTGACGATTGTTCCCCCATTTGCATTGCCATGGACCAAAATTCCGGAAAACCGGATGAGCTTTATTTCAGCAGCTCCCGTCCCGAATCTTTTGGTGGACATGATATTTTTCAGGCGAGCGGAAACTTGTTCGATGCCACGCTCGATGAGAGTGGACAGATTAAGACGTCACATATGCCGATGGAAATAAACAGCACGTCAGACGAGTGGCTTTACTACGCAAGTCCACGCAATCCATCGCAGTGGTTGGCGACCAATCGAAACCAAGATTTTGAGGGGAAAGAAGTCTGGGAATTCCATCGTCAGGTAGAAAGCATCGAACCTGTGGCCATTCGTTTTGAAATTCAAGGGTCTGTTCCGTCAGGTGCCCTGGTTGTGCGGCAATTAGGCTCCGATGTAGACCTATTCACCTTGAAGGCTGACGCTGCGATGCCCTTGGACTTTATCATTCAACCCGGAACAGATATAGCTTTGGTCTGGGAAAACAGCATTGGAGTGGCGCAGTGGATGGATTCGTTGAGCATCCCGTCCACAGGAACTTCTCAAATTGCCATGGAGCCTCTTGTCATTGGGCCTCTGACAAATGGAGAGGTAGGCATTGTTGAAAGACCTCTGACCTATGTCGATGAGCCGTCACTTGCCTGGAGCTCAAAAGCAATGGACACAAAACAGCGAAGTGGCACTTGGCTTGAGTATGTAAACGCTACGCTAGCCGATGCGCTTCGCAATGGAAACCGAGAGCCAGCAAACATCCAACGAATCTTGTTGGCGCAGGAGTCTGAAATAAATGGAGAATATGAGACGGGAATCAAGCCAATTCCAAATTGGGTGCTTGAAGCGCTCTCTGAAATTGAAGTCCTTGATGCAGACAAGCGCCCATTGACAGTAAGTGATATGCGCTCGCGTGCCCTGCAACTGCAGAACAACATGGAAATGATCCAATGTTGGGAAGCACCCGGAAGCAACAAATGGGAATTGCAACAGGCAATCAAGCGTTATGGAGAGCCCGCATTGGGAGTGTTATCTGAAGAAACCAGAGGGTTGGTCGAGACCTCCAAAAACAATGTTGACCAGTGGAAAAAGTGGCAAAACCAGATCACGCTTTCCTTGATTGGCAAGCCAACTGTTTCTCAAGATTGGTTAATGATCGCTGATTACGTTGGCGCCCAGGTCAACGCCAACGAGTCCGCTTTGCTTCAAATTGAAGGAATGCACCGCAGAATTGAAGCGCACTTGGTCTACGACCGATGGATCACAGAGGCCTTGCCAATGGTACTTCCTGAATTCAGGAAGGAACTCCTGAATTATACATCTAAGAATCAAAGCCTCAAGCAATCCATACAACTAGCTGCCACGAGCACCTCGCAAAATGATGATTCATTGAGTCGGAGGTGGCTTTTAGCGCAAGAATTATTGTGGTATCAACTAACAGATAGCATCGTTGATGTCCAGGAATATGGTGTTTTCAACTTGCCTGAAATGGCTGCTGCACAATCCTGGTTCATTCGCTCCGGAGGGCTCATGAACGAAGCAAAGGACGCCAACTTACCTCAGGAAAAGCTTGCAAAAGGTCAGGCAGCTATAGGTTTAGCGTGGGAAAGCTTGAGCGAAGGTGCCGCAAAACGTGACATCGTCACGAAAGAAACACAAATGACAGATAGCGAGTGGTGGAGAAGATTTGGCGCTGAAAACGCAGAAGCAGCAACTGACTATGACAAATTCGAAATGTTCGTGTCAAACAATTCCCCAATTGTGCAGCAAGCTGAAATGTATTTAGAAGAACTGGACATCATGCGAACCAAAAGTGCGAAGGCCGGTGATTACAAGGCCTCTTTGGCAAACGCCATTGCGTTGCGATCCAACCTTGAGTCGCAAATGCAAGCCCTCTTTGGCGGGACGACAGTGCGACAAACTCTGCCTGTCAAGTCACCCCTTCAGTCATCAAGTGCAAAACCATCAAATGCATTGAATGGCAACCCTCCTGTTGAAAAGCGTTTGCCAATTAGTTCCGCAGTTGAGACCCCTAAAAACAAAACGACTCAGCCAGTGGATGGCGCATCCGTTACGAAGCCAATAGCGACAGAATCCGCAGCCTCGAAGGAAGCCGAGGCCAGAAGTCTCAATTCTTACACGATTCAAATTGGAGCTTTCATGAAAGTTCCGAATCACCACCCAGAGTGGTTCAATCAGTCCACCCGTGTTACACTCGCAAACGGAATAAGCAAATACACCATCGGATCATTCGTTGATTACGAGGCCGCGCAGCAAATGTTGAAAGAGATTCAAAAAGACATACCAGATGCCTTTTTAAAAACCAATGCTCTGCACGCCCAACCTCAGCAGAGCAAAAGCTCAAATGGCACCACAGCAGTTGTGTCTTTAAAGAAGGAGGGCATGGCTAAATATAGAGCGAACAGCACCCCTTCAGCAATTGGAAAAAAACAAGCTTTTCGATTGAAAATTTGCACACTAAATGCACCGGTAAATCCAGCACAGGTGGCTCGTTTGCTTCGATTGGGCAATGAAGTTCCGCTTGTCACAATGCAAACAGATGCGGCAACCGTATATTATTCGAGATCATTCACGAACTTAGCAGACGCTGAAAATGCACTAAATATTTGCACGAAAAAAGGTTTTTCAAACACCGAATTGCAAATTGTAGATTGAAACCGAGGAACCAAGCCAACAGTAAGTTATGATGAAATCAAACCGGGACACATCGAATGCCAAGAGCCTTTTTGTGCTCACTATGTTTCTGTCATTTGCGTTGACCTTTTTCGGGCAAGACGTGACCATTAATGAGGTCCTAGCTTCGAATGCTGATTATGATTATGACGATTTTTTTCAATACGAAGATTGGATCGAACTCTATAATTCGGGTGGAATACTCAATCTAGCCGGTTTCCATCTGACAGACGATGCCGACAGCCTTAGCAAGTGGACTTTCCCGCTCGATGATCCAGGACTAACAACCATTCTTCCAAATGGTCACATCCGAATTTGGTGCGACAAAGATGAGCAGCAAGGAAGCGACCATGCCAATTTCAAGCTCAGTGGGGAAGGGGAGACTGTTTATTTCGTAGATGTCGATGGCATCACTATTTTGGACAGTGTCACATTTGGAGTTCAGCAAGATGACATTTCTTACGGAGCAAGCTGCGACGGATGTTCCGATTGGCAATATTTCAATACACCGACCCCTGAGGCCGCCAACGCGGAAACAGCTCTGGCCCCTTCAGTTCTGTTTATCAATGAGGTGCAACCTTCCAACTCATCGACCATCAGCGATGAATTTGACGCATTCGATTCCTGGGTTGAGATTTTCAACCCCAATGACTTCCAGGTCAATATGAGTGGGTATTCACTGGAGCTTAACGGAAGCACCCACACGTTTCAAAATATTGAACCATGGCTTATCACGATTCCTGCAAATGGTTTTCAAATTTTTTGGCTGGACAACCAAGCTGAAGAAGGGAGCAATCATTTACCCATCTTGTCAAACGAAAGCGGAAGTCTCGTGATAAAAGGCAATGATGGCATCATCATCGACTCTGCCGAGTGGGATTCAAATCTAGAGCTTGATCATAGCTGGGGTCGACAGCTAGATGGAGCTCCCTCATGGACGCTATTTGAGTTTCCTACAGCTCGCGCTTCCAATTCAATCCAAATCATTCAACCTGGATCCGTCGTAATCAACGAAGTTCAATCGGATAATTTCATCACCCATGCAGACAATGCAGGTGAATTCGATGACTGGATTGAAATTTACAACTTTGGAAGCAGTCCCGTTGACATCGCCAACTACTACATCACTGATCGGGACGATCAGCCCCAAAAATATTGGATACCGACATGCTTTTGTGACTCAACGATTATCCCTCCCAACGGATTCCTGATGCTTTATGCTGACGAAAATGGCTCGCAAGGTTGGAATCACACCAATTTCAAAATCAGTTCATCGGGCGAGCCAATCACATTGCGATCACCGGATGGATTCACCATTGCAGATGCCGTTGATGTTCCTGCTCTAGGGCTTGGCAAATCATGGGGGCGAATTGGAGATGCCAGCCTCCCGTGGGTCGAGTTTAACATACCAACTCCTAACGCCTCCAATGGCCCCACGAATGATCTTTTTGAATGGAGTGATGAAAATGAATTCAAACCATTTCCAAATCCAATACAGACTGGAATGTACCTGCAAGTGGACTTGGCAGGTGCAATGTTTAACTCCTCAGGAAATGCTGTCGCAACGTGGGCTGGCAATGGGCCAGTGCCGGTTGATCTCGCTCCAGGGCTCTACATTATCCAGTGGAAAACGGGATCTGGACAAGTACGTGCGCCTTCGAAAATTGCCGTAACACAATAATCCGACATCAGCTAGGGTCTTCCATTCTTTTTTTATGTATTTTTGCGCTCGAATTGGGTTCTGACAGGACACAGAACCATGAATCAACTCTTTCGCATCCGTCCTAGTGCGAAATACAAAACCCCTGGGAAAGCCATGAGCGAAGAAACCCAGAAGCCTGAAGAGCACAAAGAAGACGTTGCTCCTCAGCAAACGGAGACCACTCCGGAAGCTTCAGCTGAAACAGCAGAAGCCACTCAAGAAGAAACACCAAATGAAGCTCCCGAAGCTCCTGTTTCTAAACCAATCGAAATTTTAACCGAACGCCCAGCACTTGCTGAGCCCGGTGACTTTGATTGGGATGCCTTCGAAACCGATACGGACGATTACTCGAAAGAAGATCGCACGGAACTCGAAACGACCTACGAAAACTCACTGAACCTGATTCGTGAGAAAGAAGTCGTTGACGGAACCATCATATCCATCTCGAAAAAAGAAGTTGTCGTCAATATTGGCTACAAATCTGAAGGTGTCGTTAGTGCCAATGAATTCCGATACAATCCCGACCTCAAGGCCGGGGACATTGTTCCTATTTTCATTGAACGCCAAGAAGATAAGAATGGTCAGCTTGTGGTATCACACCGCACCGCCCGCATCTTCTCTGCTTGGGATAAAATCAACGAAGCGAAAGAACAAGACATCATCATCCAAGGTGAAGTCAAATGCCGAACCAAAGGCGGCTTAATCGTTGACGTATTTGGGATTGAAGCATTCCTACCTGGATCACAGGTTGATGTGAAACCAATCCGAGATTTCGACGTTTACGTTGGAAAACAAATGGATTTCAAGGTTGTGAAAATCAACCAAGAATTCAAAAACGTTGTTGTCTCGCACAAAGCATTGATTGAAGCTGAACTCGAAGAGCAGAAGCGCGTAATCATTGGTGGACTTGAAAAAGGACAAGTACTCGAAGGAACTGTCAAAAACATCACTTCATACGGTGTGTTCGTCGACCTCGGCGGCATCGATGGATTGGTCCACATCACAGACATGTCTTGGGGCAGGGTCAACCATCCTGAAGAACTCGTTGAATTGGATCAAAAGCTCAACGTGGTTATTCTCGACTTTGATGACGACAAAAAGCGGATTGCATTGGGCATGAAGCAACTCACTCCTCATCCATGGGATTCCATGACAGAGGATCTCGTTGAAGGTGGTCGCATCAAAGGCAAGGTCGTAGTCATTGCTGATTACGGTGCGTTTGTCGAAATCGCTCCTGGCGTTGAAGGTTTGCTTCACGTTTCAGAGATGAGTTGGTCTCAGCATTTGCGAAGTGCACAAGACTTCCTCAACGTAGGTGATGACATCGAATGTGTGATTCTAAACATTGACCGTGACGAGCGCAAAATGTCACTTGGTCTCAAGCAGTTGAAGCAGGACCCATGGGCTGAAATTGATCAGCGTTATCCTCTCAACTCAAAGCAATCTGGAACCGTACGCAACTTCACCAACTTTGGTTTGTTCGTAGAGCTCGAAGAAGGCATTGATGGTCTTGTTCATATTTCTGACCTGAGCTGGTCGAAGAAAATCAAGCACCCTTCTGAATTCTGCAGCGTTGGTGATTCCATTGATGTTGTTGTTCTCGAACTGGACAAAGACAATCGCCGCATGAGCCTCGGCCACAAGCAACTCGAAGAAAACCCTTGGGAAGTATTCGAAACCATATTTGCTGTGGGATCGAAGCACTCTGGAACAGTCGTCAAGATTGACGGCAACCAATCCATTGTTGCTTTGCCATACGGACTCGAAGGATCTTGCAACGTGAAGCACTTGACCAAAGAAGACGGAACCTCGATCGCTCTTGAAGAAGTGGGAGATTTTGTTGTTCTTGAATTCAATCGCAACGCCAAGCGAATCACAGTTAGCCACACTCGAACATTCGAAGAAGCGCCTGTTGCTGCAGCTCCAAAAGAGCGCAAACCACGAACCAGTGGTGGAGGCAGTGGCGGTGGAAATCGTATGATGAATGAGGTCAACTCCAACGTTGAACGCAGCACGTTTGGCGATCTCGATGTTCTCTCAGCACTGAAAGAGCAAATGGAAGACAAGCCTGTTGCTGCTGAAGCTCCTGTTAAAAAGGCTCCTGCGAAGAAAAAAGCAGCTGCAAAAGAGGAGGCTCCCGTAACTGAAGAAGCTCCGGCAACAGAAGAAGCTCCGGCAACAGAAGAAGCTCCGGCAACAGAAGAAGCTCCAGCAACTGAAGAAGCTCCGGCAACTGAAGAAGCTCCGGCAACTGAAGAAGCTCCGGCAACTGAAGAAGCTCCAGCAACAGAAAAGAAGCCTGCTGCGAAGAAGGCAGCTGCTAAGAAACCTGCTGCTAAGAAGCCTGCCGCTAAGAAGCCTGCTGCCAAGAAGCCTGCTGCCAAGAAGGCACCTGCTAAGAAGGCTGCAAGCAAAACAGACGAAGACGCAGGGGAAACTGACAAGGCGTAAGTCTTTTCTAACAACCTTGTATCTAAAAAGAGGAGCACCCAGTGCTCCTCTTTTTTGTTTCAAGCTATCTTTGCGGGGATGGAATCACAAATTCTCATGGATGAGGAGCTCTTCGAGCGTGTCTTGGACCGCTTAGCACATCAATTGCTAGAGCACCACGATTTCAGTAGAACAGACATTGTGGGTCTTCAGCCTCGAGGTTATGATCTGGCCAAACTCTTGAAATCAAAATTGGAGCTACTCCTTCCGGGAAACACAATAAATTGCGGCGGGCTGGACACAACCTTCCATCGGGATGATTTTCGCAGAAGAGAGAAACCTATTGCCCCTCAATCCAATCACATGCCTTTCTTGGTTGAAGGACGAGATGTAATCTTAGTGGATGATGTCCTATTTACAGGAAGAACAATCCGTGCTGGACTCGACGCATTGCTAGCACATGGGAGACCAGAAACTGTGAAACTCCTGGTTTTGGTAGACCGTCGGTTTCAGCGCGAACTCCCCATTGAACCTCAGTTTATTGGGAAGTCCATTGACAGCATAGACTGGCAGTATGTTCAAGTTGAATGGAGCGAACAAGGCAACAGTTGCCGCGTAATGCTGCTCAATCAAAAGCCCGAATGAATCACCTGTCAGTCAACAGTTTAACCGGAATCCGTGGATTGACGGAAAATGACTTGGAATTGATTTTTCAAGCAGCCAATGAATTCAAAGAGGTCATCAACCGTCCCATCAAAAAGGTTCCTTCGCTCAGAGACTTTACTGTGGCAAATCTTTTTTTTGAAAACTCAACCCGAACAAGACTGTCCTTCGAACTGGCAGAAAAGCGTTTAAGCGCTGACGTAATCAACTTTAGTGCTGGCAATTCCTCGGTGAAAAAAGGAGAAACCCTCACAGATACAGTCAACAACATCCTTGCTATGAAGGTGGATATGGTTGTGATGCGTCATCCTCATCCAGGGGCCCCACAATTTTTGGCCAATAAAATCGACACATCTGTCATCAATGCCGGAGATGGTACACATGAGCATCCGACGCAAGCGCTGCTTGATGCCTTCAGTCTGAGGCAAAAACTCGGGGACTTAGCAGGCACCAATGTTGCAATCATTGGAGACATACGGCATTCGAGGGTAGCGATCAGCAATATCCTCTGCTTGAAGAAACTTGGAGCAAATGTTCGTGTGTGCGGCCCGAAGACGCTAATCCCCAGACACATCGCATCGATGGGAGTGGAGGTTAGTCATGACTTAGACGATACGTTGCACTGGTGCGATGTGGCCAACATGCTGCGCATTCAACTGGAACGCCAAGAAGAAAATAGTGTTCCCTACTTTCCTTCTTTGCGAGAATACGCTGCAGAATACGGACTCAATAAACAACGTTTAGAATCCCTGAACAAGCCGATCACCATCATGCATCCAGGTCCCATCAACCGGGGAGTTGAGATCACGAGTGATGTGGCTGACAGTGACCATTCCATCATTCTCGAACAGGTAGAGAACGGTGTCGCTGTGAGAATGGCAGTTCTTTATTTACTGGCAATGAAGCGATAATGATACCAAAGGCAGATTCTCCTATATTTACGGCATACTAACGATTCATGAAATTCTCCACAGAAATACGCGATAACATCGCGACCATCAAATCTCACGTTGAAAAACTTGATGCGCTCCACGCACCAGATTTGAAGAGCGAATTGGTTCAGGTGGCTAAAGAAGGCACAAAACACATCATACTCGACCTGTCTGAGTCACGTTACTGTGACAGCTCTGGTCTAAGTGCGGTTTTGATTGGAAATCGCTTGTGCCGCGATGCAGAAGGCAAATTTGTGTTGGCTGGCTTGCAGGCCTCTGTCGAAAAGCTCATTCAAATTAGCCAATTAGATCGGGTTCTCACCATCGTTCCGACAGCATCGGAAGGATATGATTTCTTGGTCATGGAAATCACAGAATCTCAACTCGGCGACGAATCAGAATCATAAACGAAAAGTCATGAATCACCACAACCACGTTCTTGCCCTAGCAATCTTGCTTTTTTCTGCTTCAAACGTCTTCTCACAATGTGAGCCAGATTTTGATTTCGGTGAGGCGGAATGGGGCGCATCTCCGGATGCCGTTGCCGGAGAACAATTTGATACGGCGTATGTCTACACTCCCTATGCCGACGTTTTTCACGTTTTAGTTCCAACGGATGCATCTGCAATAGATCCGCTCTTTGCACTGCCCTTGGATTCTGTTGTGCTCATGTCCACGATTCTAGTGGACACCGTAAGTCAGCAAACCATTCCACTCGAAGACATAGGCTTAGAAATCGTTTGCAACAACTTGGGAAATTCCCCAAATCCCTGTTCACTGATTTCGGGAGAACAATACTGTGCTTCACTTGAAGGTACACCTACACTGGAAGGCGTTTACCAAATGACTCTATTGGTAGAAGCATACGTGACGGTGTTCGGCGTTCCTGTTGCTCAGCCATATGAATTCAGCGGATATATTCTCGACGTTGTGGGTATCCCATTTGGATTGGACGATTTCAGCGCCGAAACGTGGAATGTTTATCCCAATCCTACCTCGGACTATTTCAATATCACAGGGCTTCCACAAACGGGCACATTGCTCATAAGCGATCTGTCCGGCCGAACGCTAACGCAGCTGCAATTGAATTCTATTGCAGCAAACACACGCATTGAAACGACACAATGGGCCGATGGGATGTACGTGGTCCAGGTGCAATCCAAGGGCCTGCGCTCAATCCAGAAGCTACTCATTCAGCATTGATCGGATTGGACGAATAAATGAATTGAAAATGGAGCCCGGCGGCTCCATTTTTGTTGAAGCCATAATCTTTGCAATTTGAAATCACCATATTGGGTTGCGGCGCAGCTACGCCAACGCTGAGGCATCTACCAACGTCCCAATCCATCTTGTGGAATGGTCAACTTTCCCTCATAGATGCCGGTGAAGGAGTTCAACTATCCTTGCGAAAACAGCGCATACCTTTTCAGAAGATTGATCGCGTCTTCATTTCACACATGCACGGAGACCATGTCCTTGGGCTTCCTGGCCTGATAGGAAGCATGAATCTTCTTGGAAGGCAGCGACCACTGATTCTTCATGGACCAGCTAGTCTGGAGTCATTTGTAAGGACAACTCTGAACCTTACGGAAACCCACCTGAAGTTTCCTCTGCATTTTAAGCTGAATGATGCAGAGAAAATGACCGCAATATTCAACGAGAATGGGGCCACTATCTCTAGCTTCCCAGTGAAGCATCGCATCGAAGCCTATGGATATTTATTCAACTATGAGGCCATCCACTTAAACATCAGAAAAGATCAAATACAATCTCTGGGACTGCAGCGCTCTGAAATCATTCAGCTGAAGAAAGGGAATGATGTGCACCGCACAGATGGCACTGTCTTGCGCACCATTGACGCCTGCCATCGGAAAGAGAAGCCCATTCGGTATGTGTATTCGGGAGACACTAGGCCTTGTGATTCAGTTCGCACTGCCGCAGAAGGTGCTGACCTTCTTTATCATGAGTCAACGTTTCTCGATGAAAAACGGCAAAAAGCAAAAGAAACGGGCCACAGCACCGCACTTCAAGCTGGCCAAATAGCTTTTGAATCTGGTGTTCGAAAATTAATCATCGGCCATTTTTCAAGCCGATACAGAGATGAGCAACTCTTGTTGCGAGAAGCGCAATCTGTTTTCCAACAAGTCGAATTGGTCAATGAAGGCATGCGCTTTTCGTTGTAATTCTGTCGATTCTTACACGAACTGTACAATCTCTGCTATTTAGAACCAATCTAAATTCTTACTTTTGCCACCTATGCAGAACTCGATTTCTATAGCAATCGCTGACAGCAGCCCCGTGTTTCGATTTGGTTTGAAGAGCATTCTCGAATCAAAACCAGGGTACAACGTCGTGGCTGAAATCGAAACGGGTGAACAGCTTGAATTTTGGCTAAAGGACAATGTGCCAGATTTAATAGTCCTTGATTGCTTGGCCTCCGGATTCTCTGTTGACACGGTAGTGGCCTGTTCTCGGCTCAGACCAAATACCAAATTACTAGCCATCACCTCTTCGCATAGCGGACAAAGCATAGTGAACGCATTAAGAGCGGGAATCACCAGTTACGTCAAAAAAGACTGTTCAATGGATGAAGTGCTCGAAGCCATTGATGAAACGAGCAATGGCGGCACCTTTTTTTGCGGCCAGATACTGGGAGCAATCAAAGCTGAAAACATTGACGTGAGCGATCTAGAATTGGCCGAAGTCTCGTGCGATCCGATTCTACTCACTGAGCGAGAAATCGAAGTGCTCACTCACATATCCGAGGGGAAGACAAATGTGCAAATTGCTGATTTATTGTTTTTAAGCGGTCACACCGTAAACACGCATCGAAAAAACATCATGCAGAAACTCGGAGTCAACAATACGGCATCGATGGTGATGTATGCTGTCAAATCTGGTTTCGTTAGTCCGAACCGATTTCTCTTCACCAACAGTTAATTGAGGCCAAAAGATGCCTGAGCATTTGGAGTTTGCGAAGGAAAAAGCGACTTTTGCAAAACGCTAAATGATAGACGAAAGCCAGATGAAGATTGACACCACACCCTCGTTTGACGTGCACCAAACTGAAACCTCTCGACTTGATCAAGTCGATTTCAGCAATTTAGATTTTGGAAGGGTTTTCTCTGATCACATGTTCGTCATGGATTATGAAGACAATCTCTGGCAGAGAGGCTCTGTTGAGCCTTACGGACCTTTCGCGATGAGCCCTGCGTCAATGGTTTTTCACTACGGTCAGGCAATTTTCGAAGGCATGAAGGCATACAGGTCCAGCGATGGAACAGTTTCCCTTTTTCGACCTGGAAAAAACATTGAACGTTTCAACATTTCCGCACGGCGCATGTGCATGCCTGAAGTCCCTGAAGACATTTTCATGGAGTCCTTGGCTGCACTTGTGAAGCTAGATGAAGCGTGGGTTCCCGATGGAGAAGAAGCATCGCTCTACATTAGACCTTTCATGATTGCTACGGATTCATTTGTTGGGGTAAGAGCCAGTGACAAGTATACTTTCAGCATTTTCACTTGCCCAGTGGATGCATACTACAAGGGATCTGTGAAGGTGAAGGTGGAGCGGCATTTTACACGAGCAACGCCCGGAGGTACTGGATATGCAAAAGCTGCTGGCAACTACGCGGGGTCACTGTACCCGTCCCAATTGGCCCGGAAGGAAGGCTATGATCAATTGATTTGGACTGATGCTCAGACACATGAGCACATTGAGGAAAGTGGCACAATGAACGCCATGTTTGTCATTGATGGAAAATTGGTTTCACCACAAACAAGCGATACCATTCTAAACGGTGTCACACGCGATTCTGTGATTACGCTTGCGAATGATCTCGGAATCGAAGTCGAAATACGAAAAATTCCCGTCAACGAACTCGAGAGTGGCTTGAAATCAGGAAGCGTTACAGAGGCTTTTGGAGTCGGAACTGCCGCTACAATCAAATCCATTGAGCTGATCGGTATTGATGGAGTTAATTACACATTGAGCAAAGCAGAGGAGGACAAAGAAAATACCGTCGCTTTTAAGCTTTCAAATGAATTGGATGGGATTCGCCGTGGAAGGATAGAAGATCGGCACGGCTGGAACATTCCTGTTTGAGCATGAGTAAACCGAGAGGAAAAACCACGTTGTCGTCTGGATCAATCAGGCTTCAAGCGAGATCTTTCGGCATATTACTCTTCTGCTTGCAAGCAGCTTCCCTTTTCGGCCAAAATCCGCATCTCACCTATGGCACAGGTGCAACTCCCATGGCATTAAGCTCTGATTACAGAGCTCTGGGCTGGAATCCAGCTCACATTACACTTAGCCCCTTGCTCAAAGAAAACTGGAGAAGCGCGATAGGAGGGCTTGAAGTCGGAGCGCGTTTGTCATCAAATGCATTGGATCGGGCGGATTTGTGGAATGGATTACTCAACGATTCACCAGAAGCCATCGATTGGCAAAGCAATGAATGGAATGACTGGAAGGACTTGCTCTCCAATGAAGAAATTGCATTAAACGTTGACATAACAACAGCCGCTTCCGCAAAACGCTGGCGAAAGTGGGGTGCTGCCTACACGTCTAAACAGCACTTTCAAGCTGAACTCTTTTTTGACTTGAAATCGATTGAGCTCCTTCTACAGGGTGGAGCTGCAAGTTGGTTTGAACTTGTTGTGACGAATCTTGGCGACACCATTCCCAATGACGGAGATTTGGGAGGGCTCTCATTGAGCGATGTGGCAAACGGAATCGATCTAAACGGTGACGCGATACTGGGCAATCTGCTCGCCGATTCGAAACTTGGTTTTTCATGGCATCGTGCTCATACAGTAGGACTTTCTAAAGAGTGGCAATTGAAAAAATTCACCTTGCATACGGGAGTATCAGGGAGGTTACTTCTTGGCAACGGATTTTTTCAACTTCAACAAAAAGATGGGGAATTGGACGCGTTTGGCGCCTTCTCCAATGGTTTTAACATTCCATCATTGGCCGAAGCAAGCCAACCAATTTCTTCTCAATCCATCCGCAACTGGGGGCCTGTGGGACAAGGGTGGGGTGCAGATTTTGGCGTTGCCTTGGATTGGAATGGTGAAATATGGGCATCTGCAGCGGTCACAGACATTGGGTCCATGGAGTGGCGAGGGGAAAACTATAGCATTGGAAATGTCTCCATTGGAAGTTGGAATTCACCCATGACATCTTCCGGAAACTGGATTGACGTGGCCACGGTTGCTTTAGACCCAAGCACTTGGTTCGAATCTGCAGAAAAAGAAGTGAGGCGCATCCGCAATGGCACAACATTTCATGTCGGTGGTGGCATGAAATTGAACCAATACCTAACCCTCGCTGCAGACGGATCCTTTGACAATCCGGAATTACTGGGCAATTCAGGAACACGTTTCGGTCTTTCCTTTGTGATTCAGATGCTCCCATTCTTACGAATCGACGGAGGAATGAGCAAATGGGGAAATGAAACAATTCGATATCCATTGGGGTTAGTTTTATCCACAGGTAAGAAAGGATTTGAATGCGGAATGCAAGCCACAGATGTACAGGGAGTTTGGGAGGAATCACAGCCAGAAATTGGAATTCGAGCATGCTTCATGCGTTGGGTTTGGTGAGACACCTTTTTCTTGCGACTGTATTTTTGGCGTCCTGGAATGTGACTACAAACGCCCAACAAGAAACGATGCACCAACAGACCAACCGACCGCTAGAAAACAGCGAACAAAGCATTTCGCTGGAAACCTTAACCTTAGGCGCCGGATGTTTCTGGTGTGTAGAGGCTGTATTTGAAGGATTGGAAGGAGTGCACAGTGCTGTATCTGGGTATATGGGAGGACAGATCAAAAACCCGGGGTACAGAGAAGTATGCACGGGCAGAACAGGTCATGCGGAGGTGGTCCAAGTTGTTTATGATTCAAAGATCATCAGTACTGAAACCTTGTTGGAAGTTTTCTTTTCCACTCACGATCCTACCACCTTGAACCGTCAAGGAGCAGATGCTGGAACACAGTATCGATCAGCGATTTACTTTCACACAGATGAGCAAAAACCTCACGCAATGAAAGCCCTTGAAAAAGCACAAAGCAATTGGCAGGCTTCAATCGTGACAGAAATCACAGCTGCCTCTGAATTCTATATCGCAGAGGACTACCACCAAGCATATTATGAGTTAAACGGCGAAGCGCCGTACTGCCGAGCAGTGATCCTACCAAAAATGCAAAAGCTCCGGTCCGGATTTCAGCATCTATTGAAAATTAATTAAGCAACTCAGCAACTTCACTTGTCGCTTTCTGATTGCTCGATCAATTCATCAAGTAATTCGTTGATCTGGTCAAGCTCACTAGGCTTAATCTTTTTGTCCAATCGTGCCTGCTTTTTCATGTGCCGGTACATGCTTGATTTCTTGATTTCGATGGCCACATAGACTGTATAAGAGCCATCTTCAGCCAAATACTTCTCGTTTCCGATTTGGCGCATATCGGTCAATTTTGTGCTCGTAATCTCCCGAGCCAAAGTTTCAAATCGTGTCATGGCCTCATCAATCACCTGACCTGATGTACTCTTCTGATAATCATCAGTGACCACTTCGAAGTACGTCTGCACCTGTTGCGCCAATTGCTGACGGGCGCGCATTTCTGCTTGGCTATTGGCTACAGCATCCATTTTGCTCGATCCTTTGCCGGTTGCTCGATAAAACCTATTGTTCGATTCGTACTTGGAACCTGAAAATGGTTCTTTGACCTTTTGCCCCATGGGATTTGAAGCGCAAGAGGCAAAAAGAAGCGCAAAGGAGAAAATAAAGAGCTGAGTGATATTGGATCTTAAACTTATTAGCATGGTCAATGAATTGAATTTCTTCTAAGATGCGAAAGTCATGCCAAACTTCTCATTAAATTTGTCACGATTGGGCTGTTCAAATTCCATTCACCAAATTCATCCGAACAAAGAAATATGGCTCGCCTCATTCCGCAAAAACTCCGAACGAAGATTGCACTGCGCATGTTGGGGTTCGCTGCGCCTCAAAATCGGATGAAGCAGGGAACGCCAATCAATCAGGCCAAGAATTTGATTCTGGTCTATCAAGGAGAAACAGAGGCCAAATACAAGTTGGTCAAAGACATCGCCAATTACCTCAAAAATGAATACGGCGTAAAGCGCGTGATGCGGATTGCATACCTGGATGTTGAAGAAAAACAGACTCCCATTTGGCACATGCGCAAGTTGGAATCTGATTTCTTCTGTCAAAGCGATTTGAATTGGCATTACAAGCCAGTGAAGAATGTCGAAGGTTTGATCAATGAACCCTATGACATACTGATCAATCTCGATCCAGACGCGTCAATTCCGCTCGATTTCTTCGTGGCACTTTCAAAGGCGAAAATGAAAGTGAGCAACTATTCGACCCGTCGCAATAAGGATTATGACATCCTTCTCCCACCAATGGAAGGGGATACCTGGAAACAGCGCAATCACAGAATCATCAAGTTCCTCTCAGAATCACCGCTGTCATGACAGAAATTGGTTCAAACATAGCTCAAGGACATGGTGTCTCACTGATCACTCCCTTCAATGATACGGGTGAGGTTGATTACCCGGCCCTCGAACGATTGACTAAAATCCTCATGGATTCCAACGTCAATTTTATTGTTGTGCTTGGGCATGCCTCGGAGGTCACGTTGCTTGATGAGGATGAACAGGTGAGGGTGATGGATTTCATCTCAGAAATCAATAACGGCACCAAGGACCTTGTGGGTGGCGTAGCCAGCACGAACACACGCAATGCGATTCGTCGTGTTTCTGCTTTCAATCGGCGTGACTTTAAGTCAATCTTCTGCGGCACCCCAATGCCTGCCGCTTCATCAAACTCAGGCTGCATAGGTCATTACAGATCGATTGCCCAAGAATCGCCGCTTCCCATTTTAATGCACCATGAGTCGGCATTACCTGGTCAGTCCGAGTGGGTAATGGAAATGGCCCAAGAAAAAAATGTTGCAGGGGTTGTTGATGAATCTGGGAGCATCGAACTCATGGATCATTGGTTGCAGAACCGTCCTTCTGGTTTTGGACTCCTCTCAGCTCGAGATTCAATGGCATTGCCGCTATTCGCTTTGGGAATCGACGGGGCAATATCAACCATTGGAAATGCCTTTCCAGATGCCTTCGGAGAAATGATCGATTTATTGGCCTTTGGTGCAATGAATGAGGCTCGTATGCGCCACCACGAGTTGTCACCATTGATGCGCCTCTTAGAAAAAGAGGGGCGCCCCACAGCCATTAAAAGTGTTTTGTCTCAATTGCATCGTTGTTCTTCTGCCGTTCGTTTGCCCAATACACCCGTCACGGAAACAACACAGCAATTGATTTACCAAGCCATTGCAGAATTGCCGGAGCACATCGCCTCTAAATTGCTCAATCAAACGGCTTAAGCGCTCTTAAGAAATCACAGTTGCGCGCCGCATAACAGCGTCAACCTTTGCTTGAATTGCTTCAGAATTCAACCCATACTTTTCCATCAATTGTGCTGGCTTTCCACTTTCACCAAAGGAATCATTTACAGCAACGTGCTCTATTGGCACTGGAAAATGTGCGGCTGCTGCTTGCGCCACCAACGATCCCAATCCACCATTCCGCTGGTGCTCCTCTGCCGTTACAGCGCAACCCGTTCGCTTCAAGGAATCCACAATTGTAGCAACATCCAAAGGCTTGATGGTGTGAACATTCAAAACCTCTGCCCGAATCCCTCGATTCGTCAATACCTGAGCAGCCTTCAGTGCCTCCCAAACTAGATGTCCCGTAGCTACAATGGTGACGTCGTTGCCTTCCATCAACGTCTGAATCTTACCAATCTCAAAGGGAGCATCCGAACGCATAAACACAGGAACTTTGGGTCGTCCAAAACGCAGGTACACAGGACCCTGCATTTCTGCAATGGCCAAAGTTGCCTGCTTGGTTTGTTCAAAATCAGCAGGGCAAATTACCGTCATATTTGGAAGCATATTCATCATGCCGATGTCCTCCAAAATCTGGTGCGTTGCTCCGTCCTCCCCAAGTGTTAAACCGGCATGCGAAGCGCAAATCTTCACGTTCTTCTCGGAATAGGCGATTGATTGGCGAATTTGGTCATAAACGCGACCGGTCGAGAAATTTGCAAACGTACCGGTGAAAGGGATTTTACCTCCAATGGTCATACCAGCGGCTACGCCCATCATATTAGCCTCAGCAATACCTACTTGAAAGAAGCGATCAGGAAACGCCTCTTCAAAGGCATTCATTTTGAGCGATCCCGTCAAATCTGCGCACAACGCAACAGCGTTTTTATTGCGTTTTCCAACTTCAAGTAAGCCTTCACCGAAGCCACTACGCGTGTCTTTATTCACTGTAGGTTCGAGGGATTGGATAAATCGAGAATTAACCATTGATAGAGAGGTGTGTGGTATTTCCTGAACGGATGTTGAACGATTTTACGAAACTAAACTCAGTTGATTGAGCTGAGCGTGCGCGGTAAACAAAGGTATAGTCTCCAGGTTGAAGCAAGTACTGTCCAGTCGGCGCAGACTTGCCAGATTTCCACTGGTAAACAACCTCGTGATTCGCATCTAAAATGGTAGCATAACCCAATAGGAATCCCGTGAGTTGCACAACTCCTGGTTGTGGAATAATGACGGGAGAGTATGCATCTTCTTCAATTGCAACCTCTGTGATCAGAATAGGAGGATGCGTCGGGAAGTACACGTCATATGTTCCTTCTAACAGATGCACTTCTTGGTTTATCGGAAGCACAATTAAGGGAGCGGAACTCCCAGCCTCAAATACAGTGACAGGCAATTTGTCGTAACCATTTCGAAGCCCTCGAGCAAATTCAGCACGAAGGATACCTTGGCCCGCATTTTCGAATCGCACATGATTGTGAACCCTCGGTTTAAACCGCAGGTTGTTCCTACGTAAAGGAGGAACGGTGTGCACAATCAAATCATATGCCGGAATGGGATCGATTTGAACAGTATCTGGTTGCCCTTGAGCATTTAGCGTATGCATCCATTGCATCATTAAAGAAGCATCATGAGCATCCAACAAGCTCACTGCCACATTCGTCACACTCGCATTGCCAGAATTATCAATCAAATCGACTTCAAACGAGGTGTCGTTGATGGCTTGATCAATGACGATATCTAAAACTTCTCGGAATGTATCCGTATCGGCGGCATCAAAAAAGTTCCCTACGCAACGAAATGTTTCCTTAAATGCTTCCTCAATCCCAATGCCGATGATAAACGGCTTTACAATGATGCCCTTCGCTTGCAACATTTTCGAAACCGCACAGGGATCCTCATCGCACGCCTCAATTCCATCGGTGATCAGAATGATTACTTTGCGACTATCTGGTTGAGAAAAGTCGTCCGCAGCGCGCTGCAGGGAGCGTGCAATAGGTGTTGTTCCTCGCGCTTGCAATCGATCCAATGCCTTCCCTATGAGTAAATTATTTCCCTTGGCAAAGGGTATCACCAATTCCGTGTCATCGCAATCTTGTTGACCTTCGATGAATTTGGTTTGATGTCCGTAGACACGAAGACCCAGTCGAAGTCCAGGAATACCGTACAATTCCTTCAACGATTCAGAGAGCAGGCGAGTGGCAACTTCAATTTTTCGATTGCCATCCCAGAAGGCATTCATGCTATTCGAAGCATCAAAAACAAACAATATCTCCGTAGTGCTGATGGAATCATCTGCCAGATTATCTTGACCCACAGCAATTGCAGGCACCAGCATCGCAAGCATGCAGAGGTTGAGGCACAAGCACTCAACTGCATGAACGAATGGACGAGATGTTATGATGCTATGTAACTTCACGAAACTATGATTCGAGCGCCTTCAGTAATCACCGAGGGTCTCCTCCAATTGGCCAAGGGCAGATGCCAATTGATCATCATTTGGAGCTATTCCATGCCATTCATGCGTGCCCTCCATGAAATCGACACCTTTTCCCATCTCCGTCTTCATAAGAACGACGTTGGGCTTTCCGTTTCCTCGGGTTTTCTTGGCAGCAGCAATGGCTTCGCGCAAGGCGGCAAAGTCATGCCCGTCACACAAGTGCACCTGCCATCCAAAAGCAGACCATTTCTGTGCTAAATCTCCCAATCCCATCACTTTATCGGTAGGTCCGTCAATCTGCTGACCGTTGCAATCAACAAAACTGATTAAGTTGTCGACCTTGTGGTGCGCCGCGTACATAGCTGCTTCCCAAATTTGACCTTCCTGCAATTCTCCATCACCGTGGAGGGAAAACACTGTTGTCGATTCATCATTCAATTTCTTCACTTGAGCGGCGCCAATTGCTGCACTCAATCCTTGTCCAAGAGAACCCGATGCCATGCGAATGCCAGGGAGCCCTTCCTCAGTTGCAGGATGACCCTGCAGCCGTGAATTGATTTTTCGGAAAGTGGCCAATTCACTTACTGGAAAATAGCCTCTTCGGGACAATATGCTGTACCAAACCGGGCTGATGTGACCATTGGATAAAAAGAATAAATCTTCACCAATCCCATCCATGTCAAAAGCATCCGGATTGAGCTGCATTTCTTCAAAAAACAGCAAGGTTAAGATTTCGACACAGCCCAAACTCCCACCCGGATGACCTGATGAAACTCCGTGAACCATGCGAACAATATCCCTTCTGACTTGGGAGGCTATTTGGGGTAGTGGTGCAGATGTCATGGCTGTGAAACATATTTAGATTGAGAATCGTGTCAAAATTACCGCAGCTACACGGACAAATGATGAGTTTGTTGAGAAACTGTGAAAACCAATTGAAGCTTGTGCGATGTACTTTTGTGCTCCACACAAGAAAAGAATCACCATGGCGCTTAAATGCGGAATTGTAGGATTGCCCAATGTGGGCAAATCAACCTTATTCAATTGCCTGTCGAATGCGAAGGCGCAAAGTGCAAATTTTCCATTCTGCACAATCGAACCAAACGTTGGCGTGATCACAGTGCCTGATCCACGCCTGAACCAATTGGCGGAAATCGTCAATCCGCAAAACGTCATTCCGACGACAGTGGAGATTGTAGACATCGCGGGACTCGTGAAAGGAGCGAGCAAAGGCGAAGGATTGGGCAATAAGTTCCTAGGCAACATTCGAGAAACGGATGCTATTCTTCACGTTTTACGATGCTTTGAAGATGGCAATATTGTGCACGTCGACGGAAGCGTAGATCCCATTCGAGACAAAGAAGTCATCGATATGGAGTTGCAGCTGAAAGACCTTGAAACAGTCGAAGCACGCTCTATGAAGGCAAAGAAAGCTGCAAAGACAGGCGAAAAAGAGGCGGTCAAATCCATGGAGTTCTACAGCAAGTTGATGCAAGTATTGGAGGCCGGTAAATCTGCGCGAGCTGTCGAATTGGAAGAATCTGAAATGCCGATGATGAGAGAACTTCAGCTGCTCACTGCAAAACCAGTTATGTATGTTTGCAACGTAGAGGAATCTGCAGTCACTACAGGCAATGCGCACGTTGAAAAAGTTCGCGAAATCGCAGCCCAAGAAGGAGCGTCGGTCATGGTTATTGGTGCCGCCATTGAGGCTGACATAGCCGAATTGGATGATGCCGAAGAACGCGAAATGTTTCTAGCAGACATCGGATTGGAAGAGCCTGGAGTGGCAAAATTGATTCGAGAAGCCTATGACTTGCTTCATTTGCAGACGTACTTCACCGCAGGAGAGAAAGAGGTGCGTGCGTGGACGTTTCCGAAAGGCGCCACCGCTCCAGAGGCAGCCGGAGTGATTCATACAGACTTTCAAAAAGGATTCATCCGAGCAGAAGTCATGAACTTCCAAGATTTCGTATCGTTTGGCTCAGAAGCTGCAGTGAAAGAGGCCGGGAAATTGTCCATCGAAGGAAAGGAGTACTTGGTCAAAGACGGTGACATCATGCACTTCCGGTTTAACGTCTGAACCATGCGTACGTCTTTCTGCCTCCCGACGATTACTCTCCTGTTCTTGTGCGCTTGTGGAATACCCAGCAACAACACCTCAATTCCAACGGCAATTGAGGAAAAACTAAAAGCACAAGAAGAATCTTGGAATAAAGGAGATCTCGAAGGCTTTATGTCTCAGGCTTATTGGGAAGATGATGCTTTGATGTTCATTGGTAGCAGTGGCTTGACTTTCGGTTACGCCCAAACACTTGCCAATTACAAAAAAAGCTATCCGGATGACGCTGCAATGGGGATTTTGACATTTGAACTGCTTCAATGGCGGTCACTTGGCTCTTCACATGGTTTGCTGGTAGGCGCATGGCATCTAGAGAGAGGCGAAAACCTTGAAAACCTTGAGGGTCACTTCAGCTTGACATGGGAACGACAAGCGCAGGAGTGGGTCATTGTTGCAGATCACAGCAGCTAGAGAATGCAAGGAATCCTTACACTTCTTCTTCTTTCTACGGGAGCCATCTCATGGTGGTGCCTGCAAGACCCAAGCCGCAAGGAACGACTCATGTTGAAACCATACGCTGTGAAGCACAATAACGAATGGTACAGGATATTGACGCACGGGTTCATACACGCGGACACAACCCATCTTTTTTTCAATCTTTTTGTGCTTTGGCAATTCGGCGGAGCTGTTGAAAACCGTCTTGCTGCAGGTCAGGCTGAACAAGGAATCGCTCTGCCGGGCAATTACACGTTTCTAATGCTTTACTTCGGAGGGCTTTTAATTGCGAGCATACCTGCGATGTACAAGCACAATGACAATCCCGGTTACGCAAGTTTAGGTGCGAGTGGTGCCGTAAGTGCCGTCTTGATGGCTTACATTTTGTGTTTTCCAACCGCAAAGCTTCTGCTTTTTTTCATTGTACCCATGCCTGCCTTTTTAGCAGGGGCACTATTCTTCGCATACGAATCCTATATGAACCGTGCAGGAGGCACTCGCATCGCACATGACGCTCATCTCTGGGGAGCAGCCTATGGAGTCGCGTTTACTTTTGCTTCAGATTCGGGGACCATGGAAAGGTTGCTTTCAGCCATTCAAATGGTTTTCTAGAAACCGCATCACATTCAATTCGCGGCGCCTTGGGTCGGCAGAATTCGGAATAGGTCTTCGTTTTCCCGCTTCATAAAGTAATGTTCCCGAGCAAACTTTTCGAGCCGTTCCGGGTTGGAAGACAAGTCGTCCAATTGCAGGTATAGATCAGTTATAGCGGCTTCATAATGAGCCACTTGCCGTTCTTGCGCTTGCAATTCTTGATTGCTTTTAAAAAGATAAATCAAGTCAATGTCACTGACAAATGTGACCCAAAACAACGCAATCCCCCCTGTGATCAGGTAACGGTTTCTCAACGCACCAAGACCTTCAAAAAGAATCTTAGCTCTTTGGATCATCGTTGGATGATTCTTCCGTGCTTGCTTCTTGCTCTGTGTTCTCATTCAACATTTCAGTTGCACCCTCTGGCAGAGAGAGAAAGCCACCCTTGACGACGCTAATTGTCAAAGCGCTTGCATCCTTTTTGTAATCTGCTTTGAGCAAATCACCTTCTTGAATGTTGGCGTTGATGATTTCCTCGGCAAAAGGATCTTCCAAGTGTTTTTGGATTGCACGCTTCAGCGGACGAGCACCATATTTCTCGTCATAGCCTTGGTCGACCAGGTAGTCCTTTGCGCTTCCAGTGACTTCAATTCCGTATCCCAATCCCTCGATGCGTTGGATCAATGCTTTCAATTCCAGATCAATGATGCTGTGAATGTGATCTCGGCTTAAACTCTTGAAGACCACCACATCATCGATACGATTCAAAAACTCAGGACTAAACGCACGCTTCAATGCTGTTTGAATGACAGAATCGCGGTTTGTATTTTCGTTATCAACCCGAGCTGAAGTTCCGAAGCCCACACCAGTGCCGAATTCTGCAAGCTGCCGTGCGCCTATGTTTGAGGTCATGATGATGACGGTGTTCCTAAAATCAATCTTGCGTCCAAGGCTATCTGTCATTTGTCCATCATCCAACGCTTGCAACAAAAGATTGAAGACATCTGGATGCGCTTTTTCGATTTCATCCAACAAAATGATGGAGTAGGGGTGACGGCGCACTTTTTCAGTGAGTTGGCCGCCTTCTTCATACCCAACATAGCCTGGAGGCGCTCCTACCAAACGGCTGATCGCAAACTTCTCCATGTACTCGGACATGTCAATGCGAATCAACGATTCCTCCGAGTCAAACATAAAACGAGAAAGCACTTTGGCCAATTGGGTTTTTCCAACTCCAGTAGGTCCTAAGAAAATGAAAGAACCGATCGGTTTGTTCGGATCTTTCAAACCCGCTCGGTTTCGTTTGATGGCTCGAGCCACACGCACAATGGCATCCTCTTGACCAATTACTTTGCCTTGTAAATCCTCGTTCATACGAGCGAGTTTGCCTGATTCCTTCTCTGCAATCCGCTTCACGGGAATGCCGGTCATCATCGCAACGACGTCCCCGACGTGGTCTACAGTAACTGTGACCCGTTTGTTTTTGCTATCCTCTTCCCACTGAATTTTGGCTTTTTCCAAGCGGTCATTTAATGTGCGCTCCGTATCCCGCAGCCGCGCAGCTTCTTCATACCGTTGAGATCGCACAACGCGAACCTTCTCCTCCTTGATCTTTTCGATTTCCTCCTCAATCTGCAGGATTTCATCCGGCACAGTGATGTTGTTCAAGTGCACTCTTGAGCCAACTTCATCCATCGCGTCAATCGCCTTATCGGGGAGGTGACGATCCGTAATGTAGCGCGACGTTAGATTGACACAGGCTGCAATCGCCTCATCCGTATACGTAACACTGTGATGCTCTTCATACTTGTCCTTGATGTTATTGAGAATTTGCAAGGTCTCGTCCAGCGAAGTTGGTTCAACCAATACTTTTTGAAACCTGCGTTCGAGCGCTCCATCCTTCTCAATATGCTGGCGGTATTCGTCCAAGGTTGTCGCACCGACACATTGGATTTCACCTCGGGCCAAAGCAGGTTTGAACATATTCGAGGCATCAAGCGAACCACTGGCTCCTCCAGCTCCAACGATTGTATGTATCTCATCAATGAACAAGATGACATCTGGCGACTTCTCGAGTTCATTCATCACCGCCTTCATCCGCTCCTCAAACTGCCCTCTATACTTGGTGCCGGCAACGAGTGAGGCCACGTCTAGAGTGACAATTCTTTTGTTAAACAAGACTCGGCTCACCTTTTTTTCAATGATTCGCAGGGCGAGTCCCTCAGCAATTGCACTTTTACCAACACCTGGCTCTCCAATTAAAATCGGATTGTTCTTCTTCCGGCGTGATAAGATTTGTGAAACCCGCTCGATTTCCTTTTGGCGTCCTACAATTGGGTCAAGTCGGCCTTCCTCAGCCATTTTGGTGAGGTCTCTGCCAAAGTTATCCAACACAGGTGTTTTGCTCTTGGGGTCTGCTTTGCGATTGCCTGGCCCCGAATTAGAACCACCCAGGTTCTCGGGACTTGGCTCATCATCCGTTCCGTAATCTGCAGATTCAGCTCGGGGAGCAACGCTTCCATTCCCTTCCTCTTGAATGATACTTTCATATTCTTCTTTAGCCACCTCGTAATCGATGTTAAATGACCCCAACGCTTTGGTGGCAACGTTGTCTTCATCTTTCAAAATGCTGAGCAACAAATGCTCAGTTCCGATCAAACTCGACTTGAATATCTTGGCTTCGAGATAGGTGATTTTGAGGATTTTCTCCGCCTGTTTAACAAGGGGGATATTTCCTGCACCTATTGCCTTGCCAGTGGTTGGTCGGATGCTTCCCTCAAGAACTTTTCGCAATTTCTGCAAGTCCACATTCAAACCTTCCAATATGCGCACTGCAGTTCCTTCACCCTCGCGAATGATGCCGAGCAAAAGATGTTCTACGCCGATGTAATTGTGCCCCAATCTCAGAGCTTCTTCTCTGCTGAAGGTGATCACATCCTTGACCCGTGGTGAAAATTTTGCGTCCATGCTTTCAAATTTCTTTTCTTAATCTTCCTTCGGCTGGCGGGCACAATCAACACATTACAATGCCGATGATTAAACAATGCCATTCATCCGATATCTATTCGTTTCTAAAACTACAACCCCACTAATGAGAACAACTGACCTCCCTGAAGGTTTATCCACATCGCATTGAAGAGATTTGTGAGTAATTGTAGGCCTGAAAGTCCATGTTGACGGAGGATGAAGACGTATTTTCGTATGCGCGCGAAATCGCAGCGATTGCGGGCAAATCATTCATATACTGATACGATGGCAGAAGGAGAAAAGATCGTCCAGATCAACATAGCAGAAGAAATGAAATCGGCTTACATCGATTACTCGATGTCAGTCATCGTCTCAAGGGCGTTGCCAGACGCGCGCGACGGTCTTAAACCAGTGCACCGCCGCGTTCTTTATGGCATGCTCGACTTGGGCGTGCTTTCCAATCGGGCGTATAAGAAGAGCGCCAGAATTGTAGGAGAAGTATTGGGTAAGTATCACCCACACGGAGACAGCTCTGTTTATGACACCATGGTTCGAATGGCCCAAAACTGGTCCTTGCGTTATCCAATGGTCGACGGACAAGGTAACTTCGGCTCTGTAGACGGAGACAACCCTGCAGCGATGCGTTACACCGAGGCGCGCTTGCGGAAAGTGGCTGAGGAAATGTTGGATGATCTCGACAAGGATACAGTCGAATTCCGACCCAATTTTGATGAAAGTTTGAAGGAGCCTACTGTGCTCCCCGCGAAGCTTCCGAACCTTCTTGTCAACGGAGCCTCCGGAATTGCTGTGGGTATGGCTACCAATATGCCTCCTCACAACTTGACAGAGGTGGTCAATGGCACCATGGCTTACATTGAAAACAACGACATTACCATTGAAGAACTAATGGAGCATGTAAAAGCTCCAGATTTTCCAACGGGCGGAATCATTCACGGTGTAGAGGGTGTGCATGACGCATTCCATACAGGCAGGGGCAAAGTCGTGGTTCGAGGAAGGGCGCGGATTGAAGAGACGAAAACAGGTCGTGAAGTCATCATCGTTGAGGAAATCCCTTACATGGTGAACAAAGCCGATATGGTTCGGAAAACGGCTGAACTGGTGAATGAGAAGCGAATTGAAGGCATTTCAGAGATCCGTGATGAGTCAGACCGGAAAGGGATGCGCGTCGTCTATGAAATCAAGCGCGATGCAATGGCAAGCGTTGTGCTCAATAAGCTTTACAAGTACACAGCACTTCAAAATTCATTCTCAGTCAACAACATCTGCTTGGTCAAAGGACGCCCGCAGCTTTTGAACTTGAAAGGACTGATTTCCAATTTCGTCGAGCACCGTCACGAAGTTGTAACCAGAAGAACGCAGTATGAATTGCGCAAAGCGCAAGAGCGAGCGCACATTCTTCAAGGCTTGATCATTGCCCTCGAAAATCTCGACGCTGTGATTGCGTTGATTCGCGCAAGTGCAACTCCTGAGGAAGCTCGAAACGGACTTATGACCGAGTTTGAGTTATCTGAATTGCAGGCCCGGGCAATTTTGGACATGCGTCTTCAAAAACTCACAGGCCTCGAGCGCGATAAATTGCGTGCAGAATTTGACGCATTGATGGCCACCATCAAAGATCTTGAAGACATTTTGGCTCGTGTAGAGCGTCGAATGGAAATCATCAAGGCGGAATTGACTGACGTCAAAGAACGTTTTGGTGATGAGCGACGCAGTGACATCGAATTCAGTAGTGCAGACGTGCGCATGGAAGATTTGATTGCCGACGAACAAGTCATCGTAAGCATCAGTCATGCAGGCTACATCAAACGCACGCGTCTAGCGGATTATCGTTCCCAAAGCAGGGGAGGTGTCGGTTCAAAAGGGGCTACGACCAGAGACGAAGATTTTGTAGAAAATATATTTGCCGCGACCAACCACAATTGGCTGCTAATATTCACTGCCAAAGGGCGCTGCTTCTGGATCCGAATCTATGAGCTACCGGAAGGATCCAAAACCTCAAAAGGCCGAGCGATTCAAAATCTGATTCAAATTGAGCCGGATGATAAAATCCTCACGTACATCCCTGTTATTGATCTCAAAGACGAGGAATACGCGAACAGCAATTTTGTCGTTTTGGCAACACGCCAAGGTTTGATCAAGAAAACCACGCTCGCAGCTTATTCGCGTCCGCGTTCGAATGGAATCAACGCCATCACGATTCGTGAAGGCGATGAACTTCTGACAGCGCGTCTCACCACTGGTGACAATGAAATCATCATTGGTAAAAAATCTGGAAAGGCAATTCGATTCCATGAAAGCACAGCACGTGCTGTTGGAAGAACAGCCATGGGAGTAAAGGGGGTAACACTAGAGGGTCCTGACGATGAGGTCATTGGCATGGTGTGTGTTCGTGGATTGGACTCCGAGATCTTAGTGGTTTCAGAAAACGGCTATGGGAAGCGCTCAGCTGTAGAAGACTACCGCATCACGAATCGTGGCGGAAAAGGAGTCAAAACGTTAAGCGTTACAGAAAAAACTGGAAACCTTATCAGCATTTTAAATGTGACCGATGAAGATGATTTGATGATCATAAACCGTTCAGGCATCACCATCAGAACGGGAGTGGAGGAGCTACGTGTGATGGGCCGCGCCACGCAAGGAGTGAAGCTCATCTCTCTCCGAGGAGATGATCAAATCGCTTCAGTATGCCGCGTTCCAAAAGGAGATGATGAAGAGGAATACGATGAAAATTCAACGGAAGGCGATGCAAATCCTGCTGAAACTCCGTCCAATGAAGACGCTTCTGATGCATCACCTTCAAATGACGAGAATATCGAAGAATAAATGAAATTGTGGCATTAGTTTTGCACACCAAAAAGAAAGTACCTCAGAACCTGCAACGCAGAAACGCTGATAAAAAACTGATTTGATGAAGAATATTCTTGCTCTTGTGATGATGACGACCGCTGTACTGGCATATGGTCAAAAGCAGGTTGTATCTGCTTACAATGCCAATAAAGCCGGAAAGTATGCCGATGCTGCAACGTACATCGACGAAGCCATTACCGTAGAAAAAGCTGCTGCAAAGGAAAAAACCTGGCGCTACCGCGGTGAGATTTACCTAAACATTGCCAAAGACACAGCGCTCGTGGCGGCTTATCCGCAGGCGCTTTGGACTGCCAAAGATTCATATCTCAAGGCCAGAGAACTTGACGCCAAGGGCAATTATGAACGAGAAATCATTACCGGTTTAGGCTTGGTCCAAACAACCGCAGGAAATCAAGGAATCAATGATTATTCGAGTGAAGCATACGACCAAGCTGCAGGAAAATTTGACCTTAGTGCTGAAATAGCGGGAATGTTTGACGTGTTGGACACGATGGGCATTTTCAATGCTGCATTGTGCTACGAAAAATCCAACAATGTGGATTTAGCTGTTGAACGCTATAAATCTTGTGGAGAAAATGGTTACCAGGTGCCCAATGTTTACCTGTTCATCGCAAACCTCCTGCGTCAAAACGACCGCGACGAAGACGCATTAGCTGAATTACAATCTGCACGTGCATTGTTTCCTCGAGAACAGAGTTTGATCATTGAGGAATTGAATATTTACTTAGAAGCGAAAGACTTCGAGCGAGCAGAAAACAACCTCAAATTGGCTGCAGAAGGCGATCCAAGCAATGAAATCCTTTGGTTTAGCCTTGGAAGCGTTTACGACAATTTGGACAAAGACGAATTGGCGGCTGAAGCATATTTAAAAGCATTGGAATTGGAGCCAACGTACTTTGATGCGAATTACAACCTTGGTGCGATGTACTTTAACCAAGCCGTCCAAGGCACCAATGAAGCAAATGACATGTGGAAGCCACGAATGACGAAAGCTGAAAGCACAAAGCAAAAGGCTCTGGAAGAAGCCGCAAAAGAAATGTTTACGCAAGCACGTCCATTTCTAGAAGCAGCTCACTCTGAAAATGCCGAAGACATCGACACGATCCGTTCCTTGCGTGATATTTATGCCCGCACAGGACAGGACGATCTCATGCTCAAAATGAGTGGGTTGCTGAAATAAGCGAGGCAATAAATACTCCGAAGGAGTGTATAAAGGAAAAGGGGATTCTATGAAGTCCCCTTTTTTCTGTCCCGAATGCTATTTAACATAATATTTATTATCATTCAATAGGACATTTACAAGGCCATGATACGCCAAACACTCGAAAACCAACTTCATACAAACCAAGCTTTGGATTGTACACTAACGACGACGAACCATAGATGACAGACAAGTCGAACAAAAAAAGCCACCTTATATAGGTGGCTTTTTTCCAATTAAGCTGAATCCAAGAATGCTCGACTCAATCTATTACAAGCCGCTGATGCGTCGCGCCATTGGTTGCATGAACCAAGGAAACAACATAGATGCCTGGTGACCAATTTGAAACGTCAACGGTTAAGAAAGACTCCGTAACGAGCATCTGCAGAACGAGCTTGCCCGCGCTGTCGTATACCTTCATGGACGAACCTTGCCAAGCTTCAGCATTCATCTGGACAATTGAGGATGCAGGATTTGGATACAGCAGCGGATCTGAAAGGTTTGCCTGGTCGATAACGCCTGAAACTTCCGTACAAAAAACAGCTTGATCAAACTCTTCAAACTCACCACCAGAGTCAACTTCAGCGCCATTTTCATCATAAATAGTCCATGCCCCTTCACCGTACTCACAACACAGTCCATCTCCATAGCTGTCTGAAATTTCGAAAATGTAACAGCCATCAGTCAAGCAAAAATCAAGCGAAACCTCTGTTCCATCCAAATCATCTTCATAGGGACCTCCAGCGTATAGCACTTGACCGAGTTCTTTCAATTCCCAAGTAACCTCACTCCCATAATCATCCAAAAGAATCACCAATTCGTAATCAATTGTTGGCCCGAGTGATGTCACAAAGCTGACATTCGCAGAATTGTTGAATTCATTCTCATCAGACACTCCATTGGGATTGTTCGCTTCTATTTCCAGAATATTTTCGCCATCAACGACAATGAATTCGGGTAAAGCAACCGTTTCTGATTCAAATTGAGCCAGTGAACCCGTCCACTCGATGGACTCACCTTGTGCTCCATTGTATGAATAAGATATGGTTGCAGAAACCAGGTCATTCACCCCAGAATTGCTGAGCAGCACGCTCGGCGTAAACGGTTCAGCTCCACAGATGAAATCTGTGGGAATTCCAGTGACTTGAATGCCCGCGTCATCGTTGTATGAAACTGCCCCTTCAGGCCAACCATCCACAACAAGAGTTCCTGAATTTGAGGGGTCCAACCAGTCACGCAAACGAGCAGAAGCTGAGTTTCCATCCCAACTCACGTCGAATCTTCCATACCAATCTGGCTCGCCATTGTTGATGCTACCAGCGCATGCTGCAGTTCCGCCATACAGTTGGCCAACAATCCTGTGATTCTCATCATACAGAGGAGAACCCGATGACCCCGGTTCTGTGACACCTTCCTCCCACTCATCGATGTACCAAACAGCTGCTCCACCAACATTCTGAGATCCAGGCCCATCTTCATCGAAACAAATTTTCTTCACATCTCCACTGGGGTGGTGAATGCCCGTCAAATTCGCTGGAACCACGCCTGTTGCGTCCCAGCCTGAATATTGGACGTTGTAGGAAGATGGAGGAGTCACACTCAGTTCCACCAATGCAAAATCACTTCCAGCGTTGCTAGCTTTGAGCGTACCGCCTGAAACCACATCCGAAGTTGGAGCGTTGTTGGTGTTGCCTGTGCATCCTTCGATTTCGTGATTGAAGATGTAAGTCCAGTTGTTGGGATTCCCCAAGCAGTGGTTCGCTGTCAAAAAGTAAGGCGTACCATCTTGCGACGTGTTGTTGACCAAAGCGCCCGTGCAGACAGCGAAGTTGCCTTGAATGATCAGAGCAACGCTACGGCTTTCCAACGACCATGGCGCGCCTTCAGGGCAGTTGACATTGATGTTGCAATTGCCTGAAGTTCCATATGGCCCTCGCTCTTCCAACGATTCTGCATAACGATGAATGCTTCGATAACTGTGCACCACTTTTGAAATGTGCAGCTCTGCAGAAAACGCAACATCAAATTGCTCACGGTACTCGATGATCACAGACGAGCCTGCTGTTTGACCAATCGCAAGCGTTCCCCAATCCTTGTTATTCCTGTGATCAAAGGAACCGATGAAGTCTGTTCGTTCAGCATTCCAGATGAACAACTCCCCTCCCTTCGGCAAAAGAAATTCATCAAAAAAGAAGCTCAGGCCAAGAGCTTCCTGCGCCTCGACCCGAATCCTCCAAACTCGCTCATTCGCTTCCACGGTCCACACACCGTCTACAGCAGGATCTATACTCACATCAAACTCGACACCAAAGCGCCAAGGTGCTTCCTTGAACTGATCCGTGACAGCATCTTGTGAATCAAGTAACGTTCTGTCAATGTTTGTCAGACGCACGGAAGGAATAATGCTTTCGTCAATGTTCCAATTGGGTGCTCCCCCATGATGCACTTGTCCATTTAAAATGGATGCCATCAGCAGCATGGCCATGATTGTGGCGGATTTTAGACCGCCGGCAAAGTCACAGGAAAAAATTGAGATCATACGTGAGAATGTTACGTGTGGGTTTGAAATTGCGGGTTCGCACTTGCATGCACTATTGGTAACAATCTTAAAACTTGAAATGTTGCATAGCCGTATCCCTTGTTCAATTTATGATTGCGTGCTGATTTAATCAATCGGATTTTAAGACATCTAAGCCGTTGAATTCAAAATGGTTAGGGTCACTCTAACCCACAACTAGGCTCGTTGAACACCTGAATGCATCTTTTGGAACATGTGATTCTCCTCACAAAGTGAAACAATTTGATTTGTTTGACGTAAATTTGCGCGGTCATTGGAGGTTTGGCAGAGTTGGTCGATCGCACCGGTCTTGAAAACCGGCGTACCGCAAGGTACCGGGGGTTCGAATCCCTCAGCCTCCGCACAGAATCTAAAACGCCCGCTGCTTCAGTGGGCGTTTTTCTATTCAATCGAATCCGATGCATGGATTCAGTCTGTTCCCATATGCTTTTCGACCGAGCCATCAGAGTAGATAAAGAGCCGCAACTCCCCATTCACTGGCTTTGATTTACGCCCCAATAGATCAACCACAGAAACAAGCGTTCGATGGGAGGAATCCATTTCATTCCCCACGTTTTCAGGAATGTTCTGGCACAACTGCTCGAAAAATAACCACGCTTCCAAGCTCGCCTCAATGTCCATGTTGCCATAAGCGCCCGGCCAGTCGTGCCCACCACCTTCAACGGTGTACAGTCGAACCTCTGCGCAACCCCCTTCAGGATCACCATACCGAACAGCGGTCACTTCACTCCCATCATTGGGATCAATATCCGCGAAAGCATAAACTTCCTCTTCAACCAAATCAAACAGATTGACAAAGAATTCAATGGTTTGAGGTATACTTGGATAGGCACCCCAACCATCATTGTTGTTTGGATCACCTTCGAAGTATGTGACATTGTCGTTGGTTCCATGTATTTCCAGAATCGGCACTTCGTTTGTTGGATTGCAATCATCCATAATCTCCTGCATGATCATGCCGGAAATGGGAGCAACTGCTTTAAAATGTTCAGACGCTTGGCAGGCCAAGAGATAACAAAAATCGCCGCCATTTGACATGCCCGTGCAGAAGACCTCATCCGCCAAAATCCCGTAGTCGTCTTCAAATGCATTGGTCAGATTTAGCAGGAATGAGACATCATCAACCGTTTCATTGTTCTGAAAATCATATCCAACATTCCAAAATGCGTTTCCAAATGAATCATCGATTCCTTGAGGATAGCAAACAGCAAAACCAAAAATATCGGCTAGCGCATTGAAACCTGAATAGTTCATAATGCCTTGAGCACTTCCTGTGTAGCCATGACAGACATAGACCAAAGGACAATTTGGCATCGCTGAAGCGGGAAGGTAAAAAATATAGTCACGCTCAATTCCACCGTCCATGATGGTGCCATATTCCAAAACCGCAATACCCAGAGATTGGGAATCATTGTCTGGATTTTCGTCTGTGCCGCCATTGACTGAAACAATGGATACCTCAAGCTCAATCGCACCCATCGTTTCGATGCTCAAAAAATCCGGATGCACAAAAGAATAGACGTCGCCAGCCTCCAACGACAGGTCATTGAAGACCGCTAGGAATTCATCCCCTCCAGTGGACCAAGCCACTTCCAAATTGTCAATGGTCTCAAGTCCTGTATTTGCAATGTTCCCTTCAATTTGGATGACCTCTCCAATACTCACATTTGCCGGAACATTTATCGCGCTGAGCGATGCGTCTAGTCCAATAGGCTCGAAAACAACAACATCATCGACAGCACATCCATAAACCCAACCCCCATTGTCATCGTATCGAAAAGCAATCAAAACATTCGACTCTCCTAGTAGAGCATTCAGAGAAACGGTATAAGCATTCCATTCGCCATCGTCAGAACCCTGAATCTCCTCTAGAATGTCCCAACTTATACCGTCGTCCAATGAAAACTCGATGGTCACCACCTCGGTTGTGCCTTCAAAAGTCCCTCCATCGTAAAACGATTCAAATTGGAGCATTGCTCCTGCTATTGTCGAAAAATCAAACGGAGGCATGATCAAATAATCCTCACTTTTATCGCAGTCGCATCCATCATCATTGGTTGCGATGAATTGGCCATTTGGTGAGATGCTCCACCAGTCACTTTGCAATTCTGAATTCATGCCCATCAACCAGCCCCCATCGGTGGCAAGCGTTTGTTGGGTCCACCCAGACGGAAAAGAATTTCCCTCAAAGTTCTCGCTGAGCAATACGTTCTGACCAAAACCCGTCGAACTCCAGAGAAAAAACGCAAACAAAAAGAGAAAAACGTGAGAGCGCGGAAACTGAAGCATGGTACAAGGGTGGATTGTTTGAAAGGTGAACTTAAGAAAACAAGCAACTCCTAGCTTATAATTGTGTCATTTCAGGGTCAGAATTGATTAATCCTTGGGATTGGAGTAATTTTCCTGCATGCGAATGCTCCTTTTAATTGTCTGCTGCATGCTGTTTGGCCAAATAGAAGCTCAAACGGATTGCGAATGGCAACCCGACAGCAACGAAGATTACTTCGTGAGCGTAACAGATGTTCTTGCTGTTCTTGGCGTTTTTGGTCAAATTGACTCAGACCAAGACGGCTTGTGGGACGGCTCAGATCAATGCACAGATACCGCTGCCTGCAATTATGCTGCAACCCCTTCAGTTCCCTGTGCCTTCCTCGATGAATCAGGCATTTGTGGGGGAAGCAATGTCGTTCCTGAGTTGCTCATTGGTTCTTGGACAATCAGCCAAGCAGCAGGCGCATTGGAAGTGGGCCCTTCACCCGGGTCAAACGAGTGGTACTCAAGTGCCGCTTTTGGCCTTCAAAGTGCTCAGTATGATGACATCTACACGTTCCAAGAAGATGGATCCCTCGTTGCTGATTACAATGGCACAATCATCGATGCTTTTCAAGATTATTCTGAACAATCGTTTGAATGCTCGTCCATCGATTTCGAATTCAGCCCCGGGGCAAGTGCCAGCAGCTCTCCGAGCATTGCGCTATTGGCCGAATCAACAACATGCAGTTGTCCGTTTATTGGCACCAATGATGCCGGATTGGTTTATACCATTTCTTACCTGGATGCGAGCACGATGGAACTTCAAGCGCAAGGCGATGATAGCAGCTGCGAGCCCAATGATTTGTACTTCAGCTTTACCTTTGTGCGCGTCGGTGATGAATCCGGTGATGACACTGGTTATCCCGCCCCAGAATCTTACCCCGGCATGGACCTTGTTTGGTCCGACGAATTCGATGGAACGACGGTCAACCTTCAAAATTGGACTTATGACCTCGGTTCCAATGGGTGGGGCAACAACGAATGGCAGAATTACACCAATTCAAGTTCAAACAGTTCGGTCTCAAACGGAGCATTGACGATTACGGCACGTCAGGAAGGATCTTCCTATTCTTCGGCCCGCCTCAAAACACAAGGCTTGCAAGATTTTCAATTCGGTCGCATCGACATTCGAGCCAAATTGCCTGAAGGACAAGGAATCTGGCCTGCGATCTGGATGCTTGGAATCAACATTGCAGACGGTGGTTGGCCACAATGTGGTGAAATTGACATCATGGAAATGGTGGGTCACGAAGCATCTACTGCACACGGAACTGCTCATTGGGGGAGCGAATGGAATTTTCATCAGTACAGTGGTTCCAGCATCACGTTGCCAAATGGTGAACACTTCAGCGAAGAGTTCCATCTGTTTTCTGTGGATTGGCAAGAGGACCAAATCACTTGGTATATGGACAATCAAGAGTTTTATAGCATCGGAGCAAACCAAATGAATGGCCAACCTTATCCATTTAACGCTTCATTTTTCTTCATCATGAACGTTGCCGTGGGCGGAGATTGGCCAGGATATCCCGATGCCACGACCACATTTCCACAAGAAATGATTGTGGACTGCGTTCGAGTGTTCCAGTGAATATGATCACTCCTACGCAACATCCCACCTCTTGGTACATGGATCCCGATTGGTGTCGAATGACCACATCGCAAGAACCATGGGTGGGCCCTCACGCCATAGCACTTGCTAAATCGAGCGTCAAAGGTGTGCCGTCGCTCATCACCCCGCCTTGGGCGCTTCATAGTGAATGGGAAGTTGAAGGTTCCGATCAAGTTCGAGAGGCGTTGGAAAAACAAGAACGCGCGCTCGTTGTGATCGACTTCCCACTTGGCGAGTCGTGCACTTGGAAAAAACCTTGGCATGTTCAAGAAAACCACACACGAATCCTTCGTTGGAATCCAGGTGAAACTGGATTATCGCAGTGGCCAAAACATAGGCTAAAGCAGGTGAGAAAAGCCAATTCCAAGGGAATAACGATTGAGCTCTCAGAAAACATCGAAGAAGTGCTTGCATTGCATCAAATGGCAAGAAAACGCAAGTCCATAGCCTCTGATGAAGCCGCGTTGAGAAGACTGTTCAATTTCGTTCTCAATAGCCCGCATCAAACAAGCCTCATTGCGCGCGACGATCAAGGAAATGCAATAGCCAATGCCATCATTCTCCACAACAGAGGAAGATCAATCTATGCATTTGGCGGACAAAAACGTTCTGCTCTATCTTCTTTGGCCACAGTCAGCTTGCTGCACAAGGCCATTGAAATCGCTGCAAACATGGGGCAATTGTCATTTGACTTTGGAGGTTCTCGCGATCATGGAGTGGATCGATTCTATGCCGAATTCGGAGCAGAGAAGGTTTGCAAACATCGCGCGATTTATTGCCGTAAACCACAACAGTGGTGGCTTAAGGTCGTCCGACCAGACTTGTTTTCATAACACCTTGAGCATTGTCTTTCCAAAGGTTTGAGAGAGCTATACCGCGTGGAAATTTCTCCTAACTAAACCTCAGCGCACGATGCTCAACTCCCCTGTGTAATTGAACAGTTCATCATCGCATACGTGACGAGCGGACAAAACAACGTAATACGTGCCTTCCGTGATTTCTGGTGCTGGCCGCCATGACTTACCGGCCTGAGAAGACTCAAAAACGGCGGTTCCCCAGCGGTTGTATATGCTCAAATTATAGGTGAAAAAATCACCGGGATTCAGCCCCGAAACTTCATCATTGTTGGTGTTTACGAGCACGGCTGAGAAGGAATCGTTTTGACCATCGTTGTTCGGAGAAATAACATTGGGAACTTCATAAGTCACTCCAGTCAATGGCTGAGGAACATCCGCTTCGATTTCAATCACAGCAGTCAAGTCACACGTCGCATTGTACAAAGTCAATGTCCCTTGATAAACACCGACGCCGGGAAAGTCAGCCTGCACTATGCCATCATTTGATGTGAGAACTCCTGGAAAATCCCAAGTCAGTGCATCCGCACCTAAGCCCGAATGTTGCAATAAAACAAAACCCGTCTCATCGCATTCAGTGAAAGGTTGAACAGAATAGGTAGAGTCGAATGGAAATTCAGGTAGGATGGTGATTTCTAGAGATTGCACATCGGCACAATCCGTCCCTGGTCCTGCCGTCAAAACAACATCGTAAGTGCCGTAAGATGGATAAGTAAAGGTCGGGCTTACCTCATCCGTAGAAGTGGCAACTCCACTATCAAAATTCCATAAAAAAGGTCCTGTACCAGGAGACAGGTTGATGAAGTTCACATCAAGACCACTGCAAGGCTCATAGTCAACATCAAAATTGGCGAGAGGCAAGTCAGGTAGTTCAACCAAAAAGTTTGAGAACTCAGTGCAAGTAAAAGCGGAAGACTCCAACTGCACATTGATGTCAGCGCCAGACGCAAAGAAAATTTCGTTCGGCGTCATATTCGAAACTTGAGCAGGGTTTGATTCACCTCCAAAATTCCATGCCCATTCCATATAGGGAGTCCAATTTGAGTCGTCTACGACCAATTGTCCTAACCACCCTCCATCCTGACAAACCAGGTCAATTACTTCAAATTCCGTGTTCCAAGTCTCATGCACAACGACTTCGAAAAACAAGGAATCAGAACATGAACCTGTTTCGAAAAACAAACTGACATCATAAATTCCCGGCTCTTCGTAGGTGAACTGGGGCTCAGCTTCAGCACTTTCATCGTCACCTGAATTTGTAGCTCCAAAATCCCAAGCGTACGTGTCGCTCGGGTTCATAAACTGATCGAAATTAACCGTAAGTCCGCTGCACGGATCTGGTGCATCATAACCAGGCGAAAGGATATTACACGTCACCACATCCATTGTGAAGTCACGTAAAATCGAACCAATGGACTGACCATCCCTCCATTCTGTGACGACAACACCCAAGACAAATTTCCCAATGATTCCCGGAGTGGCACTCATTATACCGGTTACAGGGTCAATCGCAATTCCACTGCCTGCGCCAAGTGGAACTTGGGGGGCAAAGCCAGGAGCCCAATTGACCTGATTGAATGGAGGACCTGTCGGTGGATTAGGAATGGGAAACATAGGCGTTCCTCCAAGGTAAATGGGACTGATCGAATAGCTCAATGAGTCTCCATCTAAATCGGTTGCGCTATTGTCAATTGAAAATGGATAATTGCTGCAGACAAATGCTTGAGGCAGTTCGTCAAAGACAGGCGTTGAATTCACAAAATTGGCTGAAGCACTCGCAGGTATTGTCGCAATCAACGAAAATCCCTGATCGCCTGGAATTGTCAAATTGATGATCACGGGAGAACGGCAACAACGCTGATGAACCAGCGTATACTCCTGCTGGCTCGGGGGCAATGACAAGCTTATGATGTATTCTGCTCGTTCAATGCAGAGGTCTTCAGGCAAGAAAGCACAGTTGTTTGGGTTTTCCGGAATGATTTCTATCACCAAGGAAGGATTGAGAAATCCCGATGCACTGGTGATGAAATTGTTTCCTTGATACACCCCGATGACCGCTGAATTGTCAAAGCCTGTGCCATTGGTATTGTTTGAGCTGCAATCCCGATAGATGTAGCAATGCACCTCATATTCATTTTCACCTTGCGCATTGACCCCGGTGAATTCGTATGTCAGCTCACCTCCAACAAGATGTGTGGCGGTCATTTGCAGCGCGCATGACAGCAACAACATCAATATCGACAGGGACCATAAAGGTTTTGGATTCACCATATTCAAGGATTCTATACTGGCAATTTAAAGGAGAAACCATCGACTTTAAATCAAACGCTGCATGCGTGTTACTTCTTTGCAAAATAAAAATGTGACAGCCTGCATGAAGTTTTTCAGAGCCAATTCAAACCTCTTCCAAGCAATCGCATCTCATAAGAATGCACAAGACCGTCCAAAGGCATAGGTCGAAACACAAATTGAGAATAACTTTGAAGCATGAATAACCAGCGGCAAATTATAATCGGCATTGCGGCAATGCTCACACTGGTCCTCATCGACAATGAGCCATGTAAGGCTCAGGAAGATGGCGTTTGGATTGACTTATTGCGCTTTCAGAATGAGAATGCCCCTTATTTCGAAATCCAACTCGAATTCCAGAGCAATGCACTTACCGCTCAAAAAGCCGATTCCGGATGGCAAACAACTGCACAATTTGAAGCAACCCTGGAAAGTGCCGATGGAATCGTCAATTACGTGAAAACGCTGATTGCTGGTCCCGTTGAGCTCGACTCTTTAGCCGCCACAACGGGCACCCAACTGCACATTGAGCGCATGGAAGCTCCTCCGGGAAATTATCGCATCAACATGATGCTGAACGATGCAGTTGGCACTTTTTCAAGTGCATCTTCCTTGGATTTCAAAGTTTCTCAGACCGACGCTCCTAGTTGGTCAGATGCGTTTGTCGTTGAAGCGTATGCTCCCACGGACGTGAACAGTCCGAGCCCATTGTCACGCTCTGGATTTGATATGCTCCCTGTTGTCGGAGGTCGACTGGGCACTGAAGCCGATCGCCTTCAATTTTACGCTGAGCTTTACAACGTTCAAGATGTCGTAGACTCCTTGTTTCTTGTGAGTTGCTGGATCGAAGATGGTCGCGGACAAATCACATCTGGATCCCAACGTTATTTTCGAAAAGTCGCACAAAAGGTGGTGCCACTATTCACTTCAATTCCCATGTCAGACGTCACCTTGCAGCCTCAATCAAAACTGATCATCCAAGCTGCAACGAAGGAAAATCAAATCATCGCTCAGACTGAGCTTCCCCTCGACGTGCAGCAGTCGTCTCCTCAGGAACTTGCTTGGAACGGTCCTGATGGAAATTACCTGCGCGACTTCACAGACTCATTGGCTTTGATTCAGCATGTGCGAGACCATCGCCCTCGCGCTGATGCCTCTCAACGTCATACCATTGAGGGGTTTTTGAATGTGGCCACTGTAGAGCAGATGCAGGCATTTTTATTGTCTTTCTGGGAAGAACAGGCTCCGCAGAATCCTGAAATGGGTTGGCGCAATTACACAACAGCCATTGCATATGCCGACTCCTCATACGGCGCATGTAGAAAAGGACATGGAGCAGAGACAGAAATGGGTTCCATTTACCTTCGCTACGGACCTCCAAACACCGTTGTGAAACGCCACAACGAAACGGACTATTACCCTTATGAAATATGGCATTACCACAGGGCTGGAGCCTTCACCAACAAACGATTCCTATTCTTTTCTCCGCATATGGTGGCCGAATGCTTTGTGCTGCTCCATTCCGATATGCTTGGAGAAATACAAAATACCGATTGGCTGCATCAATTGCGTAACCGTGAGAACCGTTTGCGCGTAACAGATAGTCAGTTGAATCGGTTGAATCCTCGGAGAGATACATTCTCTGGAGAGGAGCCTGAAGATCTTTTCTTCAACCCAAGATGAATTTAGAAACGCAGAAACATAGCACAGCAGTGGCCATCCTCAATTGGAATGGCCTAAGGCATCTACAAGACTACTTGCCATCCGTGGTTGAGCATTCCGAATCGGTTGCGCAAATCATCGTGATCGATAATGGAAGCACCGATGACTCTGTTGCTTGGTGCCGCAAAACATTTCCTGAAGTTGAAATCATCGAGTTGCCAGAAAACTTAGGATTCGCAGGTGGCTACAACGCAGGTCTCAGACAAGTCAGAGCAGAAAACTATGTTTTACTCAACAGCGATGTCCGCGTGACTCCTGATTGGATCTCGCCCGTGCTCGCAATGATGGATCAAGAAGGTTTTTCCGCATGTCAGCCAATCATTCGAAACGACTCTGACCCGGAACTCTTGGAATACGCTGGTGCAGCTGGAGGATTCATTGACCGGGATGGATTCACCTTTTGTGCTGGTCGCATTTTTGAAGTTTTCGAGACAGACACTGGCCAATATGAAGCTAACCGGGAGGTCTTTTGGGCGTCTGGAGCGGCCTTGTTTATCCGCGCGGAAGCGTTTCATTCCGTAAACGGATTGGACGATGACTTCTTCGCGCATATGGAGGAAATTGATTTGTGCTGGAGGCTTAAAAATCGAGGGCATCGAATCGGTGTTTGTGGATCATCAGTCGTTTTTCATCTCGGTGGTGGAACGCTTCAAAAAATAAGTCCCTTCAAATCCTACCTGAATTTCAGGAATAACCTCTTCCTTTTGGTCAAAAATCATCATCGTGCTGCTCTTTACCCTTTGGTACTGCGCCGTATGATCTTGGACGGTGTGGCAGCATTGAAGTTCTTGTCTGAAGGCTCAACGCCTTTGTTTGGCGCTGTGTTAAAAGCACACCGAGACTTCAGAAAGGAGTTGCCTGCGATGCGAAAAAAGCGTCAAAAAGAGATCAAAGTTTGCAGGGACTTAAAAGCTGCTGGCGTTGACGGAATCCATAATTACACAGGGTGGTACCATCGCAGCATTTTGGTCGACTACTTCATTCTGAAACGTCATACGTTTCACGCACTGAAACACGGTAAAATCGAGTGAAGCTGTCCAGCTTTCAAAGTCTGTCATAGAAATTACACAAACGCACACAAACTTTCCAGATTGCAGAGGCTACTGAGTCAGACTTTTGGCTGTGTGCATGGTCTGGAACATTCCGAAATTACAGGCTCCCCTATTCATTCCTGTCCTTTTCTTGGGGTTGGGCACGAAGGCTGTCGAACAGCCGCAGCTGCTCTTGGTTTGTATGTTGGCCATTGGAGTACTTTTCGCTGCAAAGCAAAGAGGCTTTGCCTATGCCCTGCTCCTTGTTACTGGCCTAGGCATTGCGCGCCAGAGTCTGAACCTTCGGTATCATCCTGCAACAATCTCCTCAAACTGCTCAGTTTGGAAATGCTCCTCTGCGCAGGCAGAACCTTCTTCCGGTTACTTATGCTTGTGCTCATCCCATTCGCATCCACTGGGGACCTTGATCGAGTGGAACGAAGCATATCCACCTGTTATGCATCAGTTCTTCCTCGCAACTCTCAAGCCCTTTCGATCCAATGCTCAATTCAATCGAGCACAATGGAAACAGACCCAAGGAATTTCTGGGGAGCTGTGCCCTATTCCATTTGCAAATTCGAGTGAACTGAAACTCATAGGACGCGTCCAATCTGAACACATTGCAAGCAGCATCGCGCGACGCATTAAGCATTTAATCAAACGTGCAATTGACCAATCATTTTCAGGTGAGGCACGTGGGTTTTTATGCGCAATTGCCACAGGGGATAAATCAAATCTTGATTTCAAAGTCAAAGCATATTTTTCGAATGCTGGCCTTGCACATTTACTCGCAGTTAGTGGATACCATGTCGGACTCGTATGCTTTATTCCATTGATGCTATTGCATACCCGACGTCGGTTTGTCCGAATGTTTTCCGTGGCCCTTATTATCACAATGTCCTGGATGTTTGTGGCTGTATGTGGATGGCCCACATCCGGGATAAGAGCAGCAACCATGATTTGTTTATACAGCCTGAGCTGCCTCTTCGGTCGTCGTATCAATTCCATTCAAATTTGGGCCATCACTTTGGCCCTCATGTTATTATACAATCCAAATATCGCCATGAGCCTGGGCGCGCAACTCAGTTTTTTGGCTGTACTGGCCATCCTATTGTTCTTGCGTATCTCTTCTTCATTTCATCGTTTTCAAAAAATAGCAATCGCTTTGGGCATCCCCGTGGCAGCGCAATTTGGAACAGCGGGCATCGCCATTCCAACCTTTCATTCATTTCCCTACTTTTTCTGGCCATTTAACCTCTTGGCACAAATCGCTATGACTGGAATTGGTGTCTTGTTTGCTACTTGGGGAATATGCTTCGGAATCGGGATTAGAATTCTCAAACCACTTCAAAATTTCTGCAATCGCACGCTATCAAACGTTATCAGCCAGTTATTTGATGGACTTCATTTGGTACAGCAAAATTTTAAATTGGCAATCAACCTTGAGCAAACTCCCGCTTTTATCTGGGGAATTTTTAGCGCGATCTATTTCATAAGCGCGCTCTACAGCATTCAATTCAAAAGCAAAACAGGCGTGATTTTCATCCGATTGGTAACATCTGTGCTCATCCTCTTGCCTTGGGGCGTTTTGGTCCCCATCCAAAGGAACTCTGTGGTTGTAAAGCAATACAGAAAACCGGTGCTTCAGCTGCACGAACGGAATGCCCTGCACGTATTCACATTTGACAGCCGTGACTCTGCATCAGTGCGACGGCATTTAATTTTAAAGGGTACGACCAATCCTGAAATAACGTGCCTTACACCCGGTCAAAACTGGTTCAACTCACAAGGCGACTTCATGCTTTGGATGTCCAAGTTTGAAGCCAAAGGTTGCATAGCAAAACGCCCATGCAACTATCGTTGCACAGGCGAGGAAAAAGGAACTCTAAACTTGGGAGACCGCAATATTATGTGGCGGTCCTGGGGCCAAAATCAGTTTTTAATTGAGGTGGAGTAAGTTCGTCACTACTTGATCAACGTATCCTTCCCACTCGGGCAAATCAGCTATGGGGAGAATCGCATTTACGCGGTTGTTCCTTCGGCTATAAATCGCTTCGACATAAAACCCATTCAGATCAAAGATGCAAAGGATGTAACGGTTTTCGACGATGCGCTGCGCAAGGCAGATTCCATGGTCCCACATATAGTTTGTCTTCTCATCAAGTGGAAGTCGGTTAAAAGCTGTCAAGTCCATGATCGTTGGGTATAAGTCGTTTGGCTTGAATACGTCTGTACCTGCGAAAAGGTTACAAAGGCCCTCCTCTTCTTTATCTTTCGGCCATGAATGCTGTTCAACTCATTGAATGTCCTCGGGACGCAATCCAAGGATGGCCGCACGCCATAAGCACAAGTGATAAAATAGCTTATTACAAAGCGCTACTCGGCGTAGGATTTGACACCATCGACATTGGCAGCTTCGTCTCGCACAAAGCCGTGCCGCAAATGGCTGACACGCGTGAAATATTGAAACGGCTGCACGATGAGGGGATGCTTGAAGTCAGTTCTCGCATCCTCACTATTGTTGCCAATGAACGCGGTGCAATCGACGCAACGCAAGTTCCCGGAGTCACCGACATGGGATTTCCACTCAGCCTTTCTGAAACGTTTCAGCAACGAAACACGGGTGCAAGCATCAAAGAAGCTTGGCAGCGTCTCGAACGCGTCAAATACCACTGTGAGAGACATGACAAACAACTGGTTGTTTACTTGAGCATGGGCTTCGGAAATCCTTACGGAGACGAATGGAATCCAAATGTACTTTCGGACTTTATCGGACAGCTTGATGATCAAATTCAACCTCAGATAATCGCACTAAGTGATACGGTCGGCACCGCAAGTCCAGAAATGATTTCAGCAGCTTTTGACATGGCAATACCATCGTTCAAAAGCATTCAATTTGGAGCACACCTTCATGCACATCCCCAGCAAGTTGAATCAAAATTGGCAGCTGCCTTCGAAAGCGGCTGCAGAAGATTTGATGGAGCAATCAGAGGGATCGGTGGCTGCCCAATGGCCCAAAATGAATTGGTAGGGAATATTCCAACCGAACATATGATGGCCTATTTCGAAAACCTCGATGCATGGAAACTTCAGAACAAGAGAGCATGGCAGCATGCAATGAGCATCGCTGTTGATCTCTTTCAATCTTAAAATTTTGGGCAAAAAAAATTGCCTCAGTTGAGGCAATATTCAAATAGGTTCACTTCGAACTTGTGACGGTGCATATAAATCTGTTCGAACTTATTGATGTCGATGTGGATGCGATAATGTTTCATAGCAAAGGTTAAGTAACCTCATGTACGAGTCTTATCGTTTAAATGTTTCGTTTCATCGAAACTAAAAAGACTATCGTCACCCTGTCACCACAAATGCGAGTGCCAGCCCAGCCACGGTAACAATCATTTTATTCCGGTTAAATCGATGACCATCTCCCGTTTCGAATAAAATCGTCGTGCTAATATGAAGCAAGATTCCGATCAACAAACCTCCCGCATACTGCGGCAAAGCTGACGCAAACGAAGAACTGGAGTGTAAAATGGAATCGTAAATAAGCATCCCAAACATTGGTGTCAAACCAAAAAAGATGAGCGCACCCCATTGCTTTGCCCGGCTGACACCAAACGCATCGAGCATGCTCATCAACACAAGCGCTACAGGAAATTTATGAAGAATGAGACCTACCAGGAGAGTTGAATCAATGGTTTCAATTCCCGTAAGATGCACATGCCCCGCATGATCATGGTGCGCATGGCTTTCATGGCCATGGCTGCTCAAAGGCATGGATTCTATAAAAGCGTGCAGACACAAACTAAAATACATGGCCCATGGCATCTTGCCATGGGAATGGTTCGCGTCATCATGATGAGCGTGTCCATGCTCCACTCCCTGAGACAAATATTCAAGTATACCCTGCAGCAGAAAACCCAAAACCACGATGTAACCCGCGTTGGGATTCAAGGCATAGGCTTCAGGCACGAGGTGATTGAATATAATTCCGATCAAAAAAGATCCACCAAAAGCCAATATCAGGTTCAAATGGCTTCGCAAAATCGATCCGAAGCGATCGTAAACAAAAGCGCCAGCAATGGCAATGAAAAACAATATTAGGCTAGCAATCCACATGGCTCTTAATGGGCGACAATGATACACCGGGGACTGCTCTTCGCCAAAGGAAGCAGCTGGTAATTGCCGAATTTTTCTATCAAATCAAAACCTGCTAGCGTCAGCATTTCGGTGAGATCCTCAGGAGAAAAAGCCTTGACGCGTTCAACATGATGATGCTGAACTCCATTTGCATCTTTGAATTCAATGGATTTCTGTATCCACCCCCCTGCTATCCTTCGGTTGATGTCAAACAAAACGTCACCTTTTTCGATTCGTTCCGAAGGAATCAAATTCTGATTCACATGGTCAAGATTCAAAAAATCCAGAATGAAAGTTCCGTTTGCGCTTAACACACGTCGCACGGATTGGAGCGTTTTCGAGTGTTCCTCATCCGATTCGAAATAACCGAAACTGGTGAACAACATGGTCACAACTTCGAAGGAATTTGAATCAAAATAAGAATCAATATTTCGCATATCACCCTCCCTAAAGTCAAGCCTGTCATGCAAGTCTGCGTGCATCGAACGAGCACTCGCTATGCTATTGCTGCTCAAATCCATTCCTATGACACGATTGCCATGTGAAGCCATTGCAGCCGCATGACGCCCAGCTCCGCAACCCAAGTCCAATATGCGTTGACCATTCTCACCTAAAACTGTCTGATTCACCAAGGTTTTTATAAAGTCATCTGCCTCAGTTTGAGAGCGATCTCCATACAGAACGTGGTATTCTGGCCTGTTAAACCAAGGCTCAAACCAATCAGGGTCGCTTTTCCACAAGTTTTTACTCATTACTATCTCCGTATAGGTCAGCTAAGGTCGTATCTATCGCGTTACTTTGATACATGTCCTTGGCAAACCCTTCTGAAATCGGCGCACGTCCCTTGCGGACGGATTATGATTTGGAAGCAACGATACAAGATAACATGGAATTTCGGTGGCGCGGAGCAGTCGAAGAGTCATCCACTTCATTCATTTTGGATTGGGTTGAGCAGCGCCTAAATGCCATCGAATCAAGTGCTCTGCAAAAGAAACGCATCATACGTGTTGCCATCGAATTGCTCCAAAACTTGCATCATCATGCAGGCTATCCAAAGTCCAATGTTTCTTTTGAAGTCGTTTCAGACCAATCAACCCATTGGTGGATGCGCACAGAAAATCCTGTTTCTATGGAACAGGAAACCTACCTCAAGGAAACTCTGCGTAAATTGAATGGATCAGACCTGGATCAGTTACGGGAGATCCAGCGGAACAAAATAGCGCATCAAAAGCGCAGCGAACATGGTGGCGCTGGTGTTGGCTTGAATGAGCTCATTCGCAAAAGTCAAGGGCAAGTTTTTGTTGAATTCCTCAATATGAAAAGTGATCAGCGGCACGTTGTTTTTTTAACCAAACTAGAACTGAAATGAGTGATATCTTACTAGACGGTACAGCGAAAACCCCAGCAGTAAAGTTCGCGAAAGATCCCATTTCGATGTCCTTAAGTGGACGCTCGATCCCTGAGAATTCCATTGAATTTTACAAACCGCTGTTGGAATGGATCGATTTAAACGCCACGAGTATGGACAAAGATGTGTCCATTTCTGTGAAGCTTGAATATTTCAACACCAGCAGCAGTAAGTGCCTTATGGACCTTTTCAAACGCATCGAAAAAGCCGCCCCTCATGCCAGTGTTCACTGGTACTACGAAGAGGAAGATGAAGACATGTTAGAGGCAGGCGAAGACTATGACGCCATTATCGACATTCCCTTTCGGCTTATCGCCACCTCCTCTTGAGGGTATTAACTCATTCGTCTTCCCCAACCCAAGCGTTCAGGCAAACGATTGACCAAAGCGACGTACATCAACAAGATCATCACCCACAGCACCAATCGATTGAATAAGGAAGTTGCAATCGACAATGAGCCTATCGATTTCATGGGTGCATAAAACGGTGCATTCCAAGCTTGTCGTCCCAACGGTAGTTGGTGGATAAAGGAGGTCTCTTGCACCAAACCTCGGCTGGTCATTGAGACCCGCCTCGTTCGGTCAGTTTGCATGACCCAAGAATGCAAGGAAGCGTTGTGATGCCTATCCTTCAACAATTGCAGATCGGTCGATTCTGCTCGTCCATTCCTTATCGAGTCGCGCTGTCGAAAAGCTGTCTTGTAAGAATCCTTGAAAGCATTGCGCATTTCTTGATCGCTTTCAATCAAATGCGTGTCATAATCCCAAGAGTGCAATTCTGATAAAGCACCCTCCCATTCTGCCATTCGCAATTCTTTGTCCTCAATCAACTGAAAAGACTTGAACCAAAAGTCTCTCCTCCATGCGGATCGCTCCAAACGGTCTTCACAAGCAATGAAGGGGGCATCCGATTCATTGTTTCGTGCGAGATCCACCGCAATGCCTTCAAACCCCCAGCGAGAAGCCATGATATTTCCAATCCAAGGAACTCGGTCTACTTCCGTAAACACAGGATTGAAGCGATCAAACCGAATGATTGCTCCTCCAAAAATAATTTGAGGAATGATCAACAATGGGATCATGATGTAAATCGTCTTCGCCGAGCGCATGGCAGAAGAAAGGTTCAAGCCAAGCAAATTGGCAAAGGCACTCAAACTAAACAGCGTCCAAAACAACGTGCCGAATGCATTGGGAATCTTGAGAATCAAGATAGAAATGGTGGCATACATCAAACTCTGAATCGCTGAAAGACTGAACATTAGCGCTATTTTGGATGTCAAATAGGCATTCCAATTCAACTTTAGGAATCGCTCCCTTTTCAAGAGTGGCCTATCTCGAAATATTTCTTCAGCGCTAAAACTCAAGCCCAAGAAAAGAGATACGATGACAGAAATGAACAAAAATTGTGGCAAGTTCTCGCTCAATCGATAGCTGTATGCAGCACCGCCGTCTTGAAAACGCGTGAATGTGGCTAGAAATAGAGCTAGAAGCGGAGCTTGCAGAAGATTCATCAGGATGTACTGCCGATTGCTCCGTTTCGATTTAAAATCGCGGGACCAGTAAGTTTTCCATTGCTTCAGCCAGGATGGAGCGACCAATGCCGTTGGCAAAGCCTGCAAAGCCTTATCTGGCTCAATTCCATTGGCAATAAATACATTGTAAAAGTCAAACCATTCTTCCGGAGAGACCCTCCGATTGGATGTTACCTGACCATACTCATCGACCATGCATGATTCGATGATTTCAAAGATTGACTCAGGGTTTACGGTCCCACAATCGCGGCAAACCAAATCTGTTGATTGGACTTGATTCGAAAGCTGCTTGAAGTAAGCCAAACTCTGCAATGGATTCCCTTGAAATACCGGGTAACCACCAACATCCAACAATAACAATCGATCAAATAACTTGAAAATATCTGAGCTCGGTTGGTGAATCACGACAAAAATCAATTTTCCACGCAGTGCCAATTCTTTCAGCAAATCCATGATTTGCTCGCTGTCTCGGCTGGACAAACCGCTTGTAGGCTCATCGACGAATAAGACCGCAGGCTCACGAATCAATTCCAAAGCAATGTTCAAACGTTTTCGCTGGCCACCTGAAATGGTCTTATCCATGACAGAACCGGCGCGCAAATCTCGAATTTCCCACAGGCCCAAACTCTTGAGCGTCTCGTCCACATGAGATTCAATGGCACCGCTTTGCCAATTCCCCAAACTTAACTCAGCGCTAAAGCGCAAGTTTTCTTTGACCGTTAACTCAGAAATCAGAACATCATCTTGTGCGATATGTCCAATGAGACCCGAGGCACATTCTTCTTCATTGTAGATGTCGCGTCCATTGAGTAGTACCCGACCAAAACTAGGCTCTTGCGATCCGTTGAGGATATTGAGAAGGGTTGATTTACCTGATCCGCTCGAACCCATAATGCCAATGAGCTGTCCGTCCTGAGCCTCAATGGTCAAAGGCTTCAAAGCAGGCTCTGCAGGATACTTAAAGAAATGTGCGATGTCCTGGACGACAAACGATATGCGGTCACTTTCTGAAGAATGCACCGCTGAATGCTGAAGAATATCACTGAAAAACAGCGAATGTCCTGCTGCATCTTTCACAACACTTCCCTGTGTCATGGGAAGACAACAACTTTGAACAATGGGAACACCATTCAATCGCAAATCTCCTCGTGCAACATCCTTCACAAAAAACATGTCTTCCATGCTCGTTCGGCATAGCAGAAGCGGTTGCTCTCCATGCCCCTCGCCTACTGGCATTGCAAAAATAGATCCGCCAGTCATCTCATAAGGAAGGGCTTCATCCCTTGAATTAATCTTGACAAACTGTTTGAGAACATCCAAATCGTTTTCCAACAAATTCAATGCACTCCCAACGGCATTCAGAAAGCTATCAGAATCATCGATTGTTCCAGTTGACTTGGCCAATTCAGCCAAACGAATGAAAACAACTAGGCGGTCTTTCGCAGTGAGCTCCCCTTTTACTTTGTTGCACAACACAAGCAACTTCACCGAAAGTTTCGACTTGCGCTTCGCGAGTAAAACCGGGTCTGTAGAGGGAGGCATCTTGCGGTTAAGCTTCACAAGGGCTTCATCGTAACGCTTTAAATAGTCCTCCGTCACCGAGCGTGATAACCTTCCCAAGAGATACCTGCTTGCAACTTGACGGCCCACCATGGCCTCGCGCGCACTTCTGCCAGAGGCAAAAAGTGCGAACAGTCGCATCAACGCATCAAGGATTCCTGTGGTCATCATGGAGTCCCCTTACGACAAAGCCCGATAAAAAGTTACATGCCAAACGTGTTAAAACTGCCTTTCATAGCACCCTTTGTCAGGATTACCGATAATTCTTGGGTTTCCATCCAAATCGACAGGAATTGAAAATTGACCAAAGGAACCATCCCAAAGCGCGTTGTTTGATTCGATATGAAAATCTCTTGAAGTGATGGAATTAAATGGAGGAGCATCATCGACCGTGCAGTCTTCAAGAATGCTCAAAGGAAAGTCAACGTCTTGAACATCTACAGCGGTATGACGAATAAACGGCTCAGTGGGCGGGTTCAATAGGCTGACCACAAACTCATCAAAATCTGTCAAAGAATGGTTGTTGCCCCAAAATATGCAGTTGTTGAAAGCGCTCCCTCCGAAGCTTCGAAGCTGAATTTGACCATTGATGTCTTCGTACCAATCTGTCATCAAAACAGAAGGAGCCTGCCTCACACCCTCAGACCAATAGTTCAAGAAAGAACAATGATCCATCTGATAAATCCCTCCGAGGGTAAAGGCCGCAGTGGTTTGGCCACAATCATAAAACAAATTATTGTAGCCATCAATCGTGGCGCCTTGCGCTAGCATTCCAATGGCACTCATATTATAGATTTGAGTATTCTGTATTGTCAATGCAGCGGCATCAGATGTTCCTGCTGTATCTACTTGCAACCCAATGGTGCCGTTTTTCAAAATCGCATGGCGGATTTCACATTCTACTCCGCCGTAAAGCCAAATTCCACCGCGCTGGGCTGTCACCTCTTCAATGCCGTATTCTGTTTCAAATTCAAAGTCAAGCTCAATTCCCCACTGTCCGGCATAATCTTCATAATTCTCATCCAATCGGTCGCCTTGAAAGACAACTTCTTGTCCCAATTGACCTGCAATATTCAATGTAGATTGGTAGACCAACAGCCCTCCACCGTTGTGGACGTGAACTTGGGTGCCTGGAAGAATGGTCAAGGAGCAGCCCGGCTCAACTTCAACAATTCCATAAATCACGTGGGGCACATCCGCGGCCCAAGTTTCATCACATGATGGTAAAATGGTGATTTGGTCCAGTCCACCGTGAAAACGCGCATTTTGTCCCCATGCCGCCAAGGTTACGCGTTGCTCATTGCCATTTGTGACAAAACGAATGTAATCCTCAATAACAAACGGCGTGCTTCCTTGCGTTGGGTCCACTGTAACCTCAATGAAAATCCACAAACTGTCGTTTGCCAGAATAGGCCAGTCTGTTACGCTCGGTCCAATGGCTCCATCCACGTTGATTCGAAACGGTGAATCCAACCCTTCCGACAATTCAATCGCATCAATACGCACAGCACTGTTGTTCGGATTGAACACCTTCAGGGGAAGCGTGACAGATCCAATTGTCGTAAATACCGTGTCAAACAGAACAGTGTCAGCTGAGAATTCCAATGTTAAACTTGAATCCTCTGAATAACTCACTTTCCCGCATCCAGAGCTCAATACAAGCGCTGTAAAGGCACATCCAATCAATGCGGCTAACGTGAGGTGAATAGATTTTGACATCATCAACAAAGATGCAGAAGTTTGATACGGAAACGATCACAGCAATCGATAATTGTGTGTAAAAGTGCGGATGTGCCTGAGTCGAGCTGCAGAAAACAAAAAAGCCATGTGATCCGCAGTTGGATCACATGGCTTTTTTCTTCATTGCAAATGCTCTTGGATCAGCCCAAGTAGCTTTTGAGAATTCTACTTCTGCTCGTATGCTTCAGTCGTCGAATGGCTTTCTCCTTGATTTGCCGAACACGTTCCCGCGTCAAGTCAAATCGCTCGCCAATTTCCTCGAGGGTCATTGGGTGCTCTCCGTTCAAACCAAAATAAAGTCGAATAACATCGCCTTCCCTTGGAGTCAAGGTGCGCAAAGAACGCTCAATCTCCTTCCGAAGAGATTCAGTCATCAAATCCGTGTCTGGTGCAGGAGTATCCCCTGTTCGCATCACGTCATACATGTTGCTCGAAGACTCATCACCATCCTTCAAAGGTGCGTCCATGGATACGTGACGTCCAGCATTTTTCATGCTTTGTTTCACTTCATCCAAGGTCATGTCCAATGTTTCAGCCAATTCAGCAGCAGTAGGCGGTCGTTCGAATTCTTGCTCCAAGCGGGCAAATGCCTTGTTGATTTTATTGATCGAACCAATTTTATTCAACGGCAAACGCACAATTCGACTCTGTTCTGCCAGTGCTTGCAAGATGCTTTGACGGATCCACCAAACAGCATATGAGATGAACTTAAATCCACGAGTCTCATCGAAACGCTGCGCTGCTTTGATCAAACCGAGGTTGCCCTCATTGATCAAGTCAGGCAATGACAAACCCTGATTTTGATATTGCTTCGAAACTGAAACCACAAAACGGAGATTGGCTTTGGTAAGTTTTTCCAAGGCTACTTGGTCACCCTTCTTGATCCTTCGTGCCAACTCTACTTCCTCTTCGGCAGTAATTAAGTCGACCCGTCCAATTTCTTGAAGGTATTTGTCCAACGATGCTGTCTCGCGGTTAGTTACCTGCTTTGTAATTTTAAGCTGCCTCATTTATTGGATCCCTTAGTTATCAATTCTAGTTCTGCGTTTTACTCCAAGTTGCTGCAAAAGGTTACTCCGAATCCGAAGATGAACCTTCCTCTCGTCGTGGGCCACGATCTCGTCCGCGGTCGCTTCGAGGTCCGCGGTCACGACCACGATCACCACCACGATCACCACGTGATCGCTCTGGGCGCTCCACGTAGCCTTCAGGCTTTGGCATCAAAGCTTTGCGGCTTAACTTAATTTTGCCCGTCTTCTCATCACGTCCAACAACTTTGAACTTGACGACCTCGCCTTCTTTGAGGATATCCTCAACGCGGTCAACGCGTTTCCAATCCAATTCAGAAACGTGCAACAGTCCATCTTGGCCGGGGATGACTTCGACAAACGCACCATACGGCATAATGCTCTTGACCTTTCCTTCGTATTCCTCACCAATGTTTACCGTTGGAGGGAATGCGATGGCCTTGATCTTCGCCACAGCCGCTTCAATGGCTGACTTGTTCGATGCAGAAATCTCTACAATTCCTTTGCCGTCCACATCTTCAATGCTGATTACGGTCTCCGTGTCCGCTTGAATTTCTTGGATTATTTTTCCACCTGGGCCAATGATTGGACCAATGGATTCACCTGGAACTTCCAAAGCAACAATTCGTGGGGCGTGGTCTTTGTAGTCCTCACGTGGCTCCGGAAGGCTGTGCAACATCTCACGGCGAATGTGATGGCGTCCTTCACGAGCTTGTTCCAAAGCTTCACGAAGCTGTTGGAAACTCAACCCCTTAATTTTGATGTCCATTTGGCATGCTGTGATGCCTTTCTCAGTTCCAGTGACCTTAAAGTCCATGTCCCCAAGGTGATCCTCATCTCCCAAGATGTCTGAAAGCACAACGTACTTGCCCGATTCCTTGTCTGTGATCAAGCCCATTGCAATTCCTGAAACAGGTGCCTTGATTGGGATACCGCCATCCATCAATGCCAACGTGCCTGCGCAAACAGTGGCCATGGATGATGATCCGTTTGATTCTAGAATTTCACTAACCAATCGAATGGTATATGGACATTGATCAACCGGAGGTAAGATGGGTTTCAACGCTCGCAATGCGAGGTTTCCGTGTCCCACTTCGCGACGACTCGTGCCTCGCAATGGACGTTCCTCACCTGTAGAAAAAGGTGGGAAGTTGTAGTGAAGCAAAAACTTCTCTGTCTTGCGAACAAGCGCTCCATCGATGAGTTGCTCATCGAGCTTTGTACCGAGGGTAAGTGTTGTCAAAGACTGTGTCTCACCTCGCGTGAAAATTGAACTTCCATGCGTTCCGGGGAGGTAATCAACTTCCGTCCAAATCGCTCGGATGTCAGTTGGCTTTCGTCCGTCCAAACGGGTGTTCTCATTGAGCAACAAATCGCGGATGGCTTTCTTTTGAGCTGCTCCGATGTATTGGCGCAACATGAACCCCTTCTCACTTCGCTCTTCTGCAGAAAGTGTCTCCAAGAAAGATTCTTTGATGGAATTGAAAGATGCCTTGCGCTCCTCCTTCGTCTTTCCGTCTTGCGCTGCTTTGTAGAACGTATCTGTCAATGCAGCATTTACGCGCGATCGCAAATCCTCGTCATGATTCTCATGCGAGTATTCGCGTTGAACGCCGAAATGTCCCGTGCTCTTAGCCAAAGCAATTTGAGCTTCACATTGCGCTTGAATGGCCTTGTGAGCTGCTTCAATAGCGTCAACCATCTCGCCTTCACTGACTTCAGACATCTCGCCTTCAACCATGACAATGCTGTCCATGCTTCCGGCAACCATCATGTCCATGTCTGCACTTTCCAACTCAGTTCGGTGCGGATTGATGACGAACTCGCCATTGATCCGAGCCACTCGAACTTCAGAAATTGGACCGTCAAATGGAATATCGCTTACTGCTAAGCAAGCCGAAGCCGCCAAACCAGCCAAGCTGTCAGGTAAAACTTCAGCATCGGATGACATCAATTGAATCATCACCTGTGTACCAGCATGATAATCTGAAGGGAACGTTGGGCGCAGAGCGCGGTCAACGAGTCGCATGACGAGAACTTCCGTATCAGAAGGTCGCGCTTCACGTTTGAAAAATCCCCCTGGGAATCGTCCTGCTGCTGCATACTTTTCGCGGTAGTCTACCGTGAGTGGCAAAAAGTCCATGTCATCTCGCACTTCGTGCGAAGAAACCGCTGTTGCCAGCAACATTGTGTCGCCGCATCGAACGACGACTGAACCGTGCGCTTGCTTTGCAAGCTTGCCGGTTTCTAGTGTGATCTCGCGCCCGTTGCCGAGATCAATGGTTTGGTTGTGTACCGTATAATTCATCTTTCCTGTAAATGCATCTTCGACCTTGAACCCCCTTGAGCCAAGGCATATAAAAAAAACGAAAAAGGCAATGGTTTATTACCAATTGCCTCTCTCGTTTTAGAATTTAATAATTAGCGGCGCAAACCGAGTTTGGCCACGATTTCACGGTAACGCGTGATATCTTTAACGTAGAGATAATCCAACAACTTTCGTCGCTTGCCCACTAGCTTAATCAAAGCACGTTGGGTATGGAAATCTTTGCGGTTCTTCTTCAAGTGCTCAGTCAAATGAGCAATTCGGTAAGAGAACATGGCAATCTGCGCTTCGGAGTTGCCTGTGTCCTTGTCATTTGCCCCATGATCGGCAAAAAACTCTTTCTTTTTGTCTGCGTCTAAATAGTACATGTCGAAATCGTTTAGATGTTCGTGATGTGAATAAAGGCGCGAAGATAGACCTTATGGCTTTGGTTAGCAACGCTCGCGTTCTTTTTAATGGCTATCACGAAACACCAAAGGCATAATTTCTTAAGACCTTGAACCTTCAGGTGCATCGTACATAGCCTTCAGGCTAAATGCAATTTGGGACTTGAGGTCTTTGCGCTCCACAATGGCATCAAGAAAACCATGTTCCAATAAGAATTCAGATCGCTGGAATCCTTCAGGCAAATCTTTGCCAATGGTCTCTTTTACAACACGTGGTCCAGCAAAACCAATGAGTGCATTGGGCTCTGCAATGTTCATGTCTCCGAGCATGGCAAATGAAGCTGTAACGCCCCCCGTAGTTGGATCTGTAAGAACGGATATGTAAGGAAGACCCGCCTTTGCCAAAAGGGACAATTTTGCGCTTGTCTTTGCCATTTGCATCAAGCTCAATCCTGCCTCCATCATGCGTGCACCACCGGATTTACTGATGCAAACAAAGGGACAACCCTTTTTCAATGCCAAATCAATTCCACGAGCAATTTTTTCTCCTACAACACTTCCCATCGAACCTCCAATGAATTGAAAGTCCATGCAACTTATGACAACTGGAATTCCACCCAAGTCACCTGCAGCGGTTCGCAACGCATCAGTGAGTCCAGTCTTTTTCTTTGCAGCCTCGAGTCGGCTAGCGTATGTTTTCGTATCGCTGAAAGTCAATGGGTCCTCACTTTCAATCTTGGGAGCAATTTCTCGGTACTTGCCTTCGTCGAAAAGCAACGCAAAGTATTCTTCACTGCCGATGCGATCATGATGACCGCAATAATTGCAAACATGAATGCGATCTGCATGCTGCTGAGAAGTCACCACTGTCTTGCAATTAGGGCATTGGTGCCATGCACCTTCGGGAATCTCTTTCTTCTCCGTGCTCTTGGTTGTGATTCCGTCTTGTATTCGCTTAAACCAGCCCATAGTGTGTCAAATTTCTCGGCTAAGTTAAAGCAATCCTGAAACTGATCTTCAAAAAGGATAACCAATGCCCAAGTGGACGGCACCGTTCGGTTTCCCCTCTGAAATCCAACGTTGGCTTTGCGGCTTAGAAGGATCATGAATGCGCATTGCAGCGTCCACTCGAAAGACAAAAAAATCCAAGTCCAATCGCATCCCCAATCCGGCACCCCAAGCCAATGATTTCAAGTTGAATGTTCTTTCAGGGTTGGCGTCGACGGCACCTGAACCTTGAAGCCAGACATTTCCGAGGTCAGAAAAAACTGCCATTTCAAGAACATCGTTAAGTGATTTCCGGGCTTCAACGCTCAACTCCCCTTGAACATCACCAAGGCCAGATATGAAACCACTATTGTAATCGTCGGGGTCAGCAAAACCTGGTCCAACATCACGGGCACTCCATCCCCTCAGTCCATTTGCACCTCCTGCAAAAAACGATCGATCAAATGGAATGCCATTGAAGTTGGCACCATTGACTGACCAGCCGCCCCTGAACCTTCCGTGCCACGAAAACCCAGAAAATCTGAGCCCCTTTAACTCCCAAGTCCATGCTGCTTCACTTCTGAAATAATGAGCAAAAGGGATGTTTCCGAGCAACAACTGCCCCGAGTCGTTGGCGTTCCAGTTTCGACGTTTCCCAATTGCTTCAAGCCCCCAGCCGGTCCATTCTGCTTGGATTCGGAACGACCCTCGCAATCGATTCAACAAGGACCAATTCGTCCTCCAATCCACTCGTGACAATATGGATGCGTAATCCTGAAATCTTGCCGTTAAAAACGGATTCGATTGTTCTTCTAGCCATTGCTGAAAACCCACTTCACTCTCAACTTTCAATCGCCTGAATTCAAAGAGATCTATGCGGATTTCGCTTCTGCGGGCTGGATTCTCGACAAAGTGAAAACCCCATTTGAAAATCAAAGAATTCTGCGCGTATTCTGGTCGGTTCTCTCGAGCCCAAGTGAAAGCAAACTCAGAACGCGCGTGATTCGAAGGACGCAAATTGCCAAGTGAAAACGGAGGGATTCCCAACGTTGAATAATGAGCTTCTACCGACCAAGTTGCGCTATTGGGTACGAGATAATCACTCGAATACGTGAATGGTCGTGTGGAAGTCAATCCTCCGGACAAGTGAATGTCCCATTCGTCTCCGCGTCGTGTTGCAAGTCGGTCCATCAAAGACCAACTCAGGATTGGGCCATAGCGCGCATCTGTGCGGGTCATGTCAAGGGCTGTTGTCATTCCGAAACGCTTGGCAGGGTGAATGAGGACATTGACATCATAGACCAATTCTTCGTTTTTTAAGCCGTTCAGCGCCCCAGGTATATCGACCCTTGAAACACATGGCAATTCCGTTAATCGGCGCTGGGTTTGTTGCAAAACACCTTCGTTGTAACGCATACCAGGTTCAATGGCCATTAGAAAATCAACCACGCTTGCGCGAAGCAAAGAATCGCTATCAATCCCGTCGATGGACCATGATACGTTCCCAAATCGAGCTTGCTTGTGCGCCCTTGGAGTTTGATCATCTGCCCAACCCTCGGGAGATAGTTGAATCAGCATGTGCACCTCGTGGCTTCCATTCAATGAAAGAGTATCTGCAAGAAAATTGATGTGGGAGGCTTGGATGGAGGCGAAACCCCTGTCTCGAAAATCCTGTGCCATCGAATTCCGGGCGTTTTCGAGTTCTTCGACTGAGAAGGCTTGCCCAGCTTCAAGGCCCGTGTTTATCTCAAACGTAGTTTGCCCCAAAGCTGAGCCTAAATCCAGCCATTCTATATCAGCGATTTTCCAAAGACTGCCGGGACTCACAGCATACCGGATGCAAACTGTTCGCTGTTTCATGGTATCTATCACCGCAAAACACTCAGCATCTAGATAGCCCATTTGCTTGCAAATGGCCTGAATATTCAACGCCGTGCGTTCGACTTTGTAAAGATCCAAAGACGCCGGCACCTCTCCCACCTTCTGGGACAACCACCAACGCAGTCCACCGACGG